>Ga0302319_10011377_pt1 | contig 16889 bp, 10 predicted proteins | sample Bog_T0_2_FD_203319 | JGI IMG/M metagenome (GOLD analysis project Ga0302319, IMG submission 203319) | Peat permafrost microbial communities from Stordalen Mire near Abisko, Sweden - Bog_T0_2 | ecosystem: Environmental > Terrestrial > Soil > Wetlands > Peat | place: Sweden: Abisko, Stordalen Mire...
GTATTTCCCAGTGAGTCTACCGCAACCAATCCAATGTGGTAGGTGCCAAATCCATTCACCGTATAGCCTACTGTACCCTCCTCAACCAGAGCGGAGGCTACAGTAGTCGAAGCGGGAAGCACATTCCAAACTACATTTCCAGAGCCCCCATACTGCTCTAGCTCTAAGTAACCTAGGTATGGAAAAACAGTGGGAACAACAGCAATGGACTCGTTAAGAATGTTAAATGTCGTGTTGCTTAAGACATTGATAGGGACAATCTGGTCATTGGAATCCCCCGCCGTATCCACCACATGAACACGAATTGTGTATGTTCCGGCTGGAATGTAAGACCCACTCACCTGAAGGTAAGGCTGTCCACTGATGTTTACAATGCTTACATTGCTTGTTGGATTGGGGAGGGTGGTCTGGGGGTCATCGTAAACGATGGAGAAGCCGTATGGAGCCGTCCCCCCCACTGCCACAAGCTCAACTGTTGTGCTTGGGGTAGCGATTCCACTCCCCGAAATAGAAGCAGAACTCAATTGGTAATCAATCTGAGCCAGCACATCTAATCCGGTCCAATCCGACCCATTCTGCACATCAATTTCAAGGATGTTAGTTCCTTTTTCGAATCCAATTGAAGTCGCATATGTTGAAGGAGGTGCAACAGGATTGGGGTTTGGGGCGTTATTGGTTATGGCTGGCTGAGGAGCCCCTATTACATTACTGTTCAAGGCCACTCTTGGGGAATAGTCTGAGCAGAGTAGGGCCAGATTAAGAGTTGCTGTAGAAAAGTTGCTAGGCAGAAGGAAGGTGGTATGGTAACGATAGCGAGTGTTCAGCCCACCACTGGGTGTAGAGGAAGTGGAGGGAGTGGGGCCGTCTCCCGCATTGACCCAGGTAGTCCCAGCCAACGTCCCCCAGTTTGGGTTAGGCTGCATAGCCTTTGCTGGGATGTAAGTCCCAGTCACCACGTTACCGGTCATTGTGGCTACCTGCCAGTCAATATCAGACTGTCCGTATGCTCCAGGCCCAGTGGTGATGGTTACTGCGTTGACTGGTCCAGAGATTCCAGTGGTGCCAGTGGCTGAGCTAGGGGGGACCGCCTTCACACCCGCCTCTGTTAAGCTAATATCGGCAAGCTGCCAACCCGTTCCCACATAATAGGGTGCTCCGTTTGCAGAGTAGGGGTAACCCACTGGAAGAACAAATCCGCCTGAAAGGGTGAAGCGAACCAAAATACTGGCCGCTTCAAGGGCTGTAATGCCGGGTATGGTGGTATCATATTGATTTCCTGATGTGATGCCCCACCAGGGTTGGACAGCCCCATTCTGAAGGCTTGTGCCGTGGGAAATAGCCGTGTTCGGCCCTAGAGTTTCCACCAGATAGCACCAAAAGAGTCCTCCACTCAACCCTGTGTTGTCAGAAGTGGTGGGCCAAGATAGACTGGTGATGGACACCCAGGTATTCCCACCATCAGTGGAGTAGTCTAAAGCCATAGTTGGAACGGTGTCATCTGTTTTTAGAGCAGCAATTGCGTTGTAGCCGCAGACTACTGAAAGAAGGCCGTCAGCCCAGCTATCGGTTAGAGTTGGGAACGCTCCATATACCACGGTTTTAGTGTTCATTCCCTGCGCTGAGGCAGGAGCCGCCAAGGCTTTAAACCCAGTATGGTATTGTTGAACCAGAATGTTCGAATTGGAGTTGGTGGCCCAAGGATTTATGATTTGCCCATTAACCCCAAACGGTGAGACCTGTCCCGCTGGGAGAGATGAACTATACCACCACCCCCCACTGGTAAAAGGAAACTCATTCCCTCCCGAAGGGCTGACTACTACACTCGCTGGATGCAAGGTAGGATCAAAATAAAACCCATCGTTAGTGGTTTCAGTTACTGGGCGCAAAATCTGAGTCATCGGGTGCCTTCTATTAAGGATGTCGAAAATCCGTTTGTTTAAGCCACAATCAGGGTGATGATGCTGGTCCCGCTGGTAGAAACCCCAGTTGAATCAGTAACAGTGATGCCAAGAGTGACGGTGTAAACCCCTGCGGTAGGAGCCCCTGCATATGCCGGGATGGTGAAACTCTGCCCAGTCTGACCGGATAGCTGTAACCCTCCGTTCCAAAGTCCAGTGATGTTGTCAGTTGGGGCATAATCCTGATAAGTCACAGGATAGGCAGAGTTATTTACCACAAGAAGTTCGTTGGATGGACTTGACTTGATGAAGGCGCTAGCCCCAGAACTCATCGAAACAGAGGTTACGTTCCAAGTGAAAGGTGGGTGGCCAAGCTGAACATGAATGCACTCAGCCGTCGAATAGGAGACAGATTGACCAGCGGTAAATGCGTGAGCGGTAGAGACAAACTGCACGGTATTCATTGTCTCGGCCTGCACATAAACTGAGATGGTTGCGACCACACTAGTCACCAACGGGGTTCCACTGCTATCCGCCACCTGATAGGTAATGTTAGTCGTGTAAGTATTCCCAGGAAGCCCCATAGCCACGTTGAAGAATGGCTGTCCGTTACTGTTTATACCGAAGTAGGTTGGGTTACTCACAACCGTGCAAACTGCTCCGTAAGGAGCGGTCCCACCACTGATGGATAGCGGGGGGGTGGAAATGATGAAGTTTGCAGAAGTGTACTCGGATACGGTGAAGGAGACCGTATTTCCTTGTGCCGCAAGGGCTGGGGGTGAAACAACAAAGCTAGCAGAGCCAGTTAAACTCCCGGCATTCTGAATAGAGAAGGTTCCGGTTCCTCCAACCGAAGCAGTAGTGAAAGTGTAATACAAATCATAAGTCTGGGCATAGGAGGAGTTATAGTGGTTGGTCACGTTACAACCACTGGATTACTCAGAGTGCCAAGATTGGTGATGAGCCCAGGAGCCGGAGAAGCAGCGGACAGGAACCCTTCAACATGCAGACTGACGAACGGGCTGCCTTGAGCAAGGCTGTAAGTTGTATTCGGCTGAACCTGACCTCCACTGGTCAGATTGATAGTAGCGGTTTGTGGGTTAATAGTCAGTGGGATGGCAACGGCGAAGGCTGAATACCCCGGTGCGGTTGCGGTCAGATTTACCGTCACATTAGCTGTATTGATTGGAGTCCCAATCAGTTGAATAGTCTGGTTGTAGATGGCAGTGGCATTACCCCCACCAGAGATGGAAGTTCCATGCATCAAGACTGTTCCGCTTGGATCCGCAAGCAGCAATCCAGCCGGAAGCTGGCTATCCAGAGTCCAGGTAGCATTCGTGCTCAAAGTGATAGACTGTGCGAGTGGGGTGACGCTCACACCGGTCCAGAGAGGCCCGCCCGTTAGTGTGTTGGTCAGAGCCTGAAGGGCCGGGGCCAGCCCGGAACTTGAGGTTGTCATCGGGATAACCGTGAAGGGCACAGTTGCAACCGTAGACTGGTTACCATTCGCATCTGTCGCTTGAACTTGAACCATGTAATTCAGAGTTGAGTTCAAGGAGTTGGCAGACACAGTGGGGAGGCTGTTAACCAACAGGAAACACCCGGTATACGGGGTCTGTGCGGAAGTCCCGGTAGGACTGAGGAACGTGGTGGTGGTCTGATTGTTATGGACCGTTACACCTGGGAAAGTAGTTCCATTCACCAGTGAGAAGGTATAGGGTGCAGTGCCACCAGTTGCATTCAGGATATAGAACCAATTTACGTAGGTTGTGTTAGCCTGATAACCTAGAGCCGCTGCGTTTAATGTATCTCCCTGCACGGTAGTTACGGTGACGACTGGAGTTGAGGTCCCGCCGCTGCCACCCCCCGCGACTGAGCAGTGAACGCTCATCTCCTTGGATAGATTATTGTTCGTTACCACAGTTCCCAGCGTGTAATTTCCAAGACTGCTGATAGCGGAGTTTGAGGGTGAGGTTCCCGTATCATCCAAGATGATGAACGTATAAGGGTTAGACCCTAAAGCAGTTGTGGTGACACCTTGAGTTGGAGTGACGGCGGCGGTATCGGCTGCTCTCATCTGTGTATGGGCGAGGTTTGAGTAATCACCTTGGTAGTAAGCGACACCCATAGGGAAGTAAGGGGTGGTGATCCCACTCTGTTGGGAAGTCACGCTTTGAGCAACCGCACCTGAGCTAATCGCACCAGCCTCACTGGGGGTTAGTAAGGAGATTCCAGGGAACACCTCGTTAACCACAGTGGTTCCGCTGGCCTGGGTGCTGGTGATGGTGCCACCGGCAACTGAGTAAAAAGCAAAATTGGTGGAATAAGTGTTAGAGTTTGTATCAGTTGCAATAATCTCTAGCACGTATGGGTTAGAGGCAGCGAGTGCAGGGGTGGTGAACTTGCTGGTTAACAGGGTGGTGGGCACCAGAGTGACGGTTCCAGTTGAAGTGGTTACAACCGGGCCTACGACTGTTTCACCCGCAGAATTGATTCCGGTGAAAGTGGGGTAGGGAATCGTGGTGGCCCCACCGATGCTCCATGTATAGACTTGCTGGTCTGCTGGGAGATTGGGCTGATGGACAGTGATGATAGGATCATAGATATCCTGCCACTGAGCGGGATAGGGCTTACCAGTGGTGGGGTCCACAAGATTGCTGTTTGAGGTAGAGAAAAGGGATTGCAGGATTCCAGAGAGCCCTGAACCAAGACCAGCGGTGGTTGCATCCACAATAAACTTGCTGTTATTAGACTGCCCCGCTCCGCCAACCGTGGAATAGAGATTAGTAAATTGGATTTGAGTCGCTTCGGTTCGCAGATCATATATTTGATTAGAAGTTGGGTTCCAGACAGCAATTCCAAAGAAAGACCCAGGAAGAGATGGTGGGAGGTAGGGAGACCCCTGCTGAGCGTCTGGTAGATTATTCAGAGGAGTGAAGGTCCAGTCAGTCGTGTAGGAACTACTGTTCTTGTTAATGATGACATATTCAAGAGCAGAAGGTCCGGTACCACCAGATCCACCCTTAAGAGTGGAGGTGAGGTTAATGACCTTGGAGACAGAAGCTCCGGTCTGGTCCACTACATGAGCTACGATTGAGTAGGCTCCATCCGCAAGGAAGGTTCCACCGGCCAGAGAGGCACTAACAATGGGGCTCAGTATCGTGTTGAGTGCAGGGACGGAGATGTCTAGACTCCAAACATATGGGGCAACCCCACCCGTAGCAGAGAGGGGGAAGGAGACGACATATGGGTAAGCGGTGGGGCTGAAAACCTGATCTCCGGTCATGATGGTAAGGGGGGGAGTTCCCAGACCAGAGACTACATCTACTGCCTCTGGGGAGATGATGGATAGTGCGTTTCCAATGGAACTATCGGAAGTGAAAGAGGAGATGGTGTAGGGGCTTCGGCCACCAAAGACTGGAATGGCCATTTTGAAATCCATTCCCTCAGAGATGATGGTTTGGTCCATGTTTCCTAGAGTCAGATTCATGGGAAGCAACCACATTTGGAAACTCACTGAAGAGTAAGAACCAATGGAGTCTACTACTTCGGTGACGAATACAAACTGATTAACAAAATCGGAGTCGGAGTTATAGGTGACCGGATAACCACTGATCAGGCCAGAGCCAGCATCCAGGGAAAGTCCTAGTGGAAGCGCACCGTCCACGACACTCCAGGAGTAAGGAGGTAGCCCGCCCGTGGCGGTAAGCTGTGATTGGTAATATGCACCTACAGTGGCTGCGGGAGGCGTAACAGTCTGGACAGCAATATCTGACTCAATGGTGAGCATCACAGTGGCTTCAGCAATGAAAGCTGGGCTTGTCGCATCCTGCACAGAGAAGTTGATGTTATATACCCCCACTGCTAGCGGTGTCCCGCTTAGGGTTCCATCTAGAGATAGGTTGAGCCCGAACGGGAGGGAGTCGGAATACCAATCGTAGGGGGTGGTCCCACCTGTAGCTGAAAGCTGAGTCTCCTGCATTGGCTGCCCCACAATGGCAGTTGGCAGAGCCGTGGTGGAGATTGACACTGGGGTGACCAATGCCAGATTTGAAGTGAAGTTCAATGCCGGAATAACCAGATCCTTCAAGTTAGGACGATAGACCAAGGGAAATACATCTGCCGACATGGTATTCAACAGAGAAGAGGCGTTGTTGGTTCGGCTGGTGGCCACTAAAATCTTCAACTCTTGAGTCATATTGTCCTGCACTAGGGCTTTTACAATGACCATGTAAGGTTGAGGTTGGTAGGTGGAACTACTGGAGGATGCGATTTCGAATCCGGCCTCGCCTCCCAGACCTACGTTACCGGTTCCAATCACGCCTGCGGTAGTGGAATTATACACTTGATTCTGAACAAAGACACTGAAGGTCAATGAACGACGAAGGTAAACTGGGGGAGTCAGAGTGGAGTAATCGTATTCAAACTCAACTAGAATAGCCTGACTGCCAGGGGTGCTGAAAGTCGTGGCCTGCGTCTTCTGACTGATTGGAAGCCAGCCAGTATTTGTGCCATTACTGTAGGTTATACGCCAGTAATCGGCTGCCGCATAGGACTGGCTCAGAGTGATGGTGAGAGATTGCCCGATGGAAAGGGTAGACTGACTGACCCCCACCAAGGAGTTATCGATTGGACCAGGGAACGCTAAGAAATTGGACCAGGGGTTAGAGTCCAGAATAGCCCCACGGTTGGATGACAAGGCCGTCATATTCATGGTATAACTATCGTTATTGGCCAGTTGGTAGGTGAAGAGCCTGGAATCATTTGAAGTGTTGCTTACTTCTAACCCAGTTGGAGGAAGACCAGCCAAATTAAATAGCTGAACTGGGGTTGCCCCATTGTCGGACAACTGGATGTTCCAACCTGAATAGAGGCTGTAAGTGTTGTTTACTGGCAGAGGATTCCAGATAACCGTCAACAAGTCGGAGTCATCAATCTCTGCGATGGTGGGGGCTCCAGAAAGCTGGGTAGCATTCACAGAACTATTGGAGACCACAACAGAAGGGATGGAATAGACACTGGTGCGATAATCTGTTCCGATGAGGGTGTATACACTGGTCCCCACGATAGTCTGAGTGCTCTGTACCGAATTGAGGACGCTAAGAGGGACATCAGCGTTTCTTTGGAGCATCAATGTTACGGGGGATCCCGTGACTCCCCAATTGACATTAAACTGGATGTTGTCAGGAGTCTGAGTAACGGCTGGACCGAAACTGGTTATGGTGAGTGGAGAGGCCGAGCCGGTTACGACCAAAGACACGTTCGTGAAGGAATTGGAATAGTTGGGCTCCGTTCCCAGCACCTGGAAGTTAAAGCTCCCCACTTGGGGGACCGCTCCCACGATATGATTGTTCACGATACTGAGTCCTGGAGGGGCATTTACCAAAGAGAACTTGACATCAGTAATAGGTTGAAGAGTTCCGCTGTTGGTTGCGACTAGGGAAACGGGGGTGATGCTGCTTCCAGTGACTTGACTCAAGGTAATGATGGCGTTATTGTTTATGCTGAATGTTGGCAATCCGGTCGAGAGTAACACTGCACTCAATTGGCCAGTTCTAGTGGGGGAAGTTAAACTATTGTTTGCCGTCACCACCACTGTCCACTTGCCTTTGAATTGAGCGGTGGTAGGAATGACTAGATCAAAGGTGTTGGAAGGGGCTACAGAGGTCAGTGAGAAGGTTGTTGGAGGTGTGATGGAGGGCTCACCATTCGCAGATACCAGTGCTACCGTTACGTTGATGGTCTCCCCAGCCTGGAACTCGGTTGTGGGAGTGGCAGGGACAGATATGGTAAAAGGAACGGAACTTCCAGCAGGGCCAGTCTTAAAGGGAGCGTCAATCTGAAGTTTTATTGCACTCGTAGAAGTCCAAGTTCCAGTGGCCTGCCCGACTTGGAAGGGACCAAAGTTGAGGTTTGAAATGGTATTTCCAGAATCTTGGATTGCCACCTGGAATTGCACCGTTCCAGCCGTTTCCGGAGTCCAGTTCATGGAGGAAGAAGTGGTAGTCCCCCCCTCAGTAATCACACCCGTAGCGGTACCGGAAACGTTCCAGTTGAAGGCAAGCCCCCCACCCAGTCCATCCAGATAATCAGATTGAATATTAAGCACCATGTAATCTTGGGTATTGTCGAAATAGCAAGACATTGCGGCATCTAGCATCCCCACCTTGGTTGCTAGAGTCCCTATCACAAGGCTCATATCATACGGATAGGTCAGGGAGTCATACATGGTTCCAGGGCAGAAAGCCAAGAAATCATAGGTTGCGGGGGAAGAGGCTGCCATTCCTCCGGAGATTGAATTGATGTTTGGCTGTGCGACTTGAAGGGACGCAGAGTTTCCATCAGCCGTGATAAGCGAAAGACCGCCAGGAAGACCGACCGGGGTGATGTAGCTTACCTGTCCGTTGGAGATGGGGGTTCCGTTCAACCCCAGTGCCTGTAGGGTTACGGGAACTGCGGTGGAATCGTATGCTAGATAATTATTTGTCCTACCTGAAACTGAAATAGAAAGAGGTTCAAGAACCTCTATGGCCAACGGGTAGTAAACTTGTGTCACTCCATCATCAGCTTTAACATAACACTGGAAGAGTCGAGTATCTGCACTAGGGCTGATGAACTTCACCTGAGCCGTGTTGGTTGCAGAATTAGTCTCTAAGGTGAGCCAAGAGGGGTTTAGAAACAAGCCCCAGCTAACGGTACTGGCAGGATTCACAGCCGTCAGGGTCACCAAATTAGCCGTTTGAAGGGCTGCGATACGTACGATTGCCCCCTCATCATCAGCGTTCAGAGTAAGAAGCACGTTTTGTTGGTCAATCGTTGCGGCAGAGAGTGTTAAGGCCATTGTTTCAAGTCCTCATAAGAGCGGTCGGTATTCAGGAATTGGAGTTGTCTGTCAGTTGGGTAGAACTGCTATCAATCAGAACTCCTCCTGCAAATGGGGTTGCGTTGGCCGATCTTACAAGAGTTGAATTGGTAGTAATTGTGGCAGATCCCTTTGAAGTCCATGAGGACTGGCCATTACAAACCACCGTGGAGTTTAAGGAAGCCAGAACAACTGGAGTCACATTGGTCACATTGGTCTCTTCACCAAACCCATGATTTTCAAGGGTCAGGTTTGAAGTAAGCTCGATGTCAAAGAAAACAGGGCTGTTTGGTGTGCCCGTGGCTACTAATTTCAACCCCGAAACTGTCATTGATGTATCGCTGAGGAAGAAGCCCACACCAGTTCCAATCGAAAGAGTGCCGTTACTTACATTGACGGAGCAGTCTAAGAATCCCCCGGCCTGCTGGTTATTTGTCCATTTGCAATCCGAGAAATCGACCTGAGAATCAATTCCGTAGACTGCTGGGTTTCCCGCAGGGAAAGAGTCAAAAGTTACTCCGTTAAACAACACCCGAGAATTGTTAACAATAAAAGCGGATAATGGGGCGTTACTTGGGGTGTAACCCACAGCCGTGATGGTCATATACCCGGAATCACCAGGGGCTCGTCCAATATAAAGACGACCCTCATCTTGCACCGTGTAGGATAAACCGGCCACACAAGTATTTGCCACAGGGGAAATTGTTCCGTCTCCAAGGTAAACATCCCTAAGACTGGAGGTGTTAAACAAATTCTGGATGACGAAAGGGGTTCCCGTCTGGACCAAATAGATGGCACAGGGATGACGGAGAATTGGAGGAAGCGAAGACAGAGCACCATAGATTGTCAACTTAGGTGTCTGAGCGGTTAATCCATCGTTGCCATCGTTGCCACTAACATTATTGACATAAAGATTGATGGGGGCAACGGTCATGACCCCCCCACTAGAGAGTGAGGACTCTGGGGTGGGGGAGGTAATAGCGAAGCCTACGTGGGGTGCAATTTTTGCAAACCCGCGACCCGAGGGGTAAGATAGCTGAATTAGCTTACGCTTCCATCCACCTACCGGTTCAATAAAATCGTTAGTATGCAGGGGGGTGAAGAAAGTGTGTTCAACGTTATTGAAACGCTTTGCCTCATAGTTGTTATCAAAGTAATTCCCCACGGCCTGATTGGTCAGATCTGAGTCATTCCAGGTAGGTTGAGATGGGAGCGTAGTAATAATGGGAAGCTCTCTATTATAAGGATACACATCCTTTAGTCCGACAATTGGGGCAGCCCCGGTTCCATTGGTTGTCACCATGGCTGTATCTTCTGAATGAAGGAGTGTGTAAGTGTGGGTCGCATCCCCTTCTCCCTGATAAGGCAGATACTCCATTGCTACGGCCAGAGCGGAGTCTACACTGAATGAGGGGTTGATGGACCCGGCCATGAAGTAAGGGTATATGGCAACATTTGCTTCGCTGGGGACGGTGACAGTGGTGATGCCATTGAAAAATTGTACATCCAGTAAAGGGTAAGCCTTGAACCGCTGGGGGTAGGAAGGGTCATCAGCGACAAAGATGAACTTATTTAGAGTGCTCCCACCCACACCAGTTAGGGTTCCATTAGTGGTCCCAAAGATAAGGGAGGTGGAGGCAGTAGAGCCAGAACCAATCAGCGTGGAGCTTAGGAGTTTAATTCTAGGGTCAAGTGGGAACAGGCTGCTTGCAGAGTTCTGATAGTTGCCAAACAAAACAGTCTCGCTGATAGAGGAAACCGCCTTGACGGCTGAATTATAACTAAGTTGGGCCGTCTGGTTCAATACCACTGTGAAGACGATGTTTACTGTAGCAGGGACTTGCTGGATCATCACGGTGAAGTTAATTGGATCGACTGCCGTGTAATAAATTGAATAACTGACCCCCGAAGCCAAGTCTGTGGCCCCTACGACAAAAATACCGTTGAAGTTGGCATACCCGTTGATACTAGTCCTTGGGATAGTGAATTGGAGAACACTTAAACTATCATATGTTGTAGGTGTTCCACTTGAAGCGGGCAAGGGGATACTGACCCTGGTTCCGAATACTTTATTGGAATAGAGCGGGTTGTAAGCATTTAATGTGTTTTTTTGGTTGGTAACTGCTCGGAATGTTGAGTATTCAGATATACCAAAGACCGGAAAGGTCTTGTTAATCTGCCCATCGTAGAGCGACCCACCCATGATATTGATTGGAATCTGCTGCAATGAGTAGTTGGATCCGGCTGGGTAGAGAACCCCAACCGTCACATACAAATCATTTACCCCCGGATCAAAAGCAGTTCCGGACAGATTGCTGTTAAAGGTGGCCGTAGCGGTGCGACCTCCAATCCCAGTAGCGGTTATCTGGCCACTTAAAAGAAGAACTGGATTGATGGAGCCGTTGGATTGTGTGACCTGGGCCTGAACCATCAGGTAGGAGATGGTGGCTCCAAGGCGTGTATTTGAACTATCAAGATTGATAGTGATGCTATCACCTTTGCTCCATCTTACTCCATTGGTTCCAGTGACTTTGTTGTTTATCGAGATTGCTTGAATCGAATAGAAAGTTCTGAGGTCTGCCCCAAAGCCATTCATATACCCATCAAATGCCCCCAGATAATCGGTGTTAGGAATAGCCTGGGGGCCGAGAGCGATTGTATAGGGAAGGATGGAACCCATGATGGAGGGGTCTGCACCGGGAATCTCTCCCCTTCCAATCTTCTGATTGATATTTCCATTCACTAAATCTACGAAACCACTCTGAAGTAGCTTGTCCCAGTCGTAGCCATTCAGGCTCACCGATAGCCGAGTGTCCACCACATCTTCTGGGTAAACTGCATCCGCATACTTGTAGTCATAACGACCTGACACACCCGATGCCAGGAGACCGCTGTTGGCAATCTGAGAACTAGCGCAGCCATTGGGATTCACCGATGGGTCGAACACCCCTAGATTGCGCTGGAAGACCACTGCAAGAGGCATAGCGTAGCTGTAGCCATCAAGTGTGGGGATGGGAGGGGCGAAGGATCCGATGCCACTACCGGCCTGCCAGAGGCCAAAGTCACCATTAATTTGACCCATGTTCACGAATGGGTAGCCCGCATCCTGACCCACGACAATCTGAGACGGGGGGGTGGATAGCATAGCTTGCCCAAAAACGGCATCTTCAATAGTTCCCAATGAATCCAGCCCAAACCTACGCTGGGTAAAATCATAACTGAGCGGAACTCGAACGACACGAATGTTCCATTGAATCTGAGCCCGAGAAGTGGTGTTTAATCTCTGAAAGGGATCCAACACATCATCAGCGATCAAATTGGAGGGGTCGCAATTGATGCATCCCAATGCATAAATCCATCGGGCTCCCGTCACATCTACAAAATACCCTTGGCCATTACCAGGATCTAAAGCCTGATACCACAACTCTGCAAAGACTACATAGATGGCCGCAGAGTCTGCACCCTCCCCATAGGACCAACTGCTGGGGGCCGGGAGGACTACCTTATTCATAGTCAGATCTGTGGAACGACAGCCTCCTAGGGTGACGGTCTCACCGTTGAACATTACATCAAAAGCTGGGATGAGAAACACCTGTTCCTGGGCTTCGTTGAAAATATAGGGCTTTGCCTGAAGTGCTCCGGAAAAGACCATATTCTCCGTGAGCAGGTATCTTTTCATATCTTGTAAATCCTGGATCAGGTTGATATCCGCATCAGTGATGCGCTTATCATGTTTGCCGACTACCGTTGTAAAACTTCGTCCGCTGGGGTCCAAGGTTCTGCTGGTAGATCCTAATGGGTAAATCTTTTGGGACATGAACGCCACCTTAAAAATCAGCTTCAAGAAAGAACTCTGTATTCCTTTTATGTGGAGAGCACATGATTACCCAGCAACTCATCGTAAATCCAGGATTCGAGATTCAAAACAATCCTGATGGCTCATCTCCTTCGGCCTGGATGGTGGAATCCCCCTACATTTTAATGAATCGCACCGAAGCCTATTCTGGGCAGTGGTGTGCTTCTCTGTGTGGACATAGCTCAGATAATCAAATTGACACAATTTACCAATCCTTCACTATCCCGGCGAACTCCACAGCTTCTTTGTCTTTTCTCCTGCAAATAGATGACAGCCTGACACAACCTGACAGCCTGCTCACCCCTTCTTGCAGCCTTACCGTAGAGGTGGAGGATCAGTATAGTAGTTACACTACTGTGGCCACTTATAATGTGGGAAGTCCCTTGGTGGGAAAGGGGTGGGCTCAGCAGGGGGCTTACGATCTATCAGTTTTTGCGGGTCAAACCATCACACTAATCTTCACATCTACTCAGGCACGGTTTAACCAAGGGATGACCTTTAGTATTGATAACGTGTATGTTACCTCAATTTTGAATCTTCTCGTATCCTCCTATCCCCCCCTAATATCCAACCTCTCTCAAGATCTTCTGGGAGATATTCAGCTTTATGGGAGTAATGTATACTGCTCCTGTCTGGTTCCCGCACAAAGCACGGATTTATTCTATAATCCAACATTTGCTGGGGGCCTCACCGGTTATGCGGCGGATGGGTTCAAGTATACATCTGGAGTCCAGAACCCAACCCTGATAGCCCCTTGGTTCTCTGAAGCTCAGGGTGGGGGTGACCAGATGACCAGAGGTGACACGCAGGGGTTCCCAGCCGCTGCTTTAGTTCTGGTCACTGATGAGTCCATTGCCATTCTTGATCAAGTTGATAATATGAGCATGTGGATGATATTTAAAAAGGGTAGCAACAACGCCTATTCAGATACTTTTGGCATCGTAGGGGCTGCGTTTGTCCCCAGCAGTGCTAACTTCAGCTCTGGGGTCTTGTCGGTTACTTTCTCTCCCGCCCCTGGCACGGGCTCCACGGCCTTGGTGATCCTTAATATAGATTTCGTTAAGGACTACATCTTTATAGACACTGCAACAACTTAAACTTTCTGTTTCCAGGGTGAGGAGTCTCAAATGAATAAGTGGTTAAAAAGTTTGTTCAAAGACCTGTTTGCAGATAGTTCAAAAATAGATCCCCAGCGAAGAGCCCAAATTAATAAAATATTGATGTGGGGTGCGGGTGGACTTTTAGTATGCTTTATCGCGCTAGCTGCCTATGCCTCTCACACTCCGGTTAGTTCAGATAGCGCATGGTGGCAGGCTGTTGTTAGCGCCCGTCTCACTCTAGTCAGACTGTTGATGGCCCTTCCCGTTATCGCTCTAGGGTTTCTTTCTGCTGCAACCCTTTTTAACGTGGCAGAAAACTCGCGTTTGGGTAAAAAATATTTGGAGCCCCAAGATGGGGAGTCAGAAGAAATTAAGAGTAGAAAAATCTCAAATGGTGGAATTTTACTAGCGGCATTGGTGGGTAGCCTCCTCAACGCTTTAGTGCAAAGCCTGCTTAAATGAAATGGCAAGGATTACTTCTGGGTTTGATTCTCCCCCTCCCCTACCAGGGGCAGTTTCAGCAGATAGATGGTATCAGATGGGTTGACCGTATCAGCCAGTGTTATCAAGAGTCTGGGTTAAGTCCAAAGGCTGTCAGCAGTTGCGGAGCAAAAGGTATCGCTCAATTTATGCCAAAGACTGCGAAACAATACCATCTGACTGACCCTACCGATGTTCCAGCGTCTATCCGAGCCAATTCAAAATATATGCTCAGGCTGGAGGCGCAATGCCATCAAGATTGGGATGCGGCTCTGTGCTCGTACAATGCCGGATTCGGAAATTATCAGAAGGCAGAGTATTTGGCTGAACAGTTGGGCGGAAACATGACTTGGCAGCAGACCATGCCCCACGTGATTAAGGATGCCCAACAGCCAATTCAATACGTGGTTTTGATACATAAATGGAAGTCCCAGATTCAAAAACAACTTAATTAATTCCTTCCAACTTCACTGGCTGGTAAGGACATATCCCCCTCATGAACGATCTGGAGGGGTCCAGGAATCTGAATCACTTCTGGCTCTCCTTTCTCCTGTGGTGGAGGAGGTAGAATCTCCCTGGAGTTCTTTAGAAGACCCCACACCTGTCCCGCAATCGCCAACTCTTCCGGGTCCAGACCGCCCCCCACATGTTTATGGAAAACGAACATTAGGTATTCGTAATGTTCTTTATTCGGAAGAGTGACGATATGCATAGGTAAGACTCCTTCTACTTATTACTCGGTTACAGTCCCATCGCTTTATACAGCTTTGCTGCTTCGAGAACGTCTCTGGAGTATGCTGAGGGCTTTACTATCCTAGGTCCCCCCTGATACATAGAAAGTGAGATTTCAAACTGACCCGGCTTCTCCAGGCCCAGGTCTACGGCCATATCATGATAGTCTGCCAAGGTGCCGATCCCAGCGATGATACTGTTAATTGGGTCCATAAGCGCCTTCCTCGTTGGATCAATTCGCTCAGTTCTCAAATAGGGCTTTGCGGTAGCGGGCATGACTTGCATAATACCCACGGCCCCGGCTGAACTAGTCATATCGGTCTTCCAGGTTCCTCCTGTCTCAACATGAATTAAACCGCAGGCAAGGGATAACGGGATTTGCTTGACTGTGACCATGTTCTTCAAAGTTCTAGCGATGAGGACTTTGGTCTCCATTGGGAGAGAAAGTTTTTCATCAACAACTTTGAGCAGTATTGCTTCCTGATTATTTTGACTCAGTGCCGCGACCAGTTCCATATGGTCCTTTTGGGCATTCCGAATCATGGTGTAGACTCCAAACAATCCGGCAATGACGACCAACGCGCTTACCAGCGCAGAGATGATGCTGGCAGGAATGTGGGAAGTCTTGAGGATTGAGACGGGGACTACTTGGTGAATCGTTGGTTCTTCGCTCATGGTTCTCCTTAATTGGAAAAGAGCAAGGATGCGACCCCTGCTCTAGGATTATACTTTGATTTGCGCAGTTTTGGGTAGGATTATTTCACAAAACTATTTCAAATCTCCGTAAAGTTGATGTCTGAAACGAGTTGCTTGATCACTTCAGACATTGCGCTGTTGCGGACTTCATTGTCCACTTTCTGGAGCAGATCGTTCTTTGCAACGTCCACTCGTTTGTCAATCTCCCCGTTTATTTGGTCTTTGATACGGGGGTCCACACCGTCATGGAATACGTTCCTCATGAAAAACTCGGATTTGGACTCCGGGCTGAGGTTGTTCCATTCGATTTTATTCATATTTTTGAAGCTAAGTTGCCCTTCGACGTTGGTCTGGAGCATATTGAGCAAATCATTGTTGAGCAGATCTGATTTTTTGGTAATTTCCATTGCGGCCTCTTAGAGATGTTACTGCGTTCTGGTCAGTCGCCAAGAACCTCATTGAAGTTCTCCTGCAACCACCGCTGAGCCTCATCCTGCTCAGAGGGGTCTTTAGCTTTTGAGGTTGGCATGACATTCTCATCGAATGCATAAATGTGCCCAGATGCCGATTTAACTAGAATAGATTTAGCGGTTACAATGGCAGAGAACTCTTTCAACTGGGGCATCTGAGGGGTCAGCTCCCCCTCTGTTATGAATCTACCAGGACCATCCTTTTTTGAAACTACTGCCTCCTCAGCGACCTCAGTCTCCGAGTTACCCTCGTCCAACGGTTTGAACTCCACCAAATGAGCTTCAATCTTCCAGACCCACTTTTCAAGTTCTCGACCAAACTCAATCAACACATCCTTGGTGGTCTCATCGTCTCCTAGCTGAGGGATGGTGGTGTGGACGATGGTCGCTAACGCATTTCCTGCAACTGCAATACTCTCCAGCAGGAACTTCTCATCTCCTAGGAGTGGGGGACCAGAGAAGCCCTCTAGCGCACAGGCGGCTCCACCTTGTTGAACGATTCGTTCGGCCAGCGTATCGGCCCAATCGTTCATAAAATCGTAGAAGTCCCCAAACAGTTCATGCAATGGGAGAAAGCTTGGTCCCTTGACATTCCAATGAGCCTCTCGGCAACGTAGGGCAAGGGTTGTGGCCCCACTTACTAATGGATGGAGTAGGGTCAGGGCTGCTCCATCGAGATTAATTTTAGCTTGTTTCATCGTAGCCTCCACTTCTAGAAGTGGAAAGTTGTTTGATTAGACGACCCCAGGCTGATTGGGCTTCCGGTTAGCCTTTGATTTATCTGCTATCTCTTGA
>Ga0302319_10011381_pt1 | contig 16887 bp, 13 predicted proteins | sample Bog_T0_2_FD_203319 | JGI IMG/M metagenome (GOLD analysis project Ga0302319, IMG submission 203319) | Peat permafrost microbial communities from Stordalen Mire near Abisko, Sweden - Bog_T0_2 | ecosystem: Environmental > Terrestrial > Soil > Wetlands > Peat | place: Sweden: Abisko, Stordalen Mire...
TGCAACTGGCGATTTTGATCGAGATGATGCGCCGCGAGAGCTTCGAGCTTCTCGCCGGCCGGCCGGAGATCGTCACCAAGATGGTGGACGGCGTGCGCATGGAGCCGGTCGAGCATCTCACCATCGACGTGCCCGAAGCATATACCGGCGTAGTGATTGAGAAGCTCGGGCCGCGCAAGGGCGAGATGACCAAGATGCACAATCACGGCTCTGGTCGCGTGCGCATGGAGTTTCGCGTGCCCAGCCGCGGCATCATCGGCTTGCGCAGCGATATGCTTACCGAAACGCGCGGCACCATCGTGATGAACGCGCTGTTCGACGGCTACATCCCCTACCAGGGCGAGATTCCGCAGCGCCCCACCGGCGCTCTGGTTTCTGACCGTCAGGGGCTCACCACCACTTATTCGCTGAATGGCCTGCAAGAGCGCGGTGTGTTGTTTGTTGGGCCGGGTGTCGAGGTCTACGAGGGAATGATCGTCGGCGAGCATTCGCGCGATAAGGATCTCGACGTAAATGTGGTCCGCGAAAAACACATGACCAATATGCGCGCCTCAAGCGCCGATGAGGCCATCCGCCTGGTGCCCGTGAAGGCTCTCAATCTGGAGCAGGCCATCGAGTTTATCGCCGAAGATGAAATGGTCGAGGTGACGCCTAAGTCACTGCGCCTGCGCAAGAAGATTCTGCAACAGAACAAACGGCCCAAGCGCTGGGAAAAGAACGCCGAATAAGCGCTATTAATCCCATCAGCGTTTTGAAAGGGCACGCCTTTAGCCGTGCCGTTAGATGAGTAATTAGAGGATCGCACTAATGCCGGTGCCAAGCCTCGAAGGCGACTTCGATCACCGCGAACAGCACGCTGGCAGCCGCTAGAAATCCTTTGGCGCGCTGCCAGTTCTGTTCATGCCGTTCCAGGCGGCGTTCCAGATCGGCAATGCGTCCACCGTTGCCGTCGCCCATCAGGCCGGTCATCTGCGCCTTCAGTACGCTTAAGTCGCTCAGCACCTGCGCTTCGAATTCATTCATCATCCGCATTCGCCGAACTCCATTCGTCCATCGCTAACTGAGAAGTTTCCGCTCTGGTTCTCACAGCGGCAGGTTGATGAACAATGCCGTTGAAAACTCTGAGTAGTTCGGCGGCGTTGAGCCGTCGAACATCCGGATAAAGAACCGATCGTTCGCGGTGATGCGAGAAAAGGTCATCGTCGGCTGCGTCGAACGCATCACCAGGCTCGGATCATTGCCCGGCATGAAACCAAAATCTCGCAAACGAATTTCAAACCCTCCGCCGGTCGGCGGCGTCACGCCGGTATTGATTGTCACCGTCGTTTTATTCAACGTCGTTACTGTTAGGCTGTTGAGATTGGCCAGCACAGTAAGCGCGATGGGCGCCGGAAGCCATGTATTGGCCGGCACCGTTGTGCTGGTCTTGATGGCAAGATCGTCGGCCCAGTCGTTGGCAAAGGTGATAACATACTCCACCATGTCGGGATAACTCGCCTTGTAACTCACAGTAACTTCCCGCACCACCACCTGCGCGTCCAAGTTAGTTGAAGGCGCATTCAGCAGAAGTGCGTCGCCCGGCCACACGTCACTCGCGAAGCTCGACCTGTTTCCTTTGTAAGTTCCGCTCCACAGAGCGCTCACGCCTGCCGCCGCCTGCTCGATCACGAGAGCTGCATTGCGGCAGTCCGCGGAACTGCGCGCCGGCGGATTGGTTACTGAACCGATCCACGCAGCTTCGGTTGGCATTCCGGCCGACGCAAGCGCCTGCTGGCTTGCGATGTTGACTGCGCGTCCCACAGCCCTGCCCACCGTGCGATAACTTACCGCAATTCGCTCACCTACTATGGGCGTATAGCCGGTGTAGAACACCACTCGGCCCGTTCGCTCCAGATGGCACTCGGCCGCCTCTCCCGTCGTGCCCACCCGCCGAGTATAGGCGCCGCCATTTGGTGGCGTGCTCACCACCCAACCTGAACCGAGATTGGTCAAATTCAGCGCGCGCATGGTCCCAATTAAATTGATGCTGCTCGCAGCCACAACATTGCAAGCTGCGGGAAGACTCCCTATTGCCCCGTCGTAGAGCGTTACCGGCATCCCGCCCACACCGTCGACAAACTCCTGAATCTCCATCTGCACGTTTCCCGGAGCTGCATTCAACTGTCCTCCAGACGTGATTGGCCCGCTGTCTCCAAAGGAGCGATAGATTGCCAGCTCCCGCTCATTCTCCTGGCAATGCACCCTCACGCGCAGCGTGTACTGGTAGGCTGGATTGATTGCATAAGCCGTCCCCGCCGCGCTTCCTTGAATCAGCGGTTGCAATGTAACGGCCCCTGTTCCCGGCTGCGCAGTTACTTGAAAACCTGCGGTGCATGTAGTTTGCCTGTCAGTGCCAACGAAGAAGCCGGCCAGCACCCCCGTGCTTCCCGCAGCAAGAGTTACCCCTACGGCCTCCAGCAGCAGGGTTCCGCCCATCTCCACAGGATCAATCCAGGTAAGCAGCGTTTCCCCGTCAATTCCGTTGCCACCGTTCATCGCCAATCCGCCTGCGCCCAGCGAAAGATAGCCAGCTCCGCCGGTAACTCCCCATACGCACTGGTTGATCTGCGCTTCGTTGAAGAGTTCGTGGATAATGGTGGACCTGGACGTGGCGGGAAAGTACGGATCAGCCGTCAGATAAAACTGCGTTGTTACTCCATCGCCGAGAAAGTATTCGGTGACATAGGCCACTGGCTCGCTCTCGCCGCAAACCGTCACATCATTTGCCAGAGCGCGTTTGACGCTGGCTGTGAAGGCCAAGGTTGCCAGGTTCAAACTGCCGTCAGTCTCATTCAGCGGATGCACCGTTCCGGGCACAGAGGAGGCTGTGAGTGCTCCATTGATCGCGCGATATGAGGCTCGCGCCATACTTGCCACCTGCCCGGCGCTTTTGCTCCATGGCGCGCCCTTGTCGGGGGCAAAATTGCTCACCGCAGTGTTAAGCGAGAGCGCCTGAGTTGATAGCCCGGTGCCTCCGGCGTGAGTTACCAACGCCGTTATCAGCGCTCCGGCGCTTTCGCCTGTTGCCCCTGTGCTGGGAGGCATGAGTAACTGGTCGAGTAACAGTTCGTCGCTTAGAGCCTGAATAGCAATCCGGTAGCGTGGCCCCTCGATCGCGTAGCCCGCGTATTCGGGCAGAGGGCTTACTGCAATGTAACCCGTAAAGTAGTAAGTCCCGTCGTCGCCCGTCACCGTTATGGATTGGTTGCGCAACGGCATCACCAGACTGCCGTTGGTTGGCAGGCTCAACCACAGTTGGCACAAAGAGGGTTCATTCAGCTTGCGCTCGATGGTTAGGGGACGAGCTGCATCGAGCGCCGCCGTGTAGTCTTGCCCGTTGATCGTGATCTTCATCGTGACTCGCTGACTCGCTGACTTGATGATTTGCTGACTCGCTTAAACTAGCGCGTGGGCCGCCGGTAAGAAACTTCGGTAGCACACTACCCGTTCCCCATCCAGTGGATCGGTCACCGGCAGCGCCAGAAACTGGTTTTTCAGTAGCACCCGCACCAACCCGTCCTTATGCTTGCCGTCCAATGGCAGCGCCGCTTCCTGCGCGCTGGCCATTGTCTGCAGGCGTGGATAGTAGAAGAAGATCCGTTCCCCCTGACTGCCTTCCATAACAAACAGCGCCGACCACTCCTGGTAGAAACTGCCGCCTTCGCGATCCACAAATCCCGTGACCGCCTGCAGCTTGGAGCCGGCTGCTGGAGCGCCTCCAGGCAACGGCTCGGCAAGAGTAAGTCCGATCGAAGTTGCCTGCGAAACTAACACCACATTGAAGGTCACGCGGCGGATGTAGTTCACATCGGTAAGCGCCTGGCGCACATACGCGCCCGAAACCGGCGCACCCACAAAGCCGGTCTGCCCCGTGTAATCCACGTCCAGCGCAATAATCGAGCCGGCTGAAAATTTTGCCGCGTCCGTCGCAGCCAGCGCGACGAATGTTGCGGTCGATCCGCTTTGTGTGGTCACGGCGGAAGCCGCCGTTGCGCCACTGGCGGACGGAGCAGCCCCGCTTGCGGCAGCCAACAGGTTCATGTGCTGCGATCCCGTGGCCAGAGCCATGGTCAGCTTTGTCCAGCTCAGGAACTCAAGGCTCACTTGCGCCTCAAGCGTCTCGCGCACCTGCTCCAACGGGCTGGCCGGAATCCCCGTCAACACCGGAGCGGTCTTGCTGATTGGCTTCCGTGTGAAGCCTTGAATCCAACCCAGGCTGAGCCATGGAGCCGGCGGAGCATCCAGGTTGAATCCGCCCTGCTCCGCCGGATCAAAGAGCACTGGCGTCTGCGCAGTCCGGTTCACCGGCGCAAAATATCCTCTAACCCGCCGCGCCACCGGTGCGGGAGCTGAAAACCAAGTCATCGCCATTTACTCCCCCTGCTCCTGGTAGCTGTAAACCATCACACTTGCGGAACGGCTTAGTCTGTCCCGTTGAACTACGACCGGCGCAAACCCTGGCTCGTCCCAAAACACTTTGGTCAGCATCGATGCGGGCGGCGTTGCCGTGTAGTTGAGTTTGGTGGTATAGAACGGCTGCACCATCGCTACCAGTTCCTCATCCATCTCGCTCAGCAACCGGCCGCGGTCCAGCCCGACAAAACTTTGCGTCCCGCAGGTCTGATAGAGAATCTCGCACTGCTCGGCCGCCATCGTGGAGCCCAAATCCATATCCACGCCCAGGCCCAGCCAGCGCAGAACAAATACATCATTGGGTAACTGACTGAAAGGAGCCTCGGCTTCCTCCGCCAGAATCCCCGGCCTTAATGCCCCGCGCAGCAGAATCGTCCGCTCTGGATTGATCGTCGCCAGCCGCGTGCGCAGTGCCATATAGAACGAATCTTTCGCATTTTGCATGGAGTGCAGCTCCTCGTGCCCTGCGCCAGTGTTCTGCGAAAGGCTAGAACTGATTGCATAAATCGGCTTTGTGTCAGGGAACGACTTCACCGGGGTCCCCATCGACAGGTCTTCGTCGATGGGGTGGGGCTTCAGTCGTGCCGAATAGAGAGAGGGAACAATGGGCTTTAGCCCCTGAGGGATATTCCCTCAATGGCTGGAAGGCATTTATGCAACCTGTTCTAGTAGCTGGAAGCTAGTAGCTCGTTACACCGCCTGTTGCCTTGCTTCACGCAACAGCAACCGATAGAGATACACCTGGCCGAAAGCTTCGTTTGCGGCAATCGACTCAATCAGGTAATCCTGTCCCGCCACCGTAACCGCCAGAGTCATCGCAAAAAGAGATTGTGCTGATGCGAGGTCCAGCGCATTTACCTGCTGTTCTATTCCTGTCGCAGAAACCAGCAGCTCCCACTTTGACTCGCCATTTTCCTGCCATGTAGGTCGCAGCTTGCGCATCACTACAGGGCTTATCACTACTTCGGCAAAAGTCGTTGCCACCAGCCCCACCTCGGACTGACTGCTATCCGTATTCGCGCCCGTCACCCGCAGAAGGGCCGACGTTCCTGTTACGCTTCGCAGCAGGGCATCGGCCAGCATCCGCGGCGCTCCCACAGGGTTGCGCGCCGCCGTATCGCTCATCCCTCACCCCAGCCTGTTCGCCACGTATGGACGCAGCCAGGCCTGCACTGTTTCGTCCACCAGCGAACTCGAGAAATATTGCATCTGCATCGTGTCGATCTTGGTCTTGCTCGCGTTCAACGCCGGCGTGGACTGCGCATTCCGCACAATCTGCGCGCACGCCGTCTTCACGTCGTCGCCAATCGTCGCCAAGCCCGCCGTATAGGTTACCGCCACCTCGTTGTAAGGCAGCCCCAGCACATTCCACGGCAGCGTCAACTCCCCCGTATTGGGCTCAAAGTCTACCGAGTTGGGATCGATCGCCGTCCACTGCCCCGGCAGCGAAAACGCCAGCGCAATCTCCAGCAACGGCTCGTTCGGAAGCTCTCCCCGCCGCGGTCTCGTGTAACGGCCTTCGATGCTCACGATCGGCGTTGTTTCCGTTCCCAATGGCGCCAACGGAAGATAGCTCAGAATCACCGTCTGCGATCCGCTGGTCAAACGCAACCGCTCCGTGTACTGAATCACGTTCAGGTCCGGCCGCCTGCAGTAGCTGTTGATCAATGCCGTGGCTGCCGTAATCCAATCCGTCGTCGTGCCTGCCGGCAATCCATAATTCTGGTAATCCGCTGGCTGCAGATATGCCATACTCCACCCTTCCCTTACTGTCTTGCCGAGCGTGCGGGAGCAACCTCTTCGCCGCTCCCGCTCGCCTGCTTTCTCAGCCAATCAGCTTGCTAACTTGCTGACTAGCTGGCCTGCTGACTACCGGTCCACCAGAACCTGGTAATGTGCGTAGTTCGCGCCCTTTACCACCGGAGCACCGAACTTGACCGCTACATACTGGTAAGTCAGCGAGTTCGGCAGCCCCAGTTGGAAGATACGCGGTGTCGGATCGCCGAGCCAGTGATACTCGATCAGATCCTCGGTTACGATGTAGGCCGGCAAAACCGCCGTGCCCGAGCCCGGAGTGCCCGTGTAACTCAGGCTCCAGTCCGGAATCAGCGGCAGATCGCCCGCCTGCGTCGATAGCATCTTCACCCGGATTCCACCCGTGATGTTGTCGGTATTCAGCACCACGTTGAACTCGGTCTTCATCTCCCGGTCGATCAGGTCCAGCAGCACCGGGTTGGCGTAGATAGCCGTTGGCCGCACATAGAAGCCGTTGTTCGCCACCATCTGCGCCACAGCGGACTTGAGTCCGTCCACGATCGAAGCGGTCGTTCCGATGGTTGTCGTCAGGCCGCCTTGCTGTATCTGACCGATCACACCCATGTACTGCGTGGTCACAGGTGCGCTCAGGCTGGTGTCGTTGCCGTTCCACAAGGCCACATCGTGCGCCACCATCACGCCGCTCACCGTATCCACCAGGTCTTTCGCCTGCAGATAGGCAAACTGCTTTTGCTGGTCGCCCAGTTCGATGTCGAACAGGTTGTAGTTGATCTGCGAGACGATCGCCTTCAGCGGCACGCTGCGCTCCACGCGTGTCGGACTTACCACCGCCGGTGCGATGCTGCGCGGATTCACAAAGCCGGCCGCTCCCGGATTCGGAATCGCCGTCTCCTCAAAGAACCGCGACGGATGACCTGTCGCCGGAACTTGCTTGATGCGCTGCCCGAAGGGGCTCGAACGCCGGCAGATGTCGAAAATCTCGGTCTGGTACAACGGAACTTCGATAGCGCCCGGCCCGATGTAATCTGCTGCCGCGTGAATGTCTGCAAAGGTTGCGTTCATAGGCTCTTTCCGCCCCCTCCATGGGGCCAGTCGTTGCTCGAAGAACAGCTTCTAGCTACTAGCTTCTAGCTATTAGCTCTCCTATCTAAGCGGTGATCTGATCTTGTTTCCGACAGGATTCTCCCCGATTTATCACGCATCTGGATCGATTCCATGCCGCTGCTTCCCGGCCTGCTATCCACTACCAGTCCGAGTCTTCGCAAGCTTTTAGCTAGAAGCTAGTAGCTAGAAGCTGAAAGCTGCTTTTACGAGATCGCGCCTGCCCGCAGCAGTTGTGTCTTCACCGCGATGCGCTGTTCCAGGCTCAATCCGGACAAGGCCGCATCCAGGGTTCGAACGTCTACCGGGCCCTCGCCAATGCCGTGCTTGGCCAGCATCTCGCTGGTTGTCGAGGGCAGCGTCCTGCGCAGTGGGTTCAACGCATTCTGCGCGGCCCGAGCCTTCAACTCCGCCAACTCCTGTTCGGCTGCGGCCAGCTTCTCCGCCAGTTCCCCTTCGCGCCGGCTCTGCTCGACGGTCGCTGAAATCCTCTCCACCTCGCCGGTCAAGACACCTTGCCGCTCTTCAAGCCAGCCCAGTGTCCGCTCCAGAAGGTTTGTCGCTGCTTCCAGTCGATCCGCAATTTCGTTCTCTTCCTTTTCCATGCCGTTCCTTTCTCTTGTGATTTGAATGTCGTGCAAACCGCGCTAACTTGCTGGCTTGCAAAAAAAGAGGCTCCACGAAGTGGGGCCTCATTGCTAACTCGCTAACTTGCTGACTCGCTGACTTGCTCTCCTGCTAACTCGCCATGCGAAAGCTGGTAGCCCGATAAGCCGCCTTATCCCTCAGCAATATTGCCGCTCCGGTAAAGGTCACCTTAGTCAGCTTCCACACCTCGGCCCGCATATCTTCCACCCGCGCGTCAGCCAACTCGTAGCTCATGCCCATTGACTCGGGCGACTGCGCTTCGATGGCCTTCGCCACTTCCGGAAAGTCCCGCGCGTAGAGGTAGCCGCTAACCACCAGCCGCTGCCCCACCAGGTTCGCTTCCGTCAGCAGCCCGATCTTGCGCCGCGCGTCGTGGCCGTCCCAGCCTGGCCGATAATCCACCGCCATGCCCAGCAGCGAAGGCAACGCCTTTTCCGCCGCTTCGCGCGTCAGCATCACCCGGTGTCCGCGCGCTCCCGCCGGCGCCTTGTCGCTGGCTGCATTCACCATCGTCAACACCCCTTCAAACGGCACCCGGTTGGGGTGCCCGTCCACATGGGGAATTCTTACCGCCATCGCTTCCAGTCTCATGCGCTCTCCGTCCATCTGCTCTTGCAACCCGGACTCTATCGACCCGGACTCTAGTCACTGAACTTCCGTGCCCCACCCTTGCTGTCATCCTGAGCGAGCGAAGCGAGTCGAAGGACCTGCTTCTTCGTTCTGGCGCAAGGGTGGGAGACCTCAAGACTATTCAAGGCCGGATTAATAGGTACGCATCACAATCCTCTAGCCCGCCTGTACCACTGCCGCTTCGCCCGTCAACTGCACCGCCCCATCCTGCCCCAGCGGCCCCAGCCCTCGCATCGCCCGCACCTCGTTCACCGTCAACACTCCGGCCTGCAGTAGTTGCACCTGCACCGCCAGCTCTGTCTCCTCGTCCCTCGCATTCAGTTCGTTGAAGACAAACTCAAACTCCCGCCAGCCAATGCACTTGCCGAATAGGTCTCGGGTAATATGCCCGGCCAGCAGCATCGCCAATGGCGAGATCGCCCCGCGGAAAGCCTCATCGGTCATCTCCGCGGCGGTCGATTGGTTCACATCCGCCTCCAACCCCAGCATCAGCGGCGGCAATCCAAATGCGTTAGCCACCATGCGGATCAGAAACTCCTGCCATGCCAGCCTCATATCCGCATCCGTTCCCTGGGCAAAGCGCAGCACCTCCGGCTTCTGCTCGGTCGAAATCAACGGTACCCGCCCGGTTCCCTCGATCTCGTCCTGCCACCAGCGGATCAGCCGGTCATGCTGCGTCGGCGTTGCCTCGTTCAACCACAGCGCATATTGCGCCACGGTGTTGGCCGCCAGCTTCCCGGCAAACCGGTGCGCGCTCAAAAATTGATTTACCGTCTCAAACGCCACTTCCAGCGGCCCCAGCCCAAAGGGCGTAAAGCTGCGCGGATTCATGCGCACATACATCAGTTGGTCGTCGCGCAACTCCACCGCGCTCGACTCCAGTTGCCCTGGCAGCGCCTGCGCGTACCTGGGCGACTCCGGCTGCCCATCCCACCTCGGGTTGACGCGGATAGACGCGCCGTCCACGGCCCACAGCATCGCTGGCCGTTCTCCATCGCCGGTCGGCTCCATCTCGATGGCCCCGTATCCGCCTGTCAGCGCATCCTCAATCACCTGTTCAACCAGCGTCCGGAAACTATCCGCGGCATTCGGCTCTTCCAGCGTTCTGCGCAGCGCCCGCAGCTTTCGCTCCGTGAACGCCAAATCCCCCGGCTTCACGCCGCGCCGCACGCGAACCTGCCAGTCCATGGCCGCAATCCGGTCCTTGATTACGTTGATCGCCCGGCGCACCACCGGCGTCTCCGCAAACCGCCGCAGATTCATCGGTGTCGGCTTGGGCAGGAGTTGTCCCGGAAACTGGACCGGACTCAAGATCGCGGGAAGCGCCAGCGTCTTTCGTTCCGCCTCCGCATCCGCCGCGCCTGCCGCTATCTCCGCCCTCCGGCTGCTCCCCGTCGCCTGCCGCCAGATCGCTTGTAATTGCTCTCCTACTTTCACGCGCACCTTCCTTGTTCTCAGCCTCTAGCTGCTAGCTTCTAGCAATAGTCGGAAGCCGTCGTTCGACCTCGCAACTCTCCGTCCCAAAAACAAAAAAGGCACAGCCCCCGAAAGGGTTATGCCTCGTCTTTTTCAGCTTCCAGCTACTAGCTTCTAGCTACTAGCTCCGAACTGTTCAACCACAAAATCGATCCTACAACAAAGACCAGAAACGATCTGCAAACTCTCGGCGAAAACTTAACGCCCAAAAGCTAGCAGCTAGAAGCTAGCGGCTAGAAGCTGCCTTTTCACACCCGCAGCTCCCGCCGCGCCGTCTCCGCCACCCGTCCCAGATCCGACGTCGTCAGCACCCTTATCTGGTGCTCTTCCATCGTCTCCACGCCAAAGCGGTACATCTCCAGCCGTTCCGGCTCCTCGTCGGTTGCTCCCAGTTTCGCCGCGGGCTCGATCACCGCGGTCAGTTCCAGGCTGGCTTTCTCCACTCGCTCTACCCCGGCCCTCAGTCCCGCCGACGAAAACGCCAGCACCTTGGCCATCTCCACGCCCGGCTCCAGGCTTACCGCATGAAACATGCGGATCACCCCATTCGGCCTGTACCCTACGTCAATCCGCAGCGGATCCCCCGGCCGCGTATACTCCGAGGCCGCAATCCGTTTCCTCATCAGCTCCCACACCCCGGCCCGCTCGAACTCCATCCGCATCTTTGCCTGAATGCCGGCGCGTCCGCTCAACCGCTGCACGCGCTCCCTGGCGGGCGGCTCCACATAAAGCCGCATCAACTCTTCCATCCCCGCCGGAAGGCTCTCCGCCAGATACGCCTTCGGCTCGGTCATCTGCACACTCAGCGAGAGAGCTTCAGAGAGCAGCCGCATCAGATTCCCATCCGGCTCGGCCTCAAAACGCATGCGCAGTTCGCTCTCCATCCCCTCCAGCAATCCGGTATCGGCCTCCGGGTCCAGGCAGCGCACACGGCGCCAATCGCGCGTGAATCGCACCTGAGCCGGCGCCTCGCTGCCTTGCTCGCGCAGAATCACCCCGATATGCACATACTCGTTCCGCACCGCATCCGGAACATACCGGAGCAGTCGAAACTCGCACGCACGCCGCTGGTTTCCACTGTTCATCGTTCTGACAAAGCCCTTAGCTCTTAGCCATTAGCTGTTAGCTCTTAAATTGCTATCCCCTGCCCGTAGTTGTCCCGAGCCGTTACCTCGGTCCTAAGCGCCATCCTCAGGAAGCTGAAAGCTAAGAGCTAATAGCTATAAGCTGCCCTTCAGTTCACTCTTCCCGCAATGTTAGTCCCCCACCGTCCCTCTTTCCAACCCTCTTCCCCCACATTTTTTCCCTTCCCCACCCATTTTGGAAATGGCTTCCTATCCGACCGCCCGAATCCTTCAATCGCCTCCCGAATTCGGCTTCGTCGTGCCAGCAATTTCTCCACCAGCGCTTCCATTTCACTCAGGTCGCCGCCATACCATTCCGGGGGAATCTCGCTAGCCGCCGCCCACACCGTCTCCGCCGCCATCGTCTCCAGCCGCGTCAGCCACGGCTCAAAGGATTCCCAGCCTCTGATCTCCCGGTACACATCGTTGCGGTAGTACACCCCCCGCAGCGGAAGATCCTCAAACTTCCACTCACCCGCATGAAAGCAATATCCGTAGTCGATAAAGACCGCCCGGTAGCGCCGTTCCCGCTGCTTGCGCGCAAAGACCGCCTGCCTGCCATTCGCATTACCGGTCCATTTGTCCAGCGCCAGGATGCCGGCAAACTCGCCCAGGTTCCTCACCTCGGCCATCTGCTCCTCGGGCAGGTAATCCACCACCTGCCCCGGCATCAGGCCGCCCACAAATCTTGACCCGAACTGCAACCCAGCCTCGCAGCGCACCCGCGTTCTGCCCAGGTCGATCTCCAGCTCCGGTGTATTCTCCACCAGCCAGCTCGAAACCTCCACCAACGCCGCTTCCGGCGCTGTCAGACCCGCCGCCGCCGCCAGCCGCGAGGCCAGAAACTCATTGGCCAGCACCCGCATGTGTTGCGGGTTGTTCTGGAACTTCACCACGTATACATGGCCGTCCGCGCCCAGCATCAACTGGCCTTGCGCACCGCCCCGCATCCGCCGGATATGCTGCACCGCCAGAACCGCCAAGCCCGTTCCCCCGCCTCGTCTGAATCCTCAATCGAATTCTAAGCTCTCGGACCCGGAAGTACAGCTTCTAGCTTCTAGCCGCTTATCCAGTCGTGCCGCAATGAACTCTTCTCCAGATGCGTCCACAAATGCCCCGTGCCCCATCCTTTCCGCTTCTTTCCGCGGAAAGGGTGGGAATCCGCCAACCTCAACCGGCGTCCCGTTCATCGGCAAGCTAAAAGCTAATAGCTGCCCTTCATCAACTCCGCCCGCGCTCCCAGCCCGATCGCCATCGCCATCACCCGGTCGTCATGCGTCCCCGGCCTCGCACCAGACCCGCCGTTCGGCAAACGTACGAAACTCCGGCACTCGGCCAGCAACTTGCGGCTCTGAAAACATTCCGGCCATTCCACCAGCCCCGCATCCAGCCGGCCCAACGCCGCCGGCCGGCTCATCGACGTAGTCAGCCAACCCGCCTGCCCGGACTGCCTGTAAATCCTCCCGTAGCCGCACACTGTCTCAATCAGCGCCAGCACCCCGCTGCCGTGATTGTTCCTCTCCACCACCAGCCACGCATTGTTGTACTCAGACGCCAGCCCGGTCACCAGACGCGCCAACTCCAATCCGCCCCTATGCCCTGCAAACTCCGCGCACTGCAACCCCGTCTCCAACTCCAGCACTTGCGCTGCCGAGTAGTCGCCCTCGCTCCCACCCCCAGCCGGGTCCACCGCCACCAGGTACGCCTTTCCTTTGATGGGCGGCAGCCACACCTCCAGCTCTCCATTCCACCGCTGCTCTATCGGCTCTGCCATCGTCGCCAATCGTTTCTCGATCGCTTCCAGCTCAAAAACCGAATCCCCGCTGGCCAAAAAGCAAGCATCGCAGTCTTCCGCGTACTCCTGCCGCGCCAGCCCGCAAAAATCCGCTCGTATCTGCCGCCGATAGCCAATCTGTTCCAGGTCCAGCCCGCGATGCGCCATCAGATCCCGCTCTTCGTACGTCAGGCTTGCCTCATCCACCGCCAGCGTCCGGTAGTGCCGCTCCATCCACCACGGGAAAAAGTGACGCACCATCCCCGTTTCGCAAGCCTTATGCCACTCCTGGTGAAAGCAACCGCCCACCCCGTCCGGCGTCGATTCCAAAATCAGCTCCGCCCCTGGCGCCATCGCCGCCCGCAGTCCCGCCAGTGTCTCCGCCGGGTCTCCCGGCCAGCGCGCCAGCTCCGAGCAATGCAGATTCTGCACCGTCAATCCGCGCCCCGCATTCCGGTCCCCCGCCGACACCACCCTGTACTGCGCATCCATCTCCGGAAACACAATCTGCCGCACATTGGCCCTCGAGGTCCGCAATGGCCCCTCGCGCAGTCTCTCCGGCAACATATCCACAAACCGATGCACAATCCGGAATATCTCCTCGGCCGCCTCCTGCGAATGCGCGACCTCCAGTGTCAGAGTCCCCGGCCGCGTAATCGTCTTCAGAAAAAATCGCGCAGCCGCCCAGGTCGTCAACCCCATCTGCCGCGCCTTCAGCACGATATTCCGCTCGCCACGCCGCCTTTCAAACTTCATTTGCGCCGCATTTGCCTTCAGCGGCGCCGTCCTGCCCTCCCGCGTCCTCACTTGCAAAAGCTTCTCGGCCAGTTCCATCATCACTGTCCGTCCCCGCAAACTCACCGGATGCTGGTCTAGAATCCCCCCGTACCGCTCCAGTTCTTCCTGGCTCAGCTTCTCCGGACACAAGCGCAACTCCCCGGCAACTGCCGCGCTTCCTCCTGTCGTCTCTGTCACGGTCTCCCCATTTCATCCATCTGCACGCCAGGCCGCATCATTTGCTACTTCGCGCTGAACCAGGTCAATCTGACCGCCGTGCCCTGCGCCCCGCCGAGAACCGTTGTGCCGGCCGGAAAAGTTACCGTGCCCGAACATGTCGCCGTCCCGCTCGTGCAGGTTGCTGACGTTGGCGCCGCTGTCAAACCGTATCCCGTGTTCGTCACAACAAATGTGCTGCCTGTCCATGATCCGGAGGTGTTGATCGTCCCGGTAACCGTTGCCAGCGAGCCTCCATTATTGAAGGCCGTCAGAGATACCGTTCCGGTCCCCGACAGAGACCCTCCCGTAATCGATCCGCCTGTCGAATTTACGCTGCCGAGCCCCGTAGCGGAGAAGTAGTTATAGGCTGGATTCAGCACCAGCCCGCCGCTTGTGTTCGCAAACTTGGGCGTTGGCGTGCTGTTGGTGGCTCCCGAAACCGGCGCAATCGAGGCCAGCCCCGATGCGTAAGTCTTGAAGTACCAGGATAAGTCAACCGCGCTTGCGCTTGTACCGGACGGAATAGACACGCCGAATCCGGTGGACGCCTGAGAGCCTCCAATCGTCATCTTTTGCCCGTTGTAGGTTACCGCCCCAGGAGAAAACACCTGCACTTCGGTCAGCAGGGTGTATTGAACCGCAGTGGTTATCGACGGAAGAGTTAGCGTGGAAGCAAAGTTCACCCCTCCTACCGAAGAAATTGCATCTGTCGAGTTATTGCATACCCACGACGCTGTTCCTCCGCTCCCGTAGCTTGTGCCCGTCGCCGTGCCGGAAGTAGCTGTGAAGGATGTGTTGGAGGTCACCGTCCCCATCGTGTATTGCGCGTTGAAGTTCCCTGTTCCTCCTGTCGTTCCCTGCGCCTGAAACGTCTGTCCCGGCGTGTAGCCGTAACTTTGTGCATTGCCGCTCACCGTGAAGGTGTAGGTGGGGCTGCTATAGGTGATATTGGAAATTGTCAGCGCCGCAACGGTTGTATCCCCGCCGTGAGCGCAAACGACATCGCTTGCCGGAATTACCGGACTGATAGCGGTGGAACCTGAAGAGCAGCCAGAAGTCGTTGCGCCGCCGTTCGAGTCCGTGCAAAGCGTAGCTCCCGTGCCCGATACTGTTCCCGCTGTGAGCACCTTTGCATCGGTCCCTTGAAGAGCAGGGCTGGCAGGCAGCGTTGTCCACGCGCCAGTACCGCCGTCCACGTATTTGCCCGCCCCTGGAGTTCCTGTTCCTATTTGCGCCGGGACCAGTATTCCACTGCTATTGGCGCATGGAATAGCCGCCCAGGTTCCCGGCGTGCCAGCCGCTACGTTAACCCAACCGCAGATACCGTTAGCCACAGCGCCGGAGTTCTGCTGGAAGTCTCCCTGTGACCATGCCAATGTCGTAGGCGCGCCGGCAGACTTTGTCGGCAACTGAATCTCCGAGCCAAGCACAGGCGCGGTGAATGAGAGCGTGACGGGGGTAGTGTGTGTGACCTTCGGATACGTGCTGGTGGAATAGACGAACACTGCTGCTGGATTGGTGGCATCCACATACTGAATCTGGAAATTTTCAGATCCTAATGTCATCTCTTGGCCCACCGAGAGGCCCGTTGCGCTTGAGCAAGTTGCAAAACCAGAGAAGCCAGAATTCGTGCAGGTCGTGTTTCCGCCATTCAAAACGCCGGTCGTTCCGGTTTGGTATACGACGTCGAGAGCATAGCGCGAGCCATTGGCCCCGTTCCAGTAGGCCGGAGGCGCAAGAATCTGGCCGGCATACAGCGTCGTTCCATTCGGCAGGGCGGCATAAGCCGTGTCAGAGTAAAGAAGGGCTGACGCTTTGACTTTGTGCTGCCATAGCTGGCTGACCTCTGCATCACCAATCAGTTGAATAGGGGAAGGTTCATCGTAGATGTACCCGGCGCTGTTGTAAGACGGCGCATAACTGAGCAAGGATTCTGTTGAAAAGCCGCCCATGTCATCCTGGACCAGTGCGGGGATACCCACAAAGCGGCGCGTGGTATTTGCCCCGCTGCCATTGAAAAAGGCCGTATTTACCATTCCCAAGTGCAAAATTGCATCATTGGGCGGCGACATGACGATGGAAGGGAAGTTAAACCCGGCTGTACTGGACTCAGCTACAGACTCTCGCATACTCTCCAAATTCAAGGAGAACTGCTGATTGGCCGATGGGCAATCGTACAACGTGAAGATGCCCTCACCCGAAGTGATGGTCGAGTTCACTTCAAACAGCATGTTCCGCGCCGTAAAGGTAATGCCTGTATTGCCCCCGCAGCCAGCGCCGTCCAGCATCACCAAACCGCCGCTCGGCGTCATTTGCGCGCCGGAGTAGTTATCCGCGGTTCCGTTGGCAATTCCAAAGGAATCTCCTCCGCTGACCCTCCAATAAATGCAACTCAGCCCTGCCTGATCGCACCGCCATCCTTTGTCGAAATCCACGTTCATTCCACCGCCGGCGAAGTAGTAGCCATACTCCGTGGCCTGTTCCGCCCACGTATTCAAAACATGAGTTCCGGTGTCCACGCGGCTGCCAAAATATACATCCACCTGGAGTGACCCTGCCGTTGCGCTCGGCGCCAGGGCAAACTCCACGTTGCTGATCGATTGTTCATACCGCGCATTGGAGTCCAGCGCAAGCAGCACATTGACCGTTGTCGCTTTGCCGGAATCCGAAGTTGAAGCAACGTTTCCATTGTTGACTGGAATCTCAAACTGCGTAGAAGAAAGCCCCGTGGCGGATATCTGCGCAATGGTCCGGTTCAACTGCAAGCCGGAAGTGGTCGTCAAGCCTTCAATGTCAACAAATTGTCCGGCAGTCAAACTATTCGCGGCGATGAAAGTCGCCATGCCCGATGTAACACTGAATGCCGTGATCGTTGAAACCGTTCCTGCGGGTGCGCCGTTCCACAGTATG
>Ga0302319_10011382_pt1 | contig 16885 bp, 12 predicted proteins | sample Bog_T0_2_FD_203319 | JGI IMG/M metagenome (GOLD analysis project Ga0302319, IMG submission 203319) | Peat permafrost microbial communities from Stordalen Mire near Abisko, Sweden - Bog_T0_2 | ecosystem: Environmental > Terrestrial > Soil > Wetlands > Peat | place: Sweden: Abisko, Stordalen Mire...
TGTTCATGGGTTTTGAGCTGATCCGAGCGAGATACGCGCGACTCGTACAAAGCTCGGATCCGGGCGGCGCGGGCCGGAAGTCACTCGAGGAAGCGTGGGTCAGTGCCACCCCGGCCATGTAATCAGACTGCCATGAAGCGCCCCCATCGCAGCAGCGAAATACCTTCCGATATTGCCGGATATCATTAGGCACGTGGCAATTGCAACTCGACAGAGGCTTATCGGCGGCCGGCGACGGATCTTTCAGGGGCATATCAGCGCTAAGGTCGAGCGATGACACAACCTGCATACCCGGCTGCGCGAGCGGCCGCAGTCAGGGTCCATCCTCACTACGCTCGGCATCTCGCGACACGAATTGAGAAAGACAGGGAAATCACCCTCCTGCCGGACGTCGAAACCATCGAAGCAATTATCGACGTGGCCTTCTGGGCGAGCCTGAGGCGGGAAGAGAACTATACGCCCCGAATCTCTTTGGCATTCGTCGCGCCTGCGCAGGTAGAATTGCCTCTGGTTTTCGAACGGCCCGTTGCGCTCGCAGCGCAGCCTTTGACGCGGCTCGCGCCGGCCGTGGAGCGTCCCGGAATTCACTTGTGCGTCGCGCACCGGCATGGCGAACTATCGGTCTGGGGAGCAACTCGAACTCTGCCGCAATTCTGCTTCGTGCTGGAGGTCGTGGCGCCGGGACTTCTGGTCGTTAAGCATAGCCGCGGTGAGGAGTCAGGCAAATTCGTTAACGTTGCCGTGCTGCAGGGTGAGGAGATAAAGGTGGTCGACCAGGATGCGGCCTCTGCTCCGGACTGCCCGGAACTCCTGACTTCTTTGCTGGGCATGCAGTCCGAACCCGGTTCATCCGACTCAGGAAATGTACCGATACAGCTTGCGGTGTCAATGCGCGAGCATGGGCGCGGCGGATCGTTACTTGTGGTTCCGGCCGACACGCAGCTATGGCAGGAATCGATACTTCAGCCCGTCAGATACTCGGTCGCGCCTCCGTTTTGTGCGCTTGTGGATCTGATGAGGGAGGATACCGGGGCCAGGACTCGTCGCCGCTGGCAGCAGGCGCTGCACAGGGTGGTTGAAGGCATCGCCGGCTTGACGGCGGTTGACGGAGCCACCGTAATCACCGATCGATACGAGCTTTTGGCTTTCGGCGCTAAGATTCTGAGGCGGGCCAATTGTGAACAGGTCAGCAGCGTGATCGTGACAGAGCCGATCGAAGGGACAGTCGCTGCGACGGTGGAACCCGGGCAACTCGGCGGTACACGACACCTTTCAGCCGCCCAGTTCGCACACGATCAGCGCGATGCAATCGCTTTGGTTGCGTCACAGGACGGACGATTCACAGTTTTCGGGTGGTCGCCCTGCGAGCACATGGTTCATGCGCATCGTATCGAGACGCTCCTCCTTTAGCGACGAAGACCTCGCCGCGTGCCGGGAAGGCTTCCGATATTAACCGATATCGTTCCCCGGCTCGCGGGTGCGCCAACGAATGATTTCTGGTGCGGGTTTGACGGGCCTGACGCCCGTCCCGACTGCGGCAGTTCAGAGCCTCGGATGCCCGAGGTAGTTCCAAAGCTGAGATGTGGATGAACATTTGAAACCGTTGACAGCCCGGTGTCGTTTAATCGTCAGCATGACCTACGGAGCTGGTGAGGGCAATCAGAGACGAATCGCGAAGGAACTCGGGGCATTTCTCGGGGTAGTCGGTCCGGTAATGGGCGCCGCGGCTTTCTTCGCGCCACAATGCGGCTTGCGCGATGAGACCGGCCACTTCGGCGACATTGCGCAGTTCAATTGCGGGGAGCGAAGGGGCGCCGGCATCTTCCCAAACGATCCCGGAGAGAGTTTTCAGAGCGGCTTCGAGACCGTTTCGATTGCGTGAAATTCCGCAGTGCTCCCACGCGAGCGTTCGCAACTGAAGTTCGGTGAACCGGGGAACGAGCATGGGCGGGCTATAGGGATTAGACAAGGCGGATCGCGCGAACTCGCGCTTCATGGTTCTGCCCGCGCGGGCGCCGAACACCGCCGCCTCCAGCAACGAATTGCTGGCCAGCCGGTTCGCCCCATGCACGCCCGTGCAGGCCACCTCGCCCGCAGCATACAGACCGGGCACCGTGCTGCGGGCGTCGAGATCCGTGCGCACGCCTCCCATGGCATAATGCGCGGCGGGATGAACGGGGGCCGGCTGGCGCGCGATATCGATGCCGTAAGCCAGGCACGTCTCATACACCCGTGGGAAGCGATGCCGGATGAATTGGGGATCGCGCGAAGTGAGATCGAGCCAGACGTGCGGCGAACCGGTTCGATGCATCTCCGCGACAATCGATCGCGAAACCACGTCGCGCGGCGCAAGGTCCTTCAGCGGGTGGTAGCGCTCCATGAACGCTTCGCCATCCTTATTGCGCAGCACCGCGCCTTCTCCTCGCAGCGCTTCAGAAAGCAGAAAGCGGGGAGCGCCTTCCACATGAAGCGCGGTGGGGTGAAACTGTACGAATTCGATGTTGGCGATTTCGGCGCCCGCGCGCCACGCCATCGCAACGCCGTCACCGGTTGCGACGTCGGGATTGGTGGTCTCAAGGAACACGCGGCCGAGACCGCCCGCGGCAAGCAGCACGCTCCCTGCGTGAATCTCACTGAGTTGGCCCGCCTTCTCGTCAAAGGCCAGAGCCCCCGCAACGCGCCCGTCGGATATGAGCAAATCCACTATCGCCGAATAGCTGAGAAAGCGAACGCTCTCGAGCGACGATGCCTTTCGATACAGAGTGCGCGCGATCTCACGGCCTGTCGAATCGCCATGCGCATGCAGGATGCGATTGCGGCTGTGAGCGCCCTCGCGGGTGAAAGACAGCGCCGCGCCTTCGCGGTCGAATTCCGCGCCCCATTCAATCAGTTCCTGAATCGCCGCGGGGCCTTCTTCGACCAGCGTGTGGACCGCAAGCTGGTTGCAGAGCCCATCGCCCGCATAGATAGTGTCCTGCTCGTGCAATGCGACTTCATCGTCGTCACTGAGGGCGACTGCGATTCCGCCCTGGGCATATTCGGAAGAGGACTCGCGCAGGGAATCCTTGGCAATTACCATCACGCTGCCGCTGTCAGCCAGTTCTATCGCGGCGCGAAGTCCGGCAACCCCGGCTCCGATTATGAGAAAGTCGCAGTCCATCGGCATTAGGATTCTAGCAACCGGTACTGGGCCCTAACTTTAATCGAAACAACTTATCCCGCTGATCCAGTCTTTTTCATCTCACGGAAACATAGAGATGCGATTATGGAATTGAGATCGCCCCGCAACATGTGGGTTTTCTAAAACCCAAAAGCGCTCTCCCAGTCCTCAGTCTCTTCCCAAGCCACGCCCCCTGCTCGGGTTAAGTCCCGCAATCAAAACATTTACGGATAAGTGTCTAAAGACATTTGCCGAAAGAGAGGATGTACAGTTATGCGCACATTTTTTGCGCTTACGCTGTTCGTGTATCTTGCGCCGGCCTGTCACGCGGAAGACTGGGCAACACTGCACGGCAGTGGCTTGCAGGCTGTCCAACAGAACGATTTCCCGGTTGCCGCAGAGGTTTTCGCGCGATGCCGGGCGCTCGCCCAAACCAAGCTCCAAAGAGCCGTGTCAGACAACGATCTCGGAGTGGTTCTTCATCGGCTGGGCCGTGAAGCCGAAGCGCGCGGCTACCTCGAGAAAGCTCTCGAAAGCTGGAAGGAGTTTTCCGATTTGGGCGCGCACTACGCCGAGACTGCGAGCGCTCTGGCTCTGGTGGACAGAATGCTGGGCGACTATGCCGCGTCCGAAGCAGTACTTAAATCGGGTCTCGAACTAAGTGGCATTTCCGGCGACCTCCGAATCCACTTGTTGCTGTTGACGGGGGATCTGCTGCGCGAACTGGGCAGGTACGGGGAAGCGCGCGTGCTCCTGAAACAGGCCGAAGCAATTCCGCCGGCTTCCCCAAGGCAGCAAGTTGACGCGATCGCCGCCCTCGCCGAACTGGATCGCGACACACAAAATTGGGATGCCAGTATCGCTGAGTGGACCCGCGCGATCGAACTGGCGAGAGAGAAGAAGGACGAGTTTGGGGAGGCGGGCTGCATCCGCGGGCTGGGGCAAACCTGGCTCGACCGCGGCAACCTCGCGCGCGCCGAGCCTCTGCTCAGAGGCGCCCTGGCCCTTTACCGGGCGAAGCGCCGGCCGGACGATGCCGAGATTGCCGCGGTGCAGGCCTCGCTCGGCCAGTTGTATTTGGCCGAGGATAAAACAGGCCTTGCCGAGGAATCGCTGCGGCGCGCTCTCGATGGCCAGGAACGGGCTTTCGGGCCGACGCATCCGCAGCTTGCCATCGTCCTCGAAGCGCTCGCGGACACTGTGGCGCGCCGCAACCAGCTGGAATTGGCCCGCGAATATATGCGGCGAGCGGAAACCATTATGGTGGGCCGGTTCGGCGAGAATTCGCTGATGACCGCCGGCGTCTTCGCCAACTGGGGATCGATTGAGCAGCGAGCCAACCAGCCCGACCGCGCCGCGGCGAAGTATGAGAAGGCGCTGAGCGTCCTGCGCACCATGCCCGGCGATCTGGACGCTTTTCGGCTCTCCGTGATGAAGGGGTACGCTCAGGTGCTCAGGGCCGCGCACCACAAGCGCGAGGCCGAGGTCATCCTGGCGGAAGCCCAGGGCTTCCGTTCGAAATGAGAAGACGAAGCCCAGGGCTTCCGTTCGAAATGAGAAGACGAAGCCCAGGGCTTCCGTTCGAAATGAGATGACACAATTGGGGAAATGCCCCAATTTGAAGTCGCAACTCCACAGCGGACCTATTCCGCTCTGGTCGAGCGAGCCGGAATCGCGCAGTTGCCGCGCTTCCTCACCGAACCGCACGGCAAGCTCTTCGTCGTAACCACCGAAGACGTCTGGCAACTGCACGGGTCGCGAGTTTGCTCCGCCCTGGCCGATCTGGCTTTCGAGACCCTGATTTTCGAGGGCGGCGAACCGAATAAGCGCATCGCGCACGTTGAACGTATGGCCGAGGAAATGGCCGAGCGGGGCGCGGACCGGTCGAGCGTCGTGATCGCTTTCGGCGGCGGAATTGTGACCGATTTGGCCGGCTTCCTCGCCGCGATCTTCATGCGGGGCGTGCCTGTGATCCAGATTCCCACCACGCTGCTCGCCCAGGTGGATGCGGCTGTGGGCGGCAAGACCGGCGCCAATCTGGCCGCGGGGAAAAATCTGATCGGAGCCTTCCATCAGCCGCTGGCTGTTTTGATCGATCCCGCCGTGCTCTCGACGCTGCCCGAGCGAGAATACCGAGCCGGCCTGTACGAGATCGTGAAGACCGGGATCATTGCGAGCGAGCCGTTGTTCCGGCTGCTGGCGGATCGAAGCGCGGACGTGCTGGCGCAGAGCCCTGAGGTTGTGGACCATATCGTGGCTGAGTCGGTGAGGATCAAAGCGGAGGTGGTGTCGGCAGATGAACGGGAAAACGGGCTGCGAAAGATTCTGAACTTCGGCCACACCTTTGGGCACGCGCTCGAAGCGGAGACGGGTTATGCGGCGTTTTTGCATGGCGAGGCCGTGTCCTGGGGGATGCGGGCGGCAACCTACCTGGCACGCGATCTTGCCATGCTTGGCGAAGAGGATACCGAATCGATTCTCGCGGCGCTCGAACTCTACGGGCCCATTCCTTCGCTCGCGGGAATTTCGGCTGAGAGACTGCGCGCACGTCTTGTGAAAGATAAGAAGACCATCCGCAGCAGGGTGCATTTCGTGCTGCCGGTGCGGATCGGCGAGGTCGTGGTGCGGGCGGATATTCCCGAACAGCCGGTGATGCGAGCCATCGAGCAGGCGCTCGCCGATTGTCTATGACGGCTTCGGGATCGAAACCGGAAGGGGCTCACTCCGAGCAGGAGGCATCGCGGTGGGTTCGGGCGATGTTTGGGCGGGTGGCCCATCGCTACGACCTGGCCAATCATCTGCTGTCGGCCAATGTGGACCGCGCCTGGCGGGCCCGCACGGTAACGCGGGTGGCCGACATTCTGATGCGCCCCGATGCGCGCGTGCTCGACCTCGCCTGCGGCACGGGCGACCTTCTGATGACGCTCGAACGCGCCGCCAACCGCCCGCTGATGGGCAGCGATTTCTGTCACCCGATGCTGGCGGGGGCGGCGGCGAAACTTTCGCGCGCTTCGCTGAGATCGGCGCTGATGGAGGCCGATGCCATGTCGCTGCCGATGCGCGATGCCAGCCTCGATCTGATCACCATCGGGTTCGGTTACCGCAATTTCGTTAACTATCGGGCGGCTTTGACTGAGTCGCGGCGCGTGCTGCGCGGCGGCGGTGCGCTGGCCATTCTGGAATTCACGCAACCTCCGAATCCGGCCTTCGCGGCTCTTTATAACTGGTATTCGAGGCGCGTACTGCCGATTATCGGAGGAGCGATTTCGGGCGCGCCCGAGGCCTATCGTTATCTGCCGGAGTCGGTGAAGAACTTCCCGAATGCGCCGGAACTTGCGAAGATGATGCGCGAGGCCGGGTTTGGCTCGGTTGAGTGGGAGTATCTTACGTTTGGAATCGTGGCCCTGCACATTGGGCGCGTGACTTAAGGCACGGGGCGGCGGGGCAAAAAAGGGGGGGGCGGAACTCGCGCCTGGCGAGCCGACGGTGTCGGCTCAGGCAGAGAACCGCCCTGCATTCGTCGTGGGCATCGGATAAAACCGCTGCGCTAATTGATCTCAGGATAGAGTTTTTTGAGTCTTAGCGCCAAAACCCGAATCGACTAACAATACTAAGTGTTCTATAACTATTTCTTCAGGGTTCGCACGAAGGCTACAACATCTTCCGGCGATGCGCTGAGAGTTTTGATGGGTTTCATCTTACCTTTGCCTTCGTTGACTACCTTGACCAAATCGGCGTCGCCCAGGCCCTGCACGGCGGCGGACCCGAGGTCCGGGATGGTCACTCCCATCATCTTTGCTATTGCCGGATTGGCGATTCCGGTTGCCCCGTGGCACCCTTTGCACGACTTGTCGTAAGCGGCTCCGCCGGCCTTTGGGTCGGCTGCAAGAGCCACGGTCGTGGAGAAAGTAAGCAGTGCGAGAGAAGCAGCGGCGAGTGTCTTCATGTGCGTCCTTAGTTGTTTTTATTGTTTCTGCGCCGTAATGCCGAGTGTCTTCAGCACTTCAGGCGAAGCTTCGTCCACGGCTACCATCTGGTGGCAGGTGCCGCAATCGTTGGGAATGGTCTTCTTAGCCGCAGTCGCGTGGCTGTCGTCGTGGCAGCGGAAGCATCCGGGAGAGTCGGTGTGCCCCAGATTATTGACGTAAGTTCCCCAGGTTACCTTCAGGTCGGGGAATACGTTGCTGCTGTAAATCCCCAGCAGGGCCTTGCCCGCCGCCTCTACATCGGCCTTCTTTCCGGCATAGATATCCGGATACTTCAACCGATAGAACTGAGTCAGTTTTTCGGGTATTTCTTTTGCGGCTTCATCCCCGGTACCATAGGTCGCGGTGATCAGCGCCAGACCTGTTTTCTTAATGAAAGGGAGACCGGCGGATATCCTGCCCGCTTCAAGCGCGTTGTTGAGCGCGCGGTCGGCGGTCTGGAAAGAGTGCGCCGGACGATTGTGGCAATCGACGCACTGCATTTCATACTTCGGTAACGCGTCGATACTGCCCGGCTTCGCATCGGTGGCCGTAAAGGTCTGCACGTTGCCTTTGGCGTCCTTGTATTCCACCCACGGGATAGTCTGGCGTTTCTTATCGGCCGCGGCGTAGCGGATGGAGATGCCAGGACCCATGTGCGCCCCGTGAATCCCGTCGGTCGCCCCACCCACCCGCATCGTCAGCACAGTCTCGGTTCGCGTGTTGGTTTCGTCGTCCTTATAACTCGGGATCAGCTTCAGAGGCATGCCGATTTCCCGCGTGCGCGAATGGCAACGTTCGCAGGTGTCGGCCGAGTTGACCAGCTTGTTGCTTTCGATGGCCGATTCAATAGGTCTCGGGAAAGTGTTGAGCATCACGGCGAGCATCTGGCCCGAGCCGTTCATCTTGGCTTTAAACCAACCTTCCGCGCCGGGCACGATATGGCATTCCACGCACTCCACATGCGAATGAGGCGCGTGCTTCCACGCTACCGCCTCGGGGTTCATGACATGGCAGCTCTGGCCGCAGAACTGTTCGGTTTCCATGTGCTGGACGGCGCGATAGGTCCCCTGGCTTCCGATCAGCAGGTTCACGAAGGTCATCAGTCCCAGAAACAACCCCAACCGGCGCCACGAGGACTTGCGATCCGGCAGCGCCCGCAGACCGGCAACCACCTGCCGGCGCGCCAGAAACACTCCTGTCGGGATCAAGGCCAGTCCGGCAAACAGAATCGCCGGAATCACCATAAAGATGAGAATTCCGATGTAAGGATCGCTGACATGGCCGCCCAGAGTCTGCGGCAACAGAAAGAGCCAGGAGAAGCCTGCCGTAGTAGTCAGCGCGACTCCCAACAGGCTGACCCAGTGGCTGGCAAGCAATGTAATGAAAGGTTTCTTGATTTCCGGCGACATGTTATTTGGACTTTTCGTTGATAAAGGCGATCAGATCCGGCATCTCGCCCGCGCGGAATACCGGCCACGGGATCTTCTTCTGTTTCATTTCGCTCAGCATCGACGGGCCGTGGCGCCACAGCGCGGACACCATGGTGATTCCGTTCCAGCTGCCGGCTTTATCGGTCAGCAGCGGGCCGGGCCCGGAACCCGAGTGGCAATCGGCGCAGTGTTTCGAAGCAAAAACGCGCTTGCCTTTGGCGGCGTCGCCGTTGCTTTCAAAGAATGGCTTCGCCCAGGAGTAACTGAGCACTTCGCGCATTTCATCGGTATTGAGGCGCGGCGGCTCCAGATGCAGGAACGCGGCATGGTTCCACATCGCGGCAGCCACTCCGGTCAGCGTCATGACCGAAAACTGCTGCGATTTGTGGCAGGCCAGACATCCCTTCGATTCGAAGAGTTTCGCGCCGTCGTCCCCGGCCGTGATCCGGAATGTCTGCGGGGCGGACCGCATGGCGGGCGAAGCGTTGCGGAGGTAGACCAGCAGATCCGACAAGTCCTGGGCCGTGAGCGAGGGCGAAGCAAGCTTCTTCTTCGACAACTCGTTCCACATGGCAGGCGAGTGATTCCACATGGCGCCCACCATGGCCACGGGATCTGTGATTGATTGCCACTGATTGACCGGTTTCGCCTGGTTGTTCGGAGAAGTATTCAGGCCATGGCAGTTCGTGCAGGACTTTTCGGTGAAGAGACGCTTACCGCGCGCCGCGTCGCCGGGCATTTCGAAATAACGAGCGGAATAGAAGGATGCGAACAGGTCCGCGGCGGTTTGCTGGTCCAGTTCCCCGACCTTCACGCCCTTCTGCTGAATGGTTCCCCACATAGCGGGGGCGTGGTTCCACATGGCGCTGGCCAGTTCGGCGGGAGTATAGGCGCGGTCCAGCACGCGGCCCAGATCGGGCGCGGTAGTCCCGCCCTGGCCTTTGAGCTTGTGACACTGGATGCAGCCCTGGGTTTCAAAAAGCCTGTCGCCGCGCTGCGAGTCCATCGGGATGGTCGCGGCCCCCCCGACAGGAGGAAGAAAGACAAGAGGAAGAAAGATCGTTAAGATGCGCTTCATCTCGTGTACCTCAGGCCACCGGTGAACAGGTGCGCGCGGAAAGAATCATAGCCGTAGAAAGTCTCGCCGAGGCCGTAGTAACACCATTCGCCGAAAATTCCCACGTGCTTTGTGACAGGCACGGAAAGCCGCGCCGTTGGCTGGTAATAAGTGGTCGGATTGCTGCCCGAGGTGAGGACGGCGGAGCCGCCCGCGGAGAGTTGAACGGGATGTTCTTTGCCCGCTTTGCCCGGAGCATGGATCGAGGTATTCAGATAGCCCGAGATGCTGTGGCAGTCTTCGCGGTAATCGGAGGGCAGCGTGGTCAAAGTACCGGGATTCAGGTAGCTGATCTCGGAATGGAAGGAACAATGAGAATACGATCCGTCGAAGGTAAGCTTGTCGCCTTTGGGAGTCCAGTCGAGCGCCAGAGTTTCCTGGTGGGAAAAGAAAAGATAGGGAGCTCCGTCGTTCGGATTGTTGTTGCTCAGAACGCTGTAGTCGGCGGAGGCTCGCAGGGTCTTCAATAGCTGATAGCGAGCGATGCCGCGGACCTTGTTGTAGTTGTACAGGCTGGTGCGGAAATAGGCGCCGCTGCTGTCGCCTTTTTCCAGTTCGGCGGTCAACGACATTTTCGTACCCATCCGGTAAGTCGCGGCGAAGAGACCGACGTTGCGCCGCAGGTTTTCGTTGATCACGCCCGGCAGACCCTGGGCGGGAAGCACCACATCGCTCGCGTTCCCCCAAACGTACCGGTAACCGCCGCGCAGCGTAAGGTTGTGCGTCGCGTCGAAGATCACGGTCGTATCGGTCTGGCTGTAATTGCTGGCCAGCGCCGCCTGGAGCTGGTCCGCGATCAGCATACTCGACGCGTTGGACGACGACGGCGAACCGGAATAAAGCGTGTCGTTCTGCGAGGCCGAGCCCGCATTATGCAGCCGGTCCGCAGACCAGGCTTCCAGCACGCGAATCCGGTTCAGAGGGCGAATCTCAAAGCCGGCGTTGCCGGTAGTGTGGGGGAGCTTCGCCTGCGAAGCCACCAGATACTGCTCACTGTTATAGAACAGCACCTGGCTTTCGAGGAGAAAGTTTCCGCTGTCGTACTGCAGGTAATTGACGGTGCTGCGCGGTTCGCTGTAGAGAAAATTGCCGTAAACATCGAGCCACCGGAAGGGCGTTGCCGTGAAGGCGCCTCGCGTAAAAACGCTGCGTCCGCGAATGCCATAGGCGTCGAGCAGGCTGGTCAGGTCGAGCGTCTGGCCGAACACCGGGACGGGATTGTTGCCCGGATTCCCGGCCGCCGAAGTATAGGTATAGGTGTTCTGCGAACTCTTGAAGACGGTACCGCCCGCTTCGAGAGTGACATGGAAGCGGCGTCCGGATATATGCGTGCCGCCGCGGTAGATATCGGTACTGTCCGTCGTGGTATCGGGAACCGCGAACTCATCGGCGCTGGTTTGAAAAACCGTTACGCCGCTGCCCGAACTCGCGTCGCGTTCGTATTCGAGGTAAGGCGAAATCAGATGGTTGTTGAACAACTCGAGCCGGTATGTGCCCACATAACGCCGGGTATCGAACGACTGCTGATCGAGGCCGATACCGCGCGTCAGATTGGGGTCGGCGTACGAAGTCAGATCGTTGAAGTAGGAAAGACGCCGAACGTCGACCAGAAACTTATAAAGCTCGCGCTTTTCGGCGAAGATGTGAAGGGATGACCATGGATCGTCGCCCCAGTGATCTGCGCGTACGCGAATGCGGTCGAAGAGACGATGTTTAGGATCGAGAATCGTGAAGTCCGTGTCGTTCAGCTTCAGGCCGGAACCCAGATCGACCACGCTGCGATAAGTGGAGAAACTGCCGCCGACTCCGGTGAGCCCTCGATATCCGAATTCGACATAGCCGGTCACCCAATTCTCAGCCGAAGGCGCGGGCGAAGCAGCAGCCGGTTCAGCCGCGGCCGGGGCCGCCGCTGCCGCCGCCGGAGCCGGAGTCTGCGCCAACAGCGGCATTACAGCCAAAAATACGAGTATCGATTTCATCTAAGCAGGAACCTGTCGGCATAGCTGCCATGTACTTTCTGATGGCAAACCGTGCAGTTCTGATAGCGGGGCAGACGAAGATCGTGGATCGCCGGCGGAACGGTGCCGGCGGAGGAGTTGCCCACCTTCGTCGCCATCGCACCCACCGCGGGCAGATTCGAATGGCATTCGAGACAGGTGAACCGAACCTCGTTGCGGTTCAGCATCCTCGCATTCACGGATCCGTGCGGCTCGTGGCAAGTGCCGCAGCCTTCGTACTTAACGGGCGCATGTTCAAACGTGAAAGGCCCTCGCTTATCGCCATGGCATTTAAAACAGCCCGGCTCGTTCGAGGAGAACGTGTTCAGCATCGTCTGTCGGGCGGAACCATGCGGATTATGGCAATCGACGCAGGTCATTTCGTTCTCGGGAATCTTGTGGCGGAAGGGCTTGGCAAACTGCGCTTTCACATCGAGATGGCAGCTAGTGCAAAGCGAATTGATCTGAGGCGCTGTGCGCGCCACCAGACCGGCGGGGCCGTTGGCATGGACGGTGTGACAGGCGACACAGGAAACCGTATCCTTCATGTGGCTGCTGTTGACGCGCTCCGATTGCTTCACGGTGTTGAGATGGCAGGTAAGACAGATCTTGTCGGTACGTTCGGCGGTAAGCTTTGCGGGGTTCAGGATTTTAGTGGCATCTGCCGAGCCGGCATGTTCGGCGCCAGGGCCGTGGCAGGATTCGCAGGCGTGGCCTTTCCAGCCGAGGCGCGCATCCGTATCCACTACCGTATGAGCGCTCTTGCGCAGGTTGTTAAAGAGATCTTCGTGGCAGGTTTGGCAGGTTTCCGACCCCGCGTACTCATCGCCGAATTTCTTCGGCGCCTGTGGGCTCGCTTTGCCGGGAAAGAGGATGAGGGCTAAAAGGGCGCAGGCGATTAAGCCTGCGCCCCCGTGTCCGCGTTGTTTAGTACTGGGCATGTACCGAGGCCACCGAGAACTGACCGGTGCTGGAGTGGCAGACCGTGCAGCTTTCGCCCAGCGAGTCGGCGTTGGAGAGGAAGTGAGAAGCGCTCGGCGCATCCGCATGGCATCCCGTGCAGGAGGCGGTGATCGCCGGCGCCGGATTGATCAGGCCCTGCGGACTGGTGGTGGGGTTCAACCCCAGCGGCAGGGTGGTTTCGCTTCCGCCCGTGTGGCACATCGAGCAGTTGCGGGTGTCGCCTACCGAGCCGGTCGCGCTCATCGCCGGATACAGAATCGTCGTGAAATCGTTGACGCTTCCGCCGTATCCGATGACCGTATACGAAGCCCCCTGGGGAGGCAGATTTACGCCGGTGTGGATTCTGTGCACCAGCAGGTTCAGGTCGATGCCCTGGTTGGGAAGGGTGCGCTGCGCGACAACAGTAGCCGTCGGCCGCGTCGAATAGTCGGTGTTCGACGGGTTGTGGCACATCACGCAGTAAGTGGTCTGGTTGCGCAGGCCGCCATGAATCGTTTCGAACTTCGTATGGCAGTTCTCACAATTGGCGGTCGCCACGACAGTCCGGCGCGGCGCCACAGTCGAACCGTCTACCGAGAAGTACGCTACCGGATTCGTCGCCCCGTAGGTGACCGAGGTGGAACTTGTGGTCCCCGCCAGCAGCGTTTCGGTGCGGCGTGCTTCGATGCCGATCGCATAAGATCCGGTGGCCTTGGCCGGAACCGCGGTAGTCATCTGATAGGTGCAGGCCCCGGCGTTCGAGCAGACAGCCGCCGTCAGAGCGTTCTCGCTGACGAAGCCCGGCGTTGTGACGGCGCTCCCGAAGCTGGTATAGCCATAGTCCGTCGTCGGACCGGCCATCGTAATCGTCAGAGTGCCGAGCACGGAGGGCGCGATGGCTTTCTTAACCGTATCGAGCAGCGTGAAGGCAACCACGGGCTTCTGTCCCGCCATGCCGTTGGTGACGCCGGTAATCGTGACGTTCACTCCGTCGAGCAGCGTCGAATCCGCCGGCACGGTGTGTGCGCCCAGGATCGAAGCGTCGAACGGCAGTTCGCCCTGCGGGATGTGGCACTGAGCGCACATCGTGTCGTCGGGCTGAGGTCCGCCGGCATGATTCTTGCCGGTCGCAAGGTTCACATCGTCATGGCAGGACCCGCAGGCAGCAGCGGTCGGCTTCGTCATGAAGTTGTTCGCCTGAGTGGCTTTTGAGGCGTCGTGGCAGGTGTTGCAGCGTCTGACATCGGACGGATAAACGATATTCGAAAGATTCGTGGTACCGATCAGATACGGAGTTCCCGCAGTCACGCTGGGCAGACTCGATCCCGTGTGGAGCTTATGGATGAAGACCTTGAAATCCACCGAGTTGCCGGTCGTCGCATCCGTCATCTGAGGCGTGTGGCACATTACGCAAAGCGCCACGCCGCGGCGCGCGCCGCCGTGGAAGGAAAGCTGATCGTGACAGCTGTCGCATGAAGCGGTCGCTACCACGTCGCGGATCTTCGTCACCTTCGAGCCGTTCGGCACGAAGTTGAAGGTCGCGCTCGAATAGTTGTTAGTGATCCCGAACGCGCTCATGTTCCGGGTCGCATAAATTGCAACGGTGTTGGTGGCGGTGGGATCGTAGCCCGTCGGCGCCTTGGTGTGGAATACATATTGATACTGGCCGGTGCTGAGCTGCGAAACGACGCCGCCGGAATCGCCGCCGGGCCGCTGGAACGTGCCCGCCGCGCCGGTTGTCGTCGTCGTGTTGTAGTTGACGTACTGTTCCGCGTTATTCGGAATGTAGCCTTCGATGTAACTGACGGTGATCGGCCCTGGCGTGTACACGCCGGCGGCGTCAAGCATCAGCCCGCTGGGATCGGCCAGGGTGTAAACCGCTGTAACTGTACCATCGCTCGCCATTGAGGCCGAGTTGATCGTCACCACCAGACCGGGTCTCAAAAAATCGATAATCACCGGACTCGTATAAGCGGCCTTGTCATGGGGTCCGTACGGGCTCTTCTTCGCGCCTGTCAGGCTGATGGCTACCGCAAGCACCAGGAGCACTCGGACTAATTTCGACGTCGCACCTCGAGCACGACTCCCTTCGATGATTTGCCTCGCTATATTTTTGATGGTCATTTTTTTTAAATCCCTGTCCCTGTCGCACCGACACAACCGTATGCGCGGTTGTTTAGGCAATCCTCAGACCGCTTGAAACAGCCTGATTTCATTGATTTTGGTGCTCACTCATCAGCACGCGTGTGGCCATATAGCGAATCGGTGCGCGAAATGGCGCAAGCGAACGCAATCGCATTTTTCCGAATTTCCCCTCAAATCTGCACATTTTCAGCGAAAAGCAGCACCCTGTCGTTTGGCCAGGCATATGCTTCTCTCAACATCCAGGGAGGAGACTATGCATTCTCGGAACATCCTGTTTCCCGTCGCTTTCTCGGATAGCTGCGCCGCCGCCGCGCCGTTCGTGAACGTGGTGGCCCGGCTGGTTGACGCCCCGGTGTTTCTCCTTCACACCCTTGAAGACAAAGGCTGTGGCACCGAGTCGAAGGCCTATGCCAACGGCGCTCTGGCCGATCTTGCCCGCTCGTATTTCGCAGGCCTAACCATCGTTCCGGTCGTCATGCAAGGCGATCCCGCGCGCGAAATATCCGCTTTCGCGGAAGCCCGCGGAATCGACCTCATCATGATGCCCATTCACAGAGCGCCCGAATCTGTCACCGCCAAAATACTGGACAATTCCCCCTGCCCGTTACTGACAATGCCGGACGCCCACCCCGGCGAAATCCGCAGCCTGCTCTGCGCCATCGACCTCGGTCCCCAAAGCCATCCCCGCATCCGCGCAGCCGACTCTTTCGGGGCACGCACAGGCGCCAAAGTCCGCCTCGTCCACGCCGTTCCGGGGAGCGATTCGGGAATCTCGAATAAATCGGAACTTGAATACGAACGCTATCTCAAGGATTGTGCCCGCGTTGCGATCGCCAGACTACAAAGAGAAGCAGGTAACGCCTTCGACATCTGCGTACACGCCGGACAGCCCTCCCGCGTTATCGAACTTGCGGGACGCCACCATGACGCCGATCTCGCGATCTCCGGCCGCGGCCGCAACCACGCTTACTCCATAATTCGCGACTCCCATGCCCGGTGTTGAGCATTTGATGCAACCGCAATGTAATCTGGTGAGGCATGAATGTCCGGCCGCCATCCGACGCCGCGGAAGCCCTGTTCCACAACTGCGCCGATGCAGTGGTGTCGCTCGACCGCGCGGGTCTGGTAGATGGATGGAATTCCGCCGCCGAGCGCATCTTTGGCTGGCGAGCGGCCGAAACCATCGGCTCGCAGCCTCCTGTCGCGGAATTAATCTCGCGAGAGCCGGGCGCTTTCACATTGGCATCGCAAACCCGCGCGGGCGAGCCGATCGAAATCGAGCTGACCGTTTCACCGCGAGCGTCAGGAGGGCTCCTGCTCGTGGCCATTGACCGAAGTCAGGCCCGCCGCGCCGAAAAGGCCGCCTCCGAACGCCAGAGAGGCGAAGCGCGTTTCCGCGAATTGCTCGATGCCGCGCCCGACGCTATTATCGAAGTCGAACGCTCGGGCGCCATTGTTCTCGTCAACCAGGCTGCGGAAGCCCTGTTCGGCTATTCCCGCGAAGAACTCCTCACTCTGAATGTCGACGCGCTCGTCCCTGAAGCCATGCGCGCCGGACACTCCCACAACCGAGCGGCCTTCTGGAACAAACCCGGCACACGCCCCATGGGTCGGGGCCTGGTCCTTTCCGCGCGCCGCCGCGACGGCTCCGACATTCCCGTCGAGATCAGCCTCAGCCCGGTGAAATCCGAGGACGGGTTCCGCGTCACTGCCATCATCCGCGACGTGACCGAGCGCCGGCTCGCCGAGGAAAAAATCCGCGCCGCTAACCTCGAGCTCGAAGCCCGCAATCGCGAGATCGAACGCGCCGACCGGCTTAAAAGCGAATTCCTCGCCAGCATGAGCCATGAGCTCCGCACCCCGCTCCACACCATCATCGGCTTCACCGAACTTCTGGGCGAAGAGCTGGAAGGTCCGCTCAACGATAAGCAGAAACGCTTCGTCGAGCACGTCCGCAAGGATTCGGTGCATCTGCTCGAGTTGATCAACGACGTGCTGGACCTTAGCAAAATCGAAGCCGGCCGCATGGATCTCGACATCCGGTCCGTCGACGCCACCGAGGTCCTGGCCGATACTCTCAACGGAATCGTGCAGTCCGCCGCCGCCAAAACCCTTGCCGTCGAGAA
>Ga0302319_10011384_pt1 | contig 16885 bp, 21 predicted proteins | sample Bog_T0_2_FD_203319 | JGI IMG/M metagenome (GOLD analysis project Ga0302319, IMG submission 203319) | Peat permafrost microbial communities from Stordalen Mire near Abisko, Sweden - Bog_T0_2 | ecosystem: Environmental > Terrestrial > Soil > Wetlands > Peat | place: Sweden: Abisko, Stordalen Mire...
AGGCGAAAACCGCGCGGATCCAGCCGCTGGCTCAAGGCCGAAATAGCGGCCCCCTTGCCCGAACCATTCCAACCCTCAAACACGATCATGCTCGGCACGCCTTGATCCCAGCAGGCTTTTTCCAGCTCGTACAGGCGCATCTGCAGTAACGGGAGCATGCGTTTGTACTCTTCGCGAGACAGCTTCTTCTCCAAATTAATGTTTTCCAGCATTTGATTCGCTCGAATGATTATCTAATGCTCACTCAGCGAGCAACACATTCACATCCATAACGTTCGTCCCGGTGGGGCCTGTCTTAACCAGATCGCCCAATGCATCGAAGAATGCATAGGAATCGTTGCGCGCCAAGTAGTCGGCGGCATCAAGTCCAAGTTTCGCCGCGCGCGCGATTGTGTCGCCATTCACCAGGGCGCCAGCCGCGTCGGTTGGACCGTCGGTGCCATCTGTTCCCGCGGAAAGACACATGATGTTTTTTTCTCCTGCTAACGCAAGAGCGGCAGCCAAGGCGAACTCCTGGTTTCTTCCACCTTTCCCTTTGCCTTTCACAGTCACGGTGGTTTCCCCGCCCGACAAGAGACATGCCGGCAAACGAACAGGATGCCCCGAGTGAACCGTCTCCCAAAGAATGTCAGCGTGGAATCGAGCAGTCTCCCGCGCTTCTCCTTGGAATCGGCTGGAGAGGATCAGCGGGCGATAGCCCCTTCGTTTCGCCTCGTCGGAAGCTGCTTCGAGCGCCTGCCGGCTGTTGCCTACTACTACATTCGTCACGTTCGTGAAGATGCCATCGTCCGGCTTGGGAGTTTCGCCAATCTCTCCCGCGGCCCCTTTTTCCAAATGTTGTCTCACTTCCGCGGGCACCTGTTCCAAGACCGCACGTCTATCAAGGACCTGCAACGCCTGTGCAAAAGTCGTTGAATCGGGGGCCGTCAGACCTGAGCCGATGACATCCAGCGGGTCGCCGACTACATCGGAGAGAATCAAACTGAGCACGGGAGCAGGATAGGCATGTGCCGCCAGGTTTCCGCCCTTCAGCATGGAAAGGTGCTTGCGAACAGAATTCAATTCGTAAATATCGGCGCCTGCGCGCAGCAACAGATCAGTGGTCTTTTGCTTGGCGGCGAGGCTGATGCCTTCCGCCGGGGCGCACAACAAAGACGAAGCTCCTCCGGAAACAGCCACGATCAAAAGATCGTTCGCCGTAAGCTCTTCCAACAATGCGAGCACGGCGTGGCCGGCGCGCAGACTCTCAGCGCCCGGCACAGGATGACTGGATTCGATCACTTCGCAACGGCCCGCATAGCCGGCTGCGTGGTCCAACTTCGTTACCACCAAACCCTTCGAAAAATGGTCGCCAAGACGCTGCTCAATGGCCTCCGCCATGGGCGCTGCGGCCTTCCCCACGGATACAACAAAAACGCGATCGATTCGATTAAGAGTGAAACGAGCCTTCCCAGCCCGAATCTGGAGTTCCGTCCGTTGCAGATGACGTTTGACGGCGTCGCCGGCGTTTGCGGCCGCGAGGGCTGCGCCAAATATGGCTACTGCATCGTCACGAAGGGTTTGCTTTTTCGGTATCAAAGTTTCCTTCAGTGTCACACTACACTGTGAAGCAGGCTATGCACCCAACCATTCCATACCGCCCGGCGAGCATTCCGCTTGTGCCGGTCCAACTTCACGCGGGAGAGCCTACCGTTTGGGCAAAGCTGGAGTTCCTGAATCCAAGCGGATCGACAAAAGACCGCATCGCACGCTTCATTCTTGAGAAAGCGGCCCGCGAGGGGCGCCTGGACAAAGAGACAACTGTGATTGAAGCATCGAGCGGTTCCACTAGCATCGCCATGGCTTTAGTCTGCGCGCAACTCGGCGTCCGGTTCATAGCAGTCATGCCAGAGAGTGTATCGAACGAGCGCACACTCATGATCAAAGCGTTCGGCGGTGAAATTCGTTTGACGCCCGCCGCAGCCGGCGTGCAAGGATCCATTCACGAGACGGAGCGTTTATCGAAAGAGATGAAAGCGTTCCTACCCAAACAGTTCGCGAACGAAGATAACGCCTTGGCTCACCGTACAGGCACAGCGCGCGAAATCCTGGAGCAATTGCCCGCCAGAACCGTGCATGCCGTTGTCAGTGGGGTGGGCACGGGCGGAACGCTCGTGGGCCTCACTGAGGGCTTGGCCGATGCCGGGTGCGCGTGCATCGCGGTTCTGGCCAAACCGGTTACTTTTAGCGGTGAGATGGAATGTTGCAGCTTCAGCAGCAAAATTCCCGGCGTGGTGGATAGCATCTCTACTATTTTTCGGGCTGGGCGGCTTCCGCGTTTGGAAACGATAGAGGTGGAAGAGCATGACGCGCTCGCGGTTTCGCGCCAACTCGGCTGTCTTGGATTTCCGGTGGGACCAAGCTCTGGATTGAATTATTGCGCAGCGGTGGAAATTGGCAAGCGGCTTGGGCCTGAAAGTATTGTGGTGACGGTTTTTCCGGATCGCATGGAACGCTACTTTACTACCGAATTATTCAAGCCTTATCGCTAGGCCGCTACCTGAAAACGCCTGGTTACGTCGTCAAGCCTCGAGCCGAGCCGTGAGTGTAAACGAGCGGCAACGGATCTACAGTGTCCGACTACTGCGCAAGATGGTGCCAAGCGCTATTCACCAAACAGTGGCAGCTTGAGAATGCGCTGAAGCAGTTGATTGACGTCTTCCGTATCTATTTCCACTCGATAATTGGCGTGCGAATACAATGGCCTGCGCGCTTCGTACAGCGGGCGCAAATTGCCATTCGCTAGCGCGGCCAAAGGACGCAGCGTATCGCCGCTCAACCGGCGCTGAATCAATTCCAGTGGACAATCGAGCCATAAAGAGACCCCGTTATTTTCAAGCAGTTCGCGATTGCCCGGCTGCACAAAAGCGCCGCCGCCTAAAGCCAGAACACACGGCTGCCCGGCTTCGATGCGGCGAATGTGCGCGCGCAAAACCTGGCCTTCAATTTCGCGAAACGCCACCTCGCCGCTTTCCTGGAAAATTTGCGCGATGCTCCTACCTTCGCGCGCCTCGATTTCGGCGTCCATGTCTACAAACGGCCAGCCGATGTGATCCGCCAAGGCGCGTCCCAACGTTGTTTTCCCACTGGCCATGAAACCAACTAAATAAAGGCCGGGGGTGCGTTTGAGCTTCAGAATCATGAGCGGTGTCGCCGCATCCCGCTGCGGTTGCGACTAGTATATCGTCCCTCACCGTTCCCACCTTGGTAGCGCTCCTATGAATTGCTTGAGATGGGGGACAATAAAATCTCAGGTTTTGTGACAAGCAAGGGAGTATAAACGTGGACTTCGGAGATTGCGATTTCGTTGAGGTCGTGCCCGGAAAGCACGGCGGCGTTCCACTTGTAAAGGGAACAAGAATTCCTGCTGCACACGGCGCGTTTTCGCGGACGAATTCAGTTGTGGCTTATAAGATCCCTTCTGTGGTATGCTTGAGTAGTGGGGAAGAAAACACCCAAGCAGCCCACGAAGGTCACGAAAACACTCCACACAGAATTTACGCTGACGCGGCCAAGGAAGGGTGCGAAGTTGAAAGAGGAAGTGTGGCAGACGGATGATGGCCAAGTTGTTCGGTACAGCCTTGCTTACATCAATCATCGGATCTGTGGCGTGGACAACGGTAGAGTGCTTGGGTATGACAACAGCCACAACTACCACCATCGGCACTTCATGGGAGCGGTGGAACCTGTGGAATTCGACAGTTACGATGCGTTATCCGAGCGGTTCTATGCCGAAGTGGACGAATTACGGAAGGAACGAAAATGATGAAGAATAAAGTAACCCTTGAAATTGGAACGCTTGACGAGTACGTTGAACGGTCCAGAGAGCGTGCCAAGAAATTGGACCGTGGCGAGAAACTAGCGCCTGAGATACGGTTGACTTTCGAGGACCCCGCCGATTTGTTGCGGGTTCTGGCGGGGGAGCGTCTTCGAGTCCTGCGCACCATTCGCGAACAAAGGACAACCGTTTCGGGTCTTGCGGCGATACTCAGGCGAGATCGTAAAGCCGTGAGCCGCGATGTGAAGCTCTTAGAGTCGCTTGGCCTGCTGAAGACATACCGCGAATCGAACCCGGGACACGGCGTGAATACGATTGTTGAGCCTCTTGCGAAGAAGTATCATCTGACGGCAACACTCTAAAAACAGTCTGCCAAAACATTAGGAAAAAGCCCGCACCCAGGGGCCGCCGCATCCTAAAAATCTCACCGTGGATGTCGGGGTTTTCGTAAGGCGCAAGCATAGGCCGGGCGCGAACTTAGAGTAGCCCGTTCATTGATCAAAAACGGGACAAAGCATAATAAAGCTATAGCAATGGAGATCATTCCCCTCTTCCCCTTATCCGTGGTTCTGCTGCCGTCCATGCCATTGCCACTCCATATCTTCGAAGATCGCTACAAAGAAATGATGGGCGAGGTCATCCAGGCCAAGAGTGAATTTGGCGTCGTCTTTGCAAAAGACGATGGCATTGTCAATATTGGTTGTACGGCCACTATCGAAAGGGTTATGCGGCGTTACGATGATGGGCGGCTCGATTTGCTGGCGATCGGGCAGCGGCGTTTCAAGATCGAGTCGCTTGACCAGGAGAAATCATTCCTGCGGGCGGAAGTAGAGTTTTTTAACGACGTCGACGCCACCGAAGTGCCCTTGGAACTACGGCAACGGGCCACCGCCGCCTATCGCGACCTGGCGGCGGCAGAGAGCGAAACTGCCGGCGAACCCCAGCCCGCCTGGGAAAATACGCGTATTAGTTTTCAACTCGCGCGCTATATCGACGATTTCGACAAACGGCAGACCGTGCTCTCCTTGCGCTCGGAGATTGAGCGGCTGGAATTTTTGGTGCGCGTGATTCCCGCCTATGTGGCCAAACGGGAGCGTACGGCCTTGGCTAAACGCGTGGCGCCCTTAAACGGCCACGCTAAGGTTTCGCATTAAGCATGGCCCGATCTCGCCAATTTCTGATCTTCGACGCCGACGACACGCTGTGGGAGAACAACATTTATTTCGAAGAAGCGTTTGACCGTTTTTACGAATATCTTTCTCACAGTTCCATGTCGCATGCGGAAGTTCGAAGTATTTTGGATGAGATTGAAATGACGAACGCCAAGATTCACGGCTATGGCTCAAAAAACTACGCCCGTAATTTGGCGCAATGCTACCAGCGCTTGGCCGAGCGTCATATTGCCGAGGCCGATCTGGAGGCGGTTCAGGAGTTTGCCCACGCCATTCTGGAAAAACCCATTGAGTTGATTGAAGGTGTGGAAGATACAGTAGCCCGTTTATCGGAGCGTCACAGTCTTACGATCTTCACCAAGGGCGATCTGGACGAACAACGCGTCAAGATCGACAATTCCGGCTTAAGCAAATACTTTGAACATGCCGCCATTGTGAAGGAGAAGAATCAGGCGGCCTATGCGAATTTGGCTGAGGAGCGCAACTTTGACCACGCGCGTACCTGGATGATTGGGAATTCGCCGAAATCTGATATCAATCCTGCCCTGGCGGCCGGATTGAACGCGGTGTTTGTACCGCACGCACGCACTTGGACGATCGAAAAGACTGAAGAAGTGCCACAGAACCATCCGCGCTTGATCCAAGTGGAACGGATCCGTGAGTTATTAGATCACTTTTGATTTTGGGCGTCTGAGATCTCCTCGAAGAGCGTGCGGTTCGCCGCTTGCAACTCCCACAGCTCGCAAATAATCGAGCCTAACAGCAATACAATTCCCACAATGAAGAGTGGCACAGTGGCTGCCGCCAGCATTTCGCGCCAGAGCGTGGCACTGATGATTAAAGCCATGGTGACGAAGCAGGCAGACGCCAGATAAAGTCCGCTAATGGCCCAGGATGCCAGTCGGATGCGAAGTTGGAAAGTCGGCAACTGCTTTTGGATACCCGCGCGCCGGGCTGATGATGTTGCCTCATTTCGAAATTCGGCGGTCAGTGAACGAATGCGATCGGCTATCGCAACATGGCGTGCATTCACGCCACCGATCAGGATGGCTGTGGCCGAAACCAAAACAACGGGAGTAACGGCGGAGGCGACAACTTGCAGCGGATTATCAATCGGCATTCTCGATATAGTTTCCAACAAGCAATCCAGCTATTCCGGCCAAAATCATAGCTCCCAAGTGCCAAACGAGGAAGTGTAGCGAATTGCGAATCGGACAGTGAAGCGCCAGCACGGCGATTCCCACCAATCCAGCGAAGAAACCGTAGAGGAGAATCGTTTCACGGGGATTCACCAAGTAACCGCACCGCAGCAGCCGCCAACCGAATACGCCACTCACCAAAGCGCTGATCACACCAGTCGTTAGGCAAGGTATACCCGACGACACAAAGCCAACGGTGCTGTGATCGGAGAACAGAGTACCCATGACCAGACCCAACCCGGCCGGCGCAGCGATCCATGGAACAAAAGAGCGGATCTGGCGCTTTTCGCCGGGGATCATGCGTTCAACCACGGCTCGGCCGAATAATAGAGCGAAAAGGCCGATGGCGCCGTAGTAAAGCTCCATCTCCCCAGCGCTCAGTGCAGCGAACGCTTTAAACTTGACCACTGCGGCTAAGGCGAACGAAATGATCGCGAATAAAGAGAGACTGATCGTCAAGAGAATGGCGTTCGAAGGCAAAGGACGAACGGCTGGCGCTGACTCCATTTGCACGGTGATTCTCTTGAGCAACTCGGCATCAGGCGGTTCGCCGGGCGAAAGAGAAATGTTTAGATCGTCGTTCATTTACCCCTCCCCAGCCGTTTTCTCAGACTCTCATAGGCGCGGTGCGCTTTCTGTTTCACCGAACCAACGCTTACGCCGGTTGCACGCGCCACTTCTTCTATACTCAAGCCGGAAACCTTAAGCATGAGCAGAACTTCACGCTGCGATTCAGGCAGAGACTGCAGCATCTCCGAAATCTTGGGTTCGTTCCGCCTCGGTGCTTCCGGCGCTGCTCTTTCCGGAAGTTGCTCGGTCACAATTTCGTGTTCGCGAGCGCCTTTCGTTTTACGGTATCTATCCACTCGGACGCGGCGGGCAATCGCGTAGAGCCACGGCATAAGCGGCTCACCGGGACGGAAAGTCGCGCGGGCTTTGTGAATGCGCAGCCAGAAATCCTGCAGCAAATCTTCCGCCTCGGCCCGATTACGAGACTGCGCCAAATAAAATTGGAAAATCTGCGGCGAGAGTTGGGTAACCAATGCTCTGGCCGCGTCGGGATCGGACTGTTGATAGGCAGCCATCAGCGCTTCGACGCCCGGCATGGTGTCTTCAACAGGCATTGGGGCGCCTTATTGGAGTATTCGCCACAGGGCGCTCAAAAGTTACGGTCATGTAACAGGTGGACGTCCTATTTTACGTTAACCGAGTGTATGCTGGTCCGCATGACTCGCAGAGATTGCCTGTTTGCCATGGCTGCCCCACTCATGCGCGCGGCGCAAAGGCTCCCCGCCAACCGGAACGTGAAATGGGCGTTGGGCTCCAATTTATGGAACTCGTATCCGGGAACGCCTTTCACCGATATTTTGGACGTCATGCGCGATACCGGATTCATTGGAATCCGGATGACCCGCTTTCCCGCCATTTTGCAGCAGTATCATCTCACGGAGGCGAAGCTCGAAGCGGAACTCTCTAAGCGAGGGTTGCAGATCATCACTATTTCGTTTAATGGCCCCGCTGACGATGAAACCAAGCATAGCGAGATTCTCAAGAACGCGGACGAGGCGATGGGGTTTTTGAAGCGCTTTGGGGCAAATCACCTGGTTGTGTTTTCGCCGAAGCGTACAGAAAAGCAGGGCGCGTTTGAAACAATGTGCAAGTTCTACAACACCCTTGGCGCAAAGGCGGCTGCGATGGGCTTCAAAGCAGGTTTGCATAATCATCTCGGGCAGATGGTCCAAACGCCTGCGGAGATTGATCGCTGCATGGCTTTGACGGATCCGAAGCTCTTTTACTTCTCACCCGATACGGCGCACGTTTACCTCGGCGGCGGCGATACGGCGGCAGTTCTGGAAAAGCACAAGCATCGATTAATGCTGGCCGATTATAAAGACGCGAAACGCGCGGGCTTGGACAAGAACTTCCTGCCGAATATCTTTGATTTAGGCGATGGTGAAGTGGATTTTCCGGCCTGTCATCGGGTGCTGAAGTCGATCGATTTCAAAGGCTGGTTGTGTGTGGATCTGGATATTTCACGGCAAGGACCACGCGTGAGCTATGAGAGATGTGGAAGTTATGTAGTGAATACTCTGGAAGAGATCTATGGCTGAAACTACGCGACGCGACGCACTCAAGATGGCGATGGCAGCGGGCTTTGCCAGCGGTTATCAGATTATCGATCCGCATGTGCACGTTTGGAACCACGATCCGGCGTTTCCGTTCGCCGAGCGCGCAAAGGTACCGGATTTCAATCCAACTCCGGAAGCGCTGCTGGCGTTGATGAAGGCGAATGGAATAGCCAAAACCGTGATCATTCAAGTGATTCATTACCGGTATGACAATCGCTATCTGGCCTCGGTTCTCAAGCAGTATCCGCAGTACTTCCGCGGCGTCTGCCGAGTGGATCCCACTGACCCGGCAGCCCCCGATGATCTATCGAGCATCAGTACACAGCCAGGGTTTCATGGCGTACGAATCAGTCCAGCGGCCGATGCTAGCGGCGATTGGATTTCCGGACCGCGGATGCCGCCGCTCTGGAAGAGATGTGAGGAACTGAAAGTTCCGATGACGCTGTTGGCGCCAATCAGCCGAATCCCAGACATCGGAAAGCTGATTGAGCGCTTTCCGAATCTGACAGTGGTGATTGACCATATGGCCGATTGCCCGCTGGATCATCCGGCGGAGTTAGAAAAACTGATCGCGTTGGAACGCTATCCCAAAGTCTTTGTCAAGATCTCTCACACATGGTCGTTGTCGAAGCAGGATTATCCATGGCTGGATTCACAAGCGCTCGTCAGAAGGCTCTACGATTCGTTCGGACCAAAGCGTCTGATGTGGGCAACGGACTGGCCGATTGCGAAAGAAAAAGCGACTTACGTTCAAAGGCTCAACGTCATTCGCAGCGGAATGAGATTCCTCAATGACGAGGATAAACGCTGGCTGTTGTCGGAAACGCCACGCGCGGTTTGGCCGTTTTAATAGCTTTCGTAATGATAGCGTGTTTAGCGATAATCGAAAAACGTCGTTTTTTTTCGAGTTCCCAGACGGCATTCTGGACTGCAATAGCGCTGGCCACGGTCGTAACTGACGCAGATTGTGGACGCCGCCCGGCAGGCCGCCTGCGCGCAAAACCGAGGGCGCAGAATAGCGTCCCCGTCAGCATTCACCTGAGCCACTCCGAAATCATGTCATACGATTCGAATGGCGGATCGGCGTTGACCGCGTGCTTCGTCGTGCCGCTCACCAGATGGTCTGCGAGCTATCTCAAAAGTGGTTAGTCGGCGTTCACTAAATACTTGGTGACTACACAGGGGCGATGTTTCGCAGCGCCGTTTTTGCCCGCTTGCTCATTCATGGGTACGAGTGACTGACGATCATCATCCGGAGCGTGGACGGCGATTCTCACATCGCTCGGCTGCTATACGGCTGGTGCATGCCACGTAACGAATCGTATGTCCTTCGCTGACAAAATAGAGGTTGAAACCACCCACTTTATGATAGTCATTATTGGTGTCATGAATTAATGCGATATCGCACGAAACTGCCCGCGGCATTCGGGCTCCTTTCTCTGGGCCTAGTTGTAGCCGATATCCACTACCAGCGGATCGTCTCTCAATCTTGCAGCGATTGCAGCGGGCCCGTGTGGCCCGACCAAACACCGTCAATCCTTCTACGTGCCATCAACGGTCCAGCAGTCTCGTTGTCTCTTCCGTTCCAAATCGTTGCCGCCGTTGTTGCCCGGAGCGACGTTCTTCCAGAACTGACGATTCTGGTACCGATTCTGCTTTGGTGGTGGTGGCTTGGGACCCGTCTCGACTTTGGCCTCTTGTCAGGCATCCAATACCGTCGACCCGTCCGAGCGGCATTGATGATTGCGGTTATTTCCGCATGCCTCCTCATTTTTGCGGTCCAAGACTTCACCAATGGAGTTCGTTGGTTACTGTCGTTTGACCCCGAGCGCCCAGGAACGGACTTGATTTCGCTGGCTGTTCCGTTCGGCATTGGTTTGTGGTGGACATTTCTTGCTTTGACGGGATTTAGAGCCGCGCGAAAGATCGCCCGAAATCCGCCGCCCAAGTATGGAAAACCTGCGCTTTTACCTGCTGTCTGCCTAATAACGCCTCTAATCCTTGCCATGAGACTCACCGGCGGCGCACCGTAATTGCTGCGAGTCTACCCAGCGCCTAGATATGACGCTACTGTTAGCGGAACGGTCATTGACGAAGCTGGAAATCCAGTAAGCCATGTCGAAGTGCAACTTTTCCCCGCCTATCTCGGCGGTGACATGAGGTGGCGCAGAGTCGCGATCACAAACACGCGAGGTTCTTACAGTTTCAGCAAGCTTCGAGAAGGCGCCTATGTTTTGGCCGTCAACGGTTTTCGAGCACCAGACGCAAACAATCCCTACGTCACCGTCTTCTACCCTGGCACCGCACGCGAAGACGAAGCAGAGCGTATCAAAGCCTATACCGCAAAGCCCGTCCGTTTGGATCGTCTGCAGGTAAAGCGGCTGCCATGACCAACAAGTAGACCGACCCGCATTTGCCGGACAAATTTTACTGCGCGAGGATTGAGCTTTGCACACTCCAATTCAGCGCCAAGGCATTCTACCTTGCGCTGATTGTGCTGGATCACTTCCCCACTCCTTAGAAGCTGCCGTCGGCGACGCTAGCCATAAGTCGTTCTGGGAAGCTTCGTTCTTTCGGTGGCTTGTCGGTTAGACCATGAGTAACGGCGAAGGCTTTGCTAATTGCGCCCGGTGGGTGGCCATCTGGAAGTTGACCCCGCCTCGAACGCTTCGCAAATCGCTTCAAGGTCCAAGATTACGCAAACCGGGAGGCCGGGCGCGGATCTGAAGTGAGTTGTCAAGTACCACTGCAGGTGCAGATGATCGGACGGACGATTGCACCTCCGGCCCAGATGATGTTGCGGGCCGACCAAAGTTCAAACTTTTTTATGTTTTTTAAATGAGCGTTAACAGACAGTGAACCTGGACTCTATACTCTTCCACTGAGATCTGGCTTTCCGCCCCGTCTTAATAGCTTTCGTAATGATAGTGAACTGGGACGGGCTCAAAACCTTCCGATAGGTCCGGCGCGGGGCTTGAAGTGTTCGCCTGCAGGTTTGTATAGCGGCCCAAGTGAAAGGCCAAAGGGCGCAGCGGCTCAATGCCTTGATGCAGCGAAATGACTTTGCCGATGACAATCCAATGATCGCCGCCTTCGAGAATCTGCTCAATCGAACAAGCGAGAGAGGCGAGGCTTCCTTCGAGCCGGGGCACACCATCCAAGGGAACAAAGCGATACGGAGGCTGAACCGCCTCTTTCCAACCGCCCGCGAAAAAAGTGGAGAGAGATTGTTGGTCCTCGCGCAAAATATTCACCGAAAAGCCCGCCGCCCGGTGAATCAACTGGCCCGTCTTCGTGGTCTTCGCGGGGCAAAAAAGAAGCAGCGGCGGATCGAGCGATAAGGATGTGAAGGAGTTCGCGGTCATCGCCTGCACCCCTGTTTCTGCCTCAAACGCAATGACCGTGACGCCGGTGGGAAAGCGGCCCACAGTTTGCCGGTAGGTCTTACTGTCAAACGGCATCGTGTTTCGATTGCTCCAAAAAAGCGCGCACACGGTCCATATATTTCGTGCGGTCGTGACTGGCGACCAGGGCGCCGGCCATTCTTACGGGATCGCCAAAGAAAAAGCGCTCGTACAGCACTTGACGGCTGGCGAATGCCGATAGGCAGGTATCCCAAGCAAGGCGGAACAGCGGGATGCGCTCGTGCGCTTCCACGCGCGCGCCTTGGAAATAACGGCGGATTTCTTCCGCCATCGGGCCGCGCACATCCGCTTCGGTTGGCATAGCGACAAGCCCACTGGCGCCCATCTGTTGCAAGATCTCGGTCATGCGCGGATAGAGACGCGGATAGAGGTTGCGGCAAGCATCCAGCGGGTCCCAGGCGGGACGCATCATGCCAAATTCATCCAGAGTGGCATCTTCTTCGGCCACTCGAAGGAATGCGCGAACGGTTTCCATGTTGACCCAAACTTCGGCGAGCTTCTCTTGGATGTGCTGGAAGCCGTCAATACCGATGGAGTTCGCAAGCAGCGAAGTAAGGCCCATCAGGAATTCGGTTTTGGCCAGATTCTTGACAGCCACCTGGTGCGCCATACAAGCCAGCGCACCGGTCCGGCCGTAGGCGGCGTTGCAGCGGTCAACATCGCGATAGAGCATGACGCGGTCCCAGGGTACGAAGACGTCGTCAAACATGACCACAGCATCGAGTTCCTCAAAACGGGAACTCAGCGGATGGTCATAGTGGGAATGGCCGTAGTCGAAGCTTTCTCGAACTAGGAACTTCAAGCCGGGAGTGTTGGTGGGAATGGCGAAACCGAACGCGTAGGGCGCGTCCTCCGGTACATTCTTAAGCAATGTTGAGGGGAAAACCATGATCTCGTCGGCGACCGGAAGGGTGGCCAGCAGGCGACAACCACGAATGATCAGACCCTCTTTCGTTTCCTCTTTGACGCGCGCGGCCAAGAACGGGTCGGCTTGCTGGGCCGTGCCTACCGAACGATTAGCTTGCGGCGTGATGAGCGTATGCGTCATCGAGAGATCGTTTTCGCGCAGATACTCGTAATAGTTTCGAGCGTTCTCACCCAACCGCGCATCATCTTGGCCCAAGTATGCGGCGCCGGATGCGTATCCGGCCATGGCGCGATTTAAGTAATCGGGCATGCGGCCCATCATGCCGAAGTTGGAATCGGCGCGAAGCTTCATTGCGGCGCTAATCGTCTTCAATTCCTCGATGGAGCGCGGGATCATGAAGGTGCGGCTCACTTTGTCGCCGGTCGTGGGCGACGGATACAAACACTGGGGATTCGACCATTGCAAATCATAAAGCGCTGCCAGGCTCGCGACACCATTGCGAAACTGAGGATGACTGGCGGGGTCATCGATCTTTTTACCGTCGTACCAGATGTTCGGCGGATGGGCATGTAGTCTTTCCAGGACTTGCAGACTCCGGCGGGCGCCGGTCGTTTTGGTCAAGGTTAACGGCATAGTCACCTAACTGTTAGTATCTCCCTTATGGCTCTCGATCAGGCATTGATTGACGAGGTTCGCCGGAACCTGGCCGCCACGACAGCGGCGCATTTTATCGATGGCAAATGGACTCCAGGCAAGCGTGGCGAGACTTTCGAAACTTGCGATCCTTCCAACAACGAACCGCTAGCGAGGGTCTCCAGAGGATACAAAGAAGACATCGACGCGGCGGCCGTGGCGGCGCATGCAGCTTTTGGGAAGTGGCGCAAGGTTAAGGCGAAAGACCGAAAAAAGCTGCTTATGCGAGTAGCCAGCTTGATTGAAAAGCATGGCGATGAGATTGCCGTGACTGAGTGCCTGGATGCCGGACAGGCGTTGAAGATTGTGCGCGGACAGATTGCCCGGGCCGCGGAAAATTTCAGCTTCTATGCAGATTGGGCGGAGCGCGCCATGGATGGGCGCACGTTTCCGGTTGACAACGACTGGCTGAATTACAGCGTCCGGGTTCCGGTGGGTGTTTGCGGAATTATCACGCCTTGGAATGCGCCGCTGATGCTTTCCACCTGGCGCATTGCGCCGGCGTTGGCTCCCGGCAATACGGTCATTTTGAAACCGGCGGAATGGTCGCCGTTGACGGCTTGGAAATTGGCGAAGATTTTCGAAGAAGCCGATTTCCCCGCCGGCGTTTTCAACGTGGTTCATGGATTCGGCGAAGAGGCGGGCGCACCTTTGGTGGCGCATCCGCTGGTGCCGCTGATTACGCTGACGGGAGAAACAACAACGGCCTCGATTGTGATGAAGAACGCGGCCGACCAGATCAAGCGGCTCTCGCTGGAACTGGGAGGCAAGTCGCCGGCCATTATATTTGCCGATGCGGACCTGGAACGGGCGCTGGATGCCACGGTATTCCAGATCTATAGCTTTAATGGTGAAAGATGCACAGCCAATTCACGGGCGCTTGTTCAAAATGATATCTTCGACAAGTTTGTCGAGCAATTGGCGGTACGGGCCAAGGCAGTGAAAGTCGGTAGTCCGCTCGATCCGGACACGGAGGTTGGGCCGCTGATTCATCCGGAGCACTTTGAGAGAGTGGCCGGCTACATCAAGGTTGGGCAGGAAGAAGGCGCAGTACTGCGGGCGGGAGGCGCGCGCGTCAGGGACAAAGGCAACTACTTGGCGCCGACGCTGTTTACTGGCGAAAACGGAATGAGGATCGCACAGGAAGAGATCTTTGGTCCCGTGTTGACGGCCATTCCGTTTACCGACGAGGCTGATGCTTTGGCAAAGGCGAACGACGTGAAATATGGTTTAGCGTCTTACGTCTGGACCAAAGACGTGGAACGGGCACACCGCATGGCGTTGAACTTGGAAGCAGGCATGACTTGGATTAACAGCCACAATGTTCGTCATCTGCCAACGCCGTTCGGCGGCGTTAAATTTAGCGGCACACACCGCGAAGGCGGCGACCACTCATTTGAGTTTTATACCGAACTGAAGCATATTGCTGTGCCGCTGGCGCAGCATGCGATTCCAAAATTCGGGAAGAGCTGACATGAATATCATCCGTATTGGGCAAGCCGCTTTCTACGTGACGGATATCCCGGCGGCGCGGCATTTTTATGTCGACTTATTGGGCCTCAACGTTTTGCATGAGGACAGCCGTGCTTTGTATTTGCGCGGCGTGGAAGACCGCGAATGGACGCTGAAATTAGAACTGGCGCCCAAGGCCAGAATCCGGCATATCGGTTACAAAGTGGCTTCAGACCAAGTGCTGGATGAGTTAGTGGCGCTGGCGGAGGCGCAGAAGTTACCGCATCGTTGGGAGCAGGAACAAGATAGGCCCAAAATGCTGCGGATACAAGATCCCTTTGGATTTCCGGTTGTCTTTTACTACCAATCCGTAAGACACAAATGGCTGCTACAGAGTTATCACTTGCACTGCGGACCGGGGATACAGCGCATTGATCACAACAATGTTTTGACGCCAGAAGTAGGCGCCATGGCGCAGTGGTACATGGACGAGCTCGGTTTTCGTCTTTCTGAATATTCAGAAGACGACGCGCATAGAATGTGGGCGGCTTGGATTCAACGGCGTGGATCAGTCCATGATTTAGCAATGACGAACGGCACTGGACCGAGGCTGCATCACTTGGCTTATTGGTTGCCGGACGGTGCGCGGATTGCGCAACTCTGTGACATTCTGGCGAGCGCGGGACAGGGCAAAGCGATTGAGCGTGGCCCTGGGCGGCATGGCATTTCGAACGCGCATTTCTTGTATGTTCGCGATCCAGATGGACACAGGATTGAGTTGTATACATCGGATTATTTGACAGTCGATCCCGATTTTGAGCCTATACGCTGGCATGTGGATGATCCCACGCGGCAGCAACTTTGGGGCGGGATCGCGCCGAAAAGCTGGTTCATGGAAGGTAGTGAGGTGGAAGCCTTTGAGGGAGGCTTCGTGGCGCAGAAAGAATCGGAGTTGAAGGGTTTGCCGGCATATGTGGCTTAAGTTGACGAGGGCTTGTGTTTTTGGGCCAAGGCCCGGACTGAGTGGGTGAGCAGAATGATGTCCGCGCCTATGGCGATGAAGCGGCAACCGAGTTCGGAGTAGCGCTGGATCAAGGCGTCGTCAAAGGTGAGAATGCCCGGAGGCTTGCCGGATTTCTTAATCCGAGCGAGGGCGTCTTCAATCACGGCCAATACCGAGGGATGAGTTGGATTGCCTAAGTGACCCATGGTGGCAGCCAGGTCAGACGGGCCGATGAAGACAGCGTCAACACCTTCGACCGCAGCGATAGCATCAAGATTTTCGATGCCAGTCAGGCTCTCCACTTGTACGATTAAGCAGATTTCGGCGTTGGCTTTAGTGAGATAGTCGGGGATGGCGTTCCATCGTGAAGCGCGGATGAGGGCGCCTCCCACGCCACGAATGCCGGCGGTGGGATAACGAGTAGCGGCGACGAGGGCTTTGGCTTGTTCGGCAGTCTCGACCATGGGAACAAGCAGCGTTTGGACGCCGATATCGAGTAGTTGCTTGATGAGATTAGGATCTCCCACAGGCGGCCGCACGATAGCGTGAGCCGGATACGGCGCGATGGCTTGCAACTGGGCCAGGATCGTGGGTACATCGTTCGGCGCGTGTTCACCATCGATGAGGAGCCAGTCGAAACCGGCAGTGGCACACACTTCAGCCGAGTATGGATTGGCTTGCGCGAGCCAGAGGCCGTATAGCACGCTGCCCTGCTCTGTGATTGCTTTCTTGAATGGATTGGTCAAGTTGTTGGTCATTTGAAATAACAGGATATAGAACCGTATTGCCCGTAATCGACATGGAAGGTGTCGCCTTGCTTGGCGTTCACCGGACGAGTGAACGAACCACCAAGGATGATTTCGCCCGCGCCGAGAGACACGTTGTGAGGCGCTAGTTTGTTCGCCAGCCAAGCCACGCCGTTGGCCGGATGATTGAGCACGGCAGCGGCGACACCGGATTCCTCGATTGCGCCGTTGCGCCAACAAATAGCCGAGATCCAGCGAAGATCGGCATCCAGAGGTTTGAACGGACGGCCTCCGATGACAAGAGCGGCGTTGGCGGCGTTATCGGAAATGGTATCGAAGACTTTGCGCGTAACCTTCGTCTCCGGGTCGATTTGGTGGATA
>Ga0302319_10011385_pt1 | contig 16885 bp, 17 predicted proteins | sample Bog_T0_2_FD_203319 | JGI IMG/M metagenome (GOLD analysis project Ga0302319, IMG submission 203319) | Peat permafrost microbial communities from Stordalen Mire near Abisko, Sweden - Bog_T0_2 | ecosystem: Environmental > Terrestrial > Soil > Wetlands > Peat | place: Sweden: Abisko, Stordalen Mire...
ATGTTACGGGCGGTGCCTGCTTTGGCGGCGGGGATTGCGAGTCTCGATTGGCCCTGGCCGTTGGGGTAATGGACGTAGATTTCGCGCAGGCCAAGGCTGAGCTGTTCGTTGGTGAGTTTGGAGAGGGTTTCGAGGGCGTTGGCTGGTGGAGCGGCGTCGAGGAAGATGGCTACGGTGTAGCTGGGGTGCATTTCTGCGAATGGGTTTGCGGCGAGGACTGCGGCCATTTCGGGTGCGGTGCGGACCATGACACCGGAGGGTTTGCCGAAGTAGGCGAGCAGGGCGGCTTCGAGGGTGGACTTGACTTTGGCCTCGGAGAGCCTGCTCTGGAATACTACGTTGCCGCTGGCGATGAAGGTCTTCACCTTGGCAAATCCGGCCTCTTCGCACATGGCTTTGAGCGCGGTCATGGGAAGGGTGCCGGTGCCGACGACGTTTACTGCGCGAAGGAGTGCGACGTATGCGGGCATGGTGGCCATTTTATGACGGAGCGGTATGCTTTGCGGTGCGATAAGCGATGCTGCTGAGGATGGCAATGACGGCGATCAGCGTGGCCCAGAGCAGGGCTGGATGTCTCTCGGTGAATGGGCGGCTGTCGGGGCGGGGCTGATAGCTGGGATTGGGTTGTTCGGGGCTGGCTGTGACGATGACCGGGTTGGGTTGGGCTTCGAAGAGGCGTTGATAGTCGTATTGCGGAGCGGTGAGGGCCGGGTCGCCGTACATCAGGGCGTATTCGCCGCTGCCGGCGGACTCGAAGCAGAGATCGCGCTGGAACATTTCGAGACGGACGGATTGGAGGGCGATGGGAGGGTCGTCGCCGTTTTCAATCTGGATGGTCCATTTTTCGGACGGATGAAAGCTGGAGGGTGGGGTGTTGAGGGTGAGACGCTCTTCGTCGATGCGATGGCCGTTCTGGTTGCGGTGGAGGCGAAGGAGGTTTCCCGCAGCGGTGATGGTCGAGGGGTTGGTTTGGCTGGTTGCGGGCGTGACTGGGGTTGAGGTGATTATGATGTCGCGGCTGAAGGCGGTGGGGGTTAGGCCGGGATTGAAGACGATTCGATCGACCGGGGTGTTGGCGGGGACGGTGATTTCGATGACTGTGGTGTGGCCTTTTTGCGTCGTTGCGGAAGACTCGGCGACGGTGAGGTACCTGGGCTGGATGGTGGAGACTCGTTCGACGGACAGGCCGGTGATGTTTTCGGGGAGAAGAGGGCCGTCGACGCGGAAGTGGAGGAAGCGGAAGTTGGATTCGGGTAAATGGAGGACGGTGCTGCGGCCGAGTTTTTGATTGGTTAGATCGAAGACTGTGTAGGAGCCGATTTCGGTAGAGGCTTCGGCGGATTGCTGGTTGCTGCCTGAGACTCGCACGGTGGCGAGGAAGTTGTGGGTGGGAATGGAGAGGTTGACGTCGCTGAAGTTTCCGTCGGGCATGGCGGCGTCGAAGACGGTTTGACCGTTAAGCCGCCCGAGATTCAGGGGCGGGATGGGTTGCTGAACGGTGGCGACGGGCGCGGCGGTGCGAAGGGCCCAGGGAATCTCTGACTGGGCGCGATAGAGGCGAAGGTCGGCGAGGTCAGGCGCGGCGTGGGCGAAGATGTCGGGGTCGAGGGCGAGGCAGGATTGGGTTGGGGCTTGGGGTGCGTTCCGGATGGGGCGCTGGAACTGGAAGTAGCGGACTTCGGGTGTGACGGCGAGCGCCAGAAGCAAGGCCAGGACGAGAGATTTCATTGCGGGTGCCTGGCTGAGTCGCGCAGATGGAGCAGGTCGCGCTGGTAGATGTAGCTGACGGCGAGCAGGAGTGCTCCAAGGCCGAAGAAGCTGAGGATGCGGTAGCCCTGGTTGAGCTGGCTTATGTCGGCGAGGAAGACTTTACCGATGGCTACGGCGAGCAGAACCAGTCCCTGCCAGCGGATGAAGGCGGAGCGTTGCCAGAAGCCGACGGCAAGCAGGGCCGCTCCAAAGAGCATGAAGAGGGCTGAGTAGGAGAACTGAGCGTAGATCAGATTGTTGCTGTAGTTGTAAGCGTATCTTCTGAAGGATGCGGCGGGCCACCAGTAGTAGTGGATTTCCATACTGAGGGCGATGAGGATGAGGCTGTTGACGATGAGAACGCAGGCGGCTGTGAGTCCGTTGGGATTTTCGATGCTCTCGGAGGTTTTGGAGATCCAGCCGATGAAAGCGAAGGCGGCGATGGCGAAGAGGTAGGTTCCGAAGCGGGCGTTGAAGATTGGGCTGGCCGAGGCTGGAGGGTTGACGGTCAGAAGGGCGGAGAGCCCGAGGAAAAGGCAGATCAGTGCCAAGGCTCGCAGCATCGACGACCGTTGTTTGACGCCAAGCCAGTATATGGCAGCGCCTTCGGCGAGCCAGCCGATGGTGAGCCAGCGGCCTTTGGTCTTGAGGGGGATTGCGATCGTGAGAAAGACGACGGCCAGGGTGACGTGCAGGGAAGTGACCAGCGAGGAGCCGGGGCGAAGAATGCCGCCGTCGGGTAACTGAATCAGGAGCAGGTAAAAGGCGGCGAAGGCTACGGCGAGGAAGGCTCCGGCCCACTCGTGGCTCAGGGAGTCGAAGAGCTTATAGTAGGCGAGGAATGCGAGGGCGGCGTTGGCGATGGGAAGGATGACGAGAGCGAGATTGTCCCAGATGGATGCAGGCCTTCCGTCGGATATGTCCACTCTTACAAGTCTTGGAGTGAGGGCGAAGATGAGGAAGAAACAGGTGAGGAAGAGGGTTGTGCGGACGAGTTGCGGGTCGGAATAGAACTCGGTCCACCAGCCTCCGAAGAACACCGCAGTGCCGCAGAAGGCGGCGAAGAGAAGCCGCGACCATGGCCGCAGAATTGCCAGGACCAGTACGGCGAGGTCGAGCATGAGCAGGTAGGTGAGCAGGGTGACTTCGTGATTGCCGCTGGTTGAGAGCAGCAGCGGTGTCGATAAGCCGCCGGCGATGGCGTAGAGGGCGAGGAGTTCGGCGTCCTGGATCCATGCAAGGAAGGTATTGAAGGCGGTAACCAGGATCATCGCTGCGAAGGCCGCGCTGACGGGGATCAGCGCATAGAGTGAGAAGGCGGCCCAGAGCGAGAGATAGAGGATGCCGCTGCCGACGGCTTTGAGCGAATAGCCGAAGGCAGGGAAGCCGCGGTGCTGGAAGCGCTCCGACCAGGCGATGATGGCGATGCCGGAGACAAGGCCGACGAGGACGCGGCCGAGCGGGCCGATCCAGTGGTTGTCGATGGCGAGCTTGAGGAACCAAGCCATTCCGATGAGCAGGGCGAGGATGCCGATCCGGTTGAACCACTGGGAGGCGATGCGATTTTCGAGGGATTGTCCGGGCTCGGGCTGAACCGTTTCCTCAAAGGCAAATTGCGGTGGAGCGATGGGTGGATTTGGTGCAATGGGGGAAGAGAGCGGGGACGGATTTTGGGGAATCGCCTGGACGGGTAGAGGAGGGCGCTGGGGTGCAGGGGGAATGTTTGGAGTCGGGACCGTGTCCGGTGTGAGCGAGATACCGTGGGTGCGCAGGGCCTGCTCGAGTTGGTAGACGCGCACGGTCAGGTCGCGGATCTGCCCTTCGAGTGCGCCAGATGTGTTGGGGTCCATTGCGCATCAATCTACAGGACGGAGTTGCTTTTTTCCAACACTATCTCAGGTTATTCCGGCGAAGTGGAATTACAGGTACTCGTTGACCATCTTCATCCAGGTGGGCCAGTCGTGGGAGTTGTAGGTGTCCCAGATGTAGAGCTTGTGGGGGATGCCTTTGTGGTTGAGGATGCCATCGAGGTGCTGGTTGGAGCCGAGGCATTGGTCGTCCCAGCCGGTGGCGAGGACGTAGGTGTTCTGACGGTAGCGGTCGAAGAACCAGGGGTCGGAGAGGTTTGCGAGGTAGGCCGGTGGGGTGTTGTAGTAGACGTCCTGGTCGTAGTAGCCGTGGAGGAAGCTGGACATGTCGAAGGCGCCGGACATGGAGAGCAGGCCGGTGAAGACGTCGGGGTGGCGGAAGGCGATGTTGGTGGCGTGGTATCCGCCGAAGCTGCAGCCGAGGGCGACGAAGTGGGAGTCCCAGTTCTTTTTGCGGACAAGGGGCACTACTTCGTGAATGAGGTAGTCGTCGTACTGGACGTGGCGGGCGATGCGCCAGCGGGGCGGGACGTTGCGGTTGTACCAGCTTTCCATATCGACAGAGTCGACGCAGTAGAGCTGGATCTGGCCCGCGTCGATTTTGCCGCCGAGGGCCGCAACCATGCCGCGGTCTTCGAACTCAAAGAAACGACCGCCCGAGGTGGGAAATACCATTACGGGAACACCGCCGTGGCCGAAGACGAGCAGTTCCATGTCGCGGCCGAGTCGTGGGGAATACCATTTGTGATACTCGCGATTCATAGCTTTATCCACCTCGGAGCGTATCGGCGGGCTGCCGTTTTTGATACTGTAACAGCCACAGGTCCCAAAAATGAGGACGGCAGTACGGCGATGGTGATGGAACGCCGATGAATACCAGTAAGCGGAGGAAGACGGGATTGGAGCTTGAACAACGCGGCGAGCAGGATGCGTCCCAGGAGCCTTATGTATGGCGGCCGGGTTGGCATGCGCCCGCGGACGAGTTCCCGGCACAGACTCCGCACCCGCGGCTGAAGGTTCATCAGGGATTTCGAAGCCGGATTTTGCCGGATCGCCGCGACCTGATTGTGTACCTGCCACCCGGATACGATGCCGAGGCGGACCACCGGTATCCTGTTCTTTATCTGAATGATGGACAGAATTTGTTCGATCCGGAGACCTCGTTTATCAAGGGACGGACTTGGATGGTGCGCGAGGCTGCGGATGCCGCAATCGAGGCAGGCGAGATCGAGCCGCTGGTGATTGTGGGCATTTATAACACCGGCGACCGGCGGCTGGCCGAGTATACGCATGAGCGAGACTGGCAGATGGGCGGCGGCGAGGCGGATTCGTACGGGGCGCTGCTGCTGCTGGAACTGTTGCCGTGGATTGCGGATCATTATCGGGTGCGGACGGACCGCGACGGGACCGGGCTGGGCGGGTCATCGCTGGGCGGATTGGTTTCGCTGTACCTGGGGTTGAAGAACTCGGAATCGTTTGGACGGCTGGCTGTGCTTTCGCCGAGTGTATGGTGGAACCATAGGAGCATCCTGGGGATTCTGGACGAGACCGCGCCGCTGCTGGAGCACAGGCCGCGGATCTGGCTGGACGTGGGCGATCACGAAGGACGGATGACCCTGCGCGATACGGAACAACTGGCCAAGCGGCTGCATGCGAACGGGTGGGTTGACGAGAAGGATCTCCACTTTGAGAAGGTGCGCGGCGGCACGCATGATGAGTCGAGCTGGGCTGGGCGGGTTGGGCCGTTGCTGCGGTTTTTGTTTCCTGCCTGAGATCAATCGAATTGTTGATTTGCGAAGCTCGGTAGCCTAAGACAAAATCTCTACCATTTTCCTCAAAATGTGCTTGCGTGAAAACTAAACCGTTCAGTATTGTTATTGACTGGAGGCAGACGAGCCATGATTCGCGTGGAGAACCTGAGCAAGAGTTTTGGCAGCTTTACGGCGGTGGACAATATCTCCTTTGAAGTTGGGAAGGGGGAGATTTTCGCTTTTCTGGGGCCGAACGGGGCGGGGAAGACGACCACGATCAAGATGTTGACGACATTGTTGCAGCCTACTTCGGGGAAGGTCTGGCTGGATGGGCTGAACGCGATGGATGGGGCGAAGAACAAACATCTGGCGCGGAAGAGTTTTGGGATTGTCTTCCAGGACCCGAGCCTGGATGGAGATATGACCGGGCAGGAGAATCTGGAGCTTCATGCTGTGCTTTACTCCGTGCCGCGACGGCAGGCGCGGGAGCGGATCGAGAGTCTTCTGAAGCTGTTTGAGCTTTGGGACAGGCGGGATGTGCAGGTGAAGAAGTACTCGGGCGGGATGAAGCGGCGGCTGGAGATTGCGCGGGGATTTCTGCATACGCCGAAGATTTTGTTTCTGGACGAGCCGACGCTGGGGCTCGATCCGCAGAGCAGAAATCAGCTTTGGGCGCAGGTGAAGCTGCTGAACGAGCAGGAGCAGGTGACGGTTTTCCTGACGACGCACTACATGGATGAAGCGGACAGGGTGGCGCACCGGATTGCGGTGATCGATCACGGCAAGGGTGTGGCTCTTGGCACTTCGGCGGAGATTAAGGAGCGGACGGGGACGGAGACGCTGGAAGAGGCGTTTCTGGCGTTGACGGGGTCGGAGATTCGAGATGAAAGCGCGGATCCGGCGGCGGCGATGCGGCAATTTGCGCAGATGTGGCGGCGGTGAGGCGAGGGGTCAGTGGTCAGTGATCAGGGGGCAGTGCGACAGCAGATTCCCTTCGGGAATGACAGACAGAAGGGCAACGGCAAGTGCAAGGGCGACAGCAGATTCCCTTCGGGAATGACAGACAGAAGGGCAGCGGCAAGTGCAAGGGTGACAGCAGATTCGCTTCGAGAATGACAGACAGAAGGGCAAAGGCAAGTACAACGGCAAAAGCGATTCGCTGCGGGAATTACAGGCAAGAAAGGCGAGAGCAGGTCCTTCGCATCGCTCAGGATGACAACTCTTACGGAACGGGAGATTGAGTTATGGGTGTGATCTACATTCTTTGGCTGCGGGAGTTGAAGCGGTATACGCGGTCGCGGGCGCAGATGATCGCTTCGCTGGGGCAGCCGGTGTTATATCTGCTGGCGCTGGGGTTTGGCATGGGGCCGGTCTACGCGCAGGCGGGGCATGGAAGCTATTTGCAGTTTCTGGCGCCTGGCGTGATTGGGATGACGGTGTTGTTTTCTTCGATCTTTTCGGGGATGGGGTTGCTTTGGGATCGGCAGTTTGGGTTTTTGAAGGAAACTCTGGTGGCTCCGGTGCCGCGCATCCTGATTATGGCGGGCAGGACGCTGGGCGGTGCGACGGTAGCCATGCTGCAGGGGTTGCTGGTGACGATTGTGTGCCTGATTGCCGGCTTTCGGCCGGTGAGCCTCGCAATGGTTCCGGCCGGTCTTGCGTTCATGATGATGATCGCGATTGTTTTTGCGGCGCTGGGAACGACGATCGGGTCGGCGCTTAAGGACATGCAGGGATTTCAGATGACGATGAATTTTCTGGTATTGCCGATTTTCTTTCTTTCCGGAGCGTTGTTTCCTTTGAACAACTTGCCGAGGGTGCTGGGGTGGATTACTTCGGCTGATCCGCTGGCGTATGGGATTGACGGAATGCGCTCGGCGCTGCTGGGGATGGCGCATTTCGGGGCTGTGATGGATGGGACGGTGCTGGCGGGAGTGGCGTTGTTGTTTCTGAGTCTGGGAGCGTACAGCTTTTCAAAGATTGAGATTTAAGCCGTTGCTCAAGGGATACAACTAGAACGATGGCAAGGACGAGGAGCACGGACGCTCACAACCGGGTTTTGGAGGCGGCGCTCGAACTGTTTGTCAAAAAGGGGATTGAAGCCTCGAGCATGGATGCGATTGCGGCGGCCTCGGGTGTGAGCAAAGCGACGATCTACAAGCATTGGCCTGAGGGCAAAGAGGCCTTGCTGATGGAGTTGATGCTTCGCGTGGTGGGGATCGAGGACGATATTGCCGACCAGGATTCGGGCGATCTGTTTACCGATCTGGCGCGGGTGTTGAACGATAAACCCCGCAATGACCGTCCCGAGGACCAAAAGCGGCTGATGCCGCAGATGGTGGCATATTCGGCGACACACCAGGAATTCGGGATTGCCTGGCGTTCGCGGGTGATGGATCGTCCCAGGCGGCGGGTTCGGCGCATCCTTACCGCGGCGATGGAGGATGGGAGATTACCGCAGGGGATGGAGATGGACGTGTGTTATGCATTGCTGCTGGGCCCGATGATGTACCAGCATATCTTCGGGAGGCATGCGGCGTTTGCGGGGGCGACTGGAGACTCTCGCGCGGCGGGCAAGAGCTTTCTGGGGATTGCGAAGGCGGCCGAAAAGCTGCAAGCGGCGAAGCAGGAGGCTGCCCAATCGCAAATTTCGGCGGAATTGGGGAGCCGTGTAGCGGAGGCTTTTTGCCGGGCGTTTGAGATTCGCGTTTGAGATTCGCTCAAGTTGATTTGCCCAAAAGGGCGAATTTCAGCGATACTTAGATGTTGTGTTCTTTGCTGGCGGAGTCTCCGCCTGGCCGTGCGCGACTGACGTACGACGCAATTTACATCAGTACACAAACGAGATTTGGGAATTGAAAGGAAATGTATCGCCGTGGTCATGATTCGTTTGGCGCGCGTTGGCGCCACCAAGAAGCCGTATTACCGTGTTGTTGTGATTGAAAAGGATCGCGCTCGCAATGGGCGTTCGATCGAAGTCGTGGGCACTTATAATCCCCGGACGAACCCGGCGACAGTTGCCTTGCAGCATGACCGCATCCAGTATTGGGTGGGCGTGGGCGCACAGCTTTCGGATCGCGTGGCGAAGCTAGTGGAGAAGTTTCCGGCCGCGACTCCAGCGGCAGCCTAAAGCTCAGGTTCCTGTTGAATTCAAAGCGGGAAGATGGTTCGGGAGTCCGCGCCGGGATTTCAAATCGGTATGATCCGAATCTGAAACTGTTTCAAAAAATCGAGAATTGCTGACGGGAATGCGGCGGTACTGATAGTATTTGCCCAAAGACAAAGCTCGATTTTTATGCGGTATGTTTTTTAGGCGGAAATCGTCTGAAATATCCGGCAGCTTTGGGGATGGAGTACGTGCATGACCCAATTGGATATGCTTGCAGTGGACGATCTGGTGCGCGAAATTGCTCGGGCGCTAGTAGATGAGCCGGATGCGGTGGAAGTGGAAACGGTAAGCCGCGACGAGAACACGGTTCTGAGGCTGAAGGTAGCTCCACAGGACGTGGGAAAAGTGATCGGCAAACAGGGACGTACGGCACGGTCGGTGCGTACGATTCTGGGTGCAGTGAGCATGAAGGTTCATCACCGCTACACGCTGGACATACTGGAAGAAGAGGATTAGCCGCCAGGCTGTCCTTTCAGGTTGAAATCTGAAGAGCCAGTGCGGGGCGCGTTGCCCCTGCTGACTTATGTTTCGGAGTGCGAAGATGGCCGGACAGGCCTGGGTTTGGCTGGCGCGGATTCGCAAGACTCAGGGACGCAAGGGCGAAGTTCTTGCCGAGATTCTGACCGATTTTCCTGAAAAATTTGCGGAGCGAAAACGGGTCTGGCTCCTTTCACAAGCTGGAACTGAAGGCGAAGCTGCGCGTGAAGTTGCGCTGGATTCCCACTGGCTGAACAAAGGCCAGGCGGGCGGAATCGTGCTGCATTTTACCGGCGTGGACTCGATCGACGAGGCGGAAAAGCTGCGGGGTTTGGTGGTTGCGATTCCGCAAACGGAGCGAGCACCGCTGGGTGAGGACGAGGTCTACGTTGGCGACCTGATCGGCTGCCAGCTTGTGGATGTTGCGCCCGAAGTGCCGCGGTTGATTGGAGAAATTGAGGATGTGGACCGCGATGCCGGGCCGGTGGCGCTGCTGGTGGTGAAGGGGGCTGGCGGCGAGGAGATTCTGGTGCCCTTTGCGAAGGCCTTTCTGCAGCGGATCGATCTCGATGGGAAACGGGTGGAGATGGCTTTGCCGGATGGTTTGGTTGAGGTGCAGATTTCTACTGGAAGTTGAGGGGTTGCCACTTGCCATCGGCGGTTTGGATGGCGAGGCTGATGGGGCTCGGCGGACCTGACGGCGGAATGGTCAACTGGACCCAGAGTTGCTGGCCTTGTTGGAGCGGGAACGGGGATTTGGCGGTTTCTGAGAGGTAGAAGGAGACTGGTTCCGCAAGGATTGCGCCGGTGCAGACTGAGGGCTTTTTGGGAACAAGCACTTCGAGGGCAGAGTGCTTGTGAGCGTCGTCAGTGAATCGCTGGACACCGAGTCGACCGTTTTTCGATCCCAGCACTGCCAGCAAGTATCGGCTTGAGTGCTCTTGCAACACGTTGCCGAGCGCATCGAATTCAATGGGCAACGCCCGCAGAGTTCGGTGACTTTCGTCTGAGGGTTGGGCTACATTGCACACGTCGACTTTCAACTGGGCGCTGATGTAGCGTCCGCGCATGATCAATTCGGGGTCGAAGGCCACGGCCGGGGCCCAGGCGCGGGGATTGTGCGAGCGATCAATCAGGTATTTCGCGGCGATGGAAGAGACCAGAACCAGCTGGATGGCGAGAAGCACCATCGAGGCTCGGGCTGGTTTCATAACGCCTCCTGTGGAGAGACCTCCGGTTCCAGCATTTGAGCGATGAGGTGTCGGCGTGTTTTTTCGAGGAACCAGCCACCGGCGAGGAACAGGATTCCGAGACCCATGAGGCCGAGGGAGCGGCCCACTTTATCAAAGACGTCGCTGAAGTAGAACCAGATGACAGAGATTGCGAATCCTACGATTCCGAAGTTGACGAGGGCGCGAGAAACCATGCGAACTCCCCACCAGCTGAGGACGATCGAGAATGCGGCCACGAGTGCATGGGCGCCAACGTTGGGTGAGTGCAACACTCGGACGCCGTTGGCGTAGTTCTGCGATGTGGTTTGCGCGCACCAGGGCAGGACGATTGCCAGGAAGATTCCTGCGGAGACCGGGATGAGGCTTTCGCGGCGACGAAAGAGAGTGAAGAAGAGGGGTACGGCTGCGATCACTCCCCAGTCCCAGATGCGGGCGCCAAGCGGCAGGAAGATGGAGTTCTCGGACTGCGAAACCCAGCCTTGCGCGATCAGCGATATGCCGACTATCGCGGCAATTGCGGCGGCTGCGAAGCAGATGCCGGCAACGGTTCTGCGGCGGGAGCCAAGGTAAATGGTCAGAAGGAGAGCGGCCCAGACGATGAGGAAACGACCTAAATAGATGTTTCCACCGATGTAGCCGTCAGCGGCGTAAGCGATCTCGGAGGCGAGCCATGCAGGAAAAAGAAGTACGGTCAGGGTCTGCTGGGCTTCATCGTGGAGGAGAACGAAGCCTGCGAGGGCGGCGATGGCCCAGAGCAGGACTGCGCCAGGCCAATGTTCATGAATGTTGAAGATCTGGCCGACCAGAGCGATGGCGGCGCCGGTGGCGATGGTTCCGACTGCGTGGAATGTGGTCGAGAATATGCGTGAGCTTTCGCGGCTGAGGGCGCCTCCAAGGTGAAAGAAAGAAACCATTGCGAGGACGAGCAGGAATCGAACCAAAGGGCTCAGGTGGTCCCAGTGGGCGGACACGAAAAGTACGACGCCACAGGCGAGGAGGATGGCTCCGAGGATGAGAGCGACGAGGCTTTGCCAGCGCAGGCCGGCTGGTTTTTTCTCTTCGACTTCGAGGGCGCGCATGCGAGCGATGAGACCGGCATCGCTTTCGCGATCGAGTATTCCTGCGGACTGCCAGCGCGCTAAATAGGATTCTAAGTCAGGCATAATCTTTGGTCCTAAGTAGAGCACGGATCGCCAAAATCACTTAGCGAAAAGTGCGTATATTCAAAGGAGTAACGGGGGTATCCGTGGTATTGACAGACGATGCAATTTGAGATTCTTACGATTTTTCCGGAGATGTTTCGCAGCTTCTTTGAGCATGGGGTGGTTAGCCGCGCGCAGAAGAATGGGCTGCTGACAATTGGGGTGCGGGATCTGCGGGCGTTCACGCATGACCGGCACCGGACTGTGGATGACCGGCCCTTTGGCGGTGGTGAAGGGATGGTGCTGAAGGCGGAGCCGCTGGCCGAAGGGCTGGCTGCGCTTGGGGTATTGCCGACTTCAGAGAGAGGGGCGGAGGCCGCTTTAAGAGAGTCGGTGGTTTTGCTTTCGGCGCAAGGCCGGCCGTTTACGCAGGCTGTGGCGCGCGAGTTGGCAGGGCTTGAGCGCGTGGTGCTGATTTGCGGGCGATATGAAGGAGTCGACGAGCGGGTGAATGAGCTGTACTGCGACCGCGAGATTTCGATTGGGGATTATGTGCTGAGCGGTGGGGAGCTGGCAGCTGCGGTGGTGCTGGATGCTGTGGCTCGGCTGGTGCCGGGGGTGCTGGGCAATGAGGCTTCGAGCGAGTTTGAGAGTTTTGGGGCCGGAGATGCGGTGATTAAGGCCGATGTGGATGGGGTGCCGAGATCGCAGCATGGATCGGGCGGATTGCTGGACTATCCGCACTACACGCGGCCGGCGGAGTTTCAGGGTATGGCGGTGCCTGATGTGCTGAGGGGTGGAGATCATGCGGCGGTGAGGAAATGGCGGCGGGAACAGCAGTTGAGGAAGACGCTGAAGAATCGTCCGGATTTGCTGGAGGGAGCGCAGCTGAGCGATGAGGACCGGCGGATTTTGGACCGTCTCAAGGCTGAGGCTCAGAATATTGGGCGGCAGTGAGGGGGCATCCCTCCTGGGCTAAAGCCCCTTCTGTCTTGACGGCTTAATGCGGGGACTGAAGTCCCCGCCTCCCTCCGGAAAGACCATCCTCTGAATCGTTAGATCGATGGAATCTTCCTGTTGAAAAGTGTTAGTCCTGCGGTCAGGGAATCATCCAGCCTAGCCAGTAGGCCTGGGCGAGGGCGACAACGCTGATTACGGCGGCGAATAGGATGCTGTGCCAGAAGGCTGAGCGAAGGACCTTGCCTTCCTGGCCGATGAGGCCGACGGTGGTGACTCCGATGGCGATGTTTTGCGGGGAAACCATTTTGCCGGCGACGGCTCCGGAGGAGTTGGTGACGGCGAGCAGGATCGGGCTGATGTGAAGCTGGTGGGCCGCGGCGACCTGGAGATTGCCGAAGAGAAGGTTGCTGGCGGTGTCACTGCCGCTGAGGAAACAGGCGATCCAGCCGAGGAATCCGCTGACGAGTGGGAAGGCGGGGCCGACACGGGCAAAGGTGGCGCCGAGGGTGTAGGCCATTCCTGAATAGTTATAGAGATACGCCAGCGCAACGATGGTGATGACGGTGAGGCCGGGGATTCGCAACTGGCGGAGGGTCTTGACGCCAGCATGTAGGAAGATTCTGGTGGAAACCCGGAAACAGAGCGCGGTGAGGATGGTGGCGGCGAGGACCGCGGTGCCGGGGCCGAGTGGCTGGAAGGTGTAGAGCGCGGCGTAGGGCTTCTGGTAGAGGGTGATCAGGACTCCATTGTGAAGAGCTGGAACAGGCAGGATGGATTGACCGGCGGGGAGCAGCCGGAACCAGGACCAGCAAATGACGACGAGCGAAAGCATGGCCCACGGAAGCCAGGCGGCGAAGGATTCGGCTGTTGTGAGAGGCGAGGTTTGTGGGAGCAATGGCGTCGATTCAAGTTCCCGCTTTGGATGCCAGATTTTGAGGAAGCCTACGGTGGCGAAGATGGAGATGGAGGCGGCGAGGACGTCGGCGACGTAGGGTCCCCAGAAGTTTGAAACGAGGAACTGGGTGAGGGCGAAGCTGACACCGGTGACGAGGGCTACGGGCCAGTTTCGGCGGAGTCCTTTGACGCCTGAGACGACGCAAATCAGGTAGAAGGGGAGAAGCAGCGAGAGAATCGGGACCTGACGGCCGGCCATGGCGGAGAGGCGTCCGAGGTCGAGTCCGGTGACTCCGGCGAGGGCGATGATGGGGATGCCGAGGGCTCCGAAGGCGACTGGGGCGGTGTTGGCGATGAGGGCGACGAGGACGGACCGGCGGGCGGGGTGTCCGAGGCCGACGAGGAGACAGGCGGTGACGGCGACGGGAGCTCCGAAGCCGGCGGTGCCTTCGAGGAGTGCGCCGAAGCAGAAGGCTACGAGGACGGCCTGGATTCCGCTGTCGGTGGAGGCGTGCTGTTCCATCCAGCGGCGGAAGAGCTCGAATTTTCCGGTGTCCTGGGTGAGGTTGTAGAGCCAGAGCGCGCCGAAGACGATCCAGAGGATGGGCCAGAGGGCGTAGACGAGGCCATAGATCGCGCTCCAGAAGACGAGGATTGCGGGCATGTGCCAGAGGAAGAGGGCTAGCAGGAGCGCGGTGAGAAATCCGCAGACTGAGGCGAAGAGACCGCTCTTGCGCAGGCCACCCATGAGTACGAGAACGACTGCGAGGGGAAGCGAGGCTGCAAGCGCTGAGAGCGCAACGGAATGGAGCGGGTCGAGAGGCTGCGGCCAGAGTGGATTCAGCATGCTGTGAGGTGGAAATCGACGGGCAACCCATGCTAACGTATGCCGCTGGTTGAGGGTATCGCTCTACGTGATCCAGCGTTGAATTTCGAAGGGTGAAGTTCATGATTATTGAAATGCGCACTTACAAGACGAAGCCGGGAAAGCGAGCTGAGTTTCTGGAGGTGTTCCGGACGAAGTCGATTCCGGCGCATGCGGAGATTGGGATGAAGATTCTGGGGCCGTTTCTTTCGGTGGAGGATCCGGATGTGTTCTTTTTCATGCGGGGATTTCCGGATCTTGCGTCGCGTGAGCCGATGAAGGCGAAGTTTTATGAGGGCGAGCTTTGGAAGAGAGAATTGGAAAGCGTGCTGATGCCAATGCTGGAGAAGTATGACGTGGTGCTGGTGGACGATCCGGATGGGCGGATTTGCTGGTAGGGGTGGGCGCGGAAGTGAATTCTCTGATAAACTGAGAGTTCTGAATTCAACACTCGGCCTGCGAGATGCGTAGGCGAGCAGGAAAGTAGCAGAGCATGTCTATTCATCCCGTAATGCAGCGCTTGGCAGATAAGCTGAAGCGTACCGATTTGCCGGCGTTCAAGGCTGGTGACCAGATTCGTGTGCAGGTGAAGATCAAGGAAGGCGACAAAGAGCGTCTCCAGGCCTTCGAAGGACTCGTGATCGCCATCAAGAATGGCCCCGAGGGCAGCTTCACGGTACGCAAGATGAGCTTTGGCCAGGGTGTCGAGCGCATTTTCCCCTTTAACTCCAAGGTTGTGGACAAGGTGGAAAAGGTTCGCAGCTACCGGGTTCGCCGCGCCAAGCTGTTCTACATTCGCGGATTGCGCGGCAAGGCTGCCCGCATGAAGGAAGTGGCGCGGGACAAGGCCTAACCTTTTCGCAACAGTTTTTACAAATGAGCCTCGGCATTTGCCGGGGCTTTTTTGCGTTTGAAGTTAAAAGATTGCCTCCGCGAAAAACCAAGATTTCCATGAGTGTCTGAATAGACTCTGCCGGGAGTTTCTATACTGGGGTGCATGGCCACGCCGAGTTCGAAAAGGGGCGCAGGATCGGGGGAGTGGGTGTGCGGCTGGGAGTTTGAGGTAGAAGCACGGGCTGAGGGTGCGCGATGGATTGCGGGTGTGGATGAAGTTGGCCGGGGGCCGCTGTTTGGGCCGGTGGTGGCCGCAGCGGTGATTTTGCCTGAAGGTTGCGAGATAAAGGGGCTTACTGACTCAAAGAAGCTAAGTGAGCGTGAGCGCGAACGGTTTGACGAGCGGGTGCGGGAAGTCGCCGTGGCGTGGTCGATTGCTGAAGTCGACGCGGGTGAGATTGACCGCATTAATATCCTGCAGGCTTCGCGGCTGGCGATGCGGCTGGCGGTTTCGCGGCTTGAACGGGTGCCGGATTTTCTGCTGATCGACGGGAATCAGCGGATTGAGTGGGGTTGCGGGCAGAAGACGATTGTGAAGGGCGATGCGCGGAGTTTATCGATTGCGGCGGCGAGTGTGATTGCGAAGGTGTACCGGGATCGGAAGATGCGGGAGTTGGAGCAGAGGTTTCCGGGGTATGGGATTGGGCGAAATATGGGGTATCCGACGCCGGAGCATCGGGCGGCGCTCAAACGCCTTGGGCCTACGGCGATGCACAGGCGAAGTTTCGGGCCCGTGGCTGAGGTTTGCGGACAGGTTGAGGGTTTGGAATTTCGGCTGGTGGAGGGGTGATGCGGAGGTTGCCTGGGATTTGCTGGGGAGTGATTTTTCTGGGGTTCTCGATTTACTTGGCTGGGCAGGAAGGGAGCAAGAAGGCTGAGCCCGCGACGGGGGTGGTCGCCGGGCAGGTTTCCTGCGCGGATACGAATGCGCCTGCCCGCTTTGCAGTCGTGACTCTGGAGCCGGTGCCTGCCGTGAAGAGTGCTTCGGAAAAGAAGGAAAAGCACGAGTCGGGTATGAATGCGACTGCGACGACTGATCTGGATGGCCGGTTTGAACTGGATAAGGTTCCCGCTGGGCGGTATTACGTCCTTGGCGGGCTGGAAGGGTATCTGAACCCGCTGGAGCGGTTTGATGCGGACCAATTGAAGGTGATGACGGACGAGACACAGAAGGAATTGGCGAAGGTGCTCCCGGTTGTCGACGTTGAGGCAGGCCAGACGGCTGCGGTGACACTGCGACTGGAGCGGGCCGCTGAAGTAAATGGAACGGTTCTCTATGACGACGGCAGCCCTGCGGTGGGCTTGCTGATCCGGCTGCTGCGCAAGGACAAGGACGGGAAGCTCCTGCCGTTGAAAACCGAGCCGATTGAGGGATTGGGGATATTCGGTTCGAATCCGAAGACGGATGATCGGGGACATTTTCGAGTGATCGGGATGCCGCCGGGCGAGTATGCCGTTAAAGCGACGCTTCCAGCAGAAGAAGTTTCGATCGGAGGACTGCTTGGGTCGAGCGGGATCTCCGTCAGCACGCGCGGCGAGGAGGGCGGGGAACTGAGTGTTTTCTCCGGCAGTGTTTTTCGCCAGAAGGATGCGAAGACGACGAAAGTTGGGGATGGAGAACAGGTAAGCGGGCTCGATATCACGATTCCGCTGGCGGGTCTGCACACCGTACGAGGAGTCGTCACTGCGAAAAGGGACGGTCATCCGCTGAGCCTTGCGAATGTGGAGTTGCTGTTTGCAGACGATATGGAGTCTGCGCGTTCGATGCGGATGGAGGACGAGGACGGGAACTTTGTTCTGGCCTACGTTCCTGAGGAAAAGTACATTCTTCGCGTTACGGGTGGTTCGGATACGGAGAAAATTGAGCATCATGAGTTCAACAGC
>Ga0302319_10011386_pt1 | contig 16884 bp, 13 predicted proteins | sample Bog_T0_2_FD_203319 | JGI IMG/M metagenome (GOLD analysis project Ga0302319, IMG submission 203319) | Peat permafrost microbial communities from Stordalen Mire near Abisko, Sweden - Bog_T0_2 | ecosystem: Environmental > Terrestrial > Soil > Wetlands > Peat | place: Sweden: Abisko, Stordalen Mire...
CCTTTGTAATGCGGGCGGAAGGAATCTTCATGCCTCTTGCGCATGCGGCGCCCTCTCTCAGCAAACCATTCGAGATTTGTGCGCCCAAACGAAGAGTTCTACTGGTAGATGATAACCACGACTTGCTTATAATCCATACCTTGATGCTTGAAGAGAAGGGCTTTGAAGTTGTTGTGGCTGCCGATGTGAACGAAGCTCTGAAGCACATCGCGGCCGAAAGATTCGACGTTCTCTTGAGCGATCTGCAAATGCCGGACGCTGGCGACGGACTAACAGTGGTAAGCGCGATGCGACATTCCAACCCCCAAGCGGTCACGTTCATCCTCAGCGGCTATCCGCAAATGGACAATGCTGCCAAGGCAATACTCCAGCAAATGGATGAGGTTCTCACCAAGCCAATATCGCCTGATTCGCTGGTGAAAGCGATCAATGATCGATTAAGGATAGGAGCGCGATCGATGCCGAAAAAGGAAGAAGTCTTCAGCATTCTTGAGAGAGAAACAAACGCCACAATCTCGACCTGGCTTAGACGTGTTGAGGCAGAGCCGGAGATCATTCACATCCGCATGAGCCCCGCAGATCGAGCCGCTCACCTGCCTGCGATATTCCACGACCTGGTGGAGCGGCTTCGTCATCCGCTGCCATTGGGGACGCGGGCGCTTAAGTCTCCAGCATCGGTGAAACACGGTCTGCTCAGGCGTGAACAGGGTTATACGCCTGCGATGATGGTCGAGGAATCGCGGATGTTGCAGGTCTCGATATTCGAAACCCTGCAAGAGAACCTTCACAAGGTTAACTTCAGCTTATTGCTGGTCGATGTGATGGCGATAGCCGATGAGGTGGACTCGCAATTGGCCCAAGCTATGACGAGTTATGCTGCCAAAGCCAATATCCACGCGCAGCCCATCGGCGCGTAGTTCCGAATGCGCACGTGGGACTTGCAACGTCGTCGGACTTACTTGGGAAACCCGCATCTTCAAAACGGAATGTGAGGCGCTCCTGAAGACTTGATTATCTTAGCTGTCGTCCTTGAGGCGCTCCACGCGGTCGATGAAGCGTTGCCGGGCGGCAAGGTGTCGCGCCTCTTTTCCATGCGAGATCTCATCCAGGAACCGGTCATAGGCTGCGTAAATGCGATCGGGAGGCAAGTTTCGGGCACGCGGAATATCCACTTTCAGCAGGCCGAGCAGCAAGCGTATCCGGTCGTCATCGACGGGAGCTTCAGGACCGTAGTGCGTACTCGTTGGAATCTTTGAATTAATCAGACGGTGGCATTCGGCATGAAGAGACATTCGAGGGTCGGTTCCGTCTTCTGCAACAGGAATGCGTTCACAGAGCGCATCGTCCTTGGTCTCTTTGGCGAGCGTGAACAGACACCAGTTACGGAAGCCTCCCTTCTCTGTGGCCAGCGGCAGGTTGGGTTGAATCCTGAAACACCATTTGGAATCCTTGCTGACCATTGCGGCCATATCGGCAAGATAGGCCACGTTCACATTATCAGTGATCTTGGTATTCGCAGTTTGACCGGGACCACCGATCGCTTTCTCAATTCGCTTAACCAGCTCGGCCTGGTTCACGGTTCCCGGAACGAGCACCTCGTGCGGTCCGCCTGCGGCCTGGGTCCGAATCGCGATTCCGAATTGATCCGGCAGCCTGCTGTAAATGTCCTTTACCTGGACGATGGCCGGTGTGATTCCTTCGAGTTGAATCGTGTCCGGATCGTATCCCAATTGCTTGAAGAACTCGACCAGGTCCTCCTGCGAAATAGCCATTCCGCTTTGAAAACCTTCCTTCGCGAGTTTCTGGCAAGTCTCCGTCGAAGTTTGCTCGATCCTAGGGTCGACCGGGCCGAGCCGCCTGACCCGCGAGCAGAGAAGCGGATTCTTCGTGTTGCCTGCGATGGTGACGTAACACTCTGAGCGTTCATACGACGGCCCATATCCCCATCCTCCATCGATCATGACGGTCCATGGGATCTTTTCGCAGAGGGCCGGTTCGGCAAGTTGCTGGGCCATGTATCTGAAAAACTCGTCGTATTTGTTCGGGCGCCGCATCCCCTGGGGCTGATCCGGCGGGCTAGCGACTGCGCCCGTTTCGACGGTCACGCCAAGCAAGACGAAAGCCGCCGCTACAATGCAGAATCTGCTAATCGGGTTTGGGTACAAGCAAATCACAGTCATCGATTGTATCCGTGCCTCGAAGGAATTTCTGAAGAACATAGTCTAAAGGCACTCTGAATGGCGGGTGGCCACGGTTTCGGTGACTTCTTCGGCCCAGATTAGGGCGCCACCTGTCCCTCGCTCTACGGGGGAAAACTTGGTACAAGGAGATTGCCACGGAGAATCTCTTTGTGTACGTTGCTCCGGAGGAGCGGAGCGGCCCAGAATTTCGGCGATACACAGTTTCAGCTCCGAATGGCGACCCGCCTTTGGTCCAATAGCCGCATTTCGGGATAATGAACCGCCAACAGGAAGTAACGGATTTGGGTTGAGCCCGTTTGACTGCCAATCCGGAAGGAACTCCGTTTCTGCATGGGCTACGCGTGCCTCGCGGCCTACCTTTCGCGAATCGCGATTTCCTGGTCGTTAGTGAGTCACAAGGAAATGCGCGAATCGCCCCCTCCTCTTCCGGCATCTTCTACCTTGGACACCACTTTCCGCGTCTGAGACAATCATGCCTGTGAACGTCGCACGCTCTTTCATCTCCCGCCGGTCGGCAAATCCGGCATTCCTATCGCTCCTTGCCGCAGCCCTCCTCTGCGCCTGTGCCCCCGCGCACGCCCAATCCCAAAATCCCACCTCCGCCTCCAACCCCTTCTACGGCAGCGTCACCGCCCATCCCGCCACCGATGACACCCTCAAGCTCTCCCTTGACGACGCCGTCGCGCTCGGCCTCAAAAACAACCTCGGCCTCAAGGAAGCCGAGAACGGCGAAAAGACCTACCAGGCTGAAAAAAACGAGGCCCTCCAGGAATTTCTCCCTACCGTCACCCTCAAAGGCGACACCGGCGTCTACCAGCACAACCTTGCAGCCCTTGGCTTCGGCCCCAAGGCGCTTACTGAGTTTGGCTCCCTCTTCCCTGGCGGCCTTCCCGCTGGCTTCTCTGAAATCACCCGCGACACCCTCACCGAAGGCCAGTTTCAGGTCAAACAAATCCTTTTTTCCGGCCCCGTCATTTCCGGCTGGAAGGCCGCAGGCTCCGCCGCAAAATCTGCCTACTTCGCCAAGATGTCTGCTCGCGGCGAAGTCGTCCAGCAGGTCGCCTCCGCATATCTCCACGCCATCGCCACCGCCAGTGAAGTCGACAACGCCAAGGCTCTCGAGTCTGAAGACAAGGTCCTCTTCGATCAGGCCCACGCCCAGCATGAAGCTGGCACCGTCTCCAATCTCGACGAACTGCGCGCCCGCGTCCAGCTACAGGCCCAACAGCAATCCCTCATCGCCGTCGAAAACAGCCTCGAGAAAGACCTGATCCTCCTCAAGCGCGAAATCGGCATGGATCCCGGCCAGAAAATCACCCTCACTGACCCCGCCCCCTACAGCGACCTCGCCGCGGAAACCCCGGAGGAAGTTCGAGCCGTAGCCTACAAAAACCGTCAGGACTATCAGAACCTCCAGAACCAGGCCGTCACCTACAAGGCCCTTCATGCGGCCTACCGCAGCCAGCGGCTTCCTACGCTGAGTTTTGAGGGCTATTACGGCGTCAGCGAAGTCTCCGGCGTGGGCTCCCACGGTACATTCGCCGCCGTCGGCACTCTCAAGGTCCCCCTCTTCCGCGAAGGCAGTCTGCGCGGCGATAATGAAACCGCAGAAGCCCAGATGAATGCCGTCAATGCCCAGCTTGCTGACCTCCGCAGCCACATCGATCAGCAGGTTCGCTCCGCCCTTCTCGACGTCGACGCCTCCTCGAAACTGGTCGAAGTCGCACGCTCCAACGTCGATCTCGCCACCCGCGCCCTCTCGGACGAAACCGATCGTGTCAATGCCGGCGTCGATGACAATCTCCCCCTCGTCACCGCCCAGGCCACCCTCGCCTCCGCCCAAAGCAATATGGTCGAAAGCCTCTACCAGTACAACCTCGCCAAGCTCGCCCTCGCCCGCTCCGCCGGCATCCTTGAACAGCAATACCGCGTCTACCTCGGACGATGATTTTGAAAGCTCAAAACACCCCCCCCTTAAACCCTCTTTTCACAACCTTTCAGCATCTTTTCGCGTAACGTAGAAACAGAGGCATGGATGCGCGCGGGTAAATTGCTCAGAATCAAATACTATGTCGAGCCAAACCCGGCGGCGCTCGCCCGTCGCGCGGCGCAATACTTCGTCGAAATGGCCGGCGAAGCCGTCGCTGGATTCGGACGCGCCCGCATCGCCATCAGCGGAGGTTCAACCCCCAAAGCAGCCTTCCAGTTGCTCGCCGACCCCAATGAGCCCTTTCGCACTCGCATGCCCTGGGACAACATCGACCTCTTCTGGGTCGACGAGCGCACCGTCCCTCCAGACCAGCTGGACAGCAACTTCCGCATGACCCGCGAAGCCATGCTCGACTACGTCCCCCTCAAGCCCGAACAAATTCATCGCATGGAAGGCGAACTCGAACCGGAGGTCGCCGCCGCCCGCTACGAGTCAGAACTCCGCAACAGCTTTCGCCTGGAAGACGCTGAAATCCCCCGCTTCGACCTCATCGCCCTCGGCATGGGTGACGATGGCCACACCGCTTCGCTCTTTCCACACACCAAGGCCCTGCATGAAATGAGCCGCCTCGTCACCCCCAATCAAGTCCCCCAGAAAGACACCTGGCGCATCACTCTCACCTGGCCTGTCATCAATCATGCCAGCTCCGTCTTCTTCCTCATCGCAGGTGCCGATAAAGCTAAAATCTTGAAGGAAGTGCTCACCGGGCCTCGCGATCCGGAGCGCCTCCCCAGCCAACTGATTTGGCCTGCTAGCGGTATACTTACTCTGATTCTGGATAAGGCCGCAGCCGCGCTGTTACCCGCGACAGATGGAGAAGGCTGTGGAGTTTTAGAGAGGGAAAGATGATTCTCGCAGGGGACGTAGGCGGTACCAAGGTCCATTTAGCACTGTACGACTTTAGTAATGGGAAACTCGAATATAGCCGAGATAAACAGTACCCAGCCAAGGAATACCACGGCCTCGAAGAAATCGTAAAAGAGTTTCTAGGCTCTGATCAACCCACCGCAGCCTGCTTCGGCGTCCCCGGCCCGGTTCGCGATGGCCGTCTCCGCCTCACCAACCTTCCCTGGACCCTCGATAGCCGCGAGCTCGCCGCCGGACTCGTCATTCAGCATGTCTTCCTGATCAATGACCTTGAAGCCAACGGCTACGGCATCGCCGAGCTCACATCCAGCCAGATCTATACCCTCAGCGAGGGCGACACCCGCCAGACCGGCAATCGCGCTCTTGTCGCCGCCGGTACCGGCCTGGGCGAATGCATGCTCATCTGGAACGGCCACATGCACGTTCCCTATCCCTCTGAAGGCGGCCACTCTGACTTCGCTCCCCGCAATGAGGATGAAATCGACCTCCTCCGCTTCCTGAAACAGAAATACAACGGCCGCATCAGTTTTGAGCGCGTCGTCAGCGGCATGGGCCTCACCGGCATCTACGAGTTTCTTCGTGAAGTCCGCGGCATGGATGAATCGCACAAGCTTGCCGAGCAAATCGCCGCCGCACCCGATCCCAACAGCGTCATTACAGAAATGGCCCTCGCCGCCAAAAGCGAAATTTGCGAGAAGGCCCTCGACATGTTCGTCTCCGCCTATGGCGCTGAAGCCGGCAACCTCGCCCTCAAGCTGCTCTCCGTCGGCGGCGTCTACGTTGGCGGCGGCATCGCCCCCCGCATCCTTGAAAAACTCAAGGACGGAACCTTCATGAAGGCCTTCACTGACAAGGGCCGCCTCAGCCAGCTCCTCATCAACATGCCCGTCCGCATCATTCTCGAAAGCCGCGCCGCCCTCATGGGAGCCGCAGCATACGGTGAAGCCCGCGCCGCCGAGCTCAGCGGCATCTCCGCCCGCGCTGCCTCCCTCAAAGCCTAGTTAGCACACGGAACGCCTCGCGGAGCACGCTGCCCTTATCGGAGGAAAGATTGATGACCCAGGCCCTGGCGTCTTTAAGAAATGACAAGCAGTTGCAGGGCGACCTGGCAAAGCTGGAACGCGCCTGCTGTATGCCGCAGAAGCTCGCGCTCCCGGAACGCGCGCCTCGTCTCGTTCTTATGGGCTCTCTCGCCAAGACCTCGTCCCGGGCAGCACGTTAGTTCTGCTTCGATTTCGGCGTTCTACTTCAACTGCTTCATCTGGTCCAGAACCACTTCGCGGTACACAGCACACTGCACACTCCGCAACCCCGCGGCCTTCTTTACGGTCCCGTCCTGCGTGAATTGGATGAACGTCTGCGCCTCTCCAAACTGCGGCCAGTCCGGCACATTGCTTGAATTCGGATTGCCTGTCTTCGCAAAATTCGTCCAGTATGTCTCCATCAAATCCGCCAACTTGAAATCCGTCTCCCCGAACTTCCCGGCAATGTTTCCCTCCTTCGGAAAATAGCCGAACACATAAGGCAGGTCCGATGAATGCACCGCCCCTTGCGCTTCCTGTCCGGGAATTGCGTGGTCGAACTCGTACTCGTAGGTCGGATGATGCGCTCCACTATGCCACCCACCCTGCGTCGTTGCCGGACAGCGAAACGCAACATCTGCCGCCCATTGATCCGCCACAGAACCATACAGCGAGTCAGCCGTCCCCTGTCCTTCTCCCGCCAGCCCGTATGCCGCCATCGCCTGTGGCGCAAAGGTCCCGGCCGGCTTGCCAATGATCTTGCGCAGCTCATCCGCCGTCGCAGTCATTCCAAATTCCCGCGCCGTCGTACCGAACAGCAACGGAATCGCAGACTCTTCCGCGCCCGCAAACACCGCTCCAGGCAAACGCGGCAATACCCATCCGTCGATGTCCGGCCCCAGATGCGGCCCTTGCGGCAAATCCAATTTCCCAATTGCCGTCAGCAGTCCCTCTGCCGAAAATTGCCGCAGGTACTTGATGCCAGCGTCGCCTGACGGCGCTTTCAATCTCACCGCCAGATCCTCTCCAGCATGTTCGGCATCCGCAAGTGTTGCGATGGACGGGCCCACCGGCGATCCGCTTTGCGCAATCGCTTTTTGAAATAAGTCCTTCGCAACCGAGGTCATCAGCATGCCCAAATCCATAGAGCCCGCTGATTGCCCAAAGGCCGTGATATTACGCGGATCGCCGCCAAACTTCGCGATGTTGTCCCGAACCCATCGCAACGCAAGAATCTGATCCATCAGCCCGTAGTTTCCCGATGCGTGATGCGCCGATTCTGCCGTCAGTGCCGGGTGCGCAAAGAAGCCGAACACCCCAAGCCGGTAGTTCACCGTCACCAGCAGCACCCCGTGCCGCGGCAGCGTTCCATCCTTATACAGAGCGCTCGACGCAGTGCCTCCCATGTTGGCCCCACCGTGAATCCAGAACATCACAGGCAACTTTCCCTTCGCCGGCCATACCGGCGAAATCACATTCAGGAACAGGCAATCCTCCTTTCCGTTTTCCGCATCGTGCTTGTTCCAGTCACCTAGATACGGCTGCGCGCACGGCGCCCCAAAAGCATTCGCGTCGCGGACACCGCTCCACGGCTTGGCTGCCTGCGGCTCACGCCATCGCAGCTCTCCCACCGGCGGCTGCGCATAAGGAATCCCAAGAAACTCCGCGCCTCCCGTTGCCCGTACCACCCCTTGCAATTGCCCACCCGTGGTCTGCACCACCAGCGGGTTGTCCGCTGCCTGCGCCACGCCCAAGCGCGTTTGCGATAATCCCCCGGCCACAAGAACCGCAACCAACACTAAAGCGCGTGCCGCGTTGAACTCACCGTTCCATTTCCTCACAACATTTCCCCTGTCCCCAACAATGAACGGCAATTCTAACAGTCTGGAATCGCCCTATTGCATCGCAGCACGTGGCTCTACTGCCTACCGCAAATTCCCAGCCAGGCCCGCACCAATTCCGTCTATCCTGAAGTTGCATTCAGATTTTGTCCATGAGCTTTGCCCACCCCGTCGGCAACAAACGCTTCGTCTTCGCGGACCTGCGCGAACTGCTCGCCAAGGCAACCCCGGCACGCAGCGGGGACGTGCTCGCTGGCCTCGCCGCGCACTCAGCTGAGGAGCGCGTAGCCGCCCAGTTCGCACTCGCCGATCTCCCCCTCGCGCATTTCTTGTCCGAGCAAGTCATCCCCTATGAAACCGACGAAGTCACCCGCCTCATTGTCGACATGCATGACGCCAATGCATTCGCGCCTGTAAATTCATTCACCGTAGGCGAACTCCGCGATTGGCTTCTCGGCGACGAAGCAACACCCCATCGACTCGCCTCACTTTCTCCCGGCCTCACGCCAGAGATGGCTGCCGCCGTCAGCAAGATCATGCGCGTACAAGACCTTATCGCCGTCGCCGCAAAAATTCGCGTCGTCACACGCTTCCGCACCACCGTCGGACTGCCCGGCCGTCTAAGTACGCGCCTGCAGCCGAATCACCCCACGGACGACCCCACCGGCATCGCCGCCTCCATCCTCGACGGTCTCTTGCTCGCCTCTGGCGATGCCGTCATCGGTATCAACCCCGCCGGCGATAACGTCGCGACCACGACACACTTGCTCCGCATGACTGACGCAATCCGTACGCGTTTTCAAATCCCGGTGCAGAGCTGCGTCCTCGCGCACATCACCACCCAGCTTGCGGCCCTTGAATCCGGCGCTCCCGTCGATCTCATCTTTCAATCCATCGCCGGAACAGAAGCCGCCAACCGCAGCTTCGGCGTAAACCTCGCACTCCTGGGTGAAGCCCACCAAGCAGGCCAATCCCTGCATCGCGGCACCGCATGTGCGGATGGAATCACTGGCAACAACATCATGTACTTCGAAACCGGCCAAGGCTCGGCGCTCTCCGCCAACGCGCACCACGGCGTCGATCAACAAACTCTCGAAGCCCGCGCTTACGCCGTCGCCCGCCACTTCCGTCCCATGCTCGTCAATACCGTCGTCGGCTTCATCGGCCCCGAGTATTTATATGACGGTAAGCAAATCATCCGCGCCGGACTCGAGGATCATTTCTGCGGCAAGCTCCTGGGTCTCCCCATGGGCTGCGACGTCTGTTACACCAACCACGCTGAAGCCGACCAGGACGACATGGATTCGCTGCTCACCCTGCTCGGCGCTGCCGGCGTCAATTACATCATGGGTGTCCCCGGCGCAGACGACGTCATGCTCAACTACCAGAGCACCAGCTTTCACGACGCGCTCTATCTCCGCCGCATCCTTTCTCTCCGCCCAGCTCCTGAATTCGAGACATGGCTGGCCGGCGAAGCCTTCAGCCGCCTCGCTCTTGAAGCTCAGCATCCTGAGAGGTTGATACTCACATGAGCGAAATCGCAAATTCGAAATCACGCCCTGTACCCTCATTGCGCGTCCGCCTCCGCGAACTGACGCCCGCCCGCGTCGCGCTAGGCCGCACTGGAGTGAGCCAGCAGACCAGCGACGTGCTCGCATTTCAGCTTGCCCATGCACAGGCGCGGGACGCGGTGCATGCCCGCCTCCAAGTCAATTCACTTTCCGCTGAGCTCGCGGAGCTAATCAAAACCTCGGCTCACCCGCACACGAATATTCTTCACCTCCATTCAGCCGCAATCGATCGCGCAACCTACCTGCAACGTCCCGATCTCGGCCGCATTCTCGACGGACCAAGCCGCAACCTGCTCGCTGGCTCCCCAATCTCCAGCTCATCCGACCTCGCCATCATCCTCGCCGACGGCCTTTCCGCCCTCGCCGTCGAGCGTCATGCGATTCCTCTTCTCACAGAGTTTCTACCCCTCCTGCAATCCCAACACCTCGCCCCCATCTCCATCGTCGAGCAGGCTCGCGTAGCCATTGGCGATGAAATCGGTTTCGCGTTTGGTGCCGACCTATCCATCGTCCTCATCGGCGAACGTCCCGGCCTCAGTTCTCCTGATTCGCTCGGCGTCTATATTACCTGGCAACCACGTCCAGGCCGAACCGATGCGGAGCGCAACTGCATCTCCAATATTCGCGCGCAGGGCTTAAGCTATCCAAAGGCCGCCGCACAAGTGGCGCTCTATCTCTCACATGCCCGTAGCCGTCAGCTCACAGGCATTGCCCTCAAGCCAGACGCTCCAATGCAACAACGAATCTCCAATGCCACGAAAGGCTGAGCTCGAATGAAACATTTAGGCCGCTGGATTTTGCGCGGAGTCGTAGCGCTGGTAGTCGCATTCATCGTGGCCTACCTGGGTGACTGGGCCATCTTCAAATTGCGCGGTTCGCCCACTTCCAAAGTCACGGTGAATCGCTTTCTCAACGTTCCCCTCAAGGGCAACAAAATCGAGTACGACTACCTCGGCTCCTCGGACGTGTCTTGCTCCGTCTCACTTTTTCCCCGCGCCGGCCAAGACCCGTGCTGGCAGCTGCGCCGCAATCCCAATCAGCAAAATAACCTTTAACCCATTTCGCTAGATGAACAATCCCGAGCCTCGCAATGCAATCCTTACTTAGCCGCATGTCACATCGCCAGGTGATATGGGTCACGTCACGTTCAATATGCTACGCCTAACATCGTTGCATCTCGCGCACTCTCGAGGTTCAACGTGTACCACCGCACACAAAACGAAAACGGCAGTTACAACACTCGTTGTCTCGATTGCTTCATGACCGTCGTTTCTTCGGTGGAGACGGACCTTGAGCTCGAGGCATATGAAGCTCGTCATATCTGTCCGGAAAAGATGCTGGCTGAACTGCTCGCCAAGTCGAAACCACAATCGCAGCCGCCTGCCATTAGCTGAACCCGGAAAATCCCAGGCACCTTACTTGTCGGGAGTGGGTACACCAGTCTCTTGCGGAGGCGCAGGCCGTGCATGCCCATTGGCAATCTTCTTGTAGAGATCTTCGTCGGCTACCCTGTTGAGTGTGCTCGCCCTATCGAACTCGGCCTTTGCCTCGTTCTGCTTCCCCAGCGCGCGATAAAGTCGTCCCAGGCGCCAATGCACGTTCACTTCGTTGGGCATGAGCTTCTCGGCAATCGTCAGTTCCTTCAGCGCTTCCTCATTGCGACCATGATCGCCATACAGGATGCCAAGGTCCAGGTGCGCCAGTCCAAGCGCGGGATCTGTCTTGACCACACGCTCCAAGAGCGGTCCCGAATCCTCCATCTGGTTCATCTGCATCTCCGCATCGGCAAGATAGAGCATCGCCTGAATGTGATTCGGATCGTTCGCTAGCTCTGCATGAAATTCGCGCACAGCTTCTTCATACAGCTTCTGGGTCCAAAGTAAGTAACCTAGACCGAAGTGCACATTAGGTTCTTTGGGATTCGCTTTCACTGCGGCGCGAAACATTTTCGTCGACCCCTCATTGTCTTTCATCTCGTCCAGCGCTTCTCCCGCCAGCATATCCGCTTCAGCGGATTCTGAATTCAGGGCCAATATCTCGCGATAGACATCCATCACGCATTGGTTTTGCTTCGTCCACAGGCAACTGTGCGCCAATGCTAGCCGCAGCGGCAAATTCTGCGCATCGCGAGCGGCCGCTTCTTTCAGAAACGGTATCGCCTCTGTGTACTGTGCCAACCCGTAATGCGCCATTCCAATCAGAATCGTCAGTCGCTGCGCTTGGGCGGACGACGTCGGCGCGCTCTTCAGCAGCACGCTAAATTCCCGAATGGCTCCTTGTAGATCGCCTTCCTTGAATAAAGCCAATCCCAGGTTCAATCGCAGTCCGGGAACCGCCGGGTTCATCGCCAGCGCCTTGCGATAAAAAGGCAAAGCTTCTTTGTAGTGTTCTTGCCTGGCCTCTAGGAGCCCAATATGTGCGTATGGTTCCGGGGTTGATGGATGAAGCTTTAGAAAGGCGCGCCATGCCTCTTCGGCTTCCGCGTTCTTGCCTTGCTGTTCGAGGGTAAGTGCCTTTTGCCGCTCGAAGTCGGTGGCCTTCGCTGTTTGACTCAGCCCGTTCGCTGTCACCGCTAGCAAAAGAACCACCACCTCGATCGCAAACCGTTTCACTTGGGTCCTCTGCTCATATTTTAGAAGAGCTTCTCAGGCCGTCCCATGGCGAAAGCGCGAAAATGTTGCCATGGCATTGTCGGAATTGGTGTAGACCGGAAGCACTCACTCAGTTCGCGCTTTGCTTCTCGGGGTCCCCAGCGACAGGTCCCCGTCGCATCGCGGGGGGGAAGTTAAAGCCACCTTCTATGCCTTCGAAATGTCAAAGTGTATTCGGAAACTGCTCTAAAAAAGAAAGGGCGCGGCAGGAATTACCTGACGCGCCCCGGTTGAGCTTACGTTTGGTTTAGAACACGAACTTTCCACCCAGTTCCATTGAACGGGGATCCCAGGTGTTTGTAACCTGGCCGTACGTTCCGTCAGTGTTCTTCACATCGATGTTGTTGAACTGCGTGTGGTTGAAGGTGTTAAACGACTCGAACCGGAGTTCGAAGTGCGCCCGCTCAGTCATCGCAAACGACTTGTACAGCGAAGTTGTGAAGTTTACGCGTCCCGGACCAACAACCGCGTCCTTGCCCGAGCTACCGAAACCTTGGTTCTGACCGCCAAGCCATGCCGCTGTTGGTGCAAACAGTTTCGACGTATCGAACCATTCGCCCACCTTCTTCGTATAGCTCATCTTGCCACTGGCGCTCATGCGGTTGGAGTAGCCGCCACCTAAACCGATCGTGTCCGCGCCACCATACTGCGAGGCTGTCGGCACGCCCGACTCATCAACAAACGTTCCGGCGATTTCCCATCCACCGGCAATGGTATGAAGCAGGCTCGCACCCTTGTTCAGGAATGGCAGCTTGTAGATGTAGTTCGCTACAAGCATATTCCGGCGATCAAGGAAGCCCGAGCCCTTGTCGTACTTCGTGTACCACGGGTTGCTGAGGCAGCAGTTGTTGTCATAAGTCTGGATATCGATTTCGTGTGACCACGTGTAATCGAGTTCGCCGCTTAGACCCCACCGGTTCTGGGCACGTACGCCCGTCTGGAAGCCGTTATAGGTTCCATTGGTGGTCATTTCCTGCTGCGTGATTCCGCTGTATCCAGCATACTGACGGAACGAGTTGGAGTTGGCGGCCACATTACCCTGACCGGCTGGCGGCAAGATCACCGTCACACCGTTATCTACATAGCCCGTTGTTGGAACGTTGCCGCCTACGGCGCGAACCGACAGCGGTGTATTCAACGGGAAGTTGTCGAGGTGCGTTTGATCGTTCTGGTGCCACGCCAGGTTGCCAACATATTGGATAACCCAGATGACTGACGGTGAGAGTTCGTGCTGTACGCCAAGGCTATATTGCGCCACGGCGGGAGCCGGATAGTGGAGAGCCAGGCTCGTCAAACCGCTTGCGAAGAACGGCGAGGACGCCAACAGCCCGGTCTGCGTGCTCTGGTGTGGGTTCGTCATGTTCACAAACGACGCGCTAGGATCGCTCGCATACGGCGTGTTTGTCGCAGCGTTGTAGATGTCGTTGCCCTGAATGCGCTCGAAGAAGGTTCCGAAGCCCCCGCGGAGAACGGTCTTGCCGTTTCCGAAGATGTCTTCTGAGAAGCCAACTCGAGGTTGATAGGTTTTGTAGTCGTTCGTCACAAGCCCGCGCGGGAAACCACCCTTGCCGGCGAGTTGCATTCCGTTCACGTAGTAAGGGCCCGTGTTACCGGCGATTGTGAACGTCTCGAAGCCAGGTCCTGTCGGGTCCATCGAGCCATCAGACTTCCAATTCGGCGTTGCGCTGCTTAGGAATGTGTTGGGCGCGAAGTTCGAGACATAGTTGTTACGCTCCCAGGCATGCGGCAGCGCGTCGTAGCGGATGCCCAGTTGCAAGGTCAACCGCGGGGTTACGTGCCAGTTGTCCATCGCATAAGCTGAAGGAGTCTGGTTTACATAGTGGTTGATTGGTGCAGCCGCCGTCTGATCGTAGCTCGACGCCATGCCCAGCAGCATATCCATCAAGCCATCACCCTGAACGCAGGATGTAGCTGCCTTGTCCGCTACTGTCGTGCCGTTGCAATAGGCCACGTTGCCAGTGAATTGGCCGTCAGACCTGCCGCCCCAACCGAATTGACCCTGCGTATCGCCATTAACCTGCTGGTTCTTGGTATACCGGTTATAGCTGAAGCCGAACTTCATGGCGTGCTTGCCCTGTGTATAGGACAAATCAACCTTGGGCTCGTAATCTTCGGCCGCATTGTGCCAGGGCGCGTTGCCCATCTGCTCCGCTGTGCCGTAAGGATTGCCGAACCCGTTCATGCTCGGAAATGCCTTTTGGCCGACGAATTTGCCCTCGATGATCTTGGTCACATCGAAGAACGGATTCACGCTCCAGCCGGACGGCGTGTTGCCGTTCGCGCTGTTCGTGATGTTGATGATGTTGCCGTCATAGTTGATGCTGGACTCAACAAGCAGGTTCGGCGAAATCGTGCCGCTCAACTTGAGTGCCGCGCTGTTTGAAGGGTTTGAAAGCGTGCTGGTCACGGTGTTGTAGCTATACCAGTCCCAGCCCAGTTCCGGACCGCCATACGCCTGCGTCACTGAGTCATGCATGTAGTGGCCCATCAACTGCCACTTGTCGGTGATTTTGTGGTCGACGCGAACAACGTCGTCACGTACTGTGATCGGCGTTTGCGCTTCAGAAACCGCGTTGCCATTGTTTGTGTTCGGTTTCGGAAGAATGCCGGAATTGAGATACAAAACCGCATTCGGGTCGAATAATGCATGTGGAATTGTGCTGTTCGGGAAAGGCTGCCCTGGCACTAGCGAATACTGCTCCAGAATGTTCGCCTGGCAAGCATCCTGCTGCGCCGTCGTCGCGTAAGTCGAAGCCAAGCAAGGCTCGAAGTACACATTCTGAACGCCCGCCGCTGTTGCCGCTGCGCCCGAGAGAGGCACAACGATGCCGGGATTCTGCGTCTTCCCATTCACAGTGCTCGACTTCGCGAACAATGGTGAGGAGTATGTTAGATCTGTTCCAAGGGACGGAACATCCGACGTCGCGAGCGTGCCCACCGTATTCGGTGTGTTGCCCTGGTTGATCTTGCGCCATTCTTCGTTCCAGAAGTAAAACGTCTTCTGCTTTGTCTTGTTGTAGACCTTCGGAATGTACAGAGGACCGCCGGTATTGAAGCCGTAAATGTTGTAATCCAACACCTGCCGCTTGCCCGTCGCTCCGTTGTACTTGTTGAAGAAGTTGTTGGCGTCGTAATCGGTATTGCGGTTGAACTCGTACGCTTCCCCGTGGTACTTCTGGCTGCCGCTCTTGAGCGAAAGGCTCATCGTCGCGCCAGAGGAGATACCGTAGTCCGGAGGATAGTTCGAGGTCATCATCGTGAACTCGGCGATCGCATCCTGAGAAGGCATAATGTCCATGCCGCCCGCGCCGCCGCGGTCATCAGCTTCGCCACCGTCAATCAGCCAGATGTTGTGGCTCTGACGAAGTCCGTTCACGCTAATGGTAAAGTTTGCCGCCACTGAGGTTGGTGTGTTGCTGTCAGGTAGCGCTGAGCTTACGCCCAGTCCCAATGCAGCCAGTGCCGCAAAGTTGCGATTCTCGGTCGCGATTTCACTGATCTGCTCTGAGCTGATCAGCGTGCTGACCACGTTCGAGTCGGCTTGCACCGCCAACGCGTCTGCTTCAACCGTTACTGTCTGGGTTTCTGCGCCGACCGTGAGCTTGATGTCCGCGCGGCTTGTTGCCGACACGTTGACCACGATGCCGTTCTGTGCGTAGGACTCAAAGCCCTTCGCCGTGATCTTCATGTTGTAGTTGCCTGGGTTCAGGCCGGCTATGTCATACAAACCGGTTGAGCCGCTGGCAGTGGTGTGCGATTCGTTTGTAGCTGGATCGGTTAGAACAATATTCGCTCCCGCTACAACCGCTCCTGTCTGGTCTGTAACGATGCCAGTTACCTCTGAGTTCGCCTGTGCAAATGCTCCTGCGCATGCCAACACAAAGAGCAACGGCAACAGGAAAAACCTGTATCTCGCTTGTCTCATGTGACCTTCCTTTTCAAATTGTTGCTGCTTCTGTTTTTTCACTTCAATCGCTTTTCCGTTCATCCGATAGGAATCCGTACAACTCCAAACCTCCGCGGAGCCTGCCCTCAACCTGGCGAGCCGCGTAGGTTGCAGGCGATCTGGACCGATTCGTCCAAATACACCGATTTACCTGATAGTCGGAAATTGCGACCGAGCCATTGAATGCGCGCGGATTGTGTATTGTCAATAAGAAAATCCATTTACTAAGCAATCCCTCAATCCACTCGACCCGTCTTTTCGATCCTTTCTCGACTCTTTCCTCGAGACTGATCGCCGGCTTTCTTGCCGGAATGCGGGGTTCCTTGTTCGTTCGTTTCCGTCGGAATGCTCCTCAGAATCCCGACTGAACCTGTCCCTTGCTTCGCCCGCCAAGCCCTGTATTCCAGCCTGCCCAGACACGCGAAACGGCCCGGTTTCTCCATGGGATGGAAGAAGGATTTGGCCCTTATCCATTTTTTGGAATCCCTCAACTCAAACGTTTAAGTTGAATGACCCTGGAAACTGTGTCACTAAGCCGGGAGACATTTAATGCCCTCTATCAGTGGTTGTCAAGCCAAACTTTGGCCGATATTAAATACTTTGGTGCGAGCCGTACGTGCCGCCCGCCCGCAGCTGTCAAAAGTTCCTCATACATAAAGGCTTATATAGACGACCTATTTCGAGGCTCTGCGGCCCTCACGCCGATCAATTCTCCGCAAAACTGCGTTTCCAGCAAAGAAAAACCAACCAGTTCACACTTCGTCTCAATTTCGT
>Ga0302319_10011389_pt1 | contig 16883 bp, 12 predicted proteins | sample Bog_T0_2_FD_203319 | JGI IMG/M metagenome (GOLD analysis project Ga0302319, IMG submission 203319) | Peat permafrost microbial communities from Stordalen Mire near Abisko, Sweden - Bog_T0_2 | ecosystem: Environmental > Terrestrial > Soil > Wetlands > Peat | place: Sweden: Abisko, Stordalen Mire...
AATCAAGAAAGTTAGTCGCCGAATCGAGTGGCCCAAAAAGTGCTTATCAAAGCAGCGGAATCGACTCCGGGTCGGGCAGCACGGCAGAAGACGAAGGTGGGAAGCATATGAAGGCAACCATTAACGGCAGGCCACAGGCATTTCAGCCTGGTGAACGGCTAATTGACCTGATCACCCGCACCGGAACTGAAGTGCCGCATGTTTGCTATCACTCCCAACTTGGTCCGATCCAATCCTGCGACACCTGCATGGTGGAGGTCGACGCCAAGCTGGTGAGAGCGTGCGGCACCGTGGCCGCGGACGGGATGAATGTGGTGACGACTTCGCCGCGTGCGGACGCGGCGCAACGTGAAGCCTTTGACCGCATCCTCGGCAACCATTTGCTCTACTGTACGGTCTGCGACAACAACAACGGTAACTGTACGGTACATAACACTACCAAGTTACTGGCGGTTGAGCATCAGGAAATTCCCTACAAGCCCAAGCCGTACGAAGTGGATATGTCGAATCCCTTCTACCGTTATGACCCCGACCAATGCATTCTGTGCGGGCGCTGTGTTCAAGCGTGCCAGACCCTCCAGGTGAATGAGACCCTGAGCATTCGCTGGGAGGATGAGCACCCTCGCGTGTTGTGGGACGGCGGAGCGCCGATTGGCGAATCGAGTTGCGTCTCGTGTGGGCACTGTATCACCGTTTGCCCATGCAATGCGCTGATGGAAAGGTCGATGCTTGGGGAGGCCGGCTACATGACTTCTCTCTCCAAGCCCGCACTTAGCGGAATGATCGACGTTGTCAAGGGAATCGAACCGGAGATGGGCTATGGCGCTATTCTTCAAGTCTCCGAAGTGGAATCACACATGCGCGAATCGCGCATTAAGAAAACCAAGACTGTCTGCACGTACTGCGGAGTCGGTTGCAGCTTTGATGTCTGGACGAAAGACCGACATATTCTGAAAGTCGAGCCCGCCGAAGGCGCAGCGAATGGCGTTTCGACCTGCATCAAAGGAAAGTTCGGCTGGGGGCACATCAACAGTAAGGATCGACTCACCAAGCCGCTTATCCGCGAAGGGAATGGGTTCCGCGAAGCCACGTGGGATGAAGCACTGTCTTTGGTGGCGCGTAAATTCTCAGAGATCAAGGCGGCTACCGGCCCGGACTCGCTCGCATTTATCTCTTCTTCGAAGTGCACGAATGAAGAAAGCTATCTCATGCAAAAGCTTGCCCGGGCGGTAATTGGGACCAATAACATGGATAACTGCTCGCGCTACTGCCAGGCGCCGGCGACCATGGGTCTGTTCCGTACGGTTGGTTATGGTGGCGACGCCGGTTCAATCACGGACATCGGGCAAGCTGGGCTGGTGCTGATCATAGGCAGCAATACGGCCGAGAGTCATCCGGTGTTGGCCACACGCGTCAAGCGGGCTCATAAGATGCACGGCCAGAAGTTGATTGTCGCCGACTTGCGCGAACACGAAATGGCGGCGCGCGCGGATGTGTTCTTCCGTCCGAGCCCCGGTACGGATCTCATCTGGCTGTCGGCAGTAACCAAATACATTTTTGACAATGGGCTTGCCAAACAGGAGTTCATCGATAAGTGGGTCAACACCGCGGATGAGTTCAAGAAGAGCCTGGAATCGTTCACGCTTGAGATGGCCAGCGAGAGGTGCGGACTTCCAATCGAAACGCTGACCAAGGTTGCCCACATGATTGCCGAGGCAGATGGTGTTTGCGTTCTCTGGGCGATGGGCGTGACGCAACACTCCATGGGTTCCGACACTTCGACGGCAATCTCCAATTTACTTCTGGCGACCGGTAACTATATGCGTCCGGGAGCGGGCGCTTACCCCTTGCGCGGGCATAACAACGTGCAGGGAGCCAGTGACCACGGTGCCATGCCGAATTACTTTCCTGGTTACCAGGAAGTGGCTAATCCGGAGATTCGGGCCAAGTTTGAAAAAGCTTGGAATGTTTCATTGCCGCCGAAGCCGGGGCTCGATAACCACATGATGATCGACGCGATCCACGAAGGCCAACTCAAGGCGATGTACCTTTTCGGCGAAGAGATGAGCCTGGTCGACTCCAACGCTAACTTTGTGAGCGACGCTCTGTCGAAGCTTGACTTCTTTGTCGTGCAGGAAATCTTCTTCAGCGAGACTTGCCAATTTGCGGATGTGATTCTGCCCGCGAGTCCGAGCCTTGAGAAAGAGGGGACCTTCACCAGTACCGAGAGGCGCATTCAGCGTTTGTACCAGGCTCTTGAACCGCTGGGAGAAAGCCGTCCGGACTGGATCATTATCCAGGACATCGCTAACCGGCTGGGCGCAGGCTGGAAGTACGAGCATCCTTCTCAGATTTACGAAGAGATCGCAGCGCTGACGCCGTTGATGGCTGGCGTGACATACGAGCGCCTGGAAGGCTATAAGACACTCCAATGGCCCGTGGCTGAAGATGGTAGCGACCAACCGTTGCTTTACACAAAGGCGTTTAATTTTCCGGATGGGAAGGCCAGATTCTACCCTGTTCCATGGTCGGAGCCAACAGATCAGCAGGATGCCGAGTATGACCTGCACCTGAACAATGGCCGTCTGCTCGAGCACTTCCATGAAGGCAACATGACGTATCGCACCGAGGGCATTCGCGAAAAGACGCCGTGCACCTTTGTGGAAGTTTCGCCGGAACTGGCGGGCGAGCGCGGCATTCAGACCGGAAGTTGGATTCAGTTAACTTCGCGCTACGGCAAGGTCAAAGCACAGGCCGTCATCACGACGAGAGTGCATGGAAAAGAGCTTTATATGCCCATGAACTCTACGGACGAGGCAGTTAATCGTCTTACCAGCAGCCATACGGACAAGGCCACTCATACCCCCGCATATAAAGAAACATCTGTGCAGCTCCGGGTGCTGGGAGAGATTGGAGATGACCCGTTGCCACGCACGAATTCCCGGCACGGACATCCCACGCCTCAGACGGGCGTCGAGGTAGAACGTAAGTGGAAGCGCAAGGATTATCGCCAACCGGGCGATCACCTGGTTCAAATCCAGACCGCCAGGCCATGACCGCAACGAAGGAGAAGAAAGATGGCACGACCAATCCCACTTGAATTACCTCCTCGCGATCCGCGCGAAGAATTGCGCAAGCGCCTGGACCAAGCGCCGATAGAGCACGCCGAGGCCTTGCTCGATTCTTACGAGCTACTCGGAAAGCTGCATGAACATGGCGTGTTTGAGCTGTTACGCGGAGCGCTCGGAGCAAGCGACAAGCTGATTGAGACAGCGGTGGATGCCGCCAAGTCTGACGAAGCGATCCGTGCGATCCGCAACGCCATCATCCTTGGCAAGATACTGGGGGCCATCAATCCTGACGTCCTGCAGAGTGTGGCAGTTGCGGTCGGCGAAACACTGGGATGCTATGAGAAGCCGATCATTGAGCCGCCGGGTCTAGTCTCACTCCTCAGTCAGTTCCGCCATAAGGAATTGCGGCGGAGCATGGCACTGTTGAACAAATTCCTGGAAAGCCTCGGCAATCAAATCAAGTTGCGCGGAAGCTGCAAATAACGGCGCAGCCAAGTCACATATTAGACGTGGAGGAGTATATGTCGAACACAAATCGCTGGGGACTTGCTGCAGCAGGTTTTCTTATGCAGATGGCCCTAGGCGCCGTCTACGCATGGAGTGTTTTTCGAATTCCTCTCGCCAGACAATTTCATTGGTCGAGTGAGGAGATTACCTTCACTTTCACGGTTTCCATCTTTGTTCTTGGAGTCGCCTGTTTCTTCGGCGGCCTCTGGATGAATCGCAAAGGTCCGCAGGTGGTTGCGGTGACAGGCGGCTTGTTGTATGGTCTGGGAGTCTTTTTGGCAAGTTTCTCCGCCAACAAACTGTGGTGGCTCTATCTGAGTTATGGAGTGGTCGGAGGGATTGGGGTGGGATTTGCATATATCGTTCCCATTGCCGTCTTGGTGAAGTGGTTTCCTGATCGACGGGGGCTTATCACCGGCCTGGCGGTGGGCGGTTTTGGCGCCGGCGCGCTGGTTGTTGCTCCGCTCGCAAATCGCCTCATCCTGAGCGTGGGTGTCTTGCACACATTCGCCTATCTCGGTATTGCCTATCTTATCGTCACCATGGGTACAGGCTATTTCATGAAGAATCCGCCAGTGGGGTGGAAGCCGGATGGATGGGTTCCCAGTGTTACGCAGAGCGCCCAGCGTGCCGGCAAAGACTATACGCTGGGTGAAGCGCTGAAGACCTGGCAGTGGTGGGCGCTGTGGCTGCTTTTGTTCCTTAACACCTGCGCGGGCATCTCGATCATCTCGCAGGAATCGCCTATGTTTCAGGAGATTGGCAAGGTAACTGCCTTGGTCGCCGCCGGCATGGTGGGGATTGTTGCCATCGGCAACGCCGCGGGTCGCGTCTTCTGGGCCTGGGTCTCCGATGCGATCAGCCGGCGATGGACCTTCGCGATCATGTTTCTTCTGCAGGTGGGCCTGTTCTGGGCTCTCCCCAGCCTCTCTTCCGTGGCGATCCTCACGGTTTTGTCGTTCATCGTTCTGATGTGCTACGGCGGCGGCTTCGGCACTATGCCAGCCTTCACGGCCGACTACTTCGGGGCCAAGAATTACGGGCCGATCTACGGGCTTATGCTGACAGCATGGGGAACCGCGAGCGCATTCGGCCCTCTGCTCATCGCCCATATGCGGCAGAGCAGCGGATCCTATTCGAGCGGGCTCCATCTGATTGCGGGCATCATGGCTGTATCAATACTTCTGCCCATACTGGTCTCACCACCCAAATCTATCAAAGCAGTGGCGGTAGCTTCGAGTCGTGCCGTCCCCGCCATGAATTCAAAGTGATTTGACTCTCATGGCAGAAAGCGGATGAAGGTTAGAGGCTCACGGTTCGGCCGGAATCCAGATCGTTCAAGAGGCTGAAGAAGACGGCTCGGGAGATGCTGCTGCGGGCGGGGCGGGATGCCTGTTTTCTTTACCATCGTGCTCGAGTTGTTGCATCGCCTTTTCCAATTCTTTCTGGTGATCGTTAAGCAGAGCGTGAATCTGCGGACCGAGTTCCAGGCGTGAGGCATTCGGATTCTTATCGAGCAATGCCTGAATCTTGTCATGGTGCTCCTCAAGTAGCGGCCGGACCTGGTGCTGCTGTTCCGGAGTCAACTCCAGATATTTCGTAAGGCGAGCAAGTTCCTGGTCGATCGATTGCGGCGTATGGATTTGTTGAAGCTGCTCACGTGCAGAGGGCTGCCGGACCCCATTGTCCTGAGCAACTGCGGGGCGAGCCAATCCGAGCGTGAGCATAACTCCATAGGCAAGCGTAAAACATCGAATTCGCATGATTGCGACCTCCCAGGTAATCCTCGACTCCGTTCTCGTCGAGTCCTTGATTTTAATAGACGTACAATTTCAGAACGAGTTGCACCTGAGCGCATTTGCCCGCTCGAATGGCCTGCAAACGCTCGAGCTCCATTTCACTGCCGATATGCGGAAAGCAGTCATCGTCGGACCGCCTATGATACGGGTGCTGGACATAATGGGGCCATTGGAGGTCTTATACAATGCGCAAGGTTACAAGATTCAACTTGCGAACCCGGGCCTTGAACGAAGTCTCCAGACCAATCGCAGAATGAATGTAAGCCTCCGCATTGAATTAGTCGGAGATGTCGGCCCATTCCTGTGGGAGGTTGATGTTAGTGAAGTAGATGTGCTCGACTGGTTCGAGTTGCAAGGTCTGGATGAAACCCTCACTCAGTGCTTGTCCTACGAACTCCCGCATCGAGTATCTCCCGATTCGGAGCAGGTGTTCGGCCAAAGGCAGAAGGCTCACGGGATACGCGGCCCCGAGCGGCTGAAATCCGTGACCGTCGACAGGCACGCAGCCGGCGGCCTCCTTGCAGCGCGAGAGTATCTTAGCGATCATGGCGGGAGTCATCTTGGGCATATCTACCGCCAGCACGAAGACAAGTTGCCATGAGGACGCCTTCAGCGCTGCGGCCACACCGGCAAGTGGACCCGCATGTGGTAACTCGTCGCGGACAACCCTCGCCGAAAAGCGAGAATAGTCAACTTCAGTGCGTCCTGATATCAGCAATTCCGCGGCGCCGGACTCACTAAGGCAGCGCAACTGACGCTCGATCAGGAGATCGTTTCCTACACGCAGAAAAGCTTTGTCCGTGCCCATACGGTTAGAACACCCTCCGACGAGGACGGCGGCGGAGAACCGCGACTCAACTTGTTCACACGCCATGACCGTCTGACGCGCTGACTTCTTTGATGGATGCACTTGGGACTCCCAATTCAACCGGTTATGGAGGCTTGCGAGAAGTTCGTCCCTCCCTGTCGGCCATTTGACGGCAGCTTTTAGAGCCGGACCGCTTTACGACCGATAGCCATTGATTTTAAAGGAGAAGCCGAATGGCATGAATCGTGCAAGGACTGCGCTAGGCCAAGCCGCTTGTGCCATTCACGCGCAGTGAGGTCTTGCGCGGATGTGTAAGCAAATCATATGGGAGGGACTTCCATGACTCTATCAGCTCAGACTTCTCAAATAGCGATCATCTCTGGCATCGCTGTTCCTAACAGCAAGTTCGCCAACGAAATCACCGAGTTCATTCGCGACACGGAATCGACATTGCTGTTCAATCACTCCAGCCGGGTTTACCATTTCGGCGCGCTCGCTGGTCGACGCCGAGGTCTCGTGTTCGACGCCGAGCTCCTCTACGCAGGCGCAATGTTCCACGACATCGGTCTTGTATCTGCTTACAGCAGCGTTGCAGACCGATTTGAGGTGGATGGAGCAAATGCCGCTCGAGAATTCCTGCGCAGTCATAACATTCCCGAACGGGATATCGATCTCGTATGGACTGCGATTGCACTTCACACGACTCCAGGCATCCCTCAATACATGGATCCTGTTGTTGCACTTGTCACTGCGGGCGTCGAAATGGACGTGCTCGGAATCGACTACGCCAGTTTCGCAGACTCAGACCGCGAAGCGGTCGTGCAGGCATTCCCGCGCAGGCACAGTTTCAAAGAGGATATCTTGCAGGCTTTCTACGACGGTATCAGGCACAAGCCTGAGACTACCTTCGGAAACGTGAAGGCGGACGTACTTGCAGATAAGGACACTGGTTTCCAGCGCGGCAATTTCTGCAGTCTGATTCGCAACTCTCTCTGGCGCGACTAATCAGTTGAATATAGGCAGATCCAGCGCTTATCGATCCAACAATCAAGTTACTAGGATGATGTGCGCATACTCAGGCGGCAGTGCATCCCTTTGGGAGCGCGGAGGACGATGAAGAACTTCAAGGAATTATCGGAACGCGAGATTCTTGCATTGGCTATCTCACTCGAGGAAGAGGACGAGCGCGTGTACGCGGACTTTTTCGATGGGCTGCGCCAGGATTATGCCGGATCTGCCGCGGTGTTCGAAAGCATGGGAAAGGAAGAGTCGGAACACCGCCGTCGTCTGATCGAACTCTATCGACAGAAGTTTGGTGAGCACATTCCGCTCATTCGCCGCCAGGATGTGAAGGGGTTCGTCCAGCGTACGCCCGTTTGGCTGATCCGCCCACTGGGGCTCGATACAGTTCGCAAGCAGGCAAGCGCTATTGAAGTCGAAACTCGCCGGTTCTATGAATTGGCTGCGGCGCGCGCCTAGGATGCCAGCATCCGCCAGCTTCTCGACGATCTTGCGCAGGAGGAACGCACGCACGAAGATCGCGCCCAGGAACTGACGGAAGAGAATCTGCGCCCGGACGTGAAGGAGGATGAGGACAAGGCACGGCGTCGGCTGTTTGTACTGCAAATCGTGCAACCCGGTCTGGCGGGACTGATGGATGGCTCAGTTTCAACTTTGGCCCCGGTATTTGCGGCGGCCATGGCCACGACAAACAGCTGGGATGCCTTCCTGGTCGGGATGGCTGCATCGCTGGGAGCCGGCATCAGCATGGGATTTGCAGAGGCCTTGTCGGATGACGGGAGCCTTACGGGGCGCGGACACCCGTGGATACGCGGATTGATTTGCGGCGCCATGACGACGCTGGGAGGCATTGTTCATACCCTCCCGTTCCTTATTTCGGGGTTTCAGCTTGCCTTGGGGATTGCAATGGTCGTCGTCCTCGTGGAACTCGGCGTCATCACCTGGGTGCGCCACCGGTTCATGGATACGCCCGTGTTCTCCGCCGCCCTGCAAGTGGGTCTTGGCGGCGCACTCGTCTTCCTTACGGGCATCCTCATCGGAAAGTCATGAATAGCCCGAGAACGCCTGGTTCGTATCGGGCTGCTTCGCACAGAGATGCAGGTTGTGGAGAACTATTGGGCAGTTTCGACGGGACCGTTTGACCCGATACGTCAATAGGTGTCGGCCATTCGACACTGGATGCGAAAGCCGGACCGGTTTGCGGTCTATGGCTGGTGATTCCAAAAGAGAAGCGGAATGGCATGAATCGTGCAAGTACCTCAGCAGGCAAGGCCAATCCCGCCGCAAGGCCGATGAGGGCCAGCCACGCCGCGATGGCGGCGGAAAGGAGCGCAAAAGGACTATATGTGGATCGTCAAGCTTGCTCTTAACCGACCGTACACATTCATCGTTCTTGCGCTGTTGATCCTTATCGCCGCGCCGGTGGTCATCCTTCGCACGCCCACGGACATCTTTCCCAACATCAATATTCCGGTCGTCTCGATCGGCTGGACATATACCGGCCTCAACCCTGAAGAGCTCGAGGGGCGCTTGACCTCGCCATACGAAAAGGCACTGACCACGCTGGTAGACAATATCCAGCATATCGAGTCGACGACTTATAACGGCGAAGCGATCGTGAAGGTGTTCTTACAGCCCGGAGCGTCGCTTGATACTGCCAACGCTCAGGTTACAGCGGCATCGCAGTATCTTTTGCGGCAACTTCCTCCAGGCACGCTGCCCCCACAGATCATCAATTTTTCGGCGTCAAGCGTGCCCATCCTGCAGCTCGGTATCTCCGGTGACGGCCTGTCAGAAGCGCAGTTGAACGACTACGCGACCAACTTCATCCGCACGCAACTCATCACCGTACCGGGCGCGGTGGTGCCATCGCCCTACGGCGGCAAACAGCGTCAGATCAGTGTCAACATGGACCAGGCAGAGATGCAATCCAAAGGCATTGCTCCCGGTTATGTGTTAAACGCAATGGCTTTGCAGAGCGTTGTTCAGCCTTCAGGCACGATCAAGATTGGGCAGTCTGAATACGACGTGAGGACAAACGGTTCGCCTCGCACCGTTGAGGGTCTCGCCAATATTCCAATCAAGCAGGTCAACGGTACCACCATTTATCTGCGCGATGTGGCCAGCGTCAGCGACGGATTTCAAGTGCAGACGAACGTCGTGCGCCAGGATGGGCATCGTGGCGTTCTGATTTCGATTCTAAAGAGCGGCAATGCCTCGACTCTGGATGTCGTCAAGGGAATTCGGTCGATCCTGCCGCGCGTGGCCAGCACAGTGCCGCCACAACTGAAGATGACGCCGCTCTCGGATCAAAGCGTATTTGTCCGCGCAGCCGTCCAGGGCGTCATCCGCGAGGCCGTCATTGCAGCCGCGCTGACGGCGGTGATGATCCTTGTGTTCCTGGGAAGCTGGAGATCCACACTGATCATTGCGATCTCGATTCCGTTATCGATTCTTTCGTCCATCATCATTCTCGGTCTGATTGGCGAAACCATCAACACCATGACGCTTGGCGGACTGGCGCTGGCCGTTGGGATTCTGGTCGACGACGCCACGGTCACCATTGAAAACATTGAGCGCTTCCTGGAAGAAGGCCATGCCCTGCGCGAAGCTATTCTTGAGGGCGCGTCGCAGATATCAGTACCGGCACTCGTTTCGACGCTTTGTATTTGCATCGTGTTCCTGCCGATGTTTTTCCTTGGTGGCGTGGCGCGATTCCTCTTTGTTCCGCTGGCGGAGGCGGTGGTGTTCGCCATGCTCGCGAGTTACCTACTGAGCCGCACGCTTGTGCCTACGCTGGCAATGTACCTTTTGCGAGCAAAGGAGCGCGCTGCCACCGCGAGAGGAATCTTCGCGCGTTTTCAGCATGGGTTTGAGCGCGTTTTTGGACGCGTGCGGGACCGGTACCATTCACTGTTGCAGTCGCTCGTCTTCCGGCGCCGTATCTTCATTCCCTCATTTCTAGGCCTTTGTCTGGCTGCCTTCATCCTTGTGCCGTTCCTTGGCGAAGACTTTTTCCCACAGACTGACAGCGGGCAGTTCATTCTTCATGTCCGCGCGCCTTCGGGAATGCGTATTGAAGAGACCGCACAACTATTCGATCTGGTCGAAGGAGAAATCCGTAAGGAGATACCGGCCAAGCAGATTGATAACATCCTCGATAACATCGGCCTGCCCTATAGCGCGCTGAACACGCAGCACCTTACCAACGGCACGCTGGGCGCAGGGGACGGCGACATCCTGGTGTCGCTCAAACCCGAACACGGGCCTACGGCAAATTATGTGCGCGCACTCCGGCGCAATCTGCCACGCATCTTTCCGGCAGCGACGTTTTACACGCTACCGGCCGATATCACGACACAGATTCTCAACTTTGGATTGCCGGCGCCGATCGACATCCAGGTTGAAGGCAATGATGCGAATGCAAGCAAGGCCCAGGCAGACAAGCTTCTCGCTCAACTTCGAGACGTTCCTGGTCTCACCGACCTTCGCATTCAGCAGCCGTTCGACTATCCCACACTTCAAGTAGACGTGGATCGGACCAAGGCCGCGCAAGGTGGGTACACGGAGCAGGACGTCTCAACGAGTGTGCTCAACACGCTGAGCGGCAGCTTTCAGGTGTCGCCAATGTTCTTCCTTAACTGGGGCAATATGGTGAATTACAACATCGTGGCGCAGACACCGCAATACAAGATGGATACAATGCAGGACCTCGAGAACATTCCTATCAACCGGGCAACACGAGGCGCACCGGCGGCAATTCTACCGGCGAATCCTGAGATTCTCAGTGACCTGGCCAGCGTGGGTCGCGGACATGAGATGGAGGTTGTGAATCACTACAACATTCGACGCGTGGTGGATGTGTATGCAAATGTGCAGGACCGCGACTTGGGCGGCGTGAGCCGGCAGGTCACAAAGATTCTCGACGGAAACGCGAAGTCCTTGCCGCGCGGCACGTTCGTAACTTTGAAAGGCCAGGTGGACACGATGCGCAGTTCATACGCGGGCCTGCTGGGTGGCCTGGTATTTTCGATTGTCCTGGTTTACCTGCTCATCGTGGTCAACTTCCAGAGCTGGACCGATCCATTCATCATCATCACTGCGCTGCCTGCGGCCCTGGCAGGCATCGTGCTGTTTCTCTTTCTCACGCACACTACGCTGAGTGTGCCTGCACTGATGGGCGCAATCATGTGCATGGGCGTGGCAACGGCCAACAGCATTCTTGTGGTATCGTTCGCCAGAATTCGCCTGGACGAACATGGCAACGCCGTTAACGCGGCAATTGAGGCCGGCGCCACACGCTTTCGGCCGGTCATCATGACCGCATTGGCCATGATCATCGGTATGGTGCCCATGGCGCTTGGAATGGGGGACGGTGGCGAACAGAATGCGCCGCTGGGCCGCGCTGTGATCGGTGGACTGCTTTGTGCGACCGTCGCAACATTGCTCTTTGTTCCCAGCGTCTTCGCATTGATTCATGGATCAGAAAAGAGCGAGCAGGCGCGCGAGAAGAAACGCCTCGCGGAGGAGTATGCATGAATTCCGGCACTGGAATCCTTGACGGAAAGAAAGAGATGAACAGACAGGAACAAGCGGTGCAGGCGACGGGGACCGATGTCGCGGCCGCGCATACGGATGCGCCGCATGCCGCTCCGTCAACTGAAGACCCTGGCGGCATTCGCACGGCTGGTATTCTCGTGGCGGTTGCTCTGCTGGTGGCGATTGCGTACGGATTGCACCTGCGCTCAACAAGTGAGAAGGGCCTGTCCGTAGCAACCGAGGAAGCGGCCATCCCATCGGTCAATGTGGTGCATCCGGTTCCGGGGTCGAAGGCCGACGATCTAGCGCTTCCCGGCAGCGTACAGGCCTTTACCGATACGCCTATCTACTCACGCACCAACGGCTACCTGAAGAAGTGGTACTTCGACATCGGCGAGCATGTGCGCAAGGGCGATCTCCTCGCCGAGATCGAAACGCCCGAGATCGACCAGCAACTGGACCAGTCGCGCGCGGAGTTGGAGCGCATGCAGGCCAACGCGGACCTCGCGGGCGTGACAAGCAACCGCTGGCAGGGACTGCTGGCCAAGCACGCCGTCTCGCAACAGGAGGCTGACCAGACCCGCGCGAATTACATCGCTGCACAGGCCGCTGTCGACGCAAGCAGGGCCAACGTGCGCCGCCTCGAACAGCTTCAAAGCTACGAGCGCATCGTAGCTCCCTTTGATGGCATCATCACCGCCCGCAATACCGACATCGGAGACCTCATCGACGCCGGCTCGGGATCGGCCAATCCCCGCGAGCTGTTTCACATGGATGCGATCGGCAAACTGCGTATCTATGTCGCGGTCCCCGAAGTCTACTCCGACTCGATTCATGACGGCGACAGCGCGGCGTTGACGCAGGACTCCATTCCCGACCAGACGATTCCCGGCACCATCGTGCGCAACGCCAACGCTATCGACCACTCCACACGCACCCTCAACGTCGAGGTGGATGTCGACAACTCGAAAGGCGTACTGCGCCCAGGAGCCTATGTCTTTGCCCACTTCCATCTGCCTGCGATTGGCAACACGGTTACGATTCCTTCGAACACTTTGCTGTTCCGCTCCGAGGGTCTTCGCGTCGGTGTTGTCCGCGGTGACCGCGTCCAGCTTGTGCCGGTGACAATCGGTCATGACTTCGGCAATTCCGTTGAGATCACTTCCGGTCTTACAGCAGCTGACGAAGTTATTCTCGATCCGCCCGACTCGCTGGCCAGCGGCATCGAGGTGCGTCCGCAGATGGTCAATTCGAGAAGCCGGTCATGACCAAGTTTCAGATATGGCGCGCGAAAATCTTTCTGGTTGGGGCGGGGCTGGGGCTCGTGCTCTCGGGTTGCCGCGTCGGGCCGAACTACATGCGCCCTACGGCCCCAACCGCACCGGCGTTCAAAGAGGCGCTGCCTGAGAACTTCAAATCAGAAGACGGCTGGAAGGCAGCGCAACCGAGCGACGCACAGCTGAAAGGCGACTGGTGGACACTGTTCAACGACCCACAACTGAACACGCTTGAGGCGCAGATCGATCCAGCCAACCAAACGCTGAAACAGGCGGAGGCGAACTTCCGCGCCGCACGAGCAGCCGTCCGCTTTAACCGCGCATCTGAGGCACCTACGATCGGAGTCGTGCCCACGGTCGGCGCCGTTAAGGACTCGAGCAATCAGCCGTACTTTAACACCGCTTACGCCAATAACGGCGAAGGCAACTTCGTTCTTCCGATCGACCTTGACTACGAAATTGATCTGTGGGGAAGGGTCCGCCGAACGGTCGCGCAGTCGCGAGAACAAGCGCAGGCCTCGGCAGCCGACCTCGAGACGTCGCGACTCTCATTGCATGCCGAGCTGGCGGTCGATTACTTCGATCTGCGTTCGGCTGATGCCCAAAGCAAACTTCTGCGCGACACAGTCATGGCGTTTCAAAGCGCTTTGCAACTTACCGAGGACCGCTACAACGGAGGCGCATCTCCGCTTTCGGACGTAACGCAGGCGCGCACGCAGCTCCAGGCGGCACAGGTGCAGGCCACTGATGTCGACATTCAGAGGGCCATGTACGAGCACGCAATCGCAGTCCTGATAGGCAAGCCACCGGCCGTGTTCACTTTGCCGCCCGACCCAATAACCGTCGCCGCGCCTACGATTCCTGCCATCCCCGGCATGCTTCCGTCGCAGCTACTGGAGCGCCGTCCCGATATCGCCTCATACGAGCGCAGCATGGCTGCAGCCAACGAGCAGATTGGCATCGCTCAGGCGGCCTACTATCCCACGCTGTCACTTTCGGCAGTGGCTGGTTTTGCTGGCACATCTGCGATCAACTGGTTTTCATGGCCGAGCCGCTTTTTCGCCGTCGGCCCAACGCTATCGGAGACCCTCTTCGATCACGGACGCCGGCGCGCCACTTCCGATATCGCCCTCGCGCAGTACGATGGCACCGTCGCCGCGTACCGGCAGACGACGCTCACCGCATTCCAGCAGGTCGAGGACAATTTGAACGCGCTGCATAACCTGGAGATTGAAGCCCACCAGCAGCACGATGCTACCGCCTCAGCGCAGCAATCGCTCGACCTCTTCAACACGCGTTACGAGGATGGTGTCGATACCTATCTCCAGGTGATTACCTGGCAAACTGCGCTGCTTCAAAATGAGCGCAACGACATTGAAATTACGCAGCGACGCTTCGAAGCCAGCGTATTGCTGGTCAAGGCTCTTGGGGGCGGTTGGGATCCGTCACAACTCCCACAAGGGCTCTGAAGGCGGATTGCCTCTTATGAAACGACATCGCAGTATTTTGTTTGAAACATCAACCCGAACGATCAACCTTGTATTTGTGGAGAAATTTCTATGAGCAAAACTCAAGTTATTACTGCTGCAGCGTCGGGCACCATCACTATTGGAGGTGACCTCACCGTCAATCGACTAGGCTACGGAGCCATGCGCATTACAGGTCCAGGCATCTGGGGACCCCCTGCGAACGAAGCAGCGTCTCTGGCAACTTTGAGACGAGCGATTGAACTTGACGTTAACCTGATTGACACAGCAGACTCCTACGGACCAGCAACCTCGGAAGAGTTGATCGCCAAGGCGCTGTTTCCATACCCTGCCGGCCTGGTGATCGCGACCAAGGGCGGATGGGAGCGCCCGGGTCCCAACCAATGGACACACAACGCAAGCCCCAAACACCTGACTGAAGCGCTGGAAGGCAGCCTCAAGCGTTTACGCCTCGACCGAATTGATATTTACCAACTCCACGCCCCTGACAATGCGGTCTCTTTCGAGGCATCGGTTGAAGCGCTGGCCCGGCTGCGCGAGCAGGGTAAAATCCGTCATGTCGCGCTCTCTAACGTCACACGCGAGCATATCCAGCGCGCCCGGAGGATTGTGCCCATTGTCTCGGTACAGAACCGCTACAGTTTTGCCGACCGCGAGTCCGACTTCATCGTCGATTATTGCGCAGAGAATGGCATCGCCTTCCTGCCATGGGCCCCGCTTGGTCAGGGAAGAAAAGCAGATGATGCGATAGAGAAAGTCGCCAGGGAACTCGATGCCACTCCTTTGCAAGTCGCTTTGGCCTGGCTGCTCAAGAGGGCCCGGGTGATTTTGCCGATTCCTGGGACATCCTCGGTTGCGCATCTGGAAGAAAATGTTGCAGCGGCCGGGTTGGAGTTGCCGCAGGCAGCGTACGACAATCTTTCCGCAGTGAGCCATCCGCCGGCAAGCCTGCGTGGCTGACCGGTTGACAGATTGCCGGCGCGCAGAAGTTCGACAAGCCTGGATTGACTGCGGCAAGAATCGCCGAATCCGTACTTGCGTCCGATCTCTCCTCGAACGACGATGGCGGCCTTGGCAGATAAAGGCAAAGCGAAGCGCGGAAATTGGAAAGCAAAAAGCGCTTCCCGCACTTCCACATGCGAGTCACCTAACTTACGGACCGCGCTACATTACCAGCCCCAATGTTACAGAGGATCAGGCTGGCTACTAGCGTGACTCTCGTCGCCCCTTGAACCGTACCATCGCGAATGGAGCTTGATATGAACGGACCGCAAGATGCCTCTCCAACGGGCGTCTCAAGGACTGTGACCGTGGATGGAAACGAAGCGAGGTATCTCCAGAAGATCTCGGTCGATCCGCATCTCCTTCAGGCAGATGAACTGAGCGATGTCCGTGGTACCGACGCGGGCCCAGGCGCATACGAGTTGCTCCTGGCCGATCTTGGAGCGTGTATCAGCATAACTCCACGAATGTATGCCGATCGGAAACAGTGGCCTCTTCAGACAGTGCACGTTTAACTGTCCCATAGGAAGATTCCGATTGAAGAGAGCGAGGAGAGTGGCGCCAAATCCGGCATGATCGATCGGATCGGCGCGAGTGTCGAGGTCGCCGGGAATCTATCCGAAGAACAGAGAAGCAGGCCGCTGGAAATTGCAGAAAAATGTCCGGTTCATCGAACTCTGGTTTTCGAGGTTCAGATTCAGATTAGATTGACCGAGCCCGGTTAAACGCCGGAGGGAATGAGGCCTCAACTCGAACTATATCTACTTCGTATTGCGGGTTACTGAGAAGCAAGTCGCACCAGAGGGCCCCTCTGACGCTAGCTTGTCTGGCTTGAGCTCGAAGCAGAGTAGGCGCAAGAAACAGAGAAGCACGATCAGTTTGCTGACTGTGCTTCTCTGTTCGTTTGGGGGAGAACTCGTGCGTTCAGGCGGGAAGTTCCGTGGAACTCGGGAATCCGTGCTGCGCGCGGCCCAGGTCGCTCTCGTACTTTACCGTGGTCTTGTAGAGTTCGTAGCGCCCGTCGTTGAACTGGCGGCCATGCTCGCGCAGGGCAGTCATCTGCTCTTCGGCGAGCGGTTTGAAGTCACGAAGAATCTCCAAATTCTGGTCAAGCACCTCCACGCTATTCATTCCCGAAACGGTGGTGGAAACGCCAGGAACGCTCATCGCGTAAGAGAGTGCTTCGGTGGGCGTGAGCGCGCCACGAACGACCGACTCGCCGGAACCGCTCATGCTCTTGATCGAGAAGACCGCCATGCCTTTTTGGACCGCCACCGGGAGCACGCTCCTCTCGAACGATCGGAAGCTGGGGTCGAAAGGATTGATCGGCATCTGCACGGTATCGAAGTGGAAACCACGGTCGAGCATGTCGA
>Ga0302319_10011391_pt1 | contig 16882 bp, 23 predicted proteins | sample Bog_T0_2_FD_203319 | JGI IMG/M metagenome (GOLD analysis project Ga0302319, IMG submission 203319) | Peat permafrost microbial communities from Stordalen Mire near Abisko, Sweden - Bog_T0_2 | ecosystem: Environmental > Terrestrial > Soil > Wetlands > Peat | place: Sweden: Abisko, Stordalen Mire...
GCGGACTGCACATCATCCAGCCGCTCGATAGCCCGCCGGGAACCGCAGTCTGACGGCAAGAATGAAGTGGTGAGCGCGGTAGGAATCGAACCTACAACCTACTGATTAAGAGTCAGGAACGCGCCGGAGCAAGAGCCCCTTCCGAATCAGCGACTTCCGTGCCCTCCCTGCGTTTTCAACGGTTTCCCTGGCGCTTCAGCATATATGGGAATACGCTGACTTACATAGACTTGCGTTAAAAAACGGACGTGGCACGGACGTGGGAGGTTCATCATGGCAACGGCAAGGTTCGGCAGGGCATCGGGCGGCCCGGAGTTCCACGTGGCGCAGCAGACGGTTCGCGACCTCAAGGCCGACCCGGAGCGCGACCGCGTCTGGTACGACGACGAGATTCCCGGCTTCGGCGTCCGCGTCACGAAGGCCGGCCTGAAGTCGTTCGTCCTGAACTACTATGCCGGCAAGCACGAGCGGCGGTACACCATCGGGCGCTGCGGCGACATGCACGCGAACCGGGCGAGGAAGGAGGCGACGGACATCCGCGGGAACAAGGCGGACCCGCTGGGCGAGCGCGAGAAGGACCTGGCCGAGAAGGCGCGGGCGAAGGCCGAGAAGGAGCGGGCCGAGGCCGCGATCGAGGCGGCGAACGCGAACACGATCAAGGCGCTGGCGGACGACTACATGGACGGCCACGCTAAGGCGCACAAGCGGAAGAAGTCCATCTACGAGGACCAGCGGATGATCGACAAGATCATCGTGCCGAAGCTGGGGGCGCTGCCCGTCTCGGAGGTCAGCAAGCGCGATGTCCGGTTGCTCCACAACTCGCTGCGAAAGACGCCCTACCAGGCGAACCGGGTCCTGGCGCTGCTGAGCAGGATGTTCACGCTCGCCATGGAGGACGGCCTGCGGCCCGACAATCCGGCGAAGGGCGTCGAGAGATTCCACGAGGACAAGCGCGAAGCGTGGCTCCCGGTTGACCGGCTCCAAGCGCTGTCAGATGCGCTGGACGCCTACGCCGAGCAGGATGCCGCCGACGCGCTGCGCCTCCTGATCGTGACAGGCGCGCGGCCCGACGAAGTGCTCACGGCGGAATGGCCCATGTTCAACCTTCAGCGCGGGATCTGGACGAAGCCCAGTCACCACACCAAGGAGAGAAAACTCGAGCACGTTCCGCTGAACGGCGGCGCTCTGCTCATCCTGCGGCGCATGGCGCAACACCGGACTGGCATCCACCTGTTCCCCGGTCGCAAATCGGCTGACCCGAAGAAGAAGCGGGCCGCGCGCACCACCGTGCGGAACGCCTGGCGGCAGGTATGCAGGGCGGCGGGACTCGCTACCGAGTCCAGCGTCATCGGGAAGCGCGGGAAGCCGCTGCCGCGCTGGAAACCGAACGTCCGCGTCTACGACCTGCGTCACACGTTTGCGTCTCACCTGGTCTCCCGGAACTGGTCGCTGCCGTTGATCGGCAAACTCCTCGGGCAGGTGCGGCCGGAAACCACGGCGCGATACGCGCACGTCGCAGATGGAGCGCAGCGGGAAGTCGCACTCGACTTCGACAATGTGATCGTGATGAAGAAGCTGCCAGAGAAGATCGCGTAAGTGTCGTCTTCGGGCGCATGATGAAACGTCTAGTGCAGAGAACAGTGCTCAGAAGAAGGCTACATGGCAGCAGAAGTACGCATTCACGTCGATGTCGACGCCGCTGGACGCTACGAGTTTCAGATGCGCTCTGGCAGGCGCGAGTTCACGACCAGCGTCAACCCAGACCTCGCCGCGAGCTTTTTTGAGGACCTGCGGCTCTTGCGATGGAAGTCGATCGGGATCCACGACCCGGGAGACATCCTGCTCCGCGATGTCGGCGACCGACTCGCCGCGCTCGTGGCATCGCCCGCGACTTGGGAACAGTTGAGGCTGCCCGATGATGCAATGCAGGTGCGCGTGCAGTTCTCGAAGGCCGCGCACCGTCTCATGCAGTTCCCCTGGGAACTTCTTCGCGTCAACAACCGTTTCCTGGTCGGCGACCGCGTCAGTCACATGAAGCGCGAGTTACCGTCACCAGTCCCAAAGCGAAAGAGGCGCAATCCCGTCACCAACATCGTGCATGTCAGCCTTGGCACCGACAGCAATCTTCGGCTAGACGAGGAGCGCTGCATGCTCCTCGATACGGTCCCCTCCGACATCCCCATCGAGTTTCTCTTCTATTCATCCGTGCGACGCTTGGAGTTCGAGATCGACGCCTTCCGGCCGCATATCGTGATCGTCTCGGGACACGGACACTATGACGAACTTCAAGGAGAGCATTACCTTTCCCTGCGCGATGACGGATATATCCGGACGGCCGAGATCGTGGCGTTGTGTGCTTCTTATGGCTGCGAACTCCTCGTGCTCTCTACATGCGAAAGCGCCCGACTCGGAGGACCGGTCGTCGACGACGGCACGGTCCTGCCGGCAGACGTCATCGCTTTCTCGTTCCCCGTTATGACCACAACGGCAACACAGAGCATCGAGTGCTTGCTTCGCGGAGTCATCCGGGGCCAGACCGTCGACGAGGCAATGGCTGCAGTGCGCGCCATTGATAGCGACGACGAGTATGCCTTCTTCAACGCCGTCCATCTCCATCGGAGTCGCGCCGGGTCACTGCACATCAGCGGCGCCGCTCCGAGACAGGCCAGTGCGCCAGCAACCCGGTGCCCCGGAATGGAGTTCGCTCTGGGCTGGTTGAATGGCTACGCACACTGGGAGGAGCCAACCACTCTGCTCGCTCCCGTGGGGAGTGGCGGCGATGCGTTGGTTCGGCACTGGGCCGAGCTCGTCAAGAGATCACAAACGCAGGCAAAACGATGGCGCGTCCTCCTCGACGGAGTCCCGATTCTCGATGTGAAAGACGCGCAGCTGATCCGACTGGCATATCCCTACTCGTTCGTCCCCGTGCCCACCGAGAACTTTGTCTACAGCGACGGAATGGATCAGCAGTTCGCGAAAACCTTGCTTGCCGTGAGAGACCCCGACCTCGCACGCAGGTTTGAGAAGCACCCACTTCTGGGAATGCCGGACTTCGTGAATGATCTCATCGCCGGGCGCACCGAACTCCAGGCGGTGGAGCATTTCGAGCAAGAGAACAGGATGGCCGAACGCGCCAGACAACTCAATCGGGAAGGCACGCTGTTTGCGAGCTGGCTCTTCACTAGTGAAGGGGCCGCCATGACGACGTTTGAGGACCGCGCCGAGTTTGGCGAAGAAATGAAGGACTTCGTCGGGATGGCCGCGACGGCGATCATAGCAGGTATCGAGAATGCAGTCGCAGCGAAGGTCGTTCTGGCCCGACCGGATGCACTTTTCCTCGCACCAGAGTTTATGCTCCTCGGCGAGCGCTGGTTTCCCAACTGGCGAACCGACCACCGCCCGATCTTTAAACGCCTGTGCGCGGCGTTTTTCACGCTCGCTGCCCACGGCAAGGTCGATGTGGAAATGGGATCACGCCTCCTAGATTGGGCTCTCCGTCTAGAGGACTGGAAGACTTCGGTAATGATTTACGTTGCCGCATCCAGTTGGTACGGCGACCACGGAAGGCTCGAAGACCTCGAGGCAACCATTGATCTCTTACTCCCGCACGCGACAGGAATGGAGCGCATTATTTTGCGCGGCCATCTCGCCACAATCGCGTTGAATCGCGGCGACTACCGGACAGGGTTGGTGGAAAACCAGCGACTCGAAGCTGATCTGGAAGAACTTGAAGGAGACAGCGATTACCACCGGAATCTCCATGCCGCCATTACGCAGCAGATCGACTGCCTCATCGAACTTGATCGACTCGACGAGGCGGAGCAGCGTTGGCGGGACGCCGACAATCTCATCCCGCATCTGGCAGAGGACAGAGCAGAAGCCCAAGCCCGGCTGCTCGGACAACTCGCAAACCTCAGGCGTGAGCAAAACGCGATGGATGCGGCTATCGACGCTGCTTCTCAAGCAGTTCAGGTCGCCATCGCGAACCGGTGCCCGGAGGTTCTTATCGCGGAACTCCGAAATACGAGAGCGGACCTGCTGCGGTTGGTCGGACGAGATCGGGAGGCACTCGAAGAACTCGACGCAGAATCGGGCATCAACATGCCGCCTGCGCTTCGCTCGCGGTTCCTGCACCTCAAGGCACTCCTCCTGAAACACTACGGCGCACCGCAGGCACTTGAGCACCTGTTGGAGAGCTACCAGCATGATCGACTGCGCGGCGACGACGGCGGTGTTGCGATCTCCCTGCTCGCGATCGCACGTATCTTCACGGAAGAGCACGAGTATGATCGTGCCCGCGAGCGCATCAGGGAGGCGCTACCGTTGGCGGATGCGTGTGGGCTCGTGAACGTCGTCGCTGGCCTCGCTCTGCTGTGGGCCGAGATCGACTTGGCAGAGGGGAAGACGTCGTCAGCCGCAACCTGGCTGGCCACGGCACGGGAAAAGTTCGCCCAGAGCGAGGACCAGAGTGGCGTTGCGGACGCGACCCGTTTGCTCGACAGGCTTCGAGCACCCTAAGAACTAAGCATTCCTGTCGGCATGGGGCATTGCTCTGACAAAGCTCTCGCGCGCGAGTTCTCCCGGAAAGCACTTGCCGCTGCGCTGGCGAATCGCTACGCTTGGCACATCGGGAGGAAACATCATCATGGCGGCACACAGCGTAGACGAGGCGATCACGATCGAGCACGCGGTCACGAAAGCACTGGACGAAGCCGGCGCGCCGGACAGCTCGGGCCTGCGCCTCTTCCTGACGCACGACGCCGAAGTTCACGACGGCATGGTGGTCGTCCCGGATCTCGACGGCAAGTCCGTCAGCTTGGCGACGAGGATCGAGCAAATGAGAAGCGACCCCAAGTGGCGAGCGGATTTTCCGGCAGCGAAGCCGGCGCCGCCAGGACGGCCAGCCCCGACGCCCGCGGGCGCGATGCTCACTCCCACGCGATCGCAGTTCGATGAGATCGTCTCGGGGAAGGCCGTCGTTCGGTGACGACTGGCGCGACCACTACAGCTTGGGGTTGAGCCTCCGCGCCGCCTGCGGGGGACGCGCAACGCCAGCGCCAACCGCGCAGGTCGACCGTTCGCCAGCCTGTAAGCAGGGCGTTTCGGCTAATCTCTTTGACTTCATTGGGTTTATCGTTTTCGGAGTCGGCACACGGGGCGTTCGACTCCAGAATCCGCTAACTCCTTTTCCTTCTTCAACTTTAGCCGAATCTGCGATGTTCGCCGCGTCTCGCCGAGCAGCACCGCGAAAAAACTTCCGCGTTCCGTCCACCTCCAATGCCCACCTAATCATCGCCTTACGGATGCGCTATGGCCGGAAGTGATAGGCATTGCTGGACTTGCCTGGACGGAAGGCTAGTAAGGGCGTATATTGAATATAGACATCAGGAGCGATGGCCCCCAAAGAGCCATCCGGCAACCTAGGCGGGAGAAGCCCAAGGTGCCTTGAGCCAGAAGCAACGGCTCGATGTGGCGGGAAGGCAAAAGTCCCGCAACAGAAGTTCTCCAGCGACCGCCTGATTATCGGGCGGCTTTTTTTTGCTCCTTCCTGGTGCCCGGAGAACGGGCATGTTCGGAAACCAACGAAACCAACTTTTAACGCCACGCTGCGCGGTCTGCGGAAAGTTCGTGGCGCTGCGCGTGGACCCTGAGGACGCGGAGCGCCGGGCTGCTGGCGTGTTTGTCCAGGATGCCTACGCGGACGCGGACGGCAACCCGTATCTCACGCCCGCGGAACGCGAGATTCTCATCAGCTCGACGTGTGGCGCGTGCTACCTGCTGCTGTGCCCTGACCCGATCACTCACCCGACCGCCTACAACTGAAGCGCCATCGGCGCAGAAAAGAGAGGAACGCAATGCACTTCATCAACCGCAAACAAACTCCGCTGACCATAGACGAGATCGCGCGGCGAGCGCCGTCCGCACTGGCAACGCAACCCTACGCCGCGATGTCGGCGAAGTACGCGCACATCCCGACGCTTGGGGTTGTTCAGGCGATGATCGCGGCCGGCTTCCAGCCGTTCAGCGCCACGCAATCGCGCACGCGCATCGCGGGCAAGGGCGACTTCACCAAGCACATGCTCAGGTTCCGGCATTCCGACATCGGGGTGCTGGCCGTGGGCGACGTGATCCCAGAACTGGTGCTCGTCAACTCGCATGACGGCACGAGCGCGTACAAGTTGATCGCCGGATTGTATCGGCTGATCTGCTCCAACGGCATGATGGTCAGCGACGCGGAGATAGATTCGATCAACGTCCGCCACACCGGCAACGTCGTGCAGGATGTGCTCGACGGCAGCCGTCGCCTGATCGCCGACACGCAGCGGTCCATCGGCACGGTGCGGAACTGGACCCAGTTGCAGCTCACGGACGGCGAACAGCGGGTGTTCGCCGAGAGCGCGCACACCTTGCGATTCGCGGACGCCGAGGGCAAGGTCACCACGCCGATCACCGCCGACCAGTTGCTCACTCCGCGACGCCGCGAGGACATTGGCGGCGACCTGTGGCACACGCTGAACAGGGTGCAGGAAAACGTCATCGCTGGCGGACTCTCTGCCGTGCAGCGTGACGCCAATGGCAGGCGTGTGCGGCGTGTCTCAACTCGCCGGATCAACGGCATCGATCAGGATGTCCGGCTCAACAGGGCGTTGTGGAGTCTCGCCGAGAAGATGGCGCAACTCAAGGCTCCCAAGAAGTCCGAGGTTCCGTTCGCGACAGCGGAGGTCGTCGCAGCGTAGTCGCGAGGAAGGCGGCGGGAGAACCTGCCCGCCGTTTTAAAGCGGCAGTTCTGGTTCCAAGTCCAGAACTAAGGAGCGTGGCAATGGAAACCGAGACCGGCGCATTCGTTCGATACCGGAGCGGCCGCAACGTCTTCGCGTTCCGCTGCCCGGTTTGCGGGACGACGGGCGAACTGGCGGTGCCGGACGGCAACCGCAATGGCCTCGTGCCATGCCCGAGCAAGTGCGGCGCGCAGTTCATGGTCCGCCGCGGTCGCGGGTTTTTCGCGAAGCCGACTTTGGAGTTCGCGTTCGGGCCAGGGCGACAAAGATAAGCGCAGGAATCGCGCCACTCGGCGCGGGAAAAGGGAGGAAAGGAAAATGCTGAAAAAGTTCAACTCAATCGCGGACAAGCAGCACGGGTACTCGTACGACAGTCAGGCGTTCGACATCCACGCGCCCATCGACTGCCACTTCCGGATGTACGACACATACGGGGACGGGCTCTGCCAGCACTCGCCGGATTGGAGCGTGCAGCTTGACCATCTCGCCGACTACCTGGCGAGCCTGGCGCAGGCGATGCTCGCCGACGAGGAGTTGGCGCAGAACTGCCTGTTCACGTTCTCGCGTCGGCCCTCGGTGAAGGCAATCGAGTTCGCGGCGTCGGTGAAGTTCAAGGCCGGCGAGGAGAAGGACTGGCTCAAGGGCCGCCGCTGGTTCTCGGCGAAAGAACTCAAGGTCTCGAAGGCACCGTCGAAAGAGCACGACAAGCGCTACGAGGAAGTGCGCGAGATACACGACGGATCGGTCAATAGCATCTTCCGCATCCTGGTCGGGGAGTATTCGAGGGGCCTTGAAAAGTACCTGACCGCGGATGCGATTCGCGACTGGGCGCTGGCGGAGGATCGCGGCGGGCTCTACATGCCGATGCCCGCGGAGTTCCTGAAGTGGACGGACGACCGCGACAAGGCGCACCAACTTCGGGACGCGGTTGAGGCGTGCAAGAACATCGCGGAGTCGGTCAGGCTGCGGTCGGCCACGGAGTCGCTGGTCGAAAACTACAGGCGCAGCGTCGCGCCGAAGCCGGAAGCGGCGCAGGCAGCGCCAGAGCCGGAGGCGGCGCATGAAGAAACCGAAGCAACGCCACCCGCGGCATGAGTTCGACGTCGTCACGGTGACGCACAAGGGCGACGTCATCTGGAAGCGGTGCGGCGACGGCGAGATCATCATCGCGGCAAAGGGCGAGAACCCACGAGTGGCTCTGGCGCGGCAACTACGCGAGGCCAGGAAGGAGGGATTCCCGGCGCCCGACCATACCACAGGTGGTGGTCGAGGCTGCTAAGTCCTTGCGAATGTGTGGTTTGCCTTGACTTTCCAGCGTTAGAGGACTATAGTAAGAACTGTAAGCAACAGCATCAAGAGTGACCGGGTTTCCCACCCGGTCCGGCAACCTCGGAGAACAACCCAAGGTGCCATCGAGCGCAAAGCTCGGGATGCGGCGGGGCGACTCGCAAGGAAGAAAGCCGGAAGAAATCATGGAAAACGAGAGGGAGTTGCTCGGCCGCGCCGCCACGTTCCTCGGAGAACTGCTGATCGACAACCGGATTGACGTTGACCAGATCGCCGACGCCAAGCGTTTGCACGACGACCTGATGGCCGCCGTCCAGCGCCACGCGATGCCGACCTGCAACAAGACGTGGTTCGTGGCTGGCGGGCGCGACGAGCGCACGTGCGGCGAGGTCGCCGAGCCGGACCAGGTTTGCGCCGAATGCGGCAAGGCGAGATGCGCCGAGCACACCGATGTCAGCTTCGAGATGGTCGAAGGCCGCGTCCTGTGCGAGGACTGCGAAGCGGAGAGGACACGATGAAAACATGGGATCGGCAACTCAAGGTGTTGGCTCGATGCGACGCGGCCATCGCGGCGCAGAAGCGGAACGACGAACTCGCTGCGGAGTTGCAGCGGACGATCAACGCGACGGTCAAGAAGATGTCGGCGCGGAAGCGATAGGGAGAAGTTTATGGCGACGACGGAAACGAAAGCGGCGACCGACGAGCGGTTCGATCTCGTCGGCAAGATCATGGAGTACGAAAACGGGACGCTGCCGAAGGCCGAGGCGATCGAGCTTTTCCAGCGGCTCATAAACACCGGCATGGCGTTTCAGCTTCAAGGGCATTACGGCCGCACGGCGATGCGGCTCCTCGACAAAGGGCTGTGCGTCCCGGCTGACGCTCCGAGGGCTTTATGAAGCGAACCGCGCTGTGGTTGGGATGCTTCGTGGTCATCTACCTGGTTCTGACGTATGCGTGCAGATGAAGGAGCGAGCAATGGCAACGACAAAAGCAACACCTGACGTTTTGGTTGCGAACGCGGGGAGCGTGTTCACTTTCTGCCCGCTCACTCCCGTGGCGAAAGCGTGGTTCGACGAGAACATCCAGTCCGAACCGTACCAGTGGCTCGGGCATGGGCTCTGCGTCGAGCATCGCTTCGCGTGGGGACTCGCCGCAGGCATGACGGACGCGGGTCTGGTTCTGCGATGACGCCAACAAGTTCGGAGCGGCCCGGAAAAACCGGGACGGTCGAAAGTGCGGATACCGCGAGGGGATCGCGCCCTTCGGGCCGCTCTGGAGGGCAAAGTGAGCTGCTTCATGGTCAGTGATTCAACCATCAACGTAATCGTTTCGAACCTGCACCTGAACCGCGATCTCGACTGGCTGAAGCGGGAGTTCTCGGAGGCCATCGCGGGAAGCACGGGGGACTTCTGCGTCGACCTTGGCGCCGCGCTGTTCGCGCTGAACATCCTCGCGGTCGAGGCTCGATACGGCAAGGGCGAGGCGGCGAAGTTCCGTCCGCTTGACTACCGGTTCCGGTTGGAGCCCGCGTCGGCGCGCCGGGTCTACGACGAAATCAAGACCCTCGACTATCAGTGCTCCGAGGGCGACGTGCCACAGACGGCGCTGTTCAAACTTCTGGTTCAACTCAAGGCCGCGGTCGCCGACGACGTCATCGAGCAAACCGCGGCGACGCGCTGGAAGTCCGCGAAGCGGACACGAAAAAAAAGGAGGCAGGTCATGGGATGGCTCTACGGATGGAAGTCGCGCGAGGAACTGACCGCGCACTTGCTGAACGAACCGACCACCTACACGACGCTGGCGCACAGGCGCACGAGCGAGGGCGGCGAGTCGGTTCTGTGGGCGGTGCATGAGGTCGCTGCCGGGCGGGAGAAGGCGGGCACGAAGTTCCTCGTCTGCTACCTGATCGGACACGACCGCCGCGACGGCACCTTCGGCTACAAGGACCTTGGAGAGGAGTGCGGGCCGTGCTTTTATTCGTGCCCCGTCAAGTTCCTCGACATGGTGCCGGAGCCGGACGGCGAGTACGCGCACGGCTGGCGCGAGAAGGTGCGCCAGTTCCACGCGCAGGCCGCGGCGCGGAGGCAGTTCATCAGGACGCTGAAGGTCGGCGACACCGTGAACCTGCGCGAGGGCTGCACGCCGAGTTCGATCAAGGTCACGTCGCTCAAGCCGCTGCGCGGCACGGGCGCGAACGGCGTGACGTACAGGGTCAGCGAGCGATACATCGCGGCATGAAGGGAGAAACGAACATGAAAACGAACCTGCTCGAAGTGGCGAAGCGAATCGAGAAGCAGCTCGGCGATCCGGCGGGCGACGGCGGCGTCGACCTCGACTTGCTCCAAGAACTGCGCGTCGCCATCCGCGAGGAAACAGAAACCACCGGGACTGACGCCGCGATCCAGGCGCTTGCCGTCGAGCGCAGCAGTTCGCTGCTCCGCACCACGATCGAGACGGACGCGCACGTCCGCGCCGGCGAACATCTCGCCGCGCTCGGGGCGGCGGCGGCGCTGGAACACAACGTCCGGCAACTGGTCGAGTTGCTCACGGTCGTCAGGGACGTCGAGGCGGCGAAGAAGGACCTCCCGCGCTGAGAGCCGGTGAAAACCGTGAGACGGGGCGAAAGGTTTACCAACTGGTCATATTCGCGCCCCTCGAACGAACGGCATCAACGGCAGTTGCTATTCACTAAGACAGGAATCAGGGAGAAAACGCCATGAAGCACCTACAGGTCGAGCAGGTGGCCGCGCTGATCGAGGCCGCCGAGGGCGACCGCAACAAGCTGCTTTTCAAACTGCTTTTCGAGCACGGCCTGCGGATCAGCGAATGCTTGGCGCTGACCCAGAGTTCGATGCAGCGAGGCGGCTACCTCCGCGTCCGCGCCAAGAAAAAAGGAAAGCACACCGACGAGAAGATGGATCCGGCGACGGTCGCGCTGTGGGAGCGGGTCGCGGAGCACCTGATCCCGGGGACGATGCTGTTCCCGTTCTCGCGCCAGTGGAGCGACACGTTGTTCCACCGATATTGCGACAAGGCCGGGATCGAGTTGCCGCCGCGGTGCGGCGTGCATTCGTTGCGCCACGGACTCGGGCACGCGATGCTCGACGCCGGAGCGTCGCTCCCGGAGATACAGAAGGCGCTGAGGCATCGCTCGCTGCAAAGTACCAGCGTGTACTTGGAGGCCGACGCCAGCGACGTCGACAACGCGCGGGCGAAGGCGATCGCGGGCGCGGTCATCCACATTCACGGGACGGTCGCGGTGCCGGAGCCGCTGTCGCTGGCCGCGATCAAGATGGAGATCGAGCGGTTGTCGAACTTGGCAACGGCAATGCAGGCGGACACGTCGCCGGAGGCGTCATGAAGCAGGCCGAGGAGCGGAACACATGAGGAAGGGCAGACCCAAGGCGATGCCGCTCGCGCAGCGGTTTTGGGAGATGGTCAACAGGGACGGCCCGATGCCGGACGAGCAGGCGACTCGCGTCCATCCCGAGATCAAAGGCGAGCGCTGTTGGCTCTACGGGCGGGGTCGAGGCCCGAAGCCCATGGTCCACGTTCAGCTTAACGGTAGCTGGAAGGGGAAGCCCGCGTCTGTCGTCGCATGGTTCATCGAGACGGGGCGATGGCCGGAGTACGTCTGCCACAAGTGCGACCGCCCGCGATGCGTCCGCTTCAGTCACCTGTTCGAGGCCAACCACGATGCCAACATGCGCGACATGCTCTCCAAGGGGCGCAACGTGCCCGGCATGGGCGGCGCGAAGCTGACGGCGGCAGATGCCGAGCAGATCAGGCGCGATGGGATGCCATGGGTCAGGTCGAAAATGCGCCATCGCCGCAGCATGGTTGTGCTGGTGCGTCGGATCGCACGGCGCTACCGCGTGGGCGTGGACAGCATTACAGCGATTCTAAGAAATGAAACCTGGAGGAGGAAACCATGAAGAAGAACAAGACGAAGAAGAAGTTCGACGCTCGCACGATCGAAGGGCGTCTTCACCTGAAACGCAGCGATGCATCTCGCAGGGCCTGGGTCACCATCCGAGCGAACCGGGAAGGCAAGGGCGTCGTGAACCGGATCAGGCAATGAAAAAACGCGAGACCAACCGGGCAGGCTCCGCTATGATTACTAGCGATCCCATGCCAGATAACTTCCGCGAGGAGGTCCTCAACGTCGCGCTCGCCGAACTCCTCGAACAGCGGGGGATGCTGTCGGTCCCGGAGACGATCCGAAAGTCCATCGCGCGAAAGACGCGGGACCTGCCCGACATCCTCGTCGGCGACCTGTTGGGCGTACGCATCGTCATCGAGGGCAGGTTCAATAGCGGGAAGCCGTCGCGCGACTCCCTTCTCAAGGACTCCAAAGAGCGCGTAGAGAACGGCATCTCGCCCGTGTGCTTGGCGGTGCTCTACCCGCCCGAGCTTCGGAGCGCGGACTCCCTTCCCAAGTTGCGCCGAAGCATCGAGAAGGCGACCCTCGGCATCCGGGTGATCTCGGAGAACAGCGACGGCGACTGGTCCGAGGGCACCGTGGACGACATCGCGGACACGCTCCGCCGGAGCTACGAGTTGCTTGTCACCGAAGATGTGGTCGTCAGCTCGGTCGCGGAGATCGAGGATGCGATTGAGGCGGCGAGCGAAGTCTTCGTCCACACCCCCGCGTTCACGGAGCGGTTCCGAAAGGCCCTCGGGATCCCGGCGGAGGTCGACGGCGAAGGTGCGGAGGACGAAGAATAAATGCCCCGGATCGACGCCGACCTTAAAGTCTGCCGCATCGCGTCCCTCACCCTGACGAACGCGATGATCTTCCAGCAGGTGTTGGCGGCGCGAGACGCTCGCGTTGAATCGCTGAGTCGAGCGGTCAACGCGGAGAACGTCGCCGAGTCGCTGCTTCGGACTTGGACGTTCATCCTCGAAGAAATCGATTACGTCCCGATCTTCACGACGGCGACCGAGATCATGAAGGACATGGTCGGGGTCGCGGGCGCGGACGCGGCCCTGAAACGACTCGGAGAAGCCGCCCTTCGGATCACGGGCCGGAGAGCCGCGCTCAGGCACGACCTCATGGGGCGCATCTATCACCGGCTCCTCGCGGATGCGAAATACTTTGGCGCCTTCTACACGACCGTACCCGCGGCGACATTGCTGCTGAAGCTCACGCTCGACCCGGCAGACGGCGGCGTCGATTGGTCGGACCTGGAACAGATCGCGAAGCTGCGGATCGCTGATCTCGCGTGCGGCACAGGAACGTTGCTGAAGGCCAGTCTCCAGACCATAGTCGAGAACCACGTTCGAGCGCGAGCGGAGATGGGGAAGCTCCCCGACCTGAAGGGCGTTCACAAGGCGCTCGTCGAAAAAGTGCTGTGGGGTCTCGATGTCGTTCCGTTTGCGATCCATCTCGCCGGTTCCGCGCTCGCGCTCCACGAACCCGACGTAGAGTTCGGCGAGATGAATCTCTCGACCCTGCCGATCGGAGGTCGGAAGAACAAGCTCGGCAGCCTTGAGCTTCTTACCGGGCGAAACGTGTCGGTGCAGGCCGATCTCTTCGGTCCGGTGACGGCTCCGGCGAGGCTCACTGGCATGGGCGAGGTCCACGACAAGATCGACATCCCGCAACTCGACCTGTGCGTGATGAACCCGCCGTTCACGCGGAGCGTCGGCGGAAATCTTCTCTTCGGTCACGCCGCCAAGAACGAGCGGAAGCGGATGCAGACGGCACTCAAGAAGTTGGTGGCGTCGAGGGGCGTCCCGGCGAGCATCACGGCAGGACTGGGGTCGGTGTTCGTTGCCGCAGGGCACCAAATGCTCGGCCCGAGCGGGAAGATGTCACTCGTCCTGCCGCGCGCCCTGCTGTCGGGAGTGGCCTGGACGGACACGCGGCTCCTGCTCGGGAACAACTACCACGTCAAGTACATCATCGTCAGCCACCAACCCGGGCACTGGAACTTCTCCGAGAACACGAAGTTGAGCGAGTGCCTGATCGTGGCCGACTGGATCGGCGCGGACCACACCGCGAAGCCCACCAAGGTAATCAACCTATGGACGAAGCCGAAGACCAGCGTCGAGGCCCTGACCGTGGCGTCCCTCATTCGCAAGGCTGCGGGCGCGTCGCTCGACGCCCCTTCGGGAAGCGACGAGCTGCGGACGCCCGCGATGAAGTACGGCGAGATCACCCAGATTCCTGCGGACGAGATCAGGAAAGGAAACTGGAACGAGGGCGCCGCATTCGCGCAGACCGAACTCGGCCGAACGGCGCACGGCCTGCGTAAGGGTAAGGTCCGCCTGCCGGGTACGGGGACGACCGCGAAAGTGACGATGGTCAAGCTCAAGGCGATTGCGACGGTCGGCCCGGACCGCCGCGACATTCACGACGGCTTCAACGTGACCGACCAGGAGACCGAGTACCCCGCCTTCTGGGGGCACGACACCGAAACGGTTCACGGCATCGCGCAGAGGCCCAACAAGCACCTACTCGCGCTCCCACGCGCTCACCGGGGAAGGAACTTGCGCGACGCTCATCTATTGTGGACTCGCGCCGGTCGGCTGCTGATCTGCGAAAGGATGCGCCTGACGACGGCGCGGCTCTCCGCGGTCGTGGTCAGCAAGCCGGTTCTCTCCAACACCTGGTGGCCGCTCGCCACGGACGCGCCCGGAGTCAACCATCGCAACCTGGACAAGATGCTTGCGATGTGGCTGAACTCCTCGCTGGGGCTGCTGTCGCTGATCGCGGCCCGCGTGGACACGGAAGGCGCGTGGGTCGACCTGAAAAAGCCGATCCTTGAGGAGTTGGTTGTCATCGACCCGAGGGAGCTGTCAGCCGACGCGCAAAAGTCGCTATGCGCCGCCTACGACGAACTTTCAAAGCTGGAGATTCAGGCGCTCCCGCAGATCGCTGACGACGTTGTGCGCGCCCGGATCGACAAGGCGGTCGCCGCCGCGCTCGGCCTGAAGGACGATCTCTCGGTGCTGAGAATGCTGCTCGGGGCTGAACCGATCATCTCGATGCACCTGCCAGGGTGAACCCACACAGGGCCTTTTGAATGCACGATGCGCCCGCATCCGATGCGACGCGCCCGGCACCACTTCCACCACCTGTGCAACCGACGCCCGCCGCGAGTACGATCTGGCTTATGGCGAATCAAGTCCACGTTCCCGACCATCACCCGCGCCACGACGAGCTGACCAAGCAGTTGACCGATCACCTAGCGCAGCACGTCGCGCACGCGAACACGACGGCGGACTATGGGGGCCACGGCGCGTTCAGCAACCAGGGCGGTTTCCAGCAGGGCGGCGCGGCCGGCGCGGATTACGAGACGACGTCGACCGGCAACACGGGCGATGCCGACTCTGGCGGCCCGAGCGGCCTCTGAAAAGTTCGAAGGGAGAAAAGGCGATGGCGAAAAAGCAACTGACCGACACCGGCGCGTCGAGCGGTCCAAGGCCGATGAGCGACGGGCAGCGCGATCACTTCAAGAGTCTGGTTTCGCACACGCTCGACAACGCGCTTGCGAACGGCCACGGGCACTTTGTCGGGAGCCAAGGCCCGAAAGGCCACACGATGGTCCCGAGCGACCACGCCAAGCAGGCCGGTGGCTACATCCCGCAGGCGATGGGACGCGATGGCGGAGCGCCGTTCGACGACAACCAGAAAGCGGCTTCCGACTACGGAACCGTGGACAAGACGGGCGACTGAAGTCCGCGCAGAGGACTCGGGAAACTGCGTCGAAACGACGCTGTTTTGGGAGGGCACCATCATGGCGACAGCAAACATCGGAGCGGCGGCGAGCATGGAGTTCGTCGTCGGCATGACGGCGGCGGCGAACGACGACTACAAGCTGCCAGTGACGAGGCCGCAGGGCGGCCAGCTCGACGACACTTCGCGGCCGGACGGACTCGGCAAGCCCGGCGGCAGCGAGTCCGTGAAGACGCCGTCGACGCAATACGACTACTCGCAGCGACCGAAGGAGAAGTAATGGACGACGACATCATGTTCGATTCGCCACCGGCGATCCGCGAAATGAAGCAGAGGCACGCCGCGCTCGGCCGCCGCACGCTCGCCGTCGTCAGCGCGGCCTTGGCGGAGTGGGAGCAGAAGATCGCCCGCGGCGAGGCGTTGAACCTGACGCCCGACGACATCGAGAAGCTGCGGGAGATCGGCGCAAAGATGTCGCACGAGGCGGACGGCGACCCGCTCCCGCCGCCGACCAAACCCAACTGAAACCCAACATCCCATTCGCCGTGCGAAACGAGGACTCCCAGCATGGATGACTACATCAGCGACAAGGCCAAAGCCGACGCCGAGATGGACGCCATCGAACGCGCCGAAGCCGCGGAACTGCGCGGCTCTCGGCAGGTCTGGGAGCAGTTGCCAGGCGAGAGTCCGAAAGCATTCCACGCCTTCCGGCTCTACCGCGACCTCATGGAGAAAAGAACGTTGGCGAAGGTTGCGGAAACGTTAGGTTGCAGCTCGACCAACGTCGAGCGCTGGGCGCGGAGATGGGCGTGGACGCAAAGGACCTACGAGTTCGACCTCATAGAGGAAGAAAAGCTCAACCAGCAAATGAGCCGCGAACGTATGGCCCACCGACGCCAGCAAGTTCAACTGGGTACGGTCTTGACGAACATCGGGGCACACAGTTTGCGGGAGCTTCAAATAAAAATCGAGCAGCAACTCCCGTTGAACTTGGCCCCGAGCGAGCTCGCGGCGCTGCTGAAGCTCGGCGACGATCTAAAGGTTCGCGGGTTGGGCACGGACAGGGCGGGCGGGAAGTACACGCGCATCAACGTGATTATCGGCACCGCGCCGGACATAGACGACGCGTCGG
>Ga0302319_10011392_pt1 | contig 16880 bp, 11 predicted proteins | sample Bog_T0_2_FD_203319 | JGI IMG/M metagenome (GOLD analysis project Ga0302319, IMG submission 203319) | Peat permafrost microbial communities from Stordalen Mire near Abisko, Sweden - Bog_T0_2 | ecosystem: Environmental > Terrestrial > Soil > Wetlands > Peat | place: Sweden: Abisko, Stordalen Mire...
TTTCGGAAAGCAGACTTATTGCTCGCTTGACAATAGTTAGCCATATCAACGAAAAAAGCTGAGCCACCGCCGACTCGCGACGTGAACCGCGACAGCGGAGCTGCAGGCGCCAACGGCGGGCTCCGGCGACTTGTTAGGCCACAAATGGTGTATTGAAATTTCTAACATGGTGCTCCTCGCCAGACCAGCCATCGTATTCCGCTGACACGATCAAATCTCGCCAGTCAAGCTGTGCCAACTTAACAGCCTCGGCGAACTTGTCAAAACTACCGTGCGCAAGAAAAACAATGCACCGTAAAATCCTAGCCGACTGCTCTGGCTGTAGCTGCTGATACTCGCTCAACATCTGAAGAATAGAAATCTCCTCATCTTCAGAAAAATCTCTCCGAACTTTGGCGATAATGTCTTCAGGCAATGCCATAAAAACCTGTGCGCGTCTTGTGGCCTAACAGTATTATTCAGCCGCACCGTGCGGCACTATTCTTCCATGAATTTAATTTATTTTGGACTTTCTCTTTTGTCCATAACTAATTAGCTCTTGGGGCGTGCAAAACATGGCAACTGGAAAAACCGCACCCGTCTTCGCCCGACTGCGGCGCGACCAGCCGGACAAGCTGATTCCCAATCCAAAGGCGCGGTTGCAGGAGCAAGTGCGGGAAGTTATGCGCTTTCATCATTATTCCCTGCGCACCGAGGAGGCTTATTGGCAGTGGATCAAACGGTTCATATTCTTTCATGTTCTATTCGCAGTTTGCGCGGCATAACCAAGCCTCGCAAATCACCCCACTTTGTGTCAATAGTAAGGACTGACACTTGCCTTGGTCTGGAATGGTAACGCTGGAAGTCGGATGGTCGCTCTTGCAGCCGACAAGCAACAAGAAACACATGGCCGGTAGAAATCGCATGATATTCATAAAGGTGTAATGATGCCTAACGTAGAAAGAAGCCACCGCCGACTCGTGGCTCCCGAAAAACAAAAGCAGCGGGCGACGGCTCCGGCGACTGGTGGTTAGACCACACCCTTCTACTCCAAAGCAATGCCCAAACTCCGACCCAAACTGCACAAATCGGTGTCATCGTGGCCAAGCAACCCAAAAACTGACCTCGAACACTCTGCCACCATGCCACTCGGTCAACTATCGCGGCCTGTCCAGAAATGTCAGGCCACTCAATCAAAACCATCATGAGGATAGCTGCAAACAAACCGGCACAGATGCCAAGAAAAAACCCGCGAATGAATGCCCGACGACGTGAACAACCCCGAATAACCATCGGCATGAATGCACCAAGAATGCCGCCTATCGGCAAAACAAACCAACTGGCAACTAAAACAGCGTATCCGGCAACCAATGGAGAATAATACCAATCGGAAGAATGCCGCTCACTCCATGTGAAACTCAACAGTGCCCAGACGAAAGCAGCACTGGCTGCGATGAATGCGCCAACCACAATCCGCCAGCCAATAGATGTCATATGCGATGCGCGCATGGTGTGGTCTAACTTGTTATTCAACGACGGTCGGATCGTTTATTGAAAACGACCTTCCCAGCGGATGCAAAAGTGGCAATATATTCATAATCAACAGCTTGGCGATTCGCGCACTCGCCGCCGGATCGTTTATCAAACCAGATTCATCCCAAGACCCGAAAAATGCAAGTCCTTTATACTCAACGCCACTGCCCTAAAATCATTCGCCGCCGGATCGTTTATTGAAGTCGCGCCTTGGATATCGTTTACAGCAAGAGGTTCAATCAGCAACATGAAAACCGCTTTTGCAGCAAAAATACCGCCACCATCATTGGGCCAGGGAAATTTCCGATTGTTGCTTGCCCCTTTGCTTCCGGTTCATTTCCTGAATCTGCTTTTCCACAATACGAATGGCCTTGTCAAGCCAGTCCGGGTCCTGACTCATCCGCTCGATCTCGACAGTCGCAAACCACTTGCGGGCGTTCTGCGCGGGCTTGCCCAAAGGCTTGAGATGCCCGGCCCGCACCAGAAACGGCAGGTAATAATTCGGCCAGCCGAAAATTGCGGCCGCGACCTCCATGCTGACGCACGCAGGCCGATTGCCCTGAACTTGGTTGTCCGTAGTCATATTTCTGTCTGCAGTATCAAAAACTTGTGTTGATCGTCCCGCATCCATCCGCGTTCACCTTTGCCTGGAGTTTACGCCACACACGGCCATCCAATTTTGGCATAGGGATTCTACAAGGAGCCTTAGCCGGCGACCGGCGGGCGGGCGCTCCGCGCCCACGGGGGGCGGCCTTTTTTTACCGCCGGTGGGATCATCCGCCAAATTGGCAACCGCCCGTTGCCAAATTGGGCCGGAGTCAGGGTATTCACCAAAAAACTGAATCATCAGTCTCAAATTGCGCGCGGAGAAACCCTTCAACTCCGCCAAGTCGTTGTGTAAATCGGTCGCGAGCCGAGGCAGGACGCCGGCACCCCAACCTCCCGCTTTCTGCCGCTCCGCCAATACGCCGCCGATCTCCCAATAAAGCATGAGCATACTGGCATTGCCCGCCATCGCAGTGCGCACCTGGGCGGTGCGGATGCGCTGCTTGATGTCGGCCAGCAGCCCGGCGTAATTTCCAACGGTGGCCGACGACATCGGTTGGTAATTTGTTTTGCTCATGCGACCAGCACTAGATTGAGTTCATCCAGAATGCGATTCAAGCCATTCCAAAAAATTTGATGCGCCTTGGCCACGCAGATTGGCGGGCATCGTAAACAGCAGAAGATTTAAGGCAATCAGAAACAGACCAAAGCCGAGCCGGAAGTCGTGAAGACCCCAATTCGTGACGGTGAATCAGTTTTCGCCAAGCTGTCATCGGATTTGTCATGGGTTCGCGACTCGCCAGTCCCGCCATTTTCCGCTGCGTTGCTGGCTGCGTCAGGTTGAACTCCGCTCGATCTGCGAGAGCGTGTTTAAATAACCTTTTGCTTCCCGGGCAAGCGCCTGGCGTTCCTCGCTGTTTAATCCACGCGGGTCAAAGCGATGGCGGTAATGCAGTCGCAGCAGCTCCTGCAAAGGTTTCCGCAAATCGGCCAGCGCGGGGACGGCCAGGGCGCGAGTCAGCCAGACAGAAAGGGCTTCGCCGGGTTGCCGCGGAACACCGCGCAAGGCCAGCCTGCGTTCGAGCAAGTAAAATTCAGAATCAAGCCCGGGCCAGACAATTGCCTCGGCGGCTTTTTCGCTTTGGGATTTTGAGGCCCGCTTGCGCCGGCGCTGGAATAGGATCCGATACAGCAGGAACGCGAGGATCGGAATGAGTGCCCAGAGAACATATTTGCGCAGGTTTGTCTGTCCCCAGTAGAGTCTCGCGAACTGAAATCTGAGCCACGACCAGGAGTCACTGAACCATTGCGTGATCGAAGCGCGTTTGCCTTCTTCAGCAACCCATGACGCGGGGGTGGTGTCTAAGTCTTCCCAGGTTTTATTCTGCACGTTCCAAGCCAGGCACCACGCATGGGCGTCACGTTCGCGCACCACATAACCGTGGCCGGAACGTTCATGAACGGCATAACCAACGGCATAGCGCGCGGGAATGCGCAGCTCACGCAACAGCAAAACCGTCGCCGTGGCAAAATATTCGCAATGGCCGCTGCGGCTTTGCAAAAGGAAACGTGACAAGGCCGTCTCGTTGGTGCGCGCCACCTTCTCAAATCCGAGCCAAGTGCTGTAACTGAAATTGGCCGCGAAAAATTGCCGGACGGCGAGCAACTTCTTTTCCTCGGTGGCGTCGGAAATTTTCAGCCCCGAAATGATTTGGTCCAACGCCGGAGCCTCGCTGGCCGGCACGGCCAGATCGAGCTGATTCGTGCCGGGGTCCGGCGGCGAATCGATGGTCGCGCCAGCGCGATAGAAAGCGTCAAAAATCACCAGACCCAGCCCGGAGGCCAGGACGGCGCCGGACTGGTTGATTTTCAAGGCGAACACCGGCAGGTTTTCCAGGCGACGGCTGCCGGTGGGCAGCGGCAGCAAGCCTTCGGGATCACCGGAGTCGGGCGAGCGTCCATCGAGGTAGGAAGCGATGTTGACTAGGTATTCATTGGTTGTCCAGGGCAACAGCGTCCACGCCGATTCATTGCCGACCTCGTGGGAAAGGTCCGTAAAATCCTTTCGCGACCCTCCGGCATACCAGGTTTGATTTGGCGAATGGTAGCTGCGATAACTTGCCTCGCGCAGATACTCCGGCGGCGCCTGACCGTTTTTTGTCTGGAGCCGGATGACGATCCTCGGGGATAATTTCAACCGGCCGATCTGGCCGATAGCCGTCAAGCTTTGGGATGCGTCGGTTCGGGCATGGAAAAAGCCGGCCATCCATTGCGCGTTGTAACCTTCGAGCACGCGTTCCAGCTCCCCGAGGCCACGCTGGCCCGAGAAGCCAAGTCCGACCCCCAACCCCAGCGCCACCAGCCAGGCGATGAGGCCAAAACGTCGTGATCGCAAGGGCCAGAGCGCCCAGGCGAGCAAACCCGCCTGTCCCCAGAAGTAGGACTCCGTCCCTTCATTCGGATGAATGCCCGCGGAAAACACACAGACGATAAAATAAGGGTAGGAAATGTTTATGAACCGTTCAGCCGGAGCGCTGGTCATCCTCCGCCGGACGATCAGCGAGATCGCCGACAATGGAATGGACTCACGTTCACTGAACATCTGCGCGGCGACGAAGAGAAACAACGTCATCGGCAACCAGCGGAGGAACATGCTCCCGGAAACCCCGAGGCGCCGGGTCGCGCCGGCCGCCGAAGAATGGAGCAAACCGGTAAAGCCATTTTCATCCTGATTGGCCGCAAAGGAATAGACGATCAGGGCGAGCGCGAGCAGAACGCAAAAGTTCCAGATCCGGCGAAAGTCCTCCTCCGTGAAATCCCAGCGCGCCTGGATGAGCCGCGCGCTTTCCAGCCCGACACCCAGGAGGAGGCCGGCCAACAAAAAACCCGACTGCCAACCCCAGAATGCCAGTGCAGCCAATAGAAGCAGCGGCGGTGTTTTCATTTCAGATTCGCCAGCGCTTCCCCGATGCGTCCAATTTCTAGGACCTGGAAATTTTCCGGCTCGTCACGCAAAGGGCCGGGCTCCAGTTTTCTTTCGCCTGGACGCACCACGACCAGCACGAGAAGGGGGAGGCCGAGCAGGCGCAGTTTCCTGATGAGCTTCTTCCGCGCGTCATCCCAACGTTGCAGCACGCAGATGCAACCACTCACCGCGGAAACCTGGTTGAGCACAAGGTGCTCGAGCGTTTCAAAGGGTTTACCGGCGCAGTTCTGCGCGGACGCCAGAATTTCAAGCATTTGGTCGGCTTGCGCAAGCCCGCGTCCGGCGGTGAAGCAATAGGACTGGTTGCCCACAAAAAGCAGATCCAGCAATGATTCCTGCGTCAGCACCTGGCAGGCAAAGGAGGCGGCGACGGACACAGCTTCTTCCAGGACTTCGCTGTTGGGTTCATCGTCAAAAGTGTCCAGCACCAGCGCGTGACGCACAAAGAATTCGTCCTCGAACTCCTTTACAATCGGTTTGCCTACCTTGGCCCAGCTCCGCCAGTGGATGTGCCGCAACGGATCACCGTGACGATATTCGCGTAGCGCGACAAATTCGTCGCTGAGGCCGACATTCGCCGCGAGCGCCACGCCGCCCTCCTGATAGCGCAAAGCGCCCGGCAACGCGATGGGAGGAATGGGATAACGCTTAGGCAGGATCAGCACGGTCTGCGGAGCGGAAATCCTGATAAAGGACCTGAACAACCCCAGGGGATCGGGCCGCGCCAGCGTCAGCTCGGTGAACCGCAGGACACCCCGGCGCAAAGGCAGAACCTCAGCGCGAGCCTCGGCCTCGCCATTCGCGGGCAGCGGTGGAACTTCCACCTCCTTCAGATTCGCCAGGCGGAACGGATTTTTCCGCCGTTGCTGCGACACACGGAACGGGCGGATGCGCCGGTTTTCAGCCAATTGAAACGCCAGCCAGGCTTGAAAGGTCGGACGCGGGTCGCTCAGTCCATCCAACAGCGTCAGGCCGGTTTGATTTTTCACCGTCAGATTCGTTATCTGAACCCGGTAAAGCAACGGTTGTCCCGCCGTTCCCACGCGCGGCAGGATGCGCCGCGCGGAAAAGGTTGCGCGGAAGAACAAGCTGCCAGCCAGACTCAACAGCAAAAGTGCCAGCAAAAAGGTAAACGCCTGATAGGTGACCGTGTTTTCGATGTCCGTACCCACGGCGCCGGCGACGATGAATCCGCCGGTCAGGCACAGGCCGGCCAACGTGAACCGCCGCCGGGCCCGGTACCACAAAGCCGAGCCGGCACGGTAAAACCAGTAAAACAGTTGATAAACCGGCTTCACGGGATTTAATTCTGCCATCGGTGTTTTACGCCGGAACCGGCAGCTTTTTAACGGCTTCCTCAACCACGCCGCGCTGGGTCACGCCGGAAAAGCGCGCCTGCGGCTCGAGCACCAAGCGGTGCGCGATGACCGGCACGGCGAGCTTTTGAATCTGTTCCGGAGTGACAAAATCAAATCCGTCAAACAATGCCAGCGCCTGCGCAATTTTCATCAGGGCAATGGACGCACGCGGGCTGGCACCGAGCTGGACACCCGACGCCGTCCTGGTAGAGGCGACCAAGTCAACCGCATAGCGTTTCAATTCCCCACTGATCCGGACATTTTCCACGGCCCGCTTCAGCGCCAGCACCTCGGCGAGCGTGGCGGCGGGTTGCAATTCATCGAGCGGATGATTGTGTTCCTGATCGGTGAGGATGGCCACTTCCTCGGCGGGCGAGACGTAGCCAAGTGTGAACTGCATGGCGAACCGATCCATCTGGGCCTCCGGCAAGGGGTAGGTACCACGAAATTCGACCGGGTTCTGGGTGGCAATGACGAAGAACAGCTCGGACAGGTCGCGGCGTTCCCCTTCGACGCTGACCTGCGCCTCGCCCATGGCTTCGAGCAAAGCGGATTGGGTGCGCGGCGAAGCGCGGTTGATTTCATCCGCCAGGAGGATGTTGGTGAAGACCGGGCCCTCGTGAAAATGAAACTGCTGGTCGCGCTGGTCGAATATGGAAACGCCCAGAATGTCCGAGGGCAGCAGGTCGGGCGTGAACTGGAGCCGTCGGAATTTCACAGCGATGGATTTGGCGAGCACCTTGGCCAGTGTGGTTTTTCCCGTGCCGGGATAATCCTCCAGCAAGACATGGCCGCCCGCCGCAAGTGCTGCGAGCAGATGGCGCGTTGCTTCGCCCTGGCCGCGCATGATTTTGGCGATGTTGGCGGCAATGTTCTGGTAGGTTTGCCGTGCCGAGTCAAGGTTGTTTGGTGTCATGGCAAGTAATGAGAATTATAACAACTCGGGCGTGAAATGGTTTCAGGCTTAATTTCTTTCCCGGAAAACTAACAAGCCCGTGATTGGGCCGCTAACAAAATCAAACGGCTGTTTACACCGGTCTGGCGCGCAATGACAGCCAGGATATCACCGCCACCACCGCCCAAAGAATCAGAAAGGCGCCGGCCACCGTGAGGCCGCGCACCGGCCAGCTGACGGCCTTGGTGTTGGCGGCGAAAAGATGGATCGTCATTGGCCGGCCGCTTTCCGTTTGCAAGACCTGCGTGAACGCAAACCGCTGGCCGCGCACCGGCAGATTCACGCGCAGCGGCTGCACCCGGGCGGTCATGATTTCCTGTGACTGCTGGAGTTTTTGCCATTGCTCACCTGCGGCGGCACTGTCATAAAGTGAATCAACTACGCCGCCCTGACCGGTTCCATCGCCCGTCACGGATATCATGCCGTTGTTGCGGACGCCAAAATCATTTTGCGCCTGGATGAGATTGCTCGCCTGCGCGGACTTCAGGTCGCTTTCCAGTTGTTTTACCATGACGCCGGTATCCTGATCGGTCGGAAACTTAGCCTTGGCGCGGTTGAAATTCTCGGTGGCCACGCGCGTGTTGCCCTCGGAAAGCTGCCGCCGCGCCTCGCTCATGTCCCGGTCCACCTCCACTTTGTCGGAAGCCCGCTGGACCTGCTCCATGCGGGAATAATCAAGAATGGAAAATCTCGACGAAGCCGTCTCCACCTCCACCACCGGGGCTGCCTCCCGCGTCATTGTCCCGGAAAAACCCTGATAATCATAATCCGGCGGCAGGTAAAGTTCCCAGCGTGCATTCTTCAACGGCACGTCGAACTGCGGCGACGCAAACTCAACGTTCCCGCGCGCGCGGGGAAAGGAGGTTGTGCCGACATAAGTTAATTCCGCGGATACCGCATCATCAGTCGTGCCGGCTTGCTGGATGGGCAGCAGCAGCTTGCCGCCGCGCAAACTGGGCCTCACCGGCTGGCCGGCGACGAACGCCGACCAGACGCTCGCTCCCGCAGGCAGGGCGATTTCGAGAAACTGCCGGCCATTATTGCGCAAGGACAGCGACATCTCCGTCATCATCTGGCCGTCGTCCGCCACGACAGTGGTGAATTGCGCGCTGTCGATAAGCGCCTGCAACACTTCCGCCTCATCAAACCTCCTTACCTCGAGTGCGAGCTTATAACCCGGCCGGACGTAGCGATACATGAGCGCCACTGCATTGTCCGGACTCCCGGCCCAATCCGGAAAATCACCCGCATCCACGCGCTGTAAATCGGAGGCAACCGACTCGCTGACCTGCAACGGCTCCTTCGCGGAGACGGCCAGCAGTCCAGTTTCCCGCTCCACACCGTCGGTAGAGATTCCCGCCAGTTCCAGGGGGTGGTTTTCATCCGCGCAGGGTTCGTCCCAGGTCACGGTCAACAGATAAGATCCCTGCACCGGACTTTGGAGGTCCACGCGCCAAAGATCGCCGTTCTGGTCAAGACAGCGAATGTTCGCGCCAGTAATTTCGACATTCTTGAATTCTTCCGGCACGCGAATGCGCAACTCCTTGACCGGCGCATTCGCGATGTCATAACGCACCTGCGCCCGGCCGTTCACCATGGTTTCAGTGAGCGCAAAGGTGTCCACGATCTCGGCGCGCACCCAGGCTGCGACGCTTTCCGTCGCCACGCTCAACTTCCACTCCGGTACGGACTTCGGCGCGCCAGAAATGAATTTGTAGGCCAGGACATTTCCCGCTTTGACGAGCGTTGAATAATCCGGCAGCGACAGCGCCGGAATTTCCGTGAGTCCGTCGAACGCTTCAGTGTTCACCGCCACGCCTGACTCGGCGGACACGGAGACGTAGCCCGTGAGCTTGGCCGTGTTGAGCGGATGCACGCCCACGACCGCCAGCGATGGTGGCAGTTCCTTCAAATCGCGGGTCAGTTCAAGGCCCAAAGTGTAGGTGCCGCCGGTGCGCTCCTTAAAAGTCACTTCGAGCACCGGTGAACCACCCTCGATGCTCCCGGCCTGCTGCAAAATATTGCTGCCGGTCACATTCTCAACGCGATAACCCCCGGGGAGAGCGACTTTAAGCGTGAACACGCCCGCACGTTTGATCGTGTAATCAATCAGGGCTGTCAGCCCGACCTGCTCGGTGCCCACGCGGAAATTATTTCGCACGAGCGCCTCGATCTCCGGCTGGATGGCTTCGACATGGATGCGCAGCGCAAATGCGGTGTCCGCATACCGGAACACGCTGGCGAGATTGTCGGACTTTTCCCCGGCCAGGCGGCCAAACTCCTCCACGTCCACGCGCTCCAAGCCGGACACCGCCGTTACGGACAACGACAAGTCCTCCGAGCCTCGCAAGGCAATCAACCCGTTCTCGCGTTTCACCTTCAGCGCGTGCGGCGTCCAGACCGCCACGCTGGCCGGTAACGCGTCCAAAACCGACTCGGTCTGCAGCGTCAACCGCCAGTCGTAGGGGATGCCTTTCATCAAGTCAACGACCAGAATTTGCCGACCATTCTCATTTTCGATCTCCCAGTTGCGGATTTCCGTGCCTTCAACGCGCAGCAACTTCTGTCCGACAGGCAATTGCACCCGCGCCTGCCGCAGTTCGCCTTGCGAGATTTGGTAATCCAGGGTTGCTCGCACATTCACCACGCCCCCGCCGATCGTGACCAGCGTGGCGTTCTGGCAGAACACTGTGGCTGCGACTTCAGCGGCACGGATCACGCGCGGTGTCCAGGCCAGCTCAACGTGATCTGCCGAGCCGATCACGGCTTGCAAGCGGGTCCTGTCCTGGTCCAAGAAACGCTGGAATGAGACCGCCGCCGGAAAATCCACTTCTGCTCCGGCTTCGTCCAGCGTGACCGCGACCAGGCTCGATAAAGCCGGCGGGATCGCAAACATGAGTCGGCGCTTCGCAACGTCGCCTCCCACCTTGACCAGAAACTTGATCTGTAGCATCACGCTGCCTTTCGTGCCAAAACGCACGCCCACGACACCGCCGTCCCGGACCAGTTCGGCTTTGCCATTCTTGACCGAGACTTCCTGAACCGCCACATCTTCGCCAAATAGCGGAATAGTCTGGCCCACTGTCGCGGAAGAAAATTGCAAGGTTGCGTCAAGCGAGGCCACCCGGTCGTTGACCACGCCGGAGTAATCGGCGCAGACTATCGAAGCCGTGCTGGTTGCCGACTGCGAATTGTTTGGTTCGGAGTTTGCGGCGGAGGCGCTGATCAAACTTGCGGCGAGCGCCAGGGTAATCGCCGCGACCACCGGCGGAATTCCCGTTCCCGGCTGGGGTGACTCGGGCATTGATGGTTCGAGGGTGATTCCGGCTTGGTTTCCGCGTGGCCAGTATTTCCAGACCAGCCAGGCGAAGACGGCGAGAACCGTGATCGGAAAGCCAATGATCAGGGCATCGTGCAACGCACGCCACTGAATCAAGAGGCTGCCAACTGATCCCAGGATGAGCACCAACGCGACGGTGAGAATCAAGCTATTGCGATCCGCCCGACGCCATTGCCAGCACCAGACGCCGAGGCCGAGTAAGAATGCCGCGCTCTGCCAAACCATTTGGATGGTCTGATAGGCTTGCATTGTCATGATGTTCATTCGGATGGAGAGGGGCTCGTCACGGATGTTGAGAACTTTTGTAAACAGGAATGGCTGGCCGGTTTGTGGCAGTTCGATGCGCAGCGAGCGGATACCGGCAGTCGTCGGCGCAACCGTTGGGGCGGCGGGAGCGCTCATAACTCCACCACCCACGGCAAAGCCGCCAGGGGATTCCTCTACGCCGTCACTGCCGGTGGAATTCCCCGCCAGCGGAGAGTCGGGGGGGTTGGCAAACTGACTGCCGGCAACCGCTGCCGGTTGCGGTTGCCCGGCGATTTCCTGCGGCGCGGCGGTTTGCACGAGGCCGCGCTGTGAAAGTTCCCCGAAGCGGTCGGCCGTGATCTGCTCCACACTGCCGTCAACAAAGAGCACATTGCAGTGGCCGTTGAAGATCGGACTGTAGGCGAGGACGGAATCCGGTTTAAGGTTGTCCTCCGACATGCCGCCGCCGAGATAAGTATAGTGCTCGCCGGTTTCGGTGTCGTAAGTAATCTTGTCGGTGCCCAGTTCGTCTTTCATCTCCTCGAACGAGGCGGGCAGGCGATCGCCGTTGTCGCCGGCAAAGATCCTTGCCGCCAGTCCGATTTCCTTCAAATTATTCACGGAACTTATGCGTTGCGCCTTGCGCTTGGCGGCGGACAAGGCCGGCAACAGCATCGCGCCCAGCACCGCAAGCATGGCCATCACCGCGAACAGGGTGAAGAAGCCATGCCAACCGCGCCGAACCGCCGAAATAACGAGGGCAATGACGAGAAACGAAAGAAGGCCGATGAACACAATCGCCGCACCCGCCTCGTGCAATACCTGGCCGTAGAAGGCGAGAAATTTTCCCCACGCATCGAGCCATTCATAGGTCGTGCCTTGCGCAATGTTCATGCTGCCGCCGAAGTCAAAAAGCCGTAATGACGGGGGCGCCAGCAATTGCCATTCAGCGTAGGTATTTGGAATATCCGTGCGCGGGGCGTCGAGCTTCAGCGGCTTTCCAGAGAGCGAAGCGAGTACGCCGTTCGTCTGCGCATAGATAATGTCCACGGCAAAAGCCTGGTCGCGGTTGGCACCACGCGGCAGCCAAACCAAAACCCAGTCGCCATCGCACTCCGGCTTGACCGGCTGGCCATTGACATAACAGCTCCACAATTTGGCGTCGGCGGGCAGTTGGAACCGCTGAAATTGCTTTTCGTTGTTCTTTACCATGAACGACGCCTGCGACAGCATCTGGCCGGACTCGGTCAGGACGGAGGTGATCTGCGTGCGGTCGGCGACGGCTTCGAGCACGCGTTCCTCGCCGTAACGTTCCACCGCCACCGACAAGTCGTATTGGTCACCGGTATATTGATAAGCCAGCACGACGGCGCGCGTGATCAGTGAGCGGTCGGCGGCGGACAATTCGGCTTCGTCGATGCGCCGCAGGCTGTCATTTGCGGATTTGGCGTTGATCTGCAAACTTGCGGCAGCCGTGATGGCGACCGATCCGGTCTCACGCTCCACCGCCAGCGTGTGAATGCCGCCGATGGGCAGCGTCGCGCTTTGGGCATCGAATTGAAAATCGTAGGTGACCACCAGCGTATAGCCGGCCCAAACCTTGTCCTGCAGACCTATCGTCCAAATCTCGCCCGCCTGCTCCTTTCTCCGGATATTCGGACCGGTGAAATCAACATTTTTGAAATTCGCCGGCACCTTGATCTTGAATTCCTGCACCCCCTGGTTCAACAAACTGTATCGGATCGTTGCGCTGCCGCCGACCAGCCCGTCACCGATGGTGACGAGGTTGAAAACGTCGGCCACGACGCGCGGAGCAAGACGCTCGGCAGTGAGGCCGAGTTTCCAGTCCGGTTGCTCGGCGGTATAGGCAAGGATTTCTCCCGCGCGCTCCGGCAGCCGGCTCACCGGAATTTCACGCAGGCCGGCGAGCGTCGCCGTGCGCAGCCGGATGCCCGGCGCGGAGGCGGCGCCGATTAGCGCCATCTCCTTCACCGCGCCGCCGATGCGCAACGGCGCAAGGTTGATCTGCCCAGGAAAACCTCTGACCGCCTGTTCCAGTTCAACCTCCAGCCGGCGCGAACCGAGCAGCCGCGTGGAAAAATTAACATGGATTTTTCCATCGCTGACATTCCAGTCATCCACGCCCCCGCCTTGCACATCGGCCACGGCGAATCCGGCCTGGGGTGTCAGTTCCAGTGTGTAGATTCCGGCCTTTTCAACGTTTAAAGTGAGGTCATGTGAAACGACCAAACGCGCCTCTTCAAGCCGCGCACTGACGCGGTCAGCCACGCCAATAACCGGCTCAACCGGCTTGAGCCGGAGCGACAGCGTGAAAGGTCGGGAATTAAATTGGTAGGCCGACAGTGCGTTCCCGGTGGCGTTGACTTGGCGCAACCCGGTTAGGGCGGCGGTTTCCACCAGCGTGTCCTCAGCGGAAACCGTAAGTGACCCGGACTCGCGCTCGACGTTAAGCGGCTGCGGCGGATTCAACGCCGCGCTTTCCGTCGTGCCGTCTAACGTCTGTTCAGAATAGAGTGTGAGATCGCAGGTATTTTCGACCGGCTTGAGGAATTCCACGGTCAAGGTCTGCCGGTCGCCCTCAGTCGTCGTGTGCCAGTCGCGAATCTGTTCGCCTTCCAGCCGTGTGAGCGACTGCGCCGCCGGCAACGCGAGCGTAAGCTGCGCCACGTTTCCCTGAACGATATCGTAATGGAAGGAACTGGTATATTTGATCACGGTGGGCGTGATTTGTGCGCCAATGGAGGAATCCGTCACGAGCAGGGTCTGATGAGCAGTTTCGGCGACTTTGCTTTGCCAGCGAACCGCCACGGTCTGGTCCGCGCCGAGAAAACCGCTCACCTGCGAAACACCGTTGGTCCTGGTCGTGTCGAGCAGCGTGCCATTTAACAACTCAACTTCGGTATCCTCACCTGCCGCCTGGGCCGTAATGGCGCTGATCGTCGCCATCGGGCCGGTGAAGGAAATCTGGTTCCACGGCTCCGCCCGCTGGATTTTGGCGACCACTACCAGCTTAAATTTGAATTCTCCCGGTTGCGCCACGATCAAAAAGTAACAACTGCTCTTACGAACTATTTTCAATGCGTCAGGCAGTCGTCCAGGCAAGATGGCCACGTCGCCTTCCAGAATTTCCGTGGAGCTTTCACCGGCGCCCCGCGCCACGGCGTCAACGTCGAGGGTGAACCTGGCCTCATCGTCGGCAAGCTGGCCAGCGTAATGAATTTCCTGGATTACGAGTTCATTGGCCGGAACCGGCCTGGCCGGGGCGCTCAGATTGAAAAGCAAGATGGCCAGCAATGTGATGGTGATTCTTTTCATAACCAGTCAGACGGAAAGCCTCGAAAAATGCTCCCGCAAGAAATCTGTTCAAATGGCCCCTTTTCAAATAAAGTCCGGACACATGGCAACCGAGGCCGATTTGCTGGCGCGCTGCCGTCATGGCGATGCCGCAGCGTGGGACGAACTCTTCGACCTGCATTACGCAGCGGCGGGGCGGTTTGTGTTCCAGCTTTCGCCGGATTTTTCCCGCGAAGACAGCGAGGAAATCTGCCAGGAGGTTTTTTTATCCGTCATCAAGAACCTCAACACTTTTCAGGGCGAAAGTCATTTTCAGACCTGGCTTTTCCGCATCGCCGCGAACAAGGCGCGTGACTATCGGGAAAAACGCATCGCCGCCAAACGCGGTGGTGGACAAACGACGATTTCGCTACAGGCCGAGAACCCGGAAACCGGCCTGGCGCCTGACCCGCCGGACCATTTACCCCTGCCGGATGAACAGTTGATAAATTCCGAGCAAATGAAGCTCGTGCGTGAATCGCTCGACCAGCTCAGCGGGCCTTGCCGCGAGATCATCGAGCTGCGTTATTTTGGTGATTTGAGTTATGAGGAATTGAGCGCGACACTGGATTTGAATCTTAAAACGGTCAGTTCACGATTAAGCAAATGCCTCGACCGACTGGAAGAAATCGCGCGGAAATTATTGGTACGGGAAACCCCGGACGTTTTCCCGTCTAACGGATGACTGAATCATGGGATCGGAACGCAAAATTGAGAAAGTGCTGCGGGCTTACGCGAAAAAACGTCGCAGCCAGGCCGGCGATCCGCTGAAGCTTCATCCCGCGACGCGGCGATGGCTGCAGGGCGAGGTGGCGCGCCGCGCATTCAAGCCGGAGGACGAAGATGCGTCCGTGACGCTTTGCGAATTATTTCGGCAGCGCTGGGCTGTCCTGGTGGGTTTTGCCGTCATCATATTCTTCGGCGCGGCGTTGTTCCTGCCGGCCTTGAACAAGGCAAAATTCAAGGCACAAAAAGTCGCGGCCATGAATAATCTCAAGGAAATTGGTTTGGCGGCATACATAGCGGCGAGCGAAAATCACGGCAATCTGCCCGTGTCACTCGAAGATTTGAGCAACGAGCTTGACTCGGCCAAGGCATTGACCGACCCGCAAACCGGCAAACTGTTCATTTACCTGGCGGGCGGCGAAAATTTGGGGCAGCTATCCAGCAATTCCGTGCTGGTGTATTCGCCGGCCGGCGACAGTGGCCACGCGGTTTTGTTTGCTGATGGCCGGGTCGAACTGATCAATGGCCAGCGTTTCTCCGAACTGACGAACCGTGATTTTTCACAGCTCCTGGCTTCGGACAATGCTGCGAGCCGCCAGTTGGCCGAAGCTCCGGAGGGTTATAAAAAGGATGAAGGGGTCAATGTTCTCGACGGCATGCTGGCGGCCAAGTTTCCCGCCGCGGCTCCGCCCGCTTTGAGCCAACCGGCGAGTTTCGTTCAGTCTGCGTCCAACGTCGCGCGAAATTCTTTCAAGAACATCTTAACGCTGGGCAAGACGTCACCTGTGCTGGCAAGTTTTCAGGTGCAGCAGAACGGCAATTCGATTCGTGTCGTGGATGCGGATGGTTCGGTTTACGAGGGTTCCTTGCAGTCGGCAATGCCCGCTCCTGCTGCTGCCGAACCGGTGCAAGATCAACCGCAAAGGAAAATCTCAACCGGGAGTGAATTGCAAACCGCCCAAACATATTTCTTCCGCGTCGCCGGACTGAACCAAACCCTGAAGCAAAAGGTGGATTTCGCCGGAAACTTGCTGGCGATGCCGGCGGCGGCAACCAACGCCGGGTTGGGCGGTGGCGAATTCGGCGCAAATTCTCCCTCATCACCGACCAGTCAATTGCCGTGGTCAAATTCACGCATTGCCGGAACGGCAGTCGTTGCCGACACCAACAATATTCAAATCAACGCCGTGCCGCTGGCGCCTTGATTTTTAATTGAAACCAAAGGCCGGCCAGCCTGATTAAAAGCGGACGTTGCTTTTTCGGGAGCAATGAAATGTATCGGCTGTTAGCAACACCAAACCAGGGCTAAAAACAAGTTAAGGATGATTGCGGGTCCCTATGCATTTGACACAATTGGTCTCGAGAATTTTTTTCTAAACTTAATCCACCGCGGCAACGCCCTGCCAAACAAAGATAACGATTCGCCATCAACACATAGTTCCGCCGGACAACTGATACTTACTTTAAAATGTCCCACAGGTGTCATCTGCCGTCCCGTAACTGCAGTCCTGGCTGCCCCACAACTAAACGCCTGGCGTGGAGTAGAATCGCGGAAAAGGCCTTTATTTATGGCTTTTTATGGTGATTCCAACCAATTGTGACCGCGAGCATGTTCGTCATCTTTTTGACGATAAATAGTCTTTCAGGCTTACTTCGCCCAGATCCCAAAAGAGAGTTGATAGTCCCAAAAGTGAGCCATGCCGTCCGTTGACAGTCCGATCGGGTGGGACGAAGGTTATAAACTCACGCAGAGTACAATGTTAGAAAGTGCGCTTGGCGTTGGTATGAGTAGCCAGAGCTGAATAATTGAGATTGGCGCCTCATACATAGAGCAAATAGCACAATACCAAATTGATG
>Ga0302319_10011394_pt1 | contig 16878 bp, 16 predicted proteins | sample Bog_T0_2_FD_203319 | JGI IMG/M metagenome (GOLD analysis project Ga0302319, IMG submission 203319) | Peat permafrost microbial communities from Stordalen Mire near Abisko, Sweden - Bog_T0_2 | ecosystem: Environmental > Terrestrial > Soil > Wetlands > Peat | place: Sweden: Abisko, Stordalen Mire...
TTCGTCGTACCCGTCGCGTGTAGTGCCTTGCTATTGCCCCTGCGTTCACACGTCAGTTCAACGACCATCGCTCTCATTTTCGTCATACCCGTTGTCGCGATGGTCGTCTTCGGGGGACTGTTTACCGGCATCGCCACCACGATCGCGAGCGCGATCATCTTGGACTTCCTCTTTCTAAAGCCGTATGGCACCTTGAGTATCGGTACCACGCAAAACTGGGTAGCACTCTTCGTCTACGTGGTCGTCGTTCTCCTCGTCGCGCGAGTCGTCGCAAGTCTGAAGAGCGCGCGAATCGAAGCCCAAAAGGGCAGCGCCGCGATGCGTCGAGTGTTCGAACTTTCCGAACTGCTCGTCGAAGACCGTTCGGTCGACGACCTCTTGCGCACTATCGTGCAGGCAGTCCAGACTGTCTTCAATATTCCCGGCGTGTCGCTCCTTGTACTCGAAGAGCATCGACTCAAGGTCGCCGCTTCGGTGGGTGAAGCGTTGACACCGGACGAACTTCGCGAACTCGATCCGCAGTCTGGCGTGCCGATGCACATTCGATCCAACGCTGGTGCGACCAGCGGTCTTCGCACGGTGGCCCTCTCCGCGTCGAGTCGACCGATCGGCATACTCGTGCTTCGCGACGTGCCGATGTCGCCTACGGATCAGTCGGTGCTGGTGACCTTCGCCAACGACGCGGCCCTCGCACTTGAACGGGCCCAGCTACGAGAGTGGGCCCGAAGGTCGCAACTCCTCGAGGAGATCGACCGTCTGCGCCAATCACTGATGGGAGCTGTGAGCCACGATCTTCGAACGCCCCTCGCGACGATCAAAGTCGCCTCGTCCACGCTGTCGAACCGGGCGAACGTCCTTTCCCCCGAAGACGCCCACGAACTCCACGAACTCATCGAGATCGAAGCGGATCGACTCACCAGATTGGTCACCAATCTCCTCGACATGACGCGCATCGAAGCGGGCGTCTTGCGTATACAGCAGTCACCCTCCTCGGTGGAAGACTTAATCAAAGAAGCGGTCAGCGTGATGGGCTCGAGTTTCAAGGACCGAACGCTGCGCATCGACGTCCCGGCCACCCTCCCAGACGTCAGCATCGACCGACTCTTGATCATTCAAGTTCTCGTGAACCTGCTCGACAACGCCAATCGCCACTCACCAACGAAGGGTGTCATCAGCATCGTGGGCGAGGTCGCCACGAACAAAGTCACAATCGCCGTCGCCGATCAGGGCCCGGGCGTCGCACCCGGTGATCGCGAAGCGATCTTCAATCGGTTCGAGCAATTCAATACTGGTGGTCGTGCGGGACTCGGACTTACCATCGCGAAGACCTTCGTCGAGGCACACGGCGAGCGAATCTGGTGCGAGGACGCCGTAGGCGGCGGCGCGCGTTTCGTGGTGTCGCTCCCCATTACGTCCTCGCCACGAGCGGTGGCGTAACCGTGGCGCGCGTACTCGTCATCGACGACGACCGGTCGCTCCTTCGCGCCCTGCGGCTCGGACTTCAATCCGAGGGTCATGACGTCACCACCGTCGAGACTGGTGAGCAGGGTCTTTCACAAACCGCTCTCCTCGGCCCCGACGTCGTGGTGCTCGACATCGGGCTTCCCGACATCGACGGCTTGAGCGTGTCGAGGCGCATTCGCGAATGGAGTGACGTACCGATCATCATTCTCTCGGCGACCGGCGACGAAAACAAGAAAGTCGCCGCCCTCGACGGCGGAGCGAATGACTACGTCACCAAACCTTTCAGCATGGCCGAGCTCGAGGCGCGCATTCGCGCCGTCATTCGCACGCGCGCACCCGAACCATCCGAGGGCGACGCGATACTTCACTGCGGGACCTTGGAGTTGGACTTCATCCACCACGATGTTTCACGCGACGGCGAGGCGCTAACCCTCACCGCCAAGGAATTTGAGGTCTTGTCATTCCTGGCTCGACACGCCGGTAAGACGTGCACTCACCAGATGATTCTGAGTGCGGTATGGGGGGTCGGTTACGGCAACGAGGCACAATACATCCACGCCTACGTGCACCGACTTCGCCAGAAGCTCAATGATGAGGACGGCCAGCTCCTTCGCACGGTGCCTGGTGTTGGCTACAGCCTGGCGTGCGAGCAAGCGTCCAGCGCTACGTGAGTCGCGTGATCTCGACGGTGACGCCGAGCGCCCGGGACGCGGCCCCATGGTAAATACCCTTGAGCGGTGGCACGTCCCCGTAATCGCGACCCTTCGCGACGACGACGTGACTGAGACCGATGTCGTTGCCATTCGTCGGATCAAAACCCACCCACTCGCCACTGAAATACTCAACCCACGCGTGGCTCTGACCAACGACGGTCTCACCAAGGCCTGCGTCGACGGAAGGGTGCAGGTAGCCCGAAACGTAGCGAGCCGGCACACCTTGGCCTCGCAAGAACGCGATCATCAGGTGCGAAAGGTCTTGGCACACGCCACTCTTCTGTGACCAGGATTCGATAGCCGTCGTCGTCACGTGAGTCGAGCCTGGCACATAGGAGACTCGCTCACTCACCATCGTCGACACCAAGCCGACGAGGTCATCGATGTCGTCGCCCGCGACTCGACTCGCCAGCTCCTGGTGCAACTTCAACGGTAATTCGGTCCGCGACGTGCTCGAGAGATACTCGGCGTACGCATCGGTGATCTTCTCGTCTCGAAGATCACTCATCACGAGATCGGGTTTCTCGTGATCAATGGCCGTCACTTCCACGAGCGCCGTCGCGGTGACTTCGAGCTGACTATGCCGGTCGTGCAGGTCAAAGGCAGTGACGGCCGAACCGAAATAGTCGCGATAGGTCAGTTGTGATGCGTGAGGATTCGTCGATATCGTCGCTTCAAGAACGTCCTGGCGCGTTGAACTCAGCGGTGTCATTCGCGCTTCGTTGTAGGACGATTCAGCGAATCCGTCGTAGACGAAACCCGTGACGTGGCGAATGGAGAGACGCGACGTCGCACTCACGATTCACACGCCCCGTTCCGTCGCCCACGGCTCGGCGATGACCTGACGGAAGTACCTGGTGGTGATCTCATCATTGGCTGACGCGCAGGTCTGCTCGAGAAAATCGAGCAACTCTGGCAGTTCCGCAACCAGTGTGTGCGAATCGGAGTACTCGAGACGGTTTCGCGCTCGGCCAATCGTTCGTCGGGCGTTCGAGGTGTCGCCCACACGACTATGCGAATACGTGAGCTCCTCGAGTGAGTTGTCCGCCACGTTCAACGAGTGAAACACGGACCGAGGAAAAAGACGATCGAGGAGAAGAAACGACGCCAGAGATTCGGCGCTGGCACTCCCGTGGGACTCGCGCAGATAGGACTCCATGGCACCGGCGGCGCGCAGCAAGGTCAACCAATCTGGCGAGCTATGGAGGCCGACCAACTGGGCATCCAGAAGTCGACACGTCATGTCAATACGCTCGATGCTGCGGCCGAGCACCAAGAAGTGCCAGCCTTCGTCGTGGCTGATGGTGGCGTCACTGAGTCCGCTGAACTGCGCCGCGCGGTCCGACACGAAGCGAAAGTAACTCGCCGCGCCCACCTTTTGCGCGTCGATTTGGCGCACGGGCAGCTCGTCGTGGGTCCGGTTGATACACACCCACATTTCAGAGGAGATCACCTCTCGCGATCGACGAGCGTTCTCGTACGCTGCTCGAAGCGATCCGGCAATGGCGCTCGGACTATCGCGCGAGAACACGAGGCCGTCGAGCACGACGTCAGTCGTCGCAGGCTCGTCGTCCTCGAGGGTAACGCCCAAGATTGCGAACAGCGCCCGACAGGCCTGTTCGGCATCGCCGAAGGGGTCTTCCGCGATGCGGTGGATGTAGGCGTTGATGATGCGCGCCGTGCCGTCAGCTCGCTCAACGTAGCGTCCAATCCAATAGAGGGATTCCGCGACTCTCGACAAGAGACGCTGGTCGCTCATTGTTCCGCCTCACTGGGATGACGTGGGTCCACCTGGCGCATGATGGCATTCGCCGCGGGACGCGGGTGATACCCATTGGTGCGCATGGCGGGTGCATCTTCGAAAGTTTCGGGACTCGCGAGCACCCACGTGTCCTTTGATCCTCCACCCTGGCTCGAATTGACGACCAGCGCACCTTCTGGAAGGGCGACCCTCGTGAGCCCTCCGGGAAGCACCCACACGTCGCGACCATCATTGATCGCGAAGGGGCGAAGATCGACGTGGCGTGGCGCCAATTTCCCATCGACGTACGTGGGAAGCGTCGAGAGGGCGACCGGCCGTTGGGCGATGTACCCGCGTGGATTCGCTTCGACGTCTTTTCGCAGTGCGAGCAAGGTCTCTTCCTCAGCCTGGGGTCCAATCACGATCCCCTTGCCACCCGAACCGTCGACGGGTTTGACGACGAACTGACCCAAACGCCCAATGACGTCATTGAAGATCTCGGGATCGTCCAATCGGTAACTCTCGACGTTCTTGAGAATCGGTTCTTCGTTACGGTAGTAGCGAATGAGATCGGGGACGAAGGTGTAGATCAATTTGTCGTCCGCGACACCGTTACCGAGTGCGTTCGCGATCGTCACCGTGTTCGCCCGCGCCGCGTTGACGACCCCGGCGACACCAATGAGTGAATCGGGTCGAAAATGCACCGGGTCGAGCCACTCGTCGTCCACGCGACGATAGATGACGTGCACCGGTCGTTCGCCCTCGGTCGTTCGCAGCTGCACCCGGTTACCAACTGTCACGAGGTCGCTGCCCTCAACGAGCTCGACACCCATGAGCCGCGCGAGCAAGACGTGCTCGAAATAGGCGGCGTTGTGTACTCCTGGCGTGAGGACGACGACGGTCGGGTCACGGACCTCTTCGGGGGCCGAACGACGAAGTGCCGCGAGCAGGCGCTGGGGATATTCGTCGACGGGGTGCACCCGCTGATTGGAGAAAAGCGACCCGAAGCTCTGCGTCATGGCGCGTCGATTCTCAATCACGTAGGACACGCCTGAGGGGATGCGTAAATTGTCCTCGAGGACGCGGAAGTGGCCCTCCTCGTCACGAATCAAGTCGACGCCCGAGACGGTGATTCGGGGCGAATTTGAGGGCACGATGCCGACGGCTTCGCGGCAAAAGTGCTGGCTCGAGGTGATCAAATGGCGAGGGATGACCCCGTCGTCGAAGCACACGCCCTTTTGATAGACGTCACCGAGGAACGCCTCGAGGGCGAGCACGCGCTGTCGGATGCCGCTCGCGAGAGTGTCCCATTCGACCGCGCTGATGATCCGAGGGATGAGGTCCAGCGGGAAAGGACGCTCCTCGCCGTCGTGGGCAAACGTGACCCCGCGCTCGCGGAACGTGCGCCCGAGCTGGTCGAAGCGGTTCTGCAACTCGCCTTCGCCGTATCGGCCGATTTCGTCGACGACTTTGCGATAGATCGGTCGGGGTTTCCCAGGGGCGCTGAACACTTCATCCCAGGCGACCTTGGGATCAATCTCGACGTGCGACGGCCCCATGCCCAAAGTTACCTTTTCCAGTGTTTCTAGAGTATTTCGTGGTCCATCCCCCGCATCCCAGGCGTCCCCATCGCTCATCAACAAGGACGATACGAGGTGCCTCGCGTGAATCGCGAAACGTTTTCATCCACGCGGCGACGCGCAACGAACAAGAATAATGAACATGCTCATCGAATTTCTTCGTCGCCGTCCCGAGCCGCGACAGCGTGCGTTGACCACCGTCATCCTCCTCGCCGGCGCGGCAGGACTGCTCGTCACGAGTTATATCCACTGGCATCTTTGGCACGACGACGGTTACCGTCACATCCCGACGATTGGGTGGCTCTTCCTACTCCAAGCGATCAGTGGCGTCGTCATCGTGCTCTTGATCCTCGCGTTTCGAGAGCTGTGGACCGCGGTCATTGCGGCCGGCTTTGTCGCGTCAACGTTGGTCGGATTCTTGCTGTCAGTGACTCGCGGCTTCTTAGGATTCCGCGATTCGTGGTTCGCGCCGTTCGCGAAAGAGGCATTCGGCTTCGAAGTGGGTTCGATTCTCGTCTTCGTGCTCGCGGTCGCACTAATGCTTCGTACGTCAAAGCGCCACTAACCACCGTCAATCCTCGACGGCTCCCGACGCCACCATTGCACTCGTCGGAATGGGCGAACCGCCCGTTGGTTCCACCGTGATACCGAGAAGGGTGGGCTTTGAGCCCGACACCGTGAAGGTCACCTTGCGCGGGCTGGTTCCCATGATGGCAATCGAGATTGGCTTGCCGTTGATGACACCCCAGAGTTGATAGGTGTCGCCCACCGGCAGCGTCGGCAGATGCGAACTGATCAAGTACCCACGTCCATCAGGTACGAGCACGAATGAGGCCAGATCCGCCTGCGTCGAGCTCGCCATGTCGACCACCGTGTGACCAGGTGTCGCCAATGCGGCGCTCGTGGCGCTCTCGTTGACGAGTTGGTGCTGCAGATTGGACGCACGATTCGTTTGGTTCGCGAGACTCACCGCGAGCACCACGATCAGGGCCGCCGCCACCGCGCCGAGCGACGAGAACACGGTGCGCTGTGCAGGTCGTCGCACGTGGCGTCGCTGCGATGAGACGACCCGCGCACCGTTGTCGTAGGCGAGTACCGGCATGGGATGTGCCACATCGCCGTTGTCGTAGATCCGACTAGAAATGCTCGTCCACAGACCTTCGGGTAGCGGATCAACCGAGTTGCCCAACGCTCCCGCCACTTCGAGCAAACTATCGAGCTCGCTTCGACACTTCGGGCAGGTCGCGACGTGCTCTTCGATGACGAGTCGCTCGTGGTCGTCGACGGCATCTAGTGCGAGCGCTGCGAGCAGTTCGTAGGCTTCATCGTGCTTCATGTCTCTACTCCTTGGATTCCCGCTTCGTTCAGGACCGCGCGCATCCGTCGCATGCCACTGCGAATTCTGCTCTTGACGGTCCCTTCAGGTTGTTGCAAAATCTCGGCGACCTTCACGTAGGTGTGACCCTCGAAGTACGCGAGTTGGATGACTTGTCGCTCCTCGTCGGGCAATTCTTCTAGTGCTCGCGTCACCTGGTCCGCGAGCGCGATGTCCCACGCCTCATGTTGCATGTCGTAGCCAGAACGAGCGGTCTTGCTCGCGTCCTTGACTTCACGGTTGCGTCGTGCGTTGAGTGATCGGATGGCGTCGACCGCACGAGCGTGCGACTGAGCCAGGAGAAAGGAGCGAAGCGACCCTCGCGTCGGATCGAACCGATCAGGTTGGTTCCACAGCCGTAGGAACACCTCTTGGGTCACGTCTTCAGCCTCGACTGCACTGTTGAGGACCCTGCGGGCGAGTCCGAACACGGCGCCACCGTGGCGCCGATAGGCCTCGGCGAGGGCCACCTCGTCGTAGCGCCCGATCATCGTGACTAGTTGGGCGTCACTCGCCTCGCTGATGTCGTCCATACCCCTCTTATTCGTTGCCGGCGGGAAGGTCGGATGTCGTTTTTCTGGTCCGAGCGCAAAACCATGTCCTGCTGCAGGAGGTCACCGAAGCCAAGTCTTGCACCAAATGCGCCCGCCAAAGTTTTCGAAAAAATCCGCTCTCGGCGACATCCGTGTTTTCGGCGCCTCCGAATAGGTAGTGAACCTACCCAAGGAGGAGATGCAATGAATGTAGACCAGAGAGCACTCGCAGAGTTGCTCGAGGAGTCCCAGGACTTACAGGCGGACGCCATGCGTCCGACGCACGAGGCGCTCGACGAATTGGTTGAGGTGAACCGCGCGGCAAGTCCCTCGGAACCGAACGAGAACCTACAGTTTCACGAAGAGCACAAGCGAGGCGTGCTCTCGAGTTTGACGACGGCGCCACTGCTCGCCGCAGCGGGTGGCTTGACGTTGGTCGGCGCACTCGCGTCCGCGGCGTCGGCGTCTAGTTCCCAGGACATTCAAATCCTGCAGACCGCAGCGTCGATCGAGAACCTCGCCGTCGCGACGTACAAGACCGCGCTGACGTTGCCCTACATCGGCAGTTCCTCGGCGAACGCCGTCGTCAACAAGTTCGCGCGCGTGACGATGAACCAGCACGCCCAACACGCTGACGCGTTCAACGCGGCGGCGAAGGCACTCGGCGGCAAGGCGCAGACCAAGCCCGACCCGGCGTTCGTCCCGGTCGTGAACAAGGCGGTCGCGAGCCTCTCGGGGGCTAGCGCTGCCAAGGGGACGCTCGGCGTCGTGGGACTCGCCCTCGAGCTCGAGAACATCGCCGCGGAGACCTACGTGAAGGACACCACGTTGGTCGCGTCATCGGTGAACAAGGCGCTGTTCGCGAGCGTGATGGGTGTCGAAGCCCAACACGTGGCGGTGTTGCTCGCCGTCCAGGCGCTGCTTAACGCGGGCGCGCCGCAATTGATTTCCCTAGCACCTGGCACCGCGGGAATGCTTCCTGCGGCCGCCGGCAGTGTCGGATTCCCGAATGCCTTCTACAAGACCAACACCGCAGCACCGGCCACACAAGGAGCAGTCAAGTGAAAAAGAAGAATCTGAACAACGTCGGTTTCCAAGGGACCGAGAGCGAATTACTCGCGATGACGCGCGAACTCGACGACATGCACCACGACGTGGGCATGCCGGCGATGTGGGAAGGCGTGTCGAACATGATCGACAACTTGAGTGACAACACCCAAGCGCGTTCGACCAGTCGACGCACGTTCCTGCTCGGGGTCGGAGGCGCGGTCGCGGGTGGTGCCATCTTGAGCGCGGGGCTCAGCCCCTTGCTCGCAGGAGCGGCCACCTTGCAAAAGCCAGCGACATCGTCGGTGCTCACCTCGAAGACCTTCCCCCCGGCCGGTCTGAAGGGCGACCTGGCGGTGGCGGCGGTGGCGGCGAGTTTGGAGAACCTCGCGGTGTACGCGTACAACGCGGGTCTCAAAGCCGCCACCGCTGGAAAGCTCGGCACCGTCCCCCCGGCGGTCGGTACTTTCGTCACCACGGCCCTCGCCCAGCACACCCAACACGCCGAGGCGTGGAACGCGGTGCTCGCATCGAATGGAAAGGCCAAGGTGACCGAGGTGAATCCCACGCTGGCACCGACGGTCAACGCGGACTTCGCCAAGGTGACCGACGTGGCCCAACTCGCCGAGCTCGCACTCACGCTCGAGACGATTGCGGCGGAGACCTACCAAGCCGAGACGTCCAAATTGATGAGCAAGGCCGCAATTGGGTTGTCCGCGTCGATTCAGCCAGTGGAGATGCAGCACATCGCGATTCTGTACTACGTGCTCGGCGAATACCCGGGCATCCAGACCTCCGGCGGCGCTACTCTGGCGTTCAGTCCCATCAATCAGGCGGTCTAAATGCGTTCACTCATCAACAGCAGGGTGGCAGTCGTGGTGCTGAGCGCCACCCTGCTGTTGGCGGGTGGTGCGATAAGCATCACCCAGAACGCTGGCGCCAGCAGCATGGCAACCAAGAGCGTCACCATCACCATCCACAACTTCATGTTCATGCCCATGAAGATCACGGTCACTCCGGGCGAAACCATCAAGGTCACCAACAAGGACCAGGTCGCGCACACGCTCACGGCGACCGACGGAAAGTTCAACACCGGTAACGTCAACCCCGGCAAGACCAAAACCTTCAAGGCCCCTACCAAGCCCGGTACCTACGACTACATATGCAGCATCCACCAGTACATGACGGGCGAAATCGTCGTCAAATAAATAACTGGGCAATCGAGGTGAGACAATGATTGGGCCATCAAGCACTGTCGTCGTTCTGCGGCGCGGCGAATCAAGACCTCAATGGTGAAAAGCTTCGTGCTTCCGTGAACGTTGACGGCGCACTGCCCCATTAACTGCTGCGATCCGCACGCCGAACACGAGAATCGAGACGGCGCAGTCGCGGCCTTGGCACTCAATGGATTCCGTCGTGCGCGTGCGCCACGTACGCGACCGCACACCTAAGTTGTGAGCAATTCGTCGATGCGACCCAGTCGTCGCTGAAGGGTACGTCGTGAACTCTCAGGAACCAAGGGTGGCCATCGTGACGGGAGGGTCCGGGGGCATTGGCGAAGTCGTCGCCGCCCGACTGGCCCAGGAGGGTCAGCAGGTCGTCGTCCACTACGCGAACAACCATGATCGCGCCCAGCACGTCGTAGCACGGATCGAAGAGAGTGGCGGCACTGCAATCGCCTTAAGTGGCGACGTCGCGGACGAGAGGCACATGCGTGAGCTCTTTGACCGCGCCGAGGAGCGCTTTGGTGGTATCGACGTCGTGGTGCACACCGCGGGAACCCTGATTAATTCGCTACTCGCTGACCTCGATCTCAACGAACTCGACCGTGTGCTTCGAACCAACGTGCGTGGGACCTTCGTGGTCGACCAACTCGCTGCTCAACGACTTCGTGATGGCGGCGCCATCATTAACTTTTCCACGTCGGTGATCAGACGCTCCGTTCCGACGTACGCGGCCTACGCGGCATCGAAAGGCGCCGTCGACGTCATCACCATGATCCTCGCCAAGGAATTGCGCGGGAGGAACATCACGGTCAATACCGTTGCACCCGGACCCACCGCTACCTCAATGTTTCTCGACGGCAAGGAAAAGTCGACCATCGATCTGGCGGCACGTGCCTCGGCGATGGGTCGCCTCGGTGAGCCCGACGATATCGCCGAGATCGTTACCTTCCTCGCGGGACCCTCACGCTGGATAAACGGGCAGGTCCTCTACGCGGATGGCGGACTCATCTAGAGCGTGCAGTCGTCGACGTCAAGGGACATCGGCACAATCGCGAGCATCGAGGCTTCGGCGTGTCCACGCTCGAGAGCGGCAATCCTCTACGTCAATGAGGTACAACTCCGATGAACCTAATTTCAATGCCAGAAACCACGTGTCGTAACGTCGCCGCTTCCCTGTATCGTCAAATGGCGATGACTGAAATACCAGAATCTCACCGCGACCTTCTCCAGAGCGACGTCGCGACGCTCGCCACGATTGGACCTGACGGCCGGCCCCAACTCTCCGAGGTGTGGTTCATTTACGATGATGCGGGCTCTCTTCTCGTGTCGCTCAACACCAGTCGCCAGAAGACCAAAAACCTGCAGACGCGCCCGCAGTGTTGTCTCTTCATTCTCGATCTCGCGAAGCCGAGTCGCTATCTGGAATTGCGAGGTGACGCCGTGGTCACGCCAGATATGAATTTCGTCCTCGTCGACAAGGTCCGGCAAAAATATGGTGCCGACGTGCGAATGCACGACGGCCCGGACGACTTGCGAGTTGTGGTGACGATCTCTGTGGCGAAAGTCAACGCGATCAACGTCGGAGCCTAAAAGCATCGCTTCCCACGACTCGAACTGACGAGTCTGAGTTGCAACCCACTCGATTCGAACTACGTCGAATGATCCACAGTGACGACATGGTCGTCGCACACAAGAATCCACCGCGTCTACGTTGCTTATCTGGCGACCCTCAACGTTCAGTGGAGCCCTTTGAGCTTGAGAACCGCAAGCGCTGCCGCCATCGAAGCTGGGACGACAAACGCACCGTAACGACTTGCGATCCCAATTGACGGCGACGCGCCCGCCTTTCGCGCCGTTCGCAACCACAACAGCCATGCCAAGGACCCAGTGACGAAGAGGTTCGGTCCGAGATTAAGTCCCACGAGAAGTGCAAACGGATGCAGCGGAGGGCGGGCGGCCACGAGCGATGCAACGGGCAAGTTGTTGAACAAAACTGAACCCAACGCCGCCAACGCACCGGTGGGCCATGTCCCGAGATGCGAGAGCAACACCGAGGGACCTGACCACGTCCGCCCTATGGTCCCGAAAATGACGGCGACACCAAAGAGACCGACGAGAATCGGCGCGCCGAGCACTTCAACGATGGAATCGATGCGCGTCTTTCGTACGACCAATCGATTCACGGTCGCGGCCACCCCCACGCCCGCCACCCAAGGAGCGGGCGAACGAAGGCTCAACATCAATACGGTGGCGACAATAACTACCACCAGACCAACGCCGATAATTGGACGAACAGATTGTTCGTCCGCTCTCACGACCACTTTCAGTTCTCGTCGCGACATCATCGCGACCACGATCGCGGTCACCAAGGCAGCAGCAAGCGCGGGAGCCCACATGTCACTCAAAAAGACCGCACCACGCACTGGCGAAGTGCCAAAGACGATCAAGTTGGTCAGATTAGAGCCTGGAAGAAACAACGAACCGGCATTCGAAAGGAGCAAACAACCGTAGAGCAGCGGTGCTTCGCCCCCTCCTCGACTTCTCGCGGTGTAGATCAATACCGGCGTCAGGAAAGCAACAGATGTGTCCAAGTTGAGCAGTGCGGTCACGCTCACGATGATTGCGGCCGCTCCAAGAAAAAGCACGAAACCGTTGGAGGAAATCCTTCCGAGTTGGTGACCCGCCCACGCAAAGAGCCGATCCTCGTCGGCCATCAAACCAATGAGTAGCAACCCGGTGACAAGTACGAAAGGTGGCCAATCTTGTGATGATGCTGCGCGTGCATCCGAAGCATTCAACTGAAACGCCGCAATAAGACTCACGATGCCCACGAACGCGAGTCCCAATGACGAATATCGACCCCATCGAGTTCGAAGCCGCTTTGCGTCAGACGAGAGAGTCACACTATTGAGTCAGTGAACGAAAGAATCGACGTCAGTGTTTCCGACGTGGCAACACATCGAAGATTGGGCAGCGGATTTCCATCGTCACGAATTTACCTGACGTCACATTGTGACAAAAGAACGCCCTTCATTCCCTCGACGTCCGCTTCGTAAATGTGGGCTGATTTTACGATGAGGGTAAGGTGACCAATTTCGATGGCGAGTGATTCCGCGACTTGTTCCTGCACATAGGCAAGTTCCACGAGGTTCGCAAAACCTTTCGTGCCAAAATCGATGCTGTGTGCATACACAACGAGATTGAGTCGATCGTTTTGAACATAAAAATCGAGCAAACTGACACACGGTATGTACGTCGTGTCGGTGAGTGGTTGAAAAGTGGTGATTGTGGCACTTCGAGATGACGCATCATCTCGAAGTCGCTCGATCACCCACGCAATCTGATCAATGCCCTGATGATCGTAGTTATAGAGACGAGTTGCGTAACTGTCCGCGCCACCGAGTTCACGAACTTGTGCTGGTTGAGTGAAATTCGCACGCATCCATTGCAAACGCATTGGATCCGCTAATTGATCGATGAGTTTGTCCTGATTACGTGGATTGCTCACCCGGAGCGTTGTCAGGATAAGTTCACGAATTGCCAGACCATCGTACGTTCCGACCTGTCCGTCCTTGACAATCTTCTCGGCAACGTCGAGCCAGGCTTCACCAATCGTGCGCGTCGAAATTTCCCTCGCGGAGTCGACGTGGCCCAGAATCTCCTGGGCGTAGGAATCCTTCACGCCTAAAGTCTAAATCGAACTCTTGACGGCAAGTTCGCCTTACCGACGTGTCAACAACGCAAGCCGTCCGGACTGACGGGAGCACTGACAATGGCGGGCAAGGCATTTGAAGTATCACGCAGGATTGACGCACCGGCGGCTTCCATTTTTGCCATCTTGGCAAGTCCGCAACGCCACCAAGAATTCGACGGTTCCGACATGCTCCGAGGAGTCGACGTCGACAGTCCCATCTCGGGCGTCGGCGACACCTTCATCATGAAGATGCATCGCCTTGGCGACGACTACCTCATGCTCAACTACGTGGTGGAGTTCGAGCCGGATCGACGAATTTTTTGGGAGCCAGCGCCCGGAGACTCTTCTCGGACCCCCGGGAATGATCCAACGAAAGTCGGCATCCCCGCCGGTTACCGTTGGGGCTACATTCTCGCTCCGGACGGTGACGACGCCACCGTCGTCACCGAGGTCTTTGACTACAGCCCGTTGGCGGACGAACTTCTCTCTGGTGGCGCGACGTGGATAAATGGAAAGAATACGGTCCTTGAGTCGATGGCGGCGAGCCTCGCCAAGCTCGACGAAATCTGTACCGAGTAAGGGAACAGCAACAGTTCTTGCACCGATTACGAGAAGAATCTTGAAAGCGCCAACTCGGACTTAGAAGCACCTGCGGTCTGGACTAAGTCCCAACTTGCCGACCTTAATCAAAACAACGCGATTCATCGGATCGCTCTGCACGGGCGGGGATTGTTCGAGGTGATTGGACGCGAAACGTGAGCGTCCGCCCGCAGAACGCTGATACTGCGTAATGTCTTTTTGTATTCCACGATCGGAGGTCTCATGAAGTCCAGGGCGTTGTTTGCCGAGCTACTAGGTACCGCTGTTCTCGTCTTCTTCGGCGTCGGCACTGCGACGCTCAGCTTCGGCTTCAAAATTGCTGGGGCGAGTACCTCGGCTGGTGTTATCGCCACCGCCCTCGCGTTCGGACTCGTCTTAATGGCTCTCGTCTATGCGATTGGCCCGATCTCGGGCTGTCACGTGAACCCGGCCGTGACCATTGGCTTCCTCTTCTCTCGACGAATCTCCCTCGTTGATGCAATCGGGTATTGGATCGCGCAAGTGGTGGGCGGAATCGCGGGCGCGGCCGCTCTGTACGGAATCTTCCATTGGGTTCCCAGTTATTCGAAGACCACCCAAGGCCTCGGCACCGACGGCTACGGTAGTCACTCGATCATCGGCTTGAATGGTGACGGCGCGTTCGTAGTGGAAGTCATACTCACGTTCATCTTCGTCTTCACGATTCTTGCCGTCACGCGCCGCGCGTCAAACGCCATGGTCGCTGGCCTCGTGATTGGTCTCTCCCTGGTGCTGGTCCACATAATTGGCATTCCGCTCGACGGCACCTCAGTGAATCCCGCCCGCAGCTTGGGCCCAGCACTTATGGTCCGCGGAGCAGCACTCAGCCAATTGTGGGTCTTCATTGTCGCGCCACTTTTGGGTGGCATCGTCGCCGCGCTGGTCTACCTTGGCCTTTACCCGTCGGGTGAACTCGAGGCGAACATCGCACCGGCGCGCGAAGAGCAGACAACGTGAATCCTTACATCGTCGGCGGAATCATTCGCTCGCACATTGTTCGCCGAACTTCGACGGGTTGATGCTTGGGTACGTCGGGCTCGATTCCGATCAATGCTGAGCGGTGAGCTAATTGGTCCACCCAAGACGAAATCGTTCATTTTGTGAGGAATATACATAAGTCTCCGCCTTATGGCACTTGGCCTCTAGGGTACGCATCTGACGATTATTAACTCGGAAAGTTGGGATTTTTAACTCGAAATGCTCCAAACCTCTTATAGCATTCGGCGTTTTATGGAGTACCGTTCGGCGTTTGGTGGAGTTTTGAGTTGATTTAGGCCGGAAATAAGCCCGCTGGGGCGATTTAGGTTTGGGGCTTCCGGCAGTGGCGGAGCGTCACAAAACAAGAGTACGACGACAAGGGCGCAGAAGCGCAGGGGTGAAGCGGTGAGGATCGTCGCCGTTCTTGGGGAAGCAGAGGTAGCGCTGACGCTCGACACCTCGGCGGGTCTTCGTCTTGCCATCACGGCGCACGCGGCTGCTCGGATGTAGTTCGCAGCGCTCGGGTAGAGCTATCGGCGCTGGTTGGGGAGCATATTGTGCCACGATCGGAACCCGGAAGGAGTGAACGTCGGCTCCATTGAGTGGTTGGCATTGGTAGCGCTGGTAGGAGATATCGCCGCTTTTGCGTTCCGTTGCGACGAATGAAGCTCGATGCGTGGCCTGGGCGTGCGCACGCAACGAGTTTCAATGCGCCCGCTACCTTGACCAAGCCGTTCTCCCTAAATCGAGGAAATTGAGATAATTACAGCCTAAATCAACTCAAAACTCCACCAAACGCCGAACGGAGAAACAAGTCACTTCCCTTCGAAGCCCTTGGTAGTTTGTCCTTCGAGTTCAAAGACGCAATTACAACAAGATTGATCGTTGCGTTGCGAATGACGTTTCCTTTGATGAGTCCGACAAACTGCTGCAAACCTACGTTCGAACTTGTGGTTCCAACGCTGATCGCTTTCACTGGTGACCTAAAGAAGAAGTGGTGCGAGAGAACAACGGAGGCTTACGTTGCCTTTGACCAGATAGATCTCAATCACAATCGAGGAAGAGGGAATAGATAAATAATTTAGAAATGTTGCATTGAACGAATCAGTGGTTGCTCACTACCATCACTGATAATAATTTCTTCCCTCTAACCAGCCAAAGTGAGACGACATGCTTCATGCGCGATTCCATTTCCACTTCCACGAAGGCAGCGCACAGGTTTCGACGCCGTCGAATGGACTTTCGTCGCTCACCGTGGCGTTGCGCAACTCCACAATTGGAGTTGCGCACACACGACTTAATTCGATGACGCGTCGCCCTTCGCGGTGGCGTCATGACGTGCGAGCCGCGGCGATTGGCGTGTTGGTGAGCTTGTTGGTCGTCGGATCCGCTGCTCTCATCAGTTCGCCGTCCGGTGTCGCGCGAACGAACGTCGCGCCAGCGTCGACGAGTGCTTCGACCTCTTTGTCGCATGCTCCGATTGGCTTGCAACGAGCGGTCCTCAGCACACCGTCTATCGCTCGAACGTTGCACGAGACAAAAGCAAGTGGGCTTCAGGTCAGTTACTCCGCTCACGCGCTGCGCTTGAGCGCGGGCCACCAGAGTGCCACGGTGGGTGTCGCGACCTTTGGACGTGGTGCGAACGTCCACGCGATTGGCGACATGGTGGACTCGACGAGTGCCGGGGCGACCTACGTCGCGCGTGGTGCAACTGAACGGTTGGTTCGTACGTCGGCTGGGCTCGAACAGTCCTTCCTTATTACCTCGCGACCACACGGCGCGGGGAATCTTCGCATCGCTATCCCGCTGGCCGACGTCGCGGCAACAGGTCGGGGCTCTTCTCTCACGCTGACCGGTGTCGGCGGACGCGAGGTCGGTTCCTACTCGGGTCTCGTAGTTCGCGACGCCC
>Ga0302319_10011395_pt1 | contig 16878 bp, 15 predicted proteins | sample Bog_T0_2_FD_203319 | JGI IMG/M metagenome (GOLD analysis project Ga0302319, IMG submission 203319) | Peat permafrost microbial communities from Stordalen Mire near Abisko, Sweden - Bog_T0_2 | ecosystem: Environmental > Terrestrial > Soil > Wetlands > Peat | place: Sweden: Abisko, Stordalen Mire...
AGTCCCGTTTCCGCCGCTCGCCACCAAATCGATCTTTCCATCGTTGTTAAAATCCGCCGCAGCAATGTACAACGGCTGCCCACTCACTTGATAGTTCACGGCGGGTTGAAAGGTCCCATCGCCGTTACCCAGCAGGACGCCAATGCCGGAGGTTCCAACCTGTGCCAGCGATACGCTAATCGCCACGTCGAGATATTGATCTCCGTTGAAGTTTCCAACCGTGATGCCGATGTACGCGGACGAAATGTTCGGAACGCTGGTCACCTTTTGCGTCTGAAACGTGCCATCGCCATTGCCAATCAGCACTGAAATTGTGTTGGCCTGCGAATTGAATACCAGCAAATCCGGTTTTCCGTCCCCGTTCACGTCGCCGGTCTGCAACCACATCGGTTGGCTGCCCACCGCGCCCACCGCATAGTTGACCGCGGGTTGGAAGCTGCCATCGGTATTTTGCAGAAGCACGGAAATGTTGCTGGAGTACTGGTTAGCGACGGCAACGTCCGGAAGCCCATCGCCATTAAAATCGCCCACCACCCCGGAATCAGGATTCGTTCCAATCGGATAGTCGCGTGGCCCGTTGAAGATGCTCTGACCCCAAGCGGAAGGAACCGCAGCCAGCAACAAAAGGGCACCGGAGAACACAGCCACGAAACGCGCCGTTAAAATGCGGGAAGCGATAGACGAAGGCTTCAACTTCATGGCGCACACTCCTCAGAAGGAACGAACTGGGGGCCGGTCTTGCTGTAGTGCACTGGTCGCGCCTCGACCGGGCGCGTTTAGAAACCAACCATCGTAACCCCAGAACGGGAAAAAAGTCGCTAATTAATCCGAGCGACTCCAAGTTTCGGGCCCGGGCCCATGCCAGGCGAATTGCTTTCAGTAGTGGTGCGCTCTGAATTTTGGCAAGGCACGGCTTCAGCAGCGCCGTAAGTGAATTTTCCTCATTGCGGCTTCTAGATTGCGGCCTCTAGCCGCTGAGGTCGCCTTTCAACCTGACCCACCTCCTCGATTTCCCTTGACTTCCCCCGCGCCATGGTTCATCCTATCCTTTCAGCATAATTTCTTTGAAAACTAAATAGCAACCAGCTAACTCTTTGTCGAGCAAATATTTTGCTCCGAAGTCTTTGCGGCTCAATATTTTATGCAAAAGCTCCCCGTCCGGTGCTGATTCTAAACAACCTTGCCGCCCACCACCCAACTAGCCTGCCGCTAAGTCCTTTATCTGCAATATTTTGCCAACAACATCCTTAGATTCAATATTTTAGCCAGATTTCGCCACGTCAAAAGCTGCTAAAGCGCCGATTCCAAAGATCTTAAAACATTCGATCTGAATTTTAATCGCACTCAAATCAGAGCGTTTCTGAGAGCCGACAGCTGAAAGCTGACAGCCCACTCCCATGCGCGGCCTAACCCACAAACGCGTCCTCATCACCGGAGGCGCCAGCGGCATCGGCGCCGCCACCGCCGCCCGCTTCCTCGAAGAAGGCTCGCGGGTCTGCATCCTCGACCGCGACGCCAAAGCCTGCGCCGCGATCCGTCACCAACAGCCCGGCATCTCCGAAGCCATCATCGCCGACGTCACCGACCTCATGCAGGTCGAAGCCGCAATCGCCGACGCGGTACGGGTCATGGACGGAATCGATGTCCTCATCAACAACGCCGGCATCAGCATCCGCCACAACTTCCTCGACATCACTCCCGAAGAATGGGACCGCGTCATCTCCGTCAATCTCACCGGCGTCTTCTACGTGGCCCAAACCGTTGCCCGCCACATGATGGAACGCTTCTCCGCAGAAAAAGGCAGCGGAGTCATTCTGCAAACCGCCTCCACCAACGGCATCGTCGGCCAACCTTATTATGCCGATTACAACGCCACCAAAGCCGGAGTGATCGAACTCACCAAGACCATGGCCCTCGAACTCGCGCCCAAAATTCGCGTCTGCGCCGTCGCTCCCGGATATGTGCTCACCCCCATGCAGCGCGCCGAATACAGCGACGCCATGCTCGAAGAAGTGAACCAAAAAGTTCCGCTCCGCCGCCACGCCCAGCCAGAAGAGATTGCCGCTCTGTTTGCCTATCTCGCATCCGACGACGCTGCCTACGCCACCGGTCACGTCTACACCCTCGACGGCGGAGAACTCGCCGGCGGCCTAGCCAGCCGCTAAGCAGTCAGGTTGTTTTCAAATGCCCATGTGGGGACGGCCGCCTCGGCTGTCCAGCCGAGCGCAGCGAGGCGCGGTTTTATCCTCGCGCAAACCTCGCAGCCAGCCGCGCCAGCCGCACCACGCGGTACAGCGGGAATAGAGCCTTCGAAAGATGAACCGCCTCCCACTCGCCCGGCCCAGGAGTAAACGTCAGCCGCGTAAGGAAGCGCAGCCGATCGATGGGCCGTTCGCGCAACCGCATCATCAGCCGGAAGTAGGACAGCTTTTCTTCCTCATAAGTAACGCCCGCGGCTATCGCGATTGCAATTCGCTCGGAAAAGGCCAGCGCAGCGCGATCCGCAACGACTGCATTTTCGACTGCAACCGGAATCGGCACCGCCAAAAAGCGATTGGTTAACAACAGCGTGATATGCAGAATCCGTTCAACCCCCAGCGCAGAAGCTTGCGACTGAATCCAGCCCCACTTCAAGTTGTTCTTTCTTAAAACCTGAGCGACGTCGCACAGCCAGATCAGCCGCGACCAAACATGTTTCGCCGCATGTACCGACAGCACCAGCAGCAAATCCTCGGGGGAAGGCGTTTTCATCCGTCGCCCCGCAACCGTGATGCTGACCGCTCGCCCGAAGAGTCCTTCCATGTCGAAGTCAACCGCATAGAAGCGCGGCTGCAACGCCCACTGCAACTCCAAGATATTCTGCCCCGCAGCGCTGTCGAAGGTGCACTCGTATCCCGTGGCGATGTAATCTTCCCCCGCATTTTCAGGAATCGGAACCCGCGCAGTGAAGCCCAACTCCTGAACCGCTTTCTTGATCCGCACCACGTCGCGCTTGCGGACAAACAAGTCCATGTCGCCGGATTGCCGCATCGCCATGTCGCCGTAGTAGGTCTCCGAAAGCGCAATGCCTTTATATGGAATCAGTTCGATCCCGAGCGCGTCCGCGCAATCCAGAATTCGAATCATTTCGCGCGCGAGGAAGAGCGACTTGTGGATGTTGCTCTCGTATTTCTGGCGCAGCGAGTTCAACGGCTCTGGCGGAATCAGATTCCCGACGGCCGAGAGATTCTGGTAAAGCAGAGACGAAGTCCCATGCTGATCGGCAAGACGAAGGACGGCCTCCCAATCGATCGGGCCCGTCAACAGTGAGCCAAGACGATCGATCGCGTCCGGACCGGGAGCGCTTCCAGCCAGCACGAGACTCCACTCGGTTGTCGCTGAATGCATTGGCGGCGCGGAATGCACGGAGGTCGAGCCATCTTAACAGGCAAGTTGGCGTCACTTGAACCTGGCGCAAGCTGGGCGTTCCCATTCCTGATTCAGTTCGCTGGGTTACTTCGGTCATGCCGATTTCCTACTTCGAGAGGGCGTCTCGGGTCCTGGCTCTGTCACACTGATGGAGAGCCCTTGGCCCGGATGGTGCGCGGGCAAGACGAACCATGGAAATATTGACGCCTAAAATGACCCGGCGCAGCACCCGGCTGCGGGTCGAGATTCCTTTGACCTTGACCAGCTTGGACCGGCGGCATCCCTTGATTTCACCGTGCGTCGCGCTGGTGGTCAGCCCGCAGGGTTGCGGGGTACGCGCCTCGCAGGCGCTTCCCCTCGAAACTCCAGTGCTTCTCAGCGAGCTGCCCAGTGGAGGCAGCGCATCCGGGCGCGTGGCCAATTGCCTTCCCCTTGGCCAGGACGGAAGGTATTTTCTGATCGGAGTGGCGCTCTACAATCCCGCAAATATTTGGGGGATTGCCGATCCCCCAGAGGATTGGAACGAAGGGAACGCCGCGCACACGGCTGCCCCGGCGCAGGTTGCCAGCAGTAAGGGCGCGTGGCCGTTCAATCGATTTTCCAGCAACGGCGAAGCGCATTCCCGCAGGAAATAAGGCGACAGAATTAAATCAGCCACATAATAAAAAGATCCATTCCCCCCGCGACGACCAAACCTTGAGCGACGTTCTTTCGTAATCTCGTGAGGTTACCGGCGCGGTGTCATAATCAGCGCAGAATGCCGGAAGCACGATTATCCAAACAAGATGCAAGTTTGCCGGAGGCTGGCAAGGATCGCCCTTTCCGGGTGAAGCTTCGGGGCTCCATCCTGGCGCTCATCCGCTTACCCAACCGGCGTCAAGTGCGAGGCAAACTGCACCTGCTCTCCGCCAGCGGCGGATTGATGAACGTCGATCAGCCGCTCGATGAAAAGTTGAACGTCGAGTTGATCTTCCAAATCGGCGAAACTGCGATCCGCGAAAGGGCTGAGATGTTGTTTCCCATGTGGGCCACCCAGGGATGGTTGCAGCCTTTCCGCTTCGTCGATCTGCCTGAAGCCAACAAAGAAACCCTGGAGAAAAGTCTGCTCGCCCTGATGCGCCCCACACAAGAACCAGCAGCTCAATCTAATAGCGCAATCTAAAAGTGGAAGCCAAGTTCCGCCGTCAAGGTCCGCGGCGTCACGTAATGCGTGCCGCTGAAGGTGGAAAGAAAGTTATAGAGCGCGTACTTATTCGACAGATTGATGACGGTCAGTTGCGCGCTCCATTTATATTTGTCGCCGTGGAACAGATTGTCGTGACCGAGCGACAGATCAAACAGATTCCGCGAGGCGATGCGGGGCGGATTGTGATCGTCGTTCTCGGTGTTCGGCGCCGGCACTTTGATCAGCGACGAAGTAAAGGCCGACGCCGCGCAATTGTAAGGAAGCGGAGTGGTCGGGGTTGCGCGGACGCCGTTACAGGTGAATCCCGCCTCCGCCTCCTGATCCGCGGAAAGCGGCACGCCGCCTACGTTCGCAGCGACTGTGCTGATGTTCGGCACACCCCCGATTATCGTAGAGCCGGGACAGTTGTTGGCTGCGTTCAAGCCGAAGCAAGGCGTTGCCCCTGCAACCAATCCGCTGTCATATCTCCAATTGAAACCCATCCAGGGTCCGCGCTTCCAGGGCTGATATTGGAAGTGGGTAGTCTCATTGAACTTCTCGTCGTGATCGATGCGGAAGGGAAGTCCCGCGGCGGCTCCGGCGGCGGTTGCCGCAGTTGCGCCCGCCCCTCCAATTTGTGGTTGAAAGAATCGTGCAGCAACGCTCGAGAAAACCATGAGCGCCGAGAAACCATGAATCTCGGGCACGCTGAGCCGCCCGGCATAGCCTGGAATTTTCGAGTTGTGCCATTCGATGGGGAACGTGATTGGAGTATTTCCCAGAACGCTGAAGTCGTAGCCGTTGTGCGTGTACTTGGTAATCCACTCGCCGGAGAACACTAAATATTTTCCGAAAGCCTGCTCCAGTCCGGCGTGGAATTCATTGCGAAAGCCAGGGCTTAAGGGATTGGTCGCCGTCGACGCACAGAGAAGCAGCGGATTCAAAACTGGATTCGCGCAGCCGATGCTCGAAAGAATCAGATTTTCATTGAAGGGAGATTCCAGAGTACGCGCATAAGAAATGCGGAGAATCGTGTTCGTCTTCTTGATGTTGTAGGCGATGCCAATTCTGGGTTCGGCTTGCCGGGCCGTGGTGATGCCGTTATAAAGATCGCCACGCAAGCCCAGGTTCAATGACCAGCTTCCCTTGGTGATCACATCGCGGATGTAGAGGGCCAACTCTTTGACGTCGGTGTGTCCATTGAAAACGTAGTCGACTCCGCCGCGGGTTAAATCGTAAGGAGCCAAGGTTGGGTTGAAGTACGGATAGAGTGGGTTGCCCGGCGCGTTCGTGTTGGTGGCGATATTAGGCTGGTAGGCGCCACCGCACTGGGAAGGGTTTGTGATTCCAGGAGCAGGAGCGGCCACGAAGGGGTAAGGGTTCACCGCGGTAACCGACTGGGCGATGATGCAGGGCGCATTGAAAGTGGGATCGACAATCCCAAGAGAGTCGTCTTCGTTCAGGAAAGTCTGATCGTAAGTAACGCCGGCTTTGATGTTATTGATTCCCTTTACATAAGAAATGTCGGATCGAAGTCCGGCGTTGGTGAGCGTGCGGTGTTGACCGACGGATTGGCGCTGCAGGCTGGGAGGACCGAGATCCGCAAAAGGATCGCCGCTGGGATAGTAGTGATAATCGTCGCGACGCACGAACGCGCCCAGGGTGAAGATGGCGTTTGAATTCACCACATGAGTCCACGAGGGTGCGATGTTGAAGGTCTCAATCTTCGAGCGCTGATCGGTGGGGCCAACGGCGATTCTATTCGGACCCACGCCGGGCGTGCCGTCGAAGGCCGCGGCCATTTGTGGTTCGATCCCGTCCAGCCCGCTCCACGATGTCGCGTTCTCCGCATCGAGAGAGTTCGGAGTCTGAAACCAGCTGCGGCTATAGCCGAAATTCAAGTGAATCGAGTCGGCGGTTCTAAGCTGATAGTCGACACGATCGAAGAAGTTTTCTTCGTTGCCCTTATCGTGCAGCACAGTGAATTCCGGGGGATCGAGAAATCGTCCGCTATTCAATCCGTTGGCGGAGACGAAGTTTCCCCATTTTGCTCCGCCGTAGGCCAGGTCAGCGGCGAGGTTCGAGGTTCCAAACGAGCCGTAGGACGTAGTCACGCTGCCGGTCGGAGTGGTGACTCCCTGGCCGGAGCGCGTGGTCGCAACGATCACCACGCTGGTCTTGCCGCCGTATTCCGCAGGCGGCGCGCCGGAAATGACTTCCATGGATTGAACCGAGTCGAGCGGAATCTGGTTGGAAAAAACTTTGCTCTGCTGATCGGTAATGGGCTGGCCATCGACGGAAAAGGAATTCTCGGCATGATCTCCCAGGCCGTGAAAGAGGCCGTTGGAATCGGCCGCGATTCCCGGCGTCGAGAGAGTCACTTCAGAACTCAGGGACGAAGTCGAGCTCTCCAGAGGAATTTTTTCGAAGGAATTTCTGTCGATGTCGGAATGAAAGGTGGAATCATTTTCGACCAGGTCTCCGCCGGCCTCGACCGTGACCGTGGTGGTGGAGGTTAAGACCTGCAGATTAATCTTGACGCTGACCGGTACGACGGAGCGGACGTCCACATCCTGCGCCGCTTTCGCGAAGCCATCCGCGGTCACGGTGAGGTGATAGGGATTGAAGGGAATGTTGGGGAGGTTGAAATTCCCGGCTGCATCCGAAGTAACGGAACGGTCGAAGTGACTGACCGGGTTGTGAGCTTCTACAGTCGCATTGGGCACGACTGCGCCGCTGGGATCGAGCACGGTGCCATTGATGGATCCAGAATTTCCCCCGGATTGTGCGGGACTGGAAAGGCTGAGTGCAAGAAAGAAAATCAGGAAAGTCGCGGGAAGCGACTTCTCATAAGAAGCCTGCATAAGTTCCTCCGTAAAATTGGTCTTAATAGATCACGCAACGGTTCGGGGAAAACGGAACCGGGCTGCAAAGCGAAGCAAAGTGATCTTCAGACACAGGGAGGCGGGCGCACGCAGAGTGCGAAGGCAATCAGCCGTTGCTTGGCGGATGTGGGTTGAGGGCGAAACGGGGTTACGCGACGAAATACCGGCCTGGGGGCGGGCGCGGGAGTTGCGGGCGAGGTGGAATGCGCCGCCACGCAAACCGGGCAGGTGCTGGATTCTTCCTGGCTCGAATGCCGATGCACGGCGAACGCTACCGCCGACCATAAAGTCAGCAATAGCGCGAGCCATGCGATTCGTTTCGAGAGCGACGGCATAAATAAGTGAGTTACCGAGCTAGATATCCTACGTAAGGATGTCCTGAATAAGAGTACCGTGATCGACTGCAGCGATCAACTTGAAATGAACAATTTCACGGACGAACTCAGGCCGAATACCCAAAAATGGACGCGGCAAATTCGTTGGATGCCGAAGTATTTGAGAAGGTCACCTAATGTCGAGGATTCTTAGGTGAGTCATTCTAATCGATAAGGTTGATCAGCTCAGGTTCCAATCGACCCAACTTGAGCAGAGCTCTGAATTCGCACTCATTGAAATGTTGTTATGTTAGCTTAATAGGGGCGTGGGCCCGTAGCTCAGCGGTTAGAGCAGTGGACTCATAATCCATTGGTCCAAGGTTCAAATCCTTGCGGGCCCACCAAACTAGCCCAGTTTTTATCCGGTCAAGTTCGAGCGGGTTGCCCGGACGCAGTTTGCCCAGATGTTCCTTGCGATGGGACAATACTCAAATGCATAAATACTCCACCACTGCACTGACTATATTGGCGGCCGGAACCCTGCTCGTGGGCAACGCTTTCGCGCAGCAGACTGCCGCATCCTCGACTCAGCAAGCTAGTCCACCTCCGGCGGCAACGGGACCGGCGACTTCTTCCAAGGCTCCGACTTCGACGACCAAAAAGCCGGCGACCGGGACGAAGGCCGCAGCGGCTCCGCTGGCCCTCAAGACTCAGAAAGATAAATTCAGTTACTCCCTAGGCATGAAGATGGGGGAGAGCCTGCACAAACAATCGGTGCCGGTCGATCCGGCGATATTTGCTCGCGGATTGAAAGATGGCCTGGCCGGCGGTAAAACCCAGCTGAGCGACGATGAAGCCCAGGCCGCGATCATGCAAGTGCAGAACGAAATGCGGCAGAAGCAACAGGAGAAGATGCAAGCCGAAGGCGCGGCCAACAAGAAAGAAGGGGAAGCTTATCTCGCGGCCAACAAAACCAAAGATGGAGTAGTGACGCTGCCGAGCGGCCTGCAATACAAGATTCTGACCGAGGGCACCGGTCCCAAGCCTACCGCCAGCGATACGGTGGTATGCAACTACCGCGGCACGCTGATCAATGGAACGGAATTTGACAGCTCCTACAAGCGCGGGCAGCCGGCGACTTTTCCGGTAGGCGGCGTGATCAAGGGATGGACCGAAGCGCTGCAGCTGATGCCGGTGGGATCGAAATGGCAGCTCTTCATTCCGTCCGACCTTGCCTACGGCGAGCGCGGGCCCAGCCCGGAGATTGGTCCGGATAGCACGCTTATTTTTGAAGTGGAATTGATGTCGATCGAAGACAAGAACAAAGACGCCAACAAAGACAAGGCTCCGGACGCGGGAAAGGATGCAGAGAAGAAGTAGCTCCATCTTCGCGAACTTTGCGGCCTTCTTTTGCGGTCTTTGCGGTTAAAAGTTCTTAACCGCAAAGACCGCGAAGGCTGCGCAAAGTTCGCAAAGACGTTCGTTCTTTCTCTCCCGCTTCTTTACCTGCCGTCCCTATATAATGAACCAAAAGAAAAATCCCCTGAACTAAGGATGGGTATGGCGCACGACGTTTTTTGCGTGAAGTTGAAGAGGGAACTCCCCGGACTGGACGAACCTCCATTTGATAACGACCTTGGCCGCAAGGTGTATGACAATGTTTCGCAGGAAGGCTGGAGAATGTGGACCGAGCATTGCAAGATGCTGCTCAATGAATATCGCCTGAACCCGGCGCGCCGCGAGGATCAGGAAGTGATTGTGAAGCAATTGGAGCAATTCTTTTTTGGCGAGGGTTCGGCCGTGCCGAAGGAATATGTTCCACCGGCCCCGAAGTAACCGCAGCATTGAGATCGCGGGGTGAAGATCGCCTCGATTCTCGTTCACGCTGTTGAAATATTCCCCTTATAGTCCATCTAAGCCACGCCTCTTCAATGAGTTGCCCAATTGGTTACTGATGCACTGATTTTGATGCAACATTAATCACCCCGTAACATTGAGTCAATAGGCTGAAAGGTGTGGATCTGCCCGTGTACAACACGCTGATCCTTTCCGACCTGCATCTCGGTGCAGAGACGAGTCATGCGCGCGAGGCCACTCGCGTTTTGAAAGAAAATGTTTTTCAACGGCTGATCCTTCTCGGCGACATTTTTGCCGATCTCAATTTTGCGCGGCTCACCAAGGAACACTGGAAGTTTCTGAGCTACATCCGCAAGCTGTCGAACCCCAAGCGCAACATTGAAGTGGTGTGGGTGGAGGGCAATCACGATAACGGGCTCACCAACATAATGTCGCACTTGGTGGGCGTGCGGGTTTACCAGCGCTATGTGTGGCAATTTGCCGGCCTTCGTCACATCGCGATTCACGGCCATCAGTTTGATGGTTTTCAAGTGAACAACGTGCGCCTCAGCCGGCTCGGCACGTCCATCTATCTGCAACTGCAGAAATTGGATTTCAAAGGGAAGCCGATTGTGCGATTCATCGACCGGCTGAACACACGCTGGCTGCGCATGTCGCCGAAGGTATCGGCGGGCGCTCTGCAATACGCGCGCCAGCATGACGCGTCACGCATCTTCTGCGGCCACACTCACCAGGCGGCGCACGTGCGCGAGGGTGAGATCGATTACTACAATTCGGGCGGCTGGGTGGATTCCCGTCTGACTTACCTTACCGTTGATGAAGAGGGGGTTCGTATCCATGACTACAACGAGCATGACTATAACGAACATGAGCACAACGAACATGAGCACGAACAGCGAACTGACGATCGTGATTCCGGCCAAGAACGAGGCCAAGCTGATTCCGCGCTTGCTGACCTCGCTGACGAAACAGGATTACTCGAAGATGTCGAGTACGAAAGTGTTCGTGGCTGATGCCAATTCCACGGACAGCACGCGTGAAGTTGTTCTGGGATTTCGCGATCGCCTGAACGTCAGCGTGATTCCGGGGGGGATGCCCTCGGTGGGGCGCAACCTGGGCGCGGCCCACGCCGAGAGCAACTACGTTCTCTTTCTCGACGCCGATATCGAACTGGCTCATCCATCGGTGATCCGCCGCGCGGTGGAACTGGCGCAGCGCAAGCAGTTGCATTGTGTGACCACGAACATCCTCTGCCGCGACGGCAGTTGGCTGGACAAGATGTTTTACGCGGGCAACGATTTCTTTCAGTACCTGTCGCGCCTGCACCAGCCATTCGCCACGGGAATGTTTATGCTGTTCGAGCTGCAGCAATTCCGCAAGCTGCGCGGATTTCATGAGCAGGTCGCCTTTGCCGAAGATTATTTGCTCAGCAAGCAGGTGGAGCGCAAACGGTTTGGCATTGTGCGCGGCGGGGTTTACACCACCAATCGCCGCTTCCAGAAAATGGGACATCTCCGAGTGGGCTGGCTCTTCCTGTGGACGGCGATGAACTTCTGGAACGAGAATTTTTTCCTGCGCGATCACAAGTACTGGCAGGAACGCACCTAAGCATCTGAAGACCTAAAGAGTTTGCAACGACCTTCTTCGTTGCCACAAAACCAGGATTCAGCTAACCGGCTGAATCCTGTTTTGCATTTGCCTGGAATCGGACCTGCTTTTTCTAGAAGCGCAGAACCAGTCCGGTCGAGATCCGCACATTGTCCTGATTGGTTCCGAAGAACTGCGTGGATACGTAGTCGCCCTGGAAGCGCCAGGCAATGGGCTTGATGAGGCGATAGTCCAACCCGCCGCCGAGGGCGTAGGCGAACGACGTGTCGGATCCGGCCGCTCCAGCGTTCACATGCGCGGCTCCGAACAGTGCCTCCGCGAATGGACGAAATCTTCCCACGGACATCGACACTCGCGGGCCGAATAAATAATTGTGCTCGGTCACGCTGGCATTGAAGTTACCGCAGGAAGTAAAGGCACCGGATACGGGCTGGGCGCAAGCTTCGGGAAAGTTCTGCGATCCGTAGTGGCTGTCAAAGTCCGCCACGATGCCGATGAAAGGGAGCACCTTGCCCTCGACCGAAGCTTCCCACCCGTTGGTGTTGGCGCGATCGATCGAAGATAGATCGGTGTTGTAATACGAGTAGCCGAAGAAAACATTTCCCTTGGTGGGGATCTGGGCGCTTGCCAATCCTGCAAACAGCAGCAAAACAAGAGTGGCGAATACTATCTTTCGCATGACGAGACTTGCCTCTTTCCATGAATTTTGGAATCGCAAGTTAGATGCGCAGAGGCGGGAGTCGGTTAGCGGAGGAACGTCAGCCAATAACGTAAAACAATGTCAACGACAAGATTCGGCTTAGCTCCGCCACCGCTCATGGAAAGTTATGTGCAGGGGCCTGATGAATGTCCGCAAAATGTATTGCTTCAGAAGCGCCAAACCAAACCGGTCGATCCCCGGTAATCATTTTGAGTTGCGGCCAGCAGGTGGGTACGGGTGTAGTCGAATTGCAGCCGCCAGGCGAAATGATGCAGGAAGAGAAATTGAAACTTGCGATCCACGCCGACTCCGGCGTCTTCGGCGATGGGATAGTGAGAGATGCCGTTCGATGTCGCGCGCTGCGCTCCGCCCATGATCTGTACGAAGGGCCGCCACTTGCCGAAGTTATACGAGAGCCGCGGACCGAGGAGCAGGTTGTACTGCTGCACGCCTTGCCGGTAAAAGCCGCTGCCATCGAGCACCACGCCAATATGGGTATGGCGGGTGAAGGGAAAATCTTCGAAGGAGGCATTCCATCCCCGAAAAGTGTAGCGGTTAAAAGGGATGACATCGACGCCATCGCCATAGGCAACTCCGACATAGACGTTTCCGCTCGGCAGCAGTTGCGCCTTCGAGGGGGTTGCGAACAGGACTAAGCTCAGCGATGCCAGCACCACGGCGGCGGTTTTCGACACGAAAATAGTTCCTCCCAATGGCACCACGCGTGCCAGCAGCAAATTCTACCTGAATGCGTGAAATTCGTTAGATGCAGTGTAACCGAGGCGCAAGATGCCTGCGTCCCAAAATTGAGGAAAGTGCAAAACGGGATGTGCCCAAACTTATTTACGTTCTTTTTATGATTCCGAAACGCTTCTGCCAGCGTCTATCTACTAGGATGCAACTCATGGATACAACTTGGCAAATCTGCCCACCGGCGCAGGAATCGGCGGGGCCCGGAATTCAACCAAAGGAGTTGACGTTGAAGCTAAGCTTGGAAACGCGAAATCTCGGTGATGTCATGGTCGTCCACTGCGAGGGTCGAATTGTGTATCGCGAAGAAGCGGTTGCACTTTCGAATCTGGTGGAGGAACTTCTGGAAGATCGCAGCAAAATTGTTCTGGATCTCAGCGCCGTCAGCTCCATCGACAGCGCGGGCATCGGGGAGTTAGTGCTGTTGCACACTCGAGCCCGGGCCAGGAAAGCGAATCTGAAGTGTGCCAGCCCCAGCCCGTTAGTGCGCGACTTGCTGGATCTCACCAATATGGATTCGGTTCTCGACATTCATCCCAGCATGAACGAAGCTCTGGCTGCATTCCAGCCCAAAGAAGTTTGCGCGGATTGTTAAGCCTCTTTGTTAAGCCTATTTTGTTAAGCCTATTTGCTAAACCTGATTGCTCACCGCTTGAAGGTTTAAGCCTGGGCGGACATTTCAATATCAACCTCAACTCTCGCGATGAAAGCGGTAGCGTCCGGCTCTGTCCGTCGCTACCGCTTCTGCGACTTTCAAAAACGCCCGGGCGGCGTGGGATAGTCCGGCTTCCTTGCGATAAATCAGGCGCAGTTTGCGTTGCACGTGTAACTCGCGCACCGGGATTCTTATCAGTTCGCGTCTTGCTACTTCCGTTTCCACACTGATCTCAGGCATTAGAGCCACGCCGTTGCCTAGCGCCACAAACTGTTTGATGGCCTGGAGCGTCGGCAACTCGAGATCCATGTGCAGCGGAGTTTTGTATTTCTGGAATGTTTGCAAAACTTTCTCGCGGTAGGGCGAGGAAACGGTGTGCGCCACAAAGGACTCGGCGCCCAGTTGGCGAATGCTCACCTCTCGCGCCGAAGCCAGCGCATGTCTGGGAGGAACCACCAACACCAACTCGTCCAGATAGGTCACCACGGAGTGCAGTCGCGGCTCTTCGGGCTTGTAAGACAGCACTCCCAGTTCGGCGCTGTGTTGCAGGACGTCATCCGGGATGCGGCTGCCCAGCGCCCGCTGCACCGTTATCTTGATCATGGGATGCAAGCGCCGGAACTCCGCCAGCACCGGCAACAAATAAAGCGCGGTCAATTCATTGGCCGCAATCTTCAGCTTGCCGGTCTCCAGCTTGCGCAACTCGGCCAGCGATTCATGGGCGTCAAGCCGCAGGTTCAGCAACTTTTCGGCGTACTCATAAAGAACCTGTCCAGCATCGGTGAGGACGCCTTCGCGCGACGACCGGTCGAACAAAGTCTCGCCCAATTCGTCTTCGAGCTTGCGGATGGTTTGGCTCACTGCGGACTGGGTGCGGTAGAGTTTTTCGGCGGCGCGGGAGAATCGCCGCTCCCGTGCCACGCTGAGAAACACTTCCAATTGGGAAAGTTCCATCCCCGCACCTTTAATGGTTACTTAACAATCTATTAGCACATCTTATCATAGAAGTTATGCTAATGATGAATGTAGAATTATAAGCATGGCTACATCGCCTTCGGACGTTAACATAGAGGCTGCAGGATCGTTTCATAGAGGAATATTCATGGCCACGGAGCAAACTCGGGAGCGAGTTGGAGAAAAGATGCAGGAGCAGGTTCGCATCACCGTTTTCGATACCACATTGCGCGATGGAGAACAGTCGCCCGGCTGCAGTATGAATCATCAGGAGAAGCTGCGCCTGGCTCATCAACTCGACCGCCTCGGCATCGACGTGATCGAAGCCGGATTTCCCATCTCGTCCGAAGGTGATTTTGAGGCCGTCAAAGATATCGCCAGCATCATCCGCCGGCCCATCATTGCGGCATTGGCCCGCGCCTGCCGCCCCGATATCGAACGTGCCTGGGAAGCGTTGAAGGACGCCGCCCGTCCGCGCATCCATGTCTTCCTGGCAACCTCCGACATTCATCTGCAATACAAGCTGCGCATCACCCGCGAGCAATGCCTGGAGCAAGCCCGCGAGGCTGTCCGCTTTGCCAAATCGTTGTGCGCGGACGTGGAGTTTTCCCCGGAGGACGCCACTCGCACCGATCCTGATTTTCTGTGCGCGGTGCTCGATGCCGTGGTTGAAGCCGGCGCTAGCACTCTGAATATTCCCGACACCGTTGGCTACACCATCCCTGCAGAATTCGGCGAGCTGATTTCGATCATCCGCCGCCGGGTCAAGGGAATCGAGAATGTAACGATCTCGGCGCACTGCCACAACGATCTCGGCATGGCCGTGGCCAACACCATGGCTGCGATCTCCGCGGGCGCTCGCCAGGTGGAGTGCACGATTAATGGAATTGGTGAGCGCGCCGGTAACGCCGCGCTAGAAGAAATTGTGATGGCCATGCGCGTACGCCGCGATCGCTATCCGTATGAAACCGCCATCGCGGGCGAGCAGCTTTTCCCCGCCAGCCAACTGCTGAGTGAAATTACCGGAGTACCCGTGCAGCCGAATAAATCCGTCACCGGACGCAACGCCTTCGCGCACGAAGCCGGCATCCATCAGGATGGCGTGCTCAAGAATCCGCTGACCTACGAAATTATGACGCCGCAATCGGTCGGCGTTCCGGATTCGAAGCTGGTGCTCGGCAAGCACTCCGGCCGCCATGCCTTGAATATTCGTTGTGAACAACTGGGCTATCAGTTCGACCGCCGCGCGCTCGATGATATCTATCGCCGCTTCGTCCGGTTGGCCGACAAGATCAAGCGCGTGGAAGATCATCATTTGCTCGAGCTAATTCGCGAAACCCACAAGCCGGCCGGATCGGCCACACCGCTGTTTGAGGCCGTCCCTGCTGCGGCGGCGGCGACCGCGACCGCGACTCCTTACGAATCGCATTCACCACGTCCGTTTCCGATGGCGCCGCAAAGCACAGCTTTCGGTGCACCTGTGCCTCTTCCCGGCGACCAGCACCACGATCAGGAAGATTATCTCTGGGGCGTGTAGTTTCGATTTGATTCGGGATGAGCGATGCCGGCCAGCCACGTGTGTTTTTCGAGAACAGCCAGCCCATTCTGCGTGTGGAAAATATGGGAGCGAGCGTCCGCTTCTATGTGGAGCTTCTCGGTTTCAAGAATGTAGATTGGGGCACGGCAGACTTTACCAGCGTGAACCGCGACCGCGCCGGGATCTATCTGAGCCGGCAAGATCAAGGCTTGGGCAAGGCATGGATCTGGATTGGCGTGGAAGACGTCGAAAAGTTGCAAGAAGAACTCAAAGCCCGCGGCGTAACCATTCGCATGCCGCCGACGAACTTTCCCTGGGCGCTCGAGATGCACGTCGAAGATCCCGACGGCAATGTCATCCGCTTTGGATCGGAGCCGAAGTAGAAGTCATACAACGAAGGCCTGACACCAGGCGTTAGCCCGTTCCGCGCTAAACTACTCCCTGCATGCTCCTCAACCTGACCATTCTCCCCGGCGATGGCATTGGTCCCGAAGTCACCGAACAGGCCGTGCTCGTCCTGCAAGCCGTTGCCGAAATCTTCGGACATCAACTCAAACTTGAGCACAAGAATATCGGAGGCGCTGCTCTTTCCGCCGCAAACGATCCCCTGCCCGCCGACACGGTGCAGGCTTGTCTTGCGTCTTCTGCGGTGCTGATGGGCGCTGTCGGGAACCCAGCTTTCGATCATTACCCGAATCATCTTCGTCCCGAGGCCGGCTTGCTGCGCCTGCGCCGGGAACTCGGGGCGTATGCCAACCTGCGTCCGGCAACGTGTTTTCCCGCGCTGGAAGATTCTTCTCCACTGCGCCCGGAGTTAATCCGCGGCACCGACATCATGATCGTTCGCGAATTGCTGGGAGGACTTTACTTCGGAGAACCACGCTCGATTGAAGGCGAGCCGGGATCGCGCATTGCTACGAACACCATGACCTACGGCGAGCCCGCCATCGAGCGCATCGCCCGCGTTGCCTTCGAGCTGGCGCTGAAGCGTCGCAGGAAAGTGCTGTCGGTCGACAAAGCCAATGTCCTGGAATGCTCCCGCCTG
>Ga0302319_10011397_pt1 | contig 16874 bp, 14 predicted proteins | sample Bog_T0_2_FD_203319 | JGI IMG/M metagenome (GOLD analysis project Ga0302319, IMG submission 203319) | Peat permafrost microbial communities from Stordalen Mire near Abisko, Sweden - Bog_T0_2 | ecosystem: Environmental > Terrestrial > Soil > Wetlands > Peat | place: Sweden: Abisko, Stordalen Mire...
AAACAAAACCATGCCCTCGAAAAGTGTATTGCGGCTGCCAACAGGGGCTGGATGTCAGAAAAATATCTTCCCCCGGCAGGTCAGGAGAAGTGTTTTTTCTTGACATCCCCTTTTATAGAACCCGCCCACTTTTTCAGGATCGACTAATATACCTGTAGGTTGTACGGCACGCCAATACTAAACATGTAATGAGCAAAACTGATTGGAAGGCCATTCGCAATGCGGCCTGCCTGTTGCAAAGTAGGTCTGGCACAATGCTGGATGCCAGCATCGTTACAAGAAGCCAGGTGATAGCAAGGGCTTTCCCGCGGCCCAACGATATCTTTGGCCGATTGGCCTCCACGAATAGCAAGAGGATAAGAATCAAGACGGATGAACATTCGATGTACCGAAAGAGTGCGCCATGTTCCGAACCATTGCATCCCAAAAACATAAACCCTCCAAATACTCAACAACTGTCAAGATGATGCAATTCACCAAGCGCAGAATACGACGGCTACGGCAGCATAAGCATTGCCCAAATCACTCAAGAACGTCTTCGCATCTCCGCTCAAGAAAATGGAATCAAACTTAATAAATGCTGCCAACGCGCCAAAGAATTTGCAGGCTTCGAGTGTCGTCATTTTAGCCTGAACCACGGCTCGAATCAGCCCTTTGGCGTATCCCAACAAGGCTTCATGTCCCTGCGGATCAATGCCATTCACTGGATCACCGTTTGCATATAGATACTTGTGCAGCGACGCCGGATCCCAGCTATGTCCATCTTCCGGATCGCGTGACATGAAGCGCCCGGTGTTTGGGTTGTAGTATCTGGCGCGGAGGTAGTAGAGGCCGAGGTCGGAGTCGTATTGTTCGCCGCGGTAGAACGATGGGCAGCTTGACACGGCTCCAAATGCAAAATCCGCGGGTGCCGTCGTAAATGCATTCCTGGCATCGAAGCCGCAGGCCGAAGGTCTCGAATTGAGGCGGGAGGCAGCCGTAGGCTCAGTAACTGGCTGCATTAACGACGTTTCAGGGAGTCGTCGTAGATGCATTCTGTCTTCGTCGTAGTTGCAGATCGTAGACGTAGTCCAGGTCCCACGCATGGATCGTAACGGTATGCATACGACGGCGAATGACTCTTTAAAGCGCAGACTTTCCTCCGCGATTCCGTCAACCAACGATACTGGCGTTTGCAGCAGGCTCATCTGAAAAGAATCTCTTTGATTGCCAGAATTCTACTACATTGGAAGCGAGAACCACGGATTCTGGCTCTGAGCGTCATCGACGCTTTGCAAACGTTACAGGCTGGCATCGGCGCGTCGGTCCGTGACTTCGAAGTAGTCGCTGTCCGATTCGACATCCCCATCTTTGCCGGCGACACTTGAGCTGGAATTCTGAGCTCTGTCTGTATGGTCGGCAATTCGGAAGTAGCCTGCAACTGTCGATCAAAACCTGGAGCCGAGTTCCAGAAAAACGGGGCTCGTGGTGATTCCCAGAGGAATGTTTGTGAATTATCGAACTGTATCCATTCTGGGACAACACTCTCTCCTGTGCCGTTCCCGGATTCGCCCCTTCTTCTTTCTCCGTCTCCACTCTTGAGTTCCCGACCTTTACGGGGGAAGGTAGAGGGGAGCCAAGTTAGCGCACCCTAAGCTGATCTGCCGGAATCGCTGCCACGTTGGATTGTTTTGAAGAGGCAGACGGCTTCGATGGAGTGCGCCGCTCAATGAGGAAAGGCAGCCATGAGGTTATTGATCGCCGAAGACGACCGTGCGCTGGGACTGTTTCTGAGCCGAGGCCTGGAGGCCGACGGGCACCGTGTCCGCCTGGCCTACGATGGAGCAGCCGCGGTGGAGGCATTTCGCCAGGATCTGCCCGACCTGACCATCCTCGATCTCAATATGCCGGTCAAAGACGGCGAGCAGGTGCTCGAAGAGGTGCGCGCGCTCGACCTGGATCTGCCTGTGCTGGTGCTGACCGCCCGCCAGGAGGTGGACACGCGCGTTCGCTGCCTGGACCGCGGGGCCGACGATCTGATGATCAAGCCCTTCAGCCTGCACGAGCTGCGGGCCCGCTGCCGGGCTCTGCTGCGCCGCAAGCGCGAGGCGCGGCTGCTGTTGCGCGCCGGCGACCTCGAAGTGGACCGTCTGGATCACACCGCCCGCCGCGCCGGCCAGTCGATCGTCCTCACCAATAAAGAATTCGCCCTGCTCGAACATCTGATGCTCAACCGCGGCCAGTGCGTCTCGCGTGTGGAACTGCTGGACTCGGTCTGGAATCTGGAACCGACACAGACCACCAATATCGTGGATGTCTATGTCAACTACCTGCGCCGCAAGCTGAAGGATCCGCCCCCCGGAGCGCTGATCCGCACGGTGCGCGGGCAGGGTTACATGGTGCCGCCAGAGACCGAAATTGCGCTTCCTGCGCTGCCCGGGCTCTCCCTGCCTGTCATTTCACCTGTCGCGGCGATTCCGGCGGCAGCCGCTCCGGTCTTTGAAGCGCACTGATTTTCCGATTCAAACCAACCCGATCCGCATACAGGAGAATACTCATGGTCACGATTCCCGTACCCACTCTTCCGCTGGCTGTGCGCACGCGCCCGCGCACCGCGCTTGTCGCCAGCGCGGACCGCAGCTTTCGCCAGCGGCTCTCTCAAACTCTCACCGGCCTACGCTGGCAGGTACGGGAGGCCGAAGGCGGCGCTCAGGCCTGGGCGGAGGCCGAATCTACCGCGCCCGAAGCCGTCATCGTCGACAGCTGGCTTCCCGATCTGGACCTGGCCGAGTTTTTGAAGGACTTCCGGAGCCACTTTCCCGATGTGGATTTGCTGACCGCAAGCGGCACGGTCGCGCAGGAGAGCCCGCGCGGACCCCACCGCCAGGAACTGCTCTATGCTCTTCGGCGCTCGCAGGACAACGACACGGCGATCTGGAATACGGCGCCCGTGCTCAACAAACCCAGCCCGCCGGATTCCTTGCACGCCAGTTCGTGGCCGCTTCCGGCCGCTCTTTCCGCAGCCCCGTCCACTTCCTCGCCACAGGGTGGCGCGCCGGCCGCGGCGCAACACCAGCCCAGCCTCCCTCGGACCATACCGGCCGGAGTGAATCCGCCCGGGGCCAGGATCGAGCCGACCTGCGCAGAACGGCTGCCGGAACTGATCGGCTACGCCCCCTGCATGTTGGAGGTGAGCCGCCGCATACGGCTGGTTGCCCCGCGCTCGACCCCGGTGTTGATCGAGGGGCCGACCGGCTCGGGCAAGGAGCTGGTGGCCGAGGCTCTGCACCGGCTCTCGGCGAGAAGCCGCAAGCCTTTTGTCGCAATCAACTGCGCTGCGATTCCGGAAGCGCTGCTCGAAGCCGAGCTCTTCGGCCACACCCGCGGAGCTTTTACCGGCGCGGTGCAGGGGCGCATCGGGCGGATTGAGGCCGCCGACGGAGGAACTCTGTTTCTCGACGAGATTGGCGAGATGCCGCTCTCGCTGCAGTCCAAGCTTCTCCGATTTGTCGAGTGCGGCGAGTTGCAGCGCGTAGGCGACAACGAGACGGTGAAGGTGGACGCGCGTATCGTGACGGCGACCCACCAGCCGCTGGCCCAGCAGACGCAGAACGGAGGCTTTCGCGCCGATCTCTACTATCGGCTGGCGGTCTTCCTCATTCGCACCCCGTCGCTGGCCGAGCACAGTGAGGACCTGCCGCTGCTGATCAACCACTTCATGGCGCGCATGGGCCGCGAGGCTCCGCTGAAGCGGGTAGATCCGGGCGCTCTGGCCAAGCTCGCCATGCACGACTGGCCGGGGAATGTCCGCGAACTCGAACACGTGCTCGAACGGGGCGCGATTCTGGCCGGCGAAGAGGCCGTGCTGACCGCGCAGGAGATCGACTTCGGGGTGACGGTGAACTGAAAAGGCAGCTTTTAGCTGTTAGCTCTTAGCTTCCAGCTATTGATCCAGACCGAAGAGAGTGAGGCATCGAATCCCACCTTGGATGCAAAGGCAATGACCCTGCGAGGGTGCCCATTTTTATGGGCCGGATCAATGGCTTTTGGCTCCCAGCTTCAAGCTAAAAGCTAATAGCTTTGTCGTCGGGAAGGAGGATATTGCGATGCAGGTTGAGACTCAGCTCAGCGACCAGATTGCGCGTTACCTTGACCTGGCCACCAGTCAGGTCAAGTTGACCGCGGCCAACATGGCCAATGTCGATACCCCCGGCTACCGGGCCGTGGGCATGGACTTCGCGGCAGAGATGCGGGAGGCGATGACCGGGGTGGAGCAGGGTCAGTCGGCGCCCCCGGTGCACGTCACGGCGGTGGATGGGCTTGTCTCCCGGCCCGACGGGAACAACGTCTCGCTGGACCGGGAGGGCTTGAATCTGGCTGAGGCCCAGTTGAGATTCAAGACCGGCGTTGCATTGCTCCGCCAGGAGTATCAGCGTGTCTTGGATGCTATTCATGCCGATGGCAAGTAGCATGGATCGCAGCGTGCAGCAGTCAGTCGCCAAGGAGCGCGCAAGATGAACCTCTTTGCAATGATGGAGACTTCGGGCAGCGCCATGCAGGCCGAGCGAATGCGCGCCGAGGTGGTAGCCGCCAACATGGCCAACGCGAAGACGACCCAGACGGCCACCGGTGGCCCTTATCACCGGCAGCACGTGGTCTTCGCAGCCCATGGCGGCGAAGCGGGCTTCGCCAACACCTTCAACACAGTTTCGGGAGCTGCGGGGACAGAGAACGCGTTCTCTGGAGGCCTTGCCGCGACCTCTCTGCCCCCGCTCCCTGCGATGCTGCCTCTGCTGAATCCGACCGGGGCCATGAATGGCGTTGGGGGCATTTCCGGTACGGTGGCCCCGAGCGTGGGGATTGCGGCCGTGGTCGAGGATACCTCGCCCCCGCTCAAGCGATACGACCCTGGGCATCCGGATGCCGGACCGGATGGATATGTCTCATATCCGGACATTAATCCGCTCACAGAGATGGTTGACCTTATGGGGGCGACGCGGGCATATGGTCTTAATAGCTCCGCCGTGCAGGCCGAGAAGGGCATGATCACTTCGGCGCTTGAGATCGCCAAATCGTAAGAGAAGAGCGATGAGGCCAGCGATCACGGTTCTATCTATCATTCGTTGGCCCGGTTGCTCTGGGCCTTCATAATCCACAGGTGATCGAGGGTCCCTCGCGCCGCTCAGGCGCTGCGGTCCGGGTCATCCGGATGCGGAATTTAATTCAAAATGTCGCGTATCGGGACCTTAAGCCGCTCACAGAGACGGTGGACTCAAATCGGGGCGCCGCGTGCATGTGTCCAAGACAACTCAGCCGTGCAGACCGAAAAAGTCTTGATCACCTTGGCACTGGGGATTGCCAAGTCCCAAGTAGCCGGCTGGCTGCTGCAGGCTCTGCCCGTTGCAATGCCCGGAGCGAAGCCAAGAGCAGAGAAGGAGATCCGATGTCGATCCTGATGAATCCCGTAGCCGTCGCCCCGCTGGCGCTACCGGCGGTGACCGGGCCCAGCGCTACGACGGCCTTGACTGTCAGCCGCGGATCGGGCGCTTCGCCCGCCCCGTTTTCCGATCTCTTCACCGATGCGGTGGGCCAGGTGAACCAGCTCGAAGGTCAGGCTCACGCCGCTGTCACCGGGCTGATGACTGGCTCGGGGGTGGATGTGCATCAGGCGATGATCGCCGCCGAGAAAGCGAGCATGGCCTTTGAACTGGCGCTGGCAGTGCGCAACAAGGCCGTGCAGGCTTACCAGCAGGTGATTGGAATGCAGTTTTGAAAGCAGTTTTCAGTGACCACTGAAAGCGGAGACTATGGCCACGGGAACACAGATGGAGAAGAGCGTGCCAGTGCACGGACAGCCGCAGCCGGGGCAACCGCAACTGTCCGACCGGCTGGCCGGCCTGTGGGGCCGGGCGAGGGTTAGCTGGGGAGAGATGCATCCGGCGCAGCGCGGCTGGGCGGTCGTGACGGCCCTCTTGCTGGCCTCGCTGGTTGGCGGCCTCTTCTGGTATGGCCTGCGCACCGACTGGCGCGTTCTCTATGCGGATATGGACCCGGAGGATGCGCGCCAGGCGGGGCAGATTCTCTCCCAGGCGCAGATTCCCTTCGAGCCAACGCCCAACGGGGCGGGGCTCATGGTTCCGGCCGCGCAACTGGACAAAGCGCGCCTCTTGACTGCCGCAAAAGGCCTGAAGAGCGGGCGGCTGGGATTTGAGATCTTCGACAAGCCGAACTGGGTGGGCTCGGAGTTCGACGAGCAGGTGAACTACCAGCGGGCGCTCGAAGGCGAATTGGAACACACGATTGCTTCGCTTTCCGACATCGAGTCGGCGCATGTTCACCTGGTGCTGCCCCACGACTCGCTGTTTCGCGAGCAGGAACGGCCGGCCAAGGCCTCGGTAGTGCTCAAGCCTCGCCATCGCACGCTGGCCGACGGAGAGCCGGAGGCGATTCGCAACCTGGTAGCCTCGGCGGTGGATGGCCTTCAACCGGATCGCGTGATGCTGGTCGATGCGGCGGGGCATCTGCCGCTGGGGCCCAAGACCGCCGAAGCAATGCAGATGAGCGCAGAACAAGCATTGGAAGAAAAGCTGATTGCCACGCTCGAGCCGGTGACCGGCGCGAGCAACGTGCGCGCCTCGGTGACGCTGGACTACGACCCGCAGGCCACCGAGGAGACCGAGGAGAACTACGACCCGGATCAGACGGTGACCCTCTCGATGCAGCGCACCGAACAGACCTCCGGTCCGCAGCCGGTGGCCGCCGGGATTCCCGGCGCCGCGTCAAATGCCCCCAACTCGCAGGCCCTGCCTGTCTATCCGCAGCTCAGTAGCGCGCCGCAGACGGCCAAGAGCGAGTCCGGGACGTATGCCGCCTCGAAGACCGTGCGTCATGTCACCGAAAACCCAGGAAAGTTGCGGCGAATGACTGCGGCGATCGTGGTGAACGACCGGCTCGTCGAGGCCGCCTCCAAGGGCAAGGCTGCGAAATGGCAGCCCCGCTCGGCGGAGGAGTTGCGCAACCTGACCGCGCTGGCAGAGGCTTCGGTGGGCTTCGAGACGGCACGGGGAGACATGCTGCAGGTTTCGGATCTAGCCTTCGATGAGAACCGATTGCAGCCTGCGGTCACGCTGCCGGGGCAGTTGCTGGCTACGGCGGAAGGCTCGCCGGTGGTGGTCAAGTACGCGGCGTTGCTGGCCGGGCTTCTTTTAGTGGTCGCCTTCGGAGTGCGTCCCGCTTTGCGCCACGCCCGGCCGGGCTCTGGGCCGAAGCAGGCGGTCAAGGAACTTCCTGCCCACGCCGAGACTGCGGAGCAACGTGTGCTGAAGCCGCCCGAACCGGTTGAGATGGACCCGGAGAGGATCAGGAATCAGGAGATCTTCGAGCAGGTAAGCGACCACCTGAAACGCGAACCTACGCAGAGCTCCCGCCTCCTGCAGAGCTGGATTCACTCCGACTGATTTGGGCTCGGAGCGGGGCAAAGAGGATTGGGTGAAGACAGGCAGGAGTTGGCGAGTTAGAGCATTTTCGGGAATTGTGTAGACCGGAATCTTGTAGCTATCCCACCCATTCCGCAGAAAAACGCGGAATGGATGGGGCACGGAGGTCTACAGTAAATCCGAAAATGCTGTAGAAGCAGGACGGCAGGGAAAGGACCGGGGTCTTGGCCGAAGAGGGGAACCAGAACGGGGCGGCACACCGGCGTGCGTCGGCGAACCTGAGCGGGGTGCGCAAGGCGGCGGTCCTGCTGGTGGCCGTGGGTGAGGAGTTGGCCAAGGAGATTCTGCGCGCTCTGCCGGAGGCGGACGTGCAACGGCTCACCGAGGAGCTGGCCGATCTGCGGGGCATTACGCCGGAGCTTTCGGCCGAGATTCTGGAGGAGTTCTGGGAACTGCTGGAGACGCAGAATTTCATGGTGCATGGGGGCCTGGACTATGCCAGCCGGCTGCTGATGGAGACCTTCGGCAAGGAGCGCGCCGACGACCTGCTGATGCTGGTGCGCCGCTCGCAGGAGGCCGCGCAGGGCAACCTGGCCAAGCTGCAGCGCACCGATCCTCAGCAGCTGGGCAAGCTGCTCGACAGCGAGCATCCGCAGACGATTGCGCTCGTTTTGGCCCATCTCGATCCCAAGCGGGCCTCGATGGTGCTGGACAACCTGGGCGAGGACCGGAAGGTGCTCTCGATCCAGCGGCTGGCCGAGATGCGCCAGTTTTCTCCAGAAATGGCCCAAAAGGTGGCGCACATTTTGCACCGACGCCTGGAGAGCGTGGGCGACACGGCGCGCAAGAGCTACTCGGGCTTCAAGGCGGTGGCCGATCTGCTGAACCGGCTCAATGCCGAGGAATCGAAGAAGATCCTCGAAACGATCGAGGACGGCCAGCCGGAGTTGGCCTTGAGCATTCGCAATCTCATGTTCACCTTTGAAGATCTGGTGACGGTGCCGCCGGCCACCATTCGCGAGATCGTCTCCGGGGTGGACAAGCGGCAACTGGCGCTGGCGCTGCGCGGGGCCAAGGATGAGTTGCGCGCCCAGATCTTCAAATCCATGAGTTCGCGGGCTGTCGAGATGCTGAAGGAAGACATGGAAGTTCTGGGGCCGGTGCGATCGCGCGAGGTGGCGCAGGCCCAGCAGGAGATTCTGAACCTGGCGCGGCGGCTCGAAGCCGAGGGCAAGGTGGTTTTGAAGCTCGAGACCGGGGACGAGATGCTGGCGTGAGAGCCAGTGGTTAGGGATTAGGGATTTGGGGTTAGGACAGAGACTGGGAGCAGGCTCAAAGGTCATGAACAGGCGGCGCAGTTGCTCCCTAACCTCTAAGCTCTAACCCCTAATCCCTAAAAGAGAGGGAAGTCTTGCAGCAGACGGGATCGGCAACGCAAAGGACCGCCTCCGGGCGCATCGAGGTCTTTGAGTACCCGTCTGACCCCAGTGCGCCTCCGCTGCCGGTGTGGGATGGATGGACGGGTGCCGATGGGGCAGGCCCCGGTGCTTCCGAGGCGAAAGGTGGCGAAGTTGGAGGCGGGAGCGTCGATCAACATCTGCGCGCGGAGTTGGATCAGCGGCTCGCCGAGGAGACGCGCAGATCCTTCGAAGCCGGACGCGAGCGGGGCCGTCAGGAGGGCCGCCAGGCCGAGCACGAGGCCCAGGCTGCTGCCATGTCTGCGGCAGAGCAGCGCCGAACACGACAGACTATGGATCTGATCGAGAGCTTCAATCAGGAGCGGGAGCGTTATCTGCAAGCGGTCGAGCACGAGGTGGTGAAGCTAGCCCTGGGGGTGGCGGCGCGCATTTTGCGTCGCGAGGCGCAGATGGACCCGCTGCTGCTGACCGGCGCGGTGAGGGTGGCGCTGGGACAGCTCTCCGGATCGACCCAGGTGCGGCTGCGCGTGCCGGCCGGCGAGTTGGACCTGTGGACAGAGTCGATTGCCCTGGTGCCCAATCTGGCGGCGAAGCCCACGGTCGAGGCGGGGGAGGGAATGCGGCTGGGCGACTGCGTGATCGAGACCGGGCTGGGTTCGGTGGATATCGGAATTCGCGCCCAGTTGAGCGAGATTGAGCGGGGTTTCTTTGACCGCGCCGGTGGCTCGAGAGCGGAAACCCCCAACACGGATGCCGCCAAGCCAGATGGGGCAGGCACTGGGCGAAGCCAGGAGGGGCGCGCATGACGCTGATGCTGGCCCGCTACTTTGGCCGTCTGGAGAGCGGCCAGCCCTGGCGCTGGCGCGGGCAGGTGCTGGAGTCGGTCGGCCAGACGATCGAGTCGGCGGGGCCGCTGGCCTCGGTCGGCGAGTGCTGCGAGATTCAGGACCAGTTCGGCCGCGCGCATCTGGCCGAGGTGATCGGCTTTCGCGGCTCGAATGTGCTGTCGATGCCGGTCGAGAGCACCGAGGGCATCCGTTTCGGGAATACCGTCGAGGCTTTGGGAGTGAATCCGGAGATCGAGGTCGGGCCGGCGCTGATGGGCAGGGTGCTGAATGCGCTGGGCGCGCCCATCGATGACGGCCGTCCGCCTCTGGTCTCTCTGGCGCTGCCGCTGGACGGAGTGGTGCGGCGGCCGCTGGACCGGGTGCCGATTCGCATTCCACTGGGCACGGGAATTCGCGCACTCGACGCGCTGCTGACGGTGGGACGGGGACAGCGGGTGGGGATCTTCGGCGGCTCGGGCGTGGGCAAGAGCACGCTGATCGGCATGATGACCCGCAACACCGAGGCGGACGTGACGGTGGTGGGCCTGGTGGGCGAGCGGGGGCGCGAGGTGGTCGAGTTTCTCGAAGACTCGCTCGGCGAAGCGGGCCGGGCGCGCTCGGTGGTGGTGGTTTCGACCTCCGACCAGTCGCCGCTGATGCGCATGAGGGCGGCGCTGGCAGCGACGACGATTGCCGAATTCTTTGCCGATCAGGGCAAGCATGTGCTGCTGGTGCTGGACTCGCTGACCCGCTTTGCCATGGCCGCCCGGGAGATTGGCCTGGCCGCCGGAGAGCCGCCGACCAACAAGGGGTACACGCCATCGGTCTTTACCCGCCTGGCGCGGCTGGTTGAACGCAGCGGGCAGTTCCGGGTGGGCTCGATCACGGCGTTTTATACGGTGCTGATGGAGGGCGACGACCAGCAGGATCCGATTGTCGATGCGGTCCGTTCGCTGCTCGACGGCCATGTCGTGCTCTCGCGAACGCTGGCGGCCGAGGGCTGGTATCCGCCGATTGAATTATTAGATTCGATCAGCAGGCTGATGCCGGCTGTCACCCAACCGGCGCATCGCGAGAATGCGGCTCTGCTTAGAAAGTTGCTGGCCGTCTATGCACGCTCGGAGGATCTGGTGCGGATCGGGGCCTACAAGCCGGGCTCGGACCCCGATCTCGACCGAGCTTTGAGAGCCCGCGGAGCGATGCGGTCCTTTATGACGCAGGAATCGCGCGAGCAGGTCCGCTTTGCCGAGTGCGTGAACCGGCTGGCGGCGCTGGCCGCGGAGGTGTAAACCATGGCCCCCTCGCGCTCGTTGCGCCGCCTGCTGCGAATCCGGGATCTCGAGGAGGAGCAGAGCCGGCTGGCCCTGGAATCGGCTCTTGGCGAACTCAACAGACTGGAGAATGCGCTGAAGGCCACCGTCGAGCTAGAGCGCAGGGGCCGGAGGCTGATCGAGGCCAGCGCGCGGACAGGCGAGCTGCCGGACCGGCTCGCAGGCCTCGAGGAGGCTCATACGGCGGACCGCTTGTTTGCGGTTCTTGGGCCCAGAATCGAGGCCAAGGAAGAAGAGATCATGGCGCGGCGGGCGGAGTTTTTCTCGAAGAGGATCGAGCGCCGCCAGGCCGAGACCCTGATCAAGGAGAGCGAGGCGCAGGAGGCGATCGAGGCCGAGCGGCGCGGCCAGCAGGCGATCGACAACTGGTACGGCTCCCGGCAATACCGCGAAGGGACAGATACTGAGCCGGCGACTCTCTCCGCTGAGGGCTTGGAATCGCAAGCGCAGGCGGCTTTGGAGAGTTCCGCCGGGCAGGACTCGTGGGTTTCGGATGAAACTTGAGAGAGAATCCATAGCCGATGCACACAGGCTTCCTCAATCGGGATTTCCGGCCCCAATCCTGACAAGGTTCTAACCCTCCCCCCACCTCCTTTGGCACGCCTTCTGCTTCATTCCCCTGTATGACCCTTGCCACAGGAATCGAAATTGGATCGGGCGGAAGCTCGTCACCGGGACTGGGCAAGGCTCCGGGAGCGGCGCTCGGAACGGGGCGGGTTGGGACGGCAAAGCAAGGCTTCTTGCCGCCAATTGCTCCTGGGAATGCTTCCGGGAGTGTGCCGGGCACGGAGAGCTTTCGCGCAGGCTGGCAATCGCTGCTGGCATCTCTGGCGCCCAGCAGGAAAGGCTTCGCCGAGAACGAGGCCGAGGCGGATCAGGGGAAGACGCCCGCTCAACCGGCAACGGCGAAGGCAGCCGGGAAGACCTTGGGATCAACGTTAACGCTGGCGAACAGCGCAGGCCTGCGTGTGGACCAGGGGAGAGAGAAGGGAAGCTGCGCGGCGGGCGCGGAAGCGAGGCCGTCCCTGGCTGTCGCGCAGGATGGAGAAACCGCAGATCGGAAGGCTGCCGGGATGAGAGACCTGGCCTCGACGAGGACCGAGGAGAGGAAGCCGGCGCCGGAGAAGGAAGCGGCGAGCATCCCGCAGTCAACTCACACTCTTCGAGCCGCCAAGAATGAGGCTGCGGCGGTAACTGCCACGGTCGAGCCGGCGCCTGGACTGTTTCCCGCCGCAGGAGCAAGCGCACCGCAGACAGTGGCACCGCCGGCAATCGTCAGGCCCTCTCTCCACGGGTCGCAGAGTACGGCACAACCTGTACGGCCAGCTGTACAAAATGATGTGCCCCAGGGTAATCTCCCTGTTCCTCTGCCGGGCGGCTTTGCTTTGGCCGCCTTCAGCCAGCGTTTGTCGGCTTCCGACCGTTCCGTTGGAAGATCAAGGGATGTGAAAGAGGCCGCGCAGGGGGTGACGGAAGAAGGTAAACCTTCGGCGAGGCAAGGACCGGGTTTGCCTGCGCTGAGCCTGAGCGGGCGATGTGGTCCGGCCCCCAGCGCTGCGGAGTTGACGAGCGCACAGCAAGAACCTGCGATGTCGGCTACCTTGAGCGCTGCGGGCGGAGGGCCGCTGGCAAAGGCTGTGCTGGGCCAGAAAACGGCTCAGCCGGTTGCACGGAGCCAGGAGTCCATTCGGAGAGTCGTTCCAAGCGAGATGGGGACTCCGGTGGTGGCATTGAGTTTGAGCGCTATTCAGCCGGAGCGACAAGGCCGAGACTCGACTCGGACGCTCGTTTCGGGTCAAACCAGGACTCAGGCAATCGCACCGGATTCGGGCCCGATTCAGACTGTCGCGCCGAGACAGGACGCGACTCTCACAATTGCTGCAAGCCGGGAAGAGAATTCGACACCGGCAACAGGCCCAAGCCTGATTCTCCCGGAAACGCCGAGCCTGGAATCCACTCGAACCGCTGCCTCAATCCAGACTCGGACCCAGGCAGACTTACCGGTCCCGACTCCGACCGAGAGCTTTGTGCCGAGACTGGATCGGACGCTCGCAACTGCCGCAAGCCGGGGAGCGGTTTTGACGCTGGCAACGGGCGCGAGAGCGATTCGACCGGAGATGCCAGGGCGAGAACCCACTCAGGAAGTTGCTCCAAACCAGATTGGGAGGCAGGAATCGGCACGGGGGCTGAACCCGATTCGGGTGGTCGCGCCAGGCCGGGGTTCTTTCCGGACATTCGGGTCAAAGCTGGACCGGCCTCCGGTTGCCGTACCCGGTACGGAACCGATTCAGCCGGGGACGCGGAGTCAAGATACAAGCCGGCCATTCGTTCGAGGTACGAAGGAAGCTCTGCCGCATGTGCCGGGCCTGATGCAGACTCAGAGTCTTGCGCCGAACCGAAAGTTGGATGAGGCGGCCGTCCCAGGTCAGGAAGAGACTCTGGCAACTGCACCGACTCCAAGCCCGGTTCAGCCGGATGCGTCGAATCAGGATTCGTCCCAGACGCTCGATTCTAGGACGCTCGCTTCAAGCCCGGGCAGAATCCAGGCAGCGGCATCGGGTTTGACCTCGGTTCACACACTTGCGTCTAGCCCGGACTTGGCTGAGAGTCTTGTCCCAAGCAACGTTGAAGGCCCGGCAGTCGCGCCGGAGCTGAGCCCGATTCAGAGCGTTGGCGTTAGCCAAGACCTCGCTCCAATCCTCGTTCAAAGCAAGCAGGAGAGCCGGGCGGCGGTGCCTGACTTGAGTGCGATTGAAGCCGCTCCCCGGAACCGGGGCTCATCGCGGAGATTCGTTCCAAGTGAGAACAGGGCTTCGATCTTTGAGAGCCCCAAGAATCCTGCCGAGCCGTTGACGCCGAGGCCGAATCCGGCCCAAGAGCCCGCATCCAGCCAGACTTCGGCCACGACTTCACCCACGCCGATCGCTATGAACCAGACTGTGCCGGAGAGGCCGGGGCAGAGCCAGTACCTGGCTGAAACAATTGCGCCGAGCCAGGATTTGCCTCAGACGGCAACTCCGAGCCAGAAGGACGCTCCGGCGCAACCGGCAAAGCAGGCTGCGGAGGTGACTCCGGCTGCCATCGGCAGCGCTGGCCCGGAGCCGTTGCCGGTGGCCGTCAGCGCGGCTTCGGCGGTTTCCCTGCCCGTCTTCTCGCCGGTTGGCGAGGCTGTCCCCGTCATCGCAGGCAGAGCAACCTCAAGCGGCGCCGGCAACTCGCGGTCTGCGCGCGGAGCCGGGAAATTGGACGCGGCACGGGATGGAATACCTCTTGTGCAGGTGCAGCCTTCCAGCCCGCTTGTCGATGCCTCGGCAGTGGCGCTCGGGGTGGAAGGCGCGCGTGGAACGGCAAGCTTGGCGGGAGCTTCGACGGTTGAGGCCAGCGGGCCGAATACCTTCGAGGCACTCGATTCTGCGGGCGTACTGGGGAAGCCGGCCTGGATTCACGCCGGGGCGCAGCGGGCCGAGGCGGGGTTTCAGGATCCTGCGCTCGGTTGGGTTGGTGTCCGGGCTGAATTGGGAGGGGGCAGGGTTCATGCCGAGGTGGTACCCGGCTCAGCCGATGCCGCCCAGGCGCTGAGCGGCCACCTGGCTGGATTGAATGCCTATCTGGCCGAACACCACACGCCAGTCGAGCCGGTAACGATGACTCCGACCGAAAACGGCTGGGCAGGGCCGGGCAGAGGCGGGGGCGCCGACCAGAATCTTCAACAAGAAACAGGAGAGCAGTCAGGGCAGCAAACGGGGCAGCAATCGGAAATGGGCGCCGAGACCGGCTTCCCATCCGGCCCGTCCGGGAACACACCCGTTTTATCGGGGGGCGCTTCGGAACTGCCGGTATTTCAAGGCAGGCTGAACGGGAGCGGAGAGGGTGAAAGGCGGGAGGGCCTTCACATTTCGGTGATGGCCTGAGCAGGATGAGCCGGCGATCAGGACCCGGAAGCCGGAAGACAAGAAGTGCAAGGAGGGAAAATGGCGGCAATCGGGGGAATCTTGAATCAAGCGAACGCGGGGGGGCAGGCTCCATCGGCCAAGACCGCAAACCCCATGGCGGCAGCGGCGGCCAGCGGAAGCAGCACGAGCAGTTCCAGCAGCAACTCGGCCACCATCTCGGCCAACGACTTTCTTACCCTGCTGGTGACCGAGATGAAGAACCAGGATCCGACTGCGACTACAGACCCCAACGAGTACATCAATCAGTTGGTGAATGTGAACAGCCTGCAGCAATTGATCGGGATCAACCAGACACTTTCGACGGACCTGACCCCGCCCGCGGCAACTTCCACAGGCAACACCCCTATTCCCGATGTGACCGGCGCCGCCAAGGGCCTCGACGGCACGGACGCGCAAGCGCAACCGGCCGCGTCCACCGCCGCGACAGGCCTTCCCGGCGCGATCAAAGCGGCAGCAGCCAAGCTGGCGCCGGGTAATCTCGGCGTTCCCGCGGCCAACCCCGCAGCCAACCGCGTTGCCCAGTCCCTGAATGGGCGGCCGCGCGTGCAGTAGAGATCTCGCGAGCTTGAAACGGTGCGGCAGAATCCATTCAACCGCCGGCCCGGAGAGGGCCCGCGCCAACTGATGTTGCACGAGGAGAGGCACAATGCCCAGCTTTTATATTCCGCTCAGCGGTCTGGACGCCGACTCGACGGCGCTCAACACGATTGCCAACAACCTTTCCAACATGAACACCACCGGATTCAAGGCGCAGACGACGAACTTCAGCGATCTCTTCTACCAGGAGGTGGGAACGACCGGGTCGGGAGATGAGATTCAGGCCGGAACAGGGGTGCAGGTGGCTTCGAACAGCACGGACTTCTCGGGCGGCCCGGTCTCCTCGACCGGTGTCTCGACCGATGCGGCGATCAATGGCTCGGGGTTCTTTGTGCTCGACGATAACGGCAGCCAACTCTACACCCGCGACGGCAACTTTCAGACCAGCGCCGCAGGCACCCTGGAGAGCACCGAGGGTCAGCCGGTGATGGGTTACATGGCGCTCAATGGGGTAATCAATACCGGAGCGGGCTTGAGTAATATCACGATTCCCACCGGGCAGGTGATGCAGCCATCGGCGACCACAAGTTTCAGCATGACGCAGAGTCTGGACTCCGCGTCTCCGGTTGGCATGCAGGTCCCCGGCCAGGTGCAGGTCTTCGACTCGCTGGGCAAGGCCTATGAAGCCACGGTGACCTATACCAATCTTGGCGGCAACAAGTGGAGCTATGCCGTCACGCTGCCGGACACGTTGGCTGCGAGTGCTCCGGCGGCGAGCAGCGCAGCTACGCTGCCTGTGACTGAGACGCTGCCTACGGCTACCTCGGTTCCGACGAACACGACAGCAGCGATTGCGGCGACAACAACGCCCATCCTGCTCACCGGGGCTACGCCCGTCTGGTCGATCAATAACACGATCCTGGCGCAAAACAATCCAGCGATGGGTGTGCCCAATGCGCCCGACACGACTCTGAGCTATACGCTTGCTCCCACGGGTCTAGTGAACGGGAGCAGCAGCTTGACGATTGCCATTGGAGCGAAATCGATCACTTTGCAGCCTTCCTCTTCGGATGAGTCGGCGCAGAATTTTGCCGTGGACATCAACAATGCGCTGGTGGCGGCCGGCATTGCAGTGACGGCAACAGGGGCCAACGGCGCTCCCGCCACGGGGGTGAGCGGCACGTTATCCTTTGCAGGAACCACGGCCAGCAACTTCACCGTCGCGGGCACCTTGCAGCAGGATGTGCCGCTGAGCACGAGCAATTTCAGCTTTGGATCCTATACCGATCCGACCAGCGGCTCGACGACACTTGCCAAAGTCGATCCGACAACATCGTTGCAAATCAGCGAGGGCCTGCTCGGTCCCGCATTTGTACCGCCCTTCACCACTCCG
>Ga0302319_10011400_pt1 | contig 16870 bp, 16 predicted proteins | sample Bog_T0_2_FD_203319 | JGI IMG/M metagenome (GOLD analysis project Ga0302319, IMG submission 203319) | Peat permafrost microbial communities from Stordalen Mire near Abisko, Sweden - Bog_T0_2 | ecosystem: Environmental > Terrestrial > Soil > Wetlands > Peat | place: Sweden: Abisko, Stordalen Mire...
CAGCTCTCGAACCCTTTATGGCTGATTACTGCGCGTCAAAGACGGCTCACTGTCAAATGATCAACTCTGCCGTCGTTCGGTAATGGCGCCATCACCTGCGTTTCCCCTATATCAGGCACTGTCGCCGCGCCCGCCAAAAACTTCTTCCAAACCGATGATCCCGAGGATGACCCATTTCAGTTTCCACAGCAGCCAAAGCGCGACCGACAGCACGGCGCCAAGGACGATCGCGATCTGAACCGGCAGCATCACCACAAAGTGCAGCCCGAGAAAGACCACGATCAGAAAAATCATCCAGCTCATGTTTGTCCCTTCCTTCCGTGTCATTCACATCCAGGCGGCGCATTCCCGTCCGGATCGCCAGGCTCATCTGTGCAGAAACCCGCACCGGATGCAATAACGCCAAGCGTCTCCATCAAGTTCGTTTGGTCGCGGTTGGACTTGTTGGACAGCCCGTTTCGCCGACCAATATGCCCTCGGATTGCGGGCCGGCGACGCATTACATCTTGCCGTCTGCGCAGATAATGGCGCGACACTTTGTACCCTGGACCGGGGCCTCGGTGAGGCTGGTCCGATGCTAGGCGTAAAAGCTATTGTCCTGTGACCACAGTCTAGACGTTCCAACAAAGGGGTCAGACCCCAATGCACTCCAATGCAACCAGCTCAGGACCCTGCGCACCCTATCGTAACGCATGCGATCGTTTGAACCCTATTCAGCAAATATTTTGGCGCCTTTTCCATGAACTTTGCGCCGCGAGCCAGATAATCCATTGTCCTCAACTCTGAGGCAACAACACAACCCTTCGCCTTCAGGCCCACCGGAATTTGCACCTCGAAAGGCGATCCCTTTATCTTCGTTGTGATGGGACAGACAACCGCCCAACCCGTTGCAATATTGAACGCGCGCTCGGAAAGCACGATCGCGCGATGCTCGCCGGCCATTTCGGTTCCTGCCTGTGGCGACAATTGGATGAGGATGATGTCGCCACGTTCCGGTGAGTAAGGCATCAGCGCGTCTCGACTCCGACAGGATCGACATCGAAAGAAACGTCACGTCTATGCTTTTCGGGGTCAAAATTCGCCAGAAGCTCAGCCATCGTGATAGCGGGTCGTTTGCGACGAATGACGATTTCATCGTCACTCGCAGTGATGTCGACCGGATCGGATATGGCTAAGTGAGCCCGCGCCAGAACAGCAGATCCGATGCGCACCGCAGCGCTGTTTCCCCATTGAGCGATTTTGCTGGGTCGGGTGATCACGTCATCGGCCATAGCTGTATCCTCCGTATCTACTGTATAAACATGTAGTCGTTCTTGTTTGCTGTGGCAAGCGAAACAAAGGGGTCAGACCCCAATGCACATTGTATCATCGAGACCCTTGCAGACGGTGAGCTCCCTCTGTGGTAGGATTCGGCACGACCCGTTTTTCCTGGATGCCGGATCAAAAAGAGTAGCTCTGACCTTTTGTTGGGAGTGACGATTGAACAGAGCCAAGGCCATCGAGTTGCTGCAACAATGCAAACCGACCTTGGTCGCGCGTTACGGAGTGAATCGGTTGGCCCTATTTGGTTCTACGGCGCGGGATTCTGGTCGTGACGATAGCGATGTGGATGTATTGGTGGCATTCGACGGCCCGGCGACGTCTAAAAGATACTTCGGGGTACAGTTTCTTCTGGAAGATACGCTCGGTAAAGCCGTCGACTTGGTCACCGACAAAGCGTTGCGTCCGGAGCTGCGGGACTGCGTCGAACGAGAGGCAATCTATGTCTGATGCCCCGCCGCGCGCGTGGCGGTTCTATATCGATGACATGATTGAGTTTGCCGAAAGAGTTGTCACATATTCCGAGGGTTTCGATCAGGCTGGCTTCATGTGTAGCGGGCTTAACTATGACGCAACGTTGCGGAACCTTGAACTGATTGGCGAGGCCGCAACGCATGTGCCAGATTCGGTGCGCTCCACTGCACCGCATATTCCTTGGCGCGTCATCGTCGCCACGCGAAACCGATTAATCCACGGCTATCTCGGCATAGACAATGATGTCCTTTGGAGCATCATTCAGGACGACGTGCCTGAATTACTTGAACAATTGCGGCGCTTCGCTGGCGCATGGAAGCCGTGATATCGGCGGGCCAAGACCCAAAACAAAGGGGTCAAACCCCAATGCCCCGATCAGCTCACAGTCCGCATCGTCAGATCGGCAATGAAAGCACCACGGCTCTGATGCCGCGTTGCCGCCAGATCGCCGAGACGGCGCAAGACGCGCTTGGGCAGAGTGATGTTTACCCGCTCGATGCTATCGTCGAACACAGCCGGATCCAATTCGACCACCCCGACGGTCCAGCCGTCATACCCCGGCAGGCGGCGAACACCCTCCAGGCTCGACGGTGCCGGCACCGGTGGACCGGCATCAAGAGCGGCGTCGACCCAAGCGGTAACCGCCTCCTTGGCACCGTCGAGAGCCTCGTCGAGCGTGTCGCCGGCTGAAAAGCAGCCGGGGAGATCCGGCACGACCACGCCAAACGCCGTGTCCCTGGATCCTTCTTCGATCAGAATCCGATAACGCATCATAAACCTGCCTGTTTGCCACAAAGGCGTCTGACCCCAATGCACGCGGCTATGCCGCAGAGGGTAACAGGTCGTTCAGATTTTCGATCGGCCAATAACCTGCAGCCTTGGCGTCCAGCACAGTGATTTCCGCAATCCCTTGAGCGCTATACCCAATATTGACATTCCATCCGTACGATACGTCGCGAACAACAGGGTTGCCTGAGAATGCGATATGGAGGATGTCGTCCTGATTATCGTAAACGATTCTCATGGTTCGTGCTCCAGGGTCCGATCAATCATCACCGTCTCGATGATTACTGCTTCGGCCATAACGGCGGCGGCGCAGATAAGGAATTAGCAAGGCGAACCGGCTGATCGGGCTGCTCGGCAGGAGGCCGGTCGCTCACCACCCGACCGGCGCCACCGCGGCACGGCCGGCCGCCTGGCGCAAGGTGGCGACCAGACGCGGCTCCTGGATCGAAACCGCATAATCGCGTTCGACCAGGCGGCGGCCGGCTTCTCCCATGGTGCGCCGCAACTCGGCGTCCTCGGCCAGGGTGCGCAGCGCCGCCAGCCATTCCTGCGGCGTCGAGGCGAGAAATCCGTTGACGCCGGGTTGTACCACCTTGCGGTTCATACCGACCGGCGAGGCCACCACCGGCAGCCCGACCGCCATATATTGCAGCAGCTTGTAGGCGCATTTGCCCTGGCTCCAGCCGTCATCGACCAGCGGCATGACGCCTACGTCGAATTGGTGCAGCAAATCGACCTCGCGTTCCTCGCTCCAGGGCAGAAAGGTAGCCACCCCGGCCTTGGCCAAGGCGGGGTCGATGGCGCCGACGATGGTGACGTCGGCCCATCCGGCGGCGACCGCCTGCACCAGCACCGGCGCCAGCCCGCCCAGATAGAGCTCGGCCGAGCTGGGCGTGCCGATCCAGCCGATGCGCAAGCGCCGGGCCACCGCCGGCCGCCGGGCCGGCACATAGCGGTCGAGCGGCACCGCGGTCGGCAGCTGCGCCACTTGGACGGCGCCGGCCCGGCGCGCCCATTGCGCCAGATAGTCGTTGCCGACCACCACGGTGGTGGCGCGCCGCGCCAGACCTTCCAGCTTGCCGCCGAGCAGGAAACCTAAGGGGTGCCGGCGGTAGCGCAGGAACCAGGCGTCGTCGAAATCGACCACGAGGCGGACCTTGCGCAACAGGAACGCCTCGATCGCCAGCGGCAGCCAGGGCAGGGCTTCCTTCTCGATCCACACCAGATCATACGAGCGGCAGCGCCGCAGCACCGCCAGCCGCCGCCGATAGAATCCGACGATCTGCAGCAGTTTGCGCGGTCGGCTGTTATAGAGATCGGCGAGATAGGATTCGTCGAAGAAGGGCGACAGCTCGATGGTGAAGCCGGCGGCGCCCAGTGCCGCCTGAAAAGCGAGAAAGCGCGTCCGGCTGCTGGCGCCGCGCCGCGAATAGCGCGGCAGCGCCAGAACCTTGAGCGGTGCCGGCGGATTGGGCGCCGGTGCCGGGGCCGGCGCCCACAGGCGCGGTACGGCCCGCCACAGCATCAGGGTGGCGGCCAGTGTATCGGCGATTTCGCCGGGGGCGCGGCGCAGCAAAGCATGGCCCAGACGGGCCAGCGGCTCCACCGTCAGCGCCGCCGCCGCCACCGCCAGCGCCTTGCCGCCGAAATGCTTGCGGCTGAACTGGATGCGGCTGGCCGCCGCCAGAAACTGCCGCCGCGCCAGGATCGCCCTTGTGGTGCCGCCGCCGACATGGACTGCGCTGACTGCGGCATTATGGGCGCAGCGGCCGCCGCTCCGGCTGAGGCGCCAGCACAGATCGACATCCTCGTAATAGAGAAAAAACCGCTCGTCGAAGCCGCCCAGCCGCTGGAAGGCGCCGCGCCGGATCATCAGGAAGGCCCCCATCACCTGGGGCACCTCGCGGCTGTCCTGGTGGTCCCACTCGGTCATGAAATGCGGCGCCACCAGGCGTGGCACCAGACGATCGAGTCCGATCGAGTGCGCCAGCAGTCGGCCGACCGTCGGGAATCGGGCGCAGCAGCGCTGGGTTTGGCCGTCAGGCGCGCGCAGGCGAATGCCGGAAATCTCGATGCCCTGATTGCCGCCTTGTTCCATGAAGGCGACGGCGCCGCACAGGCTGCCGCGATCGAGCCTGACATCGGGGTTGAGAAACAGCAGATAGTCGGCCGCCGATCGCGCCGCCCCCTGGTTGCAGGCCACCGCAAAGCCGCGATTGTCGGGGTTGCGGACGATCGTCACGGCCGGATGGTCGAGCGGCAGGGACGACAGCGAGCCGTCCTCCGAGGCGTTGTCGACCACCACCACACGATCCAGCACAAATCCGCTGCAATCGGCCGCCAGCACGCTGGCGACGCAGTCGCGCAGCAGCGGACCGGCATTCCAATTGACGATGACGATATCGAGGCGGGGCAGAACCGCCGGGCCGTCGGACAGAGACAGTCCGGCATCCTCGCCGAGGACAAGGGCGCTCGCCCGCATTGCCACACCCCCCCCTTATTCGATTCCGCCGCCCAGGGGTACGCTGCCGCGCGCCCTTGTTATAACAACCCGATATCAGGCCATTTTGCAATGTTTGATAGCGTGGCCGCGGTTGGCGCAGTCGGCTAGCAGCCGGTCCGAAAAATCGCATGCGGAAGGCAGCACGGTAATTTTGCGCAAGATACGCAGCAAGGTGCGCAGCAATCTGGTGCATCGGCAGCGATTGGCGACGCAATATTGCGCAAAAGGACCCGCAGTCGCGGCCCTCGGCACTGCTTCGGACGGGCGCGTTGCATTAGAGTGCTGCGTTTTCCTTCTTTCTGGGTTAGTGTCGGAACCGGACTAAGGGAAATGGCCCCTCTGGCCGGGGAATGCGGGATTACATGAAGGACCAGAGTGAATCGGCTCAGCCGGTTGCGACCTTTTCGTCGATCGCGGCGCTGATCGAAGTGGCGCGCACGCATGGCGTGCATCTTTCCGCCGACCAGATCGTCCGCGAATATCCGCTCGGCGACGCCGAGCCGCCGCTCGCCTTCCTGCGGCAATTGGCCGAACGCCATGGCCTCAAGGGGCGGGTGGTGCAGATGCGCTGGCAGCAGCTGGCCCGTCTGGGTCGCGCCTTGCCGGCTATTCTGCGCATGAAGAACGGCGCGGCGATGGTGATCGTCGGCTATCGCGACAGCGATCAGGTTCCCCAACTGCTGCTGCAGGATCCGCTCGATTCGGCCGGCGCCGTGGTCGCTGTCGACGAACCGAGGCTGACCGAAGCCTGGACCGGTGAGGTACTGCTGATCAAGCGCGGCATAGGCGCCCCTGACGCCGAGCGGCCCTTCGATCTGGCGATGCTGGTCGCGGAAATGGGCAAGGAAAAGCGGCTGTTTCGCGACATCGGCGTCGCCGCCTTCGTGCTCAGCCTGTTCGCCCTGGCGCCGCCGCTGCTCTATATGATCATCGTCGACCGCATCCTGGTCTATCAGCGGCTGGCCTCGCTGTGGGTGCTCGGCGTCGGCATCGTCTTTCTGCTGGTATTCGACACCGCGTTCGGCTTTCTGAAGCGCTACATGGTGGCCACCGTCACCGCGCGCATCGACGCCCGTCTCAATATCTTCATGTTCAACCGGCTGATCGGCCTGCCGATCGACTTTTTCGAGCGCACGCCGACCGGCGAGGTCACCTATAAAATTGGCCAGATCTGGCGGATCCGCCAATTTCTGACCGGGCAATTGTTCGGCGTCGCGCTGGAATGCATCAATCTGCTGGTGCTGCTGCCGGTCATGTTCATCCTCAGCCCGACCCTGACCTTCATCGTGCTGGGCATTGCCGTGCTGATGTTTGTCACCGTGTGGTGCTATCTGCGGCCGATCGGCCGCGCCTATGCCCGGGTCATCCAGGCCGAGACCCGCAAGGGCACGCTGCTGGTGGAAACCATCCATGGCATCCGTACCGTCAAGTCGCTGGCGGTGGAGGAACAGAAGCGCCAGGATTGGGACAGCAGGGTCGCCGAAGCGGTAAGGGCGCAGACCGCGTTCCAGCTGCTCGCCAACCAGCCGCAGACCATTTTGCAGCCGCTCGAGAAGCTGATCTATGCCAGCGCGCTCTTGGTCGGCTCCTACCTCGCCATCGGCGAAGGGGCGACGGTCTATGCCGGCAGCCTGATCGCCTTCGCCATGATCGCCGGCCGTGCCGTCTCTCCCTTTGTCCAGGTGGCCAATCTGCTGCAGGAATTCCAGGAGGTTCGCGGCGCCATCCAGCAGGTGGGGGCGGTCGTCAATAATCCGCCGGAACAGGCCGCCGGCGTGCATGGCGCGCGGCCCAAGATCACCGGCGAGATCCTGTTCACCGATGTGCGTTTCCGCTATCCGACCGCCACCTCCAATGCGCTCGACGATGTGTCCTTCGCCATCCCCAAGGGCAGCGTGATCGGTATCATGGGGCGCAGCGGCTCCGGCAAGACCACGGTGACCCGCCTGCTGCAGGGGCTGAATCGCGACTATGAAGGTCTGATCAAGATCGACGGCGTCGATCTGCGCGAGATCGATCTGACGCATCTGCGCGCGAGTATCGGCGTCGTGCTGCAGGACAATTTTCTGTTCCAGGGCACCATCCGCGAGAACATCATGGCCGCCCATCGCGGCGCCACCCTGGAGACTGTGATCCGCGCCGCCCGCATGGCCGGCGCCGAAGAGTTCATCGAAAGGCTGCCGCGCGGCTATGACACCTTCATCGAGGAAGGCTCGACCAATTTGTCGGGCGGCCAGCGCCAGCGTTTGGCGATCGCGCGGGCCTTGCTGGGCGACCCGTCGGTGCTGATCCTGGACGAGGCGACCAGCGCGCTCGACCCCGACAGCGAGGCGATCGTCAACAGCAATCTGTTGCGCATCGCCGAAGGCCGCACCATGATCGTGATCTCGCATCGCCTGACCTCGCTGGTCAATTGCGACAAGATCCTGGTGCTGGAGCGCGGCACCCTCAACGACGCCGGGCCGCACACCGAGCTCATGGCGCGCTGCGACATCTACCGCCATCTGTGGTCGCAGCAGAATCGCCATCTCGCCGCCGCGCCGGCCAATGACCGTTCCACGCTTGCGGCGGCTTCCCATGTTTAAACTGTCGACCGCCAATGTGGCCGACCAGGCGATCAACGACTTCCAGTCGGAGACCGCCGAAATCACCGGTGCGCCGGACCCGCTGACCGCCCGATTGCTGCTTTATGTTCTGGCCGCGATGGTGCTGCTGGCGATCCTTCTCGGCAGCGTGCTGAAAATCGAACGCGTCGTGTCGGGCAATGGCCGCGTCGTCTCCGACGTGCCCAGCCTGCTGGTGCAACCGCTGGAAACCTCGATCGTGCGCTCGATCCTGGTCCATGCCGGCCAAAAAGTGCGTCAGGGCGACGTGCTGGCCACGCTCGACCCGACCTTTTCCACAGCCGATGTCGGCAATCTGCGCGAGCAGGCGGCCAGGCTGCAGGCCTCGATCGCCCGCCTGCAGGCGGAACAGGCCGACACGCCGTTCCTGGCCAAAGCCGAGGATCCGAGCACGCTGCTGCAATTGTCGATCTGGCGCTCGCGGCGCGCCGAATATGACTCCAGGATGCTGGAATTCAAGCAGAAGATGGAATCTGCCGAAGCCACCATCGCCCATGCCCGCGAAGACGTGGCGCATTACGGCTCGCGCCTCGATCTGGGCAAGCAGGTCGAGGACATGCGCAAGGAATTGGAACGTGTCCAGGCCGGCAGCCGACTGAATTCCCTGATCGCCGCCGACAACCGTATCGAGATGTCGCGCAATCTGGCGCAGGCGCAGAACCAGATCCTGAGCGCGACCCACGAAATGGAGGCCGAGCGCGCCGGGCGCGACGTGTTCGTCCAGCAATGGAAGAGCGCCATCACCAAGGAACTGGTCGACCAGCGCAGCGAGTTCGACAAGATCAGCGAGGATCTGACCAAGGCCGAGAAGCGCCAGGATCTGATCGCGCTGCGCGCCGTGGCCGATGCCGTGGTCCTCGAAGTCGGCCAGGTGTCGGTCGGCTCGGTGGTGCAGCCGGGCGAGAAGCTGATGACGCTGGTGCCGGCGACCGGCGGCCTGTTCGTCGAAACCGACCTCAGCGCCAGCGACCAGGGTTTCGTGGTGCCGGGTCAGGAGGTCAATCTCAAATTCGCCGCCTACCGCTATGTCGACCACGGCATGGGCCGTGGCGTGGTGCGCTCGATCAGCGCCGATTCCTTCGCCGCCAGTGAGGGCAAGGCCGAGACCCCCAACCGCTTCTACCGCGCCCGTATCGATGTGACCCGCGTCAAACTGCGCAATTTGCCGGCCGATTTCACGCTGGTGCCCGGCATGACCGTTACCACCGACATCGTCGTCGGCCGCCGCAGCATCATGCGCTATCTGACGGAGGGCGCGCTCCGCAACAGCGCTGAGGGCCTGCGCGAGCCCTGACGGGTTTTGCATCTGCGAATGTTCGATCGACTCCACACTGTGCTGAACAGACTTTCCGGGCGCGCGCGCGATCCTTATCGGCGGGCGCTTGCCGCCTTCGCCCGCGGCCGCAGCGGCGAGGCCGTCGCTTTGCTGCGCCCTGCCGCCGAGGCCGGACTGGCCGAAGCGCAAATGCGGCTGGGCCAGGCGCTGGAAAGCGGCGAGGGCGTGCTGGTCAATCCGGTGGACGCGCTGGCCTGGTATCAAAAGGCAGCCGAACAGGGGCATGAGGGCGCGCAGGCCCGTCTGGCGCGCCTCTATTGCCTGGGCTGCGCCCCGCCGCCGGTCGAACTGGCCAACCCGGCGGTACGGCAATTATTTCCGAACGGCCTCGCCGTCGAGCGCGATTTGGGACTGGCTCAGAAGTGGGCGCGCGCCGCCGCCGAACGCGGCCTGGTCGAAGCCCAGGCGCTGCTCGGCGATCTGCTGGCCGGCGTCCATGGCGGCAGCCCCGACTATCCGGAATCCAGGCGCTGGTACGAGGCCGCCGCGCAGCAGGGCCATGCCGGGGCGCAATGCGGTCTCGCCATTTTGCTGGCCGGCGCCTATCTCGGCGCGCCCGACCCGGCGGCGGCCCTGCCGCATTTCGAGGCCGCCGCCCACCAGGGCGATGTCCGCGCCCATTTCTACCTTGCCATCATGTTCAGCCAGGGACTGGGCGTCGCCATTGACGATGCGCGGGCGGTGGAGCATTTCGCGCGCGCCGCCGCAGGCGGCATCGCCGGCGCGCAGCGGATGCTGGGCTGGTTCGCGCTCAGCGGGCGCGGCATGGCGCAGAATCCCTTCACCGCGGAAAGCTGGCTGCGCAAGGCCGCCTTGCAGGGCGACAGCGAGGCGATGGTGCTGCTGGGGTCGCTGCACAGCCGCGGCGACGGACTGCGCCCCAATCTGGTCGAGGCGGCGGGCTGGTATCGGTCTGCTGCCGAACTGGGCCATGTCGGCGCGCAGAAGACGCTGGGCCAGATTCATCTGACCGGGGCCGGCGTCGCGCGGGACGAGGTGGCCGCCGCCAAATGGTTCGAACGCGCGGCAGGGCAGGGCGATCCCCAGGCGCAAACGCAGCTGGGCGCCTTCCATGTCGCCGGCACCGGCGTGGCGCGCGATCCCGAACGCGCCGCCAGCCTGTTCCAGGGGGCAGCCCTTCAGGGCGATCCGATGGCGATCTATAATCTGGGTGTCCTGCACACGCTCGGTCTCGGCGTGCCGCAAGACGGCGAGGCTGCCGTCGCCTGGTATCGGCGGGCGGCCGAACAGGGCAACGCCCAGGCGCAGTTCCGCCTCGGCGTCGCCTATGCCACCGGCGATTTGCTGGAACAGGATTATGGCGCGGCTGCCGATTGGTCGCGGCGTGCCGCCCTGCAGGGCCATGCTTCTGCCGCCGCCAATCTCGGCCGCTTCCTGATGCAGGGCTATGGCGTGGCGCAGGATCTGGCGGAAGCCGAAAGCTGGCTGCGCGGCGCCGCCGAGGGAGGCATCGTCCAGGCGATGACGGCGCTGGGCGAACTGCACGCCGGTCTGTGGGGCGGCGCCGCCGATCTCGACCAGGCCGCCCTCTGGCTGCAGCGCGCCGCCGATCAGGGCGACCAGCGCGCGGCAGACACGCTAGAGCGTTTCGCCACCGAGGGGGGTCGCGAAAAGCTCTAGCGTTCTATGAGACGCCTCGGCTTCGCCTCAGCGATTCCGCGCAAGGATGCGCGAGCGCTCACACTCACACTCACACCACCCGGTCGCGCGCGATGATTTCCAGGTGGCGCAGGATCAGATCTGGGTCGTAGTCGGTCCGCTCGCGGATCAGCCGTTCCCACTGGCTGAGATAGGGCACGCCGACCGGGTTCTTCAGCAGCAGATCGCGCTTGATGAAGGGGCAGCCGGCTTCGCCGATCAGATAGTCCCAGAAATAATGCGTCGGATTGAGCGGCCGGCCCTGCTCGACGGCGTTGAACAGGGTGGTGGCATAGGCCCGATGATGCTCCGGCAGATCCTTGCGCTCGAGCAGACCGCCCTGCAGCACTGCCGCACTCAAGGCGCCGGCCGCCTGCCGGTAGGGGAACAGCGCGCTGCATCGCAGCCCGGCCTTTTGCATCGCCTGGGTCAGGCCGATCTCATATTTGAGGATGACCCAGGTGCGCGACGGCACCAGCCGCACGCGCCGCCAGAAATCGGCGAAGGCGGGGTGATGCAGGGCATCGGGGTTGAACAGCAGAAAATAGCTTTGCAGGTGAAACTGCCGATCCCAATTGTCGGTGACGCTCCAAGCCGCCGCCTTGGCCGGATCGCAGGCTTCGATCAGCGGCGCCAGATCGTGCAGGGGTCCATAGACGCTGTCATTGGCCAGGATCAGCTGGTCGATGCAGGCAAGGTCGCCAAGGGTGGCGAGGGCGTCGCGGAAGGCGCCGAAATCATGGCCGGAATTGCGTCGCCGCAGCATCAGTGCGCAGAACGGCGCGATCTTCTGCCGCTCGACCGCGTCGAGCCGCGGCGCATTGCTGACGAACAGAATCTCCCAGCCGATGGCGCGCAGCGCAGCCAGATAATGGACGACATAGTCATGGATCTTGCCGCGCCGGTCGTAATGCAGGAACACCGCCACCTGCCGGGCGCCGGACAGCGACCGCTCGCCCAGATGCCGCTCCACGATTTGATTGCCCTGCGGCAGCACCAGACTGGCGGCGGCCGCCAGATAGGGGCGCAGGCTGCCGATCGCGTGCCGGACGCGGCGCGACCACAGGGACAGCAATTTCAGCAAGACGGCTTCACCGCGACGGGTCGCCCTGCGGCGCCTTGCCGCAGCGCCAGGCGGGGATTGGCGCCGGCGATGACGGCGTCGATCAGGGCCAATTGCCGCGGCAGGGTGACGGTTTTGAGATCGAACTGCTCGACGATGGTGCGACGGGCGGCGAAGCGCAGGGCCGCGAACGCATCGCCATGGTCCAAGGCCTCGTCGATCAGGGCGCACAGACCTTCCCGGTCGAAGAAATCGACCAGCAGGCCGTTGCTGCGGTCCTTGATGACCTCTTTGACCGGCGGCACATTGGCGGCGATCACCAGACAGCCGGTTGACATCGCCTCGAGCAGCGACCAGGACAGCACGAAGGGGTAGGTAAGATAGACATGCGCGCTTGAGATGCGCAGCAGCGTGATGAAATCTTCATAGCGAACCTTGCCGAGGAAATGCACCCGGCTCAGATCGACCTGCCCGCCCACTTCGTCCAGCAGCAATTTGCGGAAACAGCTGCCGGCCGGCGGCGGCGGACCATAGCTGACCTCGTCGCCGCCGACGATCAGCGCGCGCGCCTTGGGCCGTCGCCGCAGAATCTCCGGCAGCGCCCGCATGAACACATGAAAGCCGCGATAGGGTTCCAGATTGCGGGTGATGAAAGTGATCACCTCGTCCGACCCGGTGAGGGGGCGTTCGACGCCGGCGATCTGCAGCTCGGCGGCGGCCGGGCTGGCGATCAGGGTGTCGATGCCTTCATGGATGACGCTGATCCGACGGCGCATTTCCGGGGGATAGAGCGAAGCCTGCCACCTTGTCGCCGTGATGCCCCAATCGACCGACTGGAAGGCCAGATGGTTGATGGCGTTCTTGAGGCGAAGCCGCGGCGGATCGTCGAGCGTCGACGGCATCATCGGATCGAACCCGACATCGACGCCCACCGCGCGGTAATAGAATTCGAAATAGGCCAGCAGCGGAACCTCCGGCCAGACATCCTTGACGAACAGGGTTTCGCCCCAACCGCTATGGCCGATCACGATGTCCGGGTGAAAGCCTTGCGCCTTCAGGCCGCGGCAGACCTCGTGCACCAACTGGCCCCAGATCACCGCCTTTTCGAGATCGAAAAGATAGTGATGGAGGTTCGGCGTCGGCGTGCGAAACGGCGTGTAGAAACAGGTTTCGACGCCGATCTGGCAATTCTCGTTGGGCTGCGAGACGAAAATGACGCGATTGCCCGGCTGATCGGCCAGATGCTGCGCCAGATGCTGGAACTGGCCGGGGTGGTTCTGATGGATGAACAGGACGTTCATCGTTGCAAATCCGAGGGGTTGCGGGCCGGGTCGTGGTCGCGGCGGCCCGCCAGCATATCGGCCAGCGCGCCGGTGGCGGCCTGGTCGGCGGTTGCCAGCGAGGCGACCGCCCACAGATTCCAGTGACCGTCGGTCGTGACCGCCACCGATACGAAGCCGGCGTCGCGCAGCGCCTGTCCCAGGCTGTCCTGGGTAAATCCGGTGCGGTGCGCCATGAAATGATTGCCGGCCGCCAAAGCCGGGCGAAAGCCGAACAGGATGTCGATCGGCGCCACCGGACCGGCCGGCGACAGATAGGCCGTCTCCAGCAATCCGCCCTCCGCCACCGACCGCGCCGCCGCTGCCAGATCGGGCACGGTGACGACGGCGAATCCCGCCGGCGTCAGCACACGGACAAATTCGACCAAAGCGCGCGGCACGTCGTGGGGATAAAGATGCTCGATATTGTGCGAGGACCACACGCAGTCGAACGACGACGTGGCGACGCCCGGCATGTCGGTGATCGAGGCTATGATGTCGGGCTCGACGGCAGGGTCGATGTCGAGACGGAACTCCTGCCATGGCGGCTGATTGAAAGGCGGCGCCAGATCGGCATGGGTCTTGGCGCCACAGCCGACATGGAGCAGGCGAAACCCGGTCATGCCATGACGGTCCGCCCTGGGATTTCCAGGGGGCAGAAAAAAACACGCGTCGCGGGCATCGAACTCGGTCCTGGCCACATCTGAAGGGAAATGCCGCCGCATTTTGCCGGTTCCCCGGAATGATGGCAAACGCCAATTCTCGGCGGACGGCGCCGGAAAAAAGTGTGTAGGAGAACACAAAGGCGTTTCTTCCGGAACGGGATTTGTGTATCCTGACACAATGAATAGCCGAGAGATTATACGGCGCCTTGAAGAGGATGGGTGGCGTCTCGAGCGGACTGTCGGCAGCCATCATCATTTTCGACACCCCGGCAAATCTGGGACGGTCACGGTGCCGCATCCGAACAAGGATATGCCGATCGGCACCCTACGGAATATCGCCCGACAGGCTGGCCTCAAACTGGACTAAGCCATGACCCATTATGTCGCCTATATCCGCAAAGATGCGGACAGTGATTTCGGTGTGGAGTTTCCCGATCTGCCCGGCTGCTTCTCGGCAGGATCGACCGTCGAGGAAGCTCTGGTCATGGCCGAAGATGCCTTGGCTGGTCATTTGGCGGTTTTGATCGACCACGGTGACCCGGTGCCGGTGCCGCGGCAAATTGATGAACTGCTGGCCGATCCTGAGCGCGGCGATGCACTGGCCGTTCTTGTTCTTGCCGATCCCGATCTTCACAAACCAGAGCGGGTCAATGTCAGCTTGTCGCGGTCACTGCTTAAACGGATCGACGCGCGGGCTTCAAACCGCTCTCGGTTCCTCGCTGAAGCGGCCGAAGCGAAATTAAACGGCGACGTCGCCTGACACGCAAGGAAGGCAATGCCTGAGCGAATTGCCGTCACCAGCGGTCCGAGCAGGCGGGTTGACTCGATTGGTCGGCCGTCGCCGCAGAAGCCGTTGGCAGGCGGCGTTTTGTCCCCGACGGCACCGAAGCCTCGGCCGCCTGTTCAGGCCGAACGGCACAGCGTGCTAAGATTGAACCGGAAACCGCCGCTTTCCAGGGAGGGAAATCTTGCCATGCCCAGTCTCACCGCGTTGGCCACCGGCGTGGCTAAGCATCTGCGCCGCTGGTCGACCCGTTTCGGCCGCGACCGCGACGATGGCATATTGGGGCCGCCCGTCATCACCTGGCCCGCGCGCAGCGGCGTGCGCATGCCGCGCACCGATTGTCCCAATTGCGACTCGCCCGGGCCAAAGCCACTCTGTCTGACGATCACCTTCACCACCTTGCCCGGGTCGCGGCGGACCCTTCGCCTGTTGCGCTGTCCCGACTGCACCTGCCTGTTCTATTCCCTGCGCATTCCCCCCGACTATGCCGAGCAGGCCATGCTCGGGCGTGGCCGGGTGCCGTTCTATCTGCAGCAGGGCGCCGGTCTGTCGCTGATCACCCATCCGCTGGCGCGGCTCTCCGCACCCGCCGGCAGCGTCTATCTCGAGGTCGGCTGCGGCTTCGGCTTCGGCCTCGATTATGCGCGCCACGCCAAGGGGTGGAACGGGCGCGGCATCGATCCGGGCGGGATCGCCGCGCTGGGCGAGGCCATGCTCGGGGTGACGATCGAGCGCCGCTATCTGGGCGAGGCCGAGGGGGCATTGGCCGGCAGCTGCGACGTGGTGATGGCGTCGGAGACGATCGAGCATGTTCCATCGCCGATCGCTTTCGCCCGTGTGCTGCGCAGCCTGCTGCGACCCGGCGGGACGCTCATTCTGACCACGCCGGACGGCGCCGAATTGCGGCCGGACAACGATCCCAGCCTGCTGGTCCCTCTGCTGTCGCCCGGGCTGCATCTGATCTTCCAGACCGCGCCGAGCCTGCGCGCGTTGCTGCACGACGCCGGCTTCCGCCATGTCGCGATCGACAAGGACGGCCATTCGCTGGTTGCCTTCGCCGCCGATCGGCCGCCCGCGCTGGAGTCCGACAGTCTGGTTCTGCGCGCCGAATACCGCGACTATCTGGAACGCCGCGCCGCCGATTTCGGTGCCGGGGACGATCTGTTTCTCGGCTTCGCCGGCCGCGCCCTGCAAGAGGCGGCGAATGACCAGGCGTTCGAGCAGGCGCGGCGCGTCCGCGCCCTGCTGGAGCAAGGCTGCATCGCCCGTTTCGGCAGTGGCCTCGCGGCGCTCGGCGCGCGGGTGGCGGCGACCGGCGTCCTGTCGCTCGAGGCGCTGGCCGTTGCCATGCCCTTGAATCTGGGCGGCCTGCTCTATGCCGACGCCGTCCTGCGGCTGGCATCAGGCGAGCCGCGGGCCTGGCTGGGCGAAGCCTTCCGCCAGGCCGCCGCCGCCGCCGGCTTGCTGCGCCGGGCGCTCGGCGATCTGGCGATGGATGACGGCATGACCCAGGCCATCGCCTGGACCGCGCACAGCGAAGCCCTGTTGTGCGCCGCCGCCGCCGGCGACGCCGATCTGCTCGGCCGCCTGTCCAACTTGCCGGCCGCGCCCGACAAGCGGGACAGCGCGCGGCGCCGGCAGGGCATCAATGAGCGGATCCTGGTCGAACTGGTCAATCATGGGCATTACCCTCTGGCGCGCGCGCTTTGCGCCGCGACCGGCCTCAATGACCAGCCCTGGTCCGACCCGGATGACGACAGGGAACGCTCGGACTCCGAGCGTGACGCGCTGTTCGGCCTCGCCATCCTCGATTCGCAGTCGGACCAGGCGGATCTGGCCCTGCGGTCGCACCGGCGCTTCCAGCGTCTGCGCCAACTGCTCGGCGCGGCGCCGGCGCTCCCCGCCGGACTCTATCAGGCGGCCTTGCAGGGCGAGGAAGCGGCGCTCAAGCGCCGGCAGGCGATCGCCGAGCGCAGCCTGGTCGAACTGGTCAATGAAGGGAACTACCCGCAGGCCCACGAACTCTGCGCTGCCGCCGGCCTCAATGAGCAGGCCTGGTCCGATCCGGCGTGCGATGGCGAGCGGTCGGATTCGGAGCGCGACGCGCTGTTCTGCCTCGCCGTTCTCGATTCGCAGTCGGATCAGCCGGCTCTGATCCTGCGGTCGCACCGGCGCTTCCAGCGTCTGCGCCAATTGCTCGGCGCGGCCGATGCGCCCGGCGTGCCGGCGGGGCTCTATCAGGCGGCGCTGCGGGGGGAGCAAGCGGCGCTCGACCGCCTTACAGCGACGCCAGGAATCCGCGCGGGTCGCGCAGATGGTTGATGTTGGTGACGATGA
>Ga0302319_10011401_pt1 | contig 16869 bp, 7 predicted proteins | sample Bog_T0_2_FD_203319 | JGI IMG/M metagenome (GOLD analysis project Ga0302319, IMG submission 203319) | Peat permafrost microbial communities from Stordalen Mire near Abisko, Sweden - Bog_T0_2 | ecosystem: Environmental > Terrestrial > Soil > Wetlands > Peat | place: Sweden: Abisko, Stordalen Mire...
GCCGGCATGGGTGAAGGATTCAATGGACCAATGGCTCGCCGCTGCTGACCTGAAGCATGGCCGCATATTCCGCGCGGTGAGCCGACACGGCTCGTGCTGGGGGCGAGGAATCTCCGAGAATGTTGTCGGGTACGTTGTGCGCGAATGCGCAAAGCGTCTTGGCCTTGAGCCCATTGCGCCGCACGATCTGCGTCGCACTTGCGCCAAGCTGTGCCACTCCAACGGTGGAGAACTTGAGCAAATTCAGTTTCTCTTGGGCCATGCATCTGTTCTAACTACGGAGCGCTATCTCGGTTCCAAGCAGAATTTGGAGGAACCAGTCAATGACCGATTCGGGCCTCTGTGTAAGCGCGGAATCTCCGACATCAGGAGAACCTGATATTGCCAGATGAGATCAGAGTATTGGCATTCAAGTAATAGCAAACGAATCGTGTGCGGCAATCGTTCCATGAAATGGTCATCGAACTCGTCGTCGGAAGTGCTGTGTGCGCTCTGCGCGATCTCGCCAGTTTAGAACACGGCCCCATTATCAGATTTCTAATCAATCGAGGGCTTTGCTTTACCGATCCGCCGTCAATGAGTGCTTCGGCGGATTATGCACCATCCCCAGAAACACTCAGTCGACATGGACGTTCAAAAGTATATTCTCTGACCGATACTTGTTCAGAAAATGCGTACAGCCGCAATGGTCAATTTGGGCGTATCCCGACCTTCGCAAAGATAGATCCTGAGTTTACTCCGACTATTCCGTCGATTCCCGTCCATGCGATCGCGTGGATCAATTTCAAAAGTCTTGATGAACGTGCGTAATCCGTCGATCTTCTAGAGGCTGATGTTATCTGGTCTGAATTTCGAGCAGCTTGCCCAGTCGTGGCTTGGCGGCTCCAGGCTGGAGCGGGGCCAGCAGGGCAAGCCCTTTTGCGGCCGTTGCGCGGCTAATGTCCATCTGGCCGGCGGCGCGACTGGCCTGAGCTAGCGTCAACAGCATCGAGGGGCTTTTTTCTTTGCTTAGTGCAACGGCTCGTTCGGCAAAAGAGAGGGCCGTCTTTGGTTCCTGCAGAGATGCGGGTTCAACCGCCAGGAGATCGCTTGCCGCCTGATCCAGCGTGGTTGCAGAGGCTTGATCTTGGGCGGCCAGCAACTTCGAGCTGGCGATGCCAGCCTTAGCCACGGATGCCGCATCTGCGGTGATAAGCAGTTTGGACCGAAGTGTGCCCAGACGCACCTGTGCATGGGCAAGGATAGGTACATACTCCAGGTTTGAGGGGTCTTGCTTGATCAACTTTTGTAAAATGGCGACCTCCCGCGTCAAGATTTTTTCGGCAGCGGCAAGGTTCCTGCGCCGGTCGGCGGAATCGTTCGAGGAAGCTGGGTCCGCCGCAGATTCAAATGCAACCGACTGCAAATCCATGGTGATTTGCAAATCGAAGAGAGCGCGCAGATCCAGCGGGTCCAATGCCGAAAGATGCTGAACGGTCTCATAGACCTGGGCGTAGAGAGCCTGGGCCTCGGAGAATCTCTCCATCTCGACCAGAACATTGGCCTTGCCTTCGAGCAGGGAGTTGCGCACACGCAGGATGCGCATGCTTTCCTGCTCCTCTTTGGACAATGCCGAGACGCGATCCAGGCCCGCCTGAAAATCCTTGAGAGCCTGGGCCGGATCGCTCTCGCGTTCGACTTCCGCAATCTTCAACTGCGCTATCACCAAGGCGCGAAGAGCGCGGGGAAACTTGGGATCGATGCGCAAAGCGCGATTGGCCAGCTCGATGTCCTCCTGGAAGGCCTGCAATGCGCCGGGGATATCGTGGAGGCTTTCGTTGCCGCCCTGGCCCAGTTCATCGCCCAGAACACCGTATACGCTGGAGGCTTCGCAGAGTTCGAGGGGCGTTACGCCGGGAAGCGCGAGGATGCGCTCGTTGGCCGCGATCGAAGCATGCATGGAGGCAATCGCTTCCGGCATGCGCGTGGTGCCGAAGAGAACTTCACTGCGATATACCTCGGCGAAGGCATCAGCGCGCAGAGCCTCGCGATCCTTCGATCCATTGGCCACCAAGGGTTCAACCAGAGCGATGGCCTTGTCGAGGCTGGCCAGTGCGCCGTTGAAATCGCCGAGATTCTGAAAGTAGGTATTTCCCTGGATATTTCCCAGCCTGGTGTACGCATCGGCGAGATCGAGCCGGGTCTGACGATTGCCGCGAGTGTCTTTGGCTGCGTGGTCCAGATGTTCAAGGACGCGGGTGACAAGCAGCTTTTGCGCGCCGGTTGAGCCGGGAAGCTGCTGAATCGCCTCGTCCAGCTCGGTCAGCAGGCTGTTGCTCAACTCGCGCAGATCGGCGGCGCTTTCTTCGGCATTGCGGCGCTCCTGGTTGGCCACGTGGGCCTGCCAGGTTGTGCCGATCACGCCGCCAATCAACGACACCGCCAACAGCGCCGAAACCGCCACGGATACGCGATTGCGGCGAATAAACTTACCGGCCTTATAGCGGAAGTTGCCGTGCCGCGCGGCCACGGGCTGATCATCCAGCCAAGCGTGAATGTCGGTTGCCAGTTCGGCGGCGGTGGCGTAGCGTGCCTCGGGCTCCTTGCGCAGCGCCCTGAGCAGAATCGCCTCCAGGTCGGCATCGAGCCGCCAACCGAGCGCCGCGGCGGGTACGGGCCTGCGCGGCGGCTCGTTGCAGACGGCGCGCAGCAACTCTGCCGTCGTCAGCTCGGCCAGTTCGTAGGGCACCGTGCCGGTCAGCAGCAGATAGAGCAGCACGCCCAGCGAATAGGTGTCCGATGCCGTAGTCACCGCGTGGCCCAGCACCTGCTCTGGGCTGGCGTACTGCGGCGTAAAGGACTGGTATCCCTCGCGCGTCATTCCGCTGCCCGCCGCCGCAAACGAAGGCGTGAGCAGTTTGGCAGTGCCGAAATCGAGCAGCCGCGGCGCGCCGTCTGCGGCGATCAGAATATTGTCGGGCTTCAGGTCGCGATGTACGACGAAGTTCTGATGCGCGAACTGAACTGCCGCACAGATTTGCAGAAAGAGCTTCAGCCGCTGGCGAAGCGGCAGCTTCTCCCGTTCGCAGTAGCGATGGACGGGAATGCCCTCGACCAGTTCCATCACCAGATAGGGATCGCCCTCTTCGGTCACGCCACCGTCCAGCAGACGCGCGATAAACGGATGCTCGAGGCCGGCCAGAATCTGCCGCTCCTGGCGGAAGCGGTCGCGAAAAACCTCGGTGGCCAGCGGCAGATCGATCAGCTTGATGGCCACCTGCTGCTCGAACTCGCCGTCGGCGCGGTGAGCGCGATAGACAGCCCCCATGCCGCCCCGTCCCAGCAGGCCGTCCAGCAGATAAGCACCGATGCGCCTGCCGGCCGATTCCAGATCCCTGCTCGCAGCCCCTTCGCCGGACTGCAATGCCCTTTGCCGTTCTTCCTCTTCCGAGGCACGAAGCAGACGCCTTACCTCGGTGGCCAAAGCGGCGTCTTCACTGCAGCGCGCGGCAATCAGGCCCTCGCGCGCATTCTCGTCCGCCGCGGAAGCCTCATGAAAAATGGCCTGAATAAGCCTAAATCGTTCTGTTCTGGAATCCATGCGGTGTAATCCTGGCGGGAAAAATCCGGCTCAATCCAATTTGCGTAATAAGGGGCACAACCGTCTCATTGCACCGCTACAGTCTCCGGCAAGTCCAGATGGAGGCGGCTGTAGAGCCAGCTCCGGACGAACTTCAAATCGCGATTTACCGTGGAGATGGAGACCTGCGCCAGATCGGCGATTTCCTCGATGGTGCAGCCGAGAAAGTACCGCTCCTCCACTAGCTGAACCATGGAGGCATCCAATTGGCCAAGCTCATCGAGAGCCTGGTCCAGGTCGAGCAACTCGGGACTGTCGATATGGACCCAGGCCAGATCTTCGCTGAGCGCGACGCGCTGCAAGTTGCCGCCCCGCGTCTGGGCCTGCATCTCGCGCGCGTGATCGATCAGGATCCTGCGCATCACCTTGGCGGCAAAGGCATAAAAATGGCCGCGATCTTCGCCCACGCCATTCTTCTGGTTCAGCAGGCGCATATAGAGTTCATGCACCAGCGCCGTGCCTTGCAGCACATCGGGATTGCGCTCGCGGCGAACGTAGGCCGCAGCCAACTGGCGAAGATGGGGATAAACCAGTGGCATCAATTCCTGAAAAGCTGAACGTTCGCCTTCCTTCCACTTCGCCAGAAGTACGGTGATCTCTCCCCCGGTTGGTTGCAATACCGCCTCCGTGCATGGGCTGCAACAGCTTCCCTATGTTGATGTTATCGCCTCCGGGCGGCGGTTTCTCGGCATTTGTGCAGATTTTCAGGGAAAACATAAATTCTTTGTCGCGCCGTGAGCTACTTTCGCCCCGTATCTCGCCTTCTGGTTGAGAGGCAAGGTCAACCCTGCCGCTGCAAAGGAGAAAAAATGCTCGTATCCGTCTTCAATTTCCTATGGAAATCATTTCAAATCTGCGCGAATCCCAGGACGCCGTTTCCTTCACGGGGTTGGCTCATATCCCGCATCCTGCTTGCGAGTTTGTTGCTGGACTGCGCTGGGGCCAGCGCTGGAACAGCCTCCGCGCCAGCTCCATCCGACGCCGCCAAGCTCACAGCGGCCAATTACGGCAAGATTCCGCTCAGCTTCGAACCCAACAAGGGCCAGACCGACCCCAGCGTGAAGTTTCTTTCGCGCGGCTCCGGCTACTCGCTCTTCTTGACCAAAGATGAAGTTGTCTTGAACCTTGAGCGGCAGAGCGGCTCGGCAACGGACAATGTCCGGAAGCCCGCTTCGGTTGACACACTGCGCATGAAGCTGATGGGCGCCAGCGCCAACTCCGCCGTCACCGGCCTCGATACGCAAACCAGCACGGTCAGCTACCTGATCGGCAACGATCCCAAGAAATGGCACACCGGCATCGAGACCTTTGGCAAAGTCAACTTCGCCCAGGTCTATCCCGGCGTGGATCTGGTCTTCTACGGCAATCAGCGGCAACTGGAGTACGACTTTGTGGTCGCCGCGGGCGCCGACGCCAGCCGCATCGCATGGCAGATCGACGGTGCCAAGCCCACCATCGACGCGGACGGCAATCTGGTTCTCAGCGCGGCCAACGGTCCGGCCGGATTCAAAAAGCCGGTGCTCTATCAGATGGACGGCGACAAGAAGGTTTCGGTCGAGGGCGCATTCACCGTGGCAGGCAATCGCATCGGCTTCCAACTGGGCAGCTACGACCACGCCAAGCCGCTCATCATCGATCCGGTGCTTACCTATGCCACTTATCTGGGCGGCAGCACGAACGATTACCTGGGTGGATCACAATCGCTTGGAAACAGTGGTTTACAGGTCCAAAATGTCGGCCAGGGAATCGCATACGATGGCCAGGGCAGCGCTTATGTGGTGGGCGTCACGTACTCGACTGACTTTCCGGTACAAAACCCGGCTCTGAGCGCTCCTGTAAAAGCAAATCTCTCGTATGCGCCTCCATCTGCCGTTGTCACCAAGTTTAGCCCGGATGGCAGTTCCCTTGTCTATTCCACCTACCTTGGAGGCACATATCAAGATTATGGCGAGGCGATTACCGTTGATTCCAACGGCGAGGCCTTTGTGGTCGGGCAAACTCATTCTTCCGATTTCCCCGTTACGTCTGGAGCATTCCAGACCATCTGTGCGCCCTACGCCAATGATGAGTGGAGCCCTGATTACACCCCAGTCACTTCATGCGGTGCGGCAGGTTATGGGAACGGCGCTGCCTTTGTGACCAAACTGAATGCGGCTGGGAGCGGGCTGGTTTATTCCACATTTCTTGGTGGTTATGGAACAGCGAACGCCAACGCCATCACCATCGATAGCGCAGGACGTGCCTATGTCGGCGGAACGACTAGCTGGCTTACCTGCCAATTGGATTACTCGCAGAATATTCTTCCTTTCACCTGTTTCCCCACCACCAGCGGCGCAGTGGTCTCCGGGCAAGATGCCAACGCTGGCACCAGTAACTTTCAGGGATTCATCTCGGTCATCGATCCCACCGGTTCCAGTCTGCTGTATTCAAGCATGTTCATTCCGTTGAATCCAGCTTGCCAGTGGAACAAGACCACCGGCATTGGCAGGACTCTCAGTTGCCCCCAACTGCTTGCTTATGTAAACGGAGTCGCGCTGGATGCCGACGGAAACTTCTACATTGTGGGCAACACCAATGGGACCTCTCTACCGACCACGGCTGGCGTGATTCAACCCACCACCGGCCCGGTCCAATCAACCAATCCCTTGGCGCTTCAGCTACAACGCGGCTTTGTCGCCAAGTTCAATCCGGTAACGGCATCCGGCGGCGCGTCACTAGCCTATTCCACCTATCTCGGTGGACAGGCTGCTGGCGGCAGCGATACTGTCGCTAACATCACCACCGACACGCAGGGCAATGCCTACGTCGTCGGCGGAACCGCTTCACTCGATTTTCCGGTAACTACAGGCGCGTATCAAACTTCTTGCCCCAGCTGGGCACCATGGGGCGACAGTGGCCCAACTGTAATGCATGGCCAATCAGCCTTTGTCGCCAAGCTGAATCCCACCGGCACCGCCATCGAATGGGCAACGTATCTCGGCGCAGCCCTTGCCAACCAGGACAGCGTAGGCGCCGTCGGCCCGGTCCAACTCGATGGCAACGGCAATGTCTATACCACGGGCAAAGCAAATGGTGGGAACTTCCCATGGGTGGGCAACATGGAGCCTTATAACGGCTATCCGGTCTTCGTTTCGGAACTCGACCCCACAGGCTCGAAGCTGCTCTTTTCCACGCAGTTTGGTACTGGCCTCAGCGACAATATGACTCCTGCCGGCCTTGCGGTCGACACAGCGGGCAATATGTATCTCGCCATGGATGACAATTGCGCAGGAACCATTGTTACCCCCGGTTCCTTCCAGCAGACTAATCATATGCAGTCTTCCGGCTGCGCCGAGTTCAGCACCACCGGCTTTGTCGCTAAAATCTCCGCCACTGGCACAGTTACAGTCACTCTCGCGGCTTCCCCATCGCCCGCCTCTGCCGGCCAGTCGACTACGCTGACGGCCACCGTCACCCCGACCGCGACTTACGCTTCCGTTCCCACCGGTACCATCGAATTTCAAGATGGATCGAGTGCGCTGGGAACGGCGGTTACACTAGACAGCACAGGCAAGGCGACCTATACCAGCACAACGCTCGCTCCCGGCACGCATAGCCTGACCGCCGTCTACAGCGGCGACAGCACTTACCCGGCAGGCAACGCCGCGCAATCGCTCGTGGTCAACGGATTGACGGCAAGCGTCAAAGTAACTCCGTCCCCGGCCAGCATCACCACAGCCATGAGCCTGAGTGTAACCGTTGCTGTTACAGGCTCGGGAGCCACTCCCACCGGTACCGTCACCCTCTCCGGCGGCGGATACAACTCTTCGGCGGCCACGCTCAGCGGCGGCAGCGCCAGCATCACCATTCCCGCCAACAGCTTGAGCGCCGGCAGCGATACTCTCACCGTCAGCTACAGCGGCGATGCGAACTATAGTCCCGCCACCGGAACCTCGGCGGCGCCGGAAACAGTGACCACTCCGCTGACTCCAACCGTCAAAGTAACTCCGTCCCCGGCCAGCATCACCACAGCCATGAGCCTGAGTGTAACCGTTGCTGTCACAGGTTCCGGGGCCACGCCCACAGGTACCGTCACTCTCTCTGGCGGCGGATACACCTCTTCCGCAGCCACGCTCTCCGGCGGCAGCGCAAGCATCACCATTCCGGCCAACAGCCTCAGCGTGGGCAGCGATACCCTCACCGTCAGCTATAGCGGCGATGCAAACTACGGCCCCGCCACGGGATCGGCCTCGGAAACGGTGACCACCCCTCTGACCGCGAACGTAAAAGTTGCACCCGCGGCCACCACCGTGGTGTCGGCATCGAGCCTGAGCGTGAAGGTAACGGTGACCGGCGGCGGCGCAACGCCTACCGGCACGGTGACGCTCTCGGGCGGCGGCTACACCTCAGCGGCGACGACGCTCGTGGGCGCCATCGCCACCATCGTGATTCCCGCCAACAGCCTCAGTGCAGGCAACGACACCCTTACCGCAACGTACAGTGGCGACTCCAATTACGCTGCTGCCACGGGAGCGAAAGCGGGAACGGCACCGGTGACGGTTTCGGCGACTCCGCTGCCCCCAACCGTGACGGTGACGCCTGCGGCAACCACTATGGACTCGGGTTCCACGCTCAGCGTTTCGGTTGCGGTGACTGGCGCTGGAGTTACTCCGACAGGTACAGTCACTCTCTCCGGCGGCGGCTACACCTCAACAACTCAAACACTCACCGGCGGAGCTTACACCTTCAGCATCCCGGCCAATAGCCTCAGCGCCGGAACCGATACGCTCACCGCCAGCTACAGCGGAGACTCCAACTACACTGCGGCCACAGGCACGACCTCGGGATCGACCTCGCCGACGGTAACTGCGTCCGCGTTTTCGCTGGCGGCATCGACTCCTGCCGCCGTTGCATCGGGATCGCCCGCTACTTCCACCGTAACTGTGTCCACAGCGACCGCGTATTCGGGAACCGTCACTCTCACCTGTGCGCTGACCACGTCGCCTGCCGGCGCAACCCATCTGCCCACCTGCTCTGGAGGCAGTTCGACAATCACTCTCGGCGGCGGCACAACCAGCGGCACGGCAACCGTTACCGTCTCTTCGACAACCAACAGTGCCATGGCGCGGCCCGAGAACAATGGCTTCGGTCGGGGATGGGCTGGCAGCGGCGCAGTTATGGCCATCCTGTTCTTCTTCGGAATTCCCGCACGGCGGCGCAGATGGCTGTCGATGTTGGGCGTTCTGACGCTGATGGTGGTGCTCGGAGGCTTGAGCGCATGCGGTGGTAAAAGCACTTCATCGGGAACCACCGCAGGCAGTTATACCTTCACTGTCACCGGAACCGGCAGCCCAGCGGAAACCCCGGTGCCCACAACCACCTTCACTTTGACCATCAACTAGAAATACAACCCCGGCCCATCCCATGCGTGCGCTTCCCTCGTTAAGGGCTCGTATGCATGGGATGGCCACTGAAATCGCAGGCTGTAGATCAGAACCAGAGTTCCTATATCCTGTTGAGTTTTGTGCCAGGTCGCCGCACCCTGATAGTCGCGTCGACTTGAACTCTGTGGTTTCGGGAAACATCGACTCAGGTTCCGCTATAGGCCAAGCATATGCACTTTCATAGAGTAAACGCTGGGTGCTGTTGACATCCCTTCCGGCGTTTCCGGAGAAGCCGTCAGGAAACGTGTATTGGGGATCTGGATTTCCGCAAAATCGCCAAGGCACTCATCGAGCCTTCGGTCCCTGGAGATTCTGTTTCGGACGTACCACCAGCAATTCAGAAACTGCACCGCTACCCCAAAGGGCGGCCAATATCGGTGCGCAGTTGCGCCGGGTCGCTCAAGCTTTAGACAACACAAATCCGACGCGCCAAACCTAGACTTCCCACCAATCGAGCAGCATCATGCGGGGATAGTAAAGCGCGGCGCGGAGGACTGCGTCCTGGCCATGCAGGTTGCGCAGGACCTGGGCATAGGCTTCGAGCTGCGGCGCAAAGAGGCTGCGGAGCCGCGGCTGCGTCGACATTGTCGGCGTAGGCGGTCTTGTAATCCACGACCCACCACGCTTCCTGACCCTCGGAGAGCGGATCAAGCCCGGCGCGGAAGACGCGGTCCACGCGAACCGTGGTGAGCCGTCCGGCGACGACTCCGGCCCAGCGGACTTCGCTGCCGGCATCGGCGTGGGGCGAGAGAATCCATTGGGCCTGGGGGTCGTTTGCGGCTTTGAGCGCAAGTTGGAGCGCCTGGGCGGCAATCTGACTGGCCAGGGCCGGATCGAAGCCGGAAGCGCGCACCTGGGCAGCGATGCGAGGTTCGCATTGCGGAAGAGCGGCGCGGGCGGCATCCCAATCCAGGGTGGCGCGGAGCCGCGACAGCTCTTCAAGGAACGAATGGACGGAGGTTCCCAGCACGCGCGAGACAACAGACTCGAAGGGCGCAGCGGAACGCTTTCTCCCTTCCAGTTATCCCTAAAACAATTCAATGGCGAGTGGAAGATCACTAGCGAACGCGATTTCAAATGAAGCCACGTACGCTAGGTAGGTGGCCCGCTCATCGATTCTACCTCCTTCGATCATTAGCCAATATGGAAGGCCGCCCACCCACTTTTGGGGGAATGTTCAGATTCCGAAGACTTAGGGTGCGCCACCCGTCACCCACATTTTCTACTTGTTGGGACTGGAACACACACACCCGCCAGGGGGTTAGTTGGCGGTTTCGGTAAAGCTCAGGGATGCTCCGCCGAGTGCAAACTGATCCTGTGCGGTGACAGTCACCGTTCCTTTGGATGAAGGCAGCGTCAGCGTCACCGACGCGGCCCCCGATGAGTTGGTGGTGGCAATCACGCTGGTTCCGCTGGTGGTGCCATTGGAGAGCGTGCCTGCCGATGTAGTGAACAAGATGCCCGCGCCGGTGTCCGTACCTCCGGACTGGCCAGGCGTCAAGGTGACGGTCAGGGGTTGTGGCAGAGCCGTTCCAGCGCTGCCCGATTGATTGTTGCCCGACTGGGTGAGCGTGGCCGCGGGGTTGCCCACAACGATCCATCCGCCCTGTGTCTCGGTGGCCGTGCCGTCGTTTCCCGTGACCGTATAGTGGCAGAAGCCGGCAGTACTGCCGGCGCTGACCGTAATGGTGGCGGGAGTCGCAGCGGTGATGGTGGGGTTGGTTAGGGCGAGTGAACCACTGCATGCCGAAGCGCCCTCGTAGGCGTCAAGAACCGCCGAGGTGAGCGTCACGTTGGCGCTGCCACTGAAGATCGCCGGGTGAATAGCCGTCGATCCCGAGGCGGGCACCATGATGTCGTCGGGGTTCAGATACCACTCCGACGCGGGTTTCGAGGACTCGGTTCCGGTGATCACCAGCAGGGTGATGCTGTAGGGCGCAAAGCTCTGCGTCGCGTTCCAGGCCGTGGAACTGGACGCCGCGATGGATCCCGGAGCCGTGGACGACAGCGTGTACGCAACATAGGTGGTTGGGCTGAATCCGTTCAGGTTGAACGTGACCGAATCCGCGTTCGCGGGATCCTCGTTCAACACCATGATCGTCATCTGCGTACCGGTCGAGTTAACCGCGGCATAGCTTGAGAACAGATTCGGATTGCCGTTGTTCAGATCGGAAACCGAAATAGGCGCAAATCCGTGTTGCGCGCCGTCGTAGTTGGTGTACATCTTTAACGCCTGGTAGTTGGGGTTGCCTTTTGTCGGTGCGCCCCAGCGCGTGGCAAACGTAAGACCTTCACGCCCGAAGATGCCATAGGCTTCGGCATCGCCCAGCGCTGTCGAGAAGTCCGATTCCTGATAGAAGGCTGCGCTCCACTCCGTGAACGAAAGCGGTGTTCCCGGATAGATGGCATTCACCAGCGCCTTCATGCGCGGAATGCGGAAGGGGATGGTTCTGTTGGGCTCAGTGCTGGTGGCGTAGATCTGGTTGATGGTGCTTGAAGTGCTCACATAGGTCGGATCCCAGTAATCGCGGTAGACCGACGCGGAAAGCGCCTGCAACTGCGCGGTGGTCAGCCCCGACGAATTGGCGTCGGCATAGGCGTGGATGTCGAAAACGTCCAGCGTCCGCGCGCCGTTGACGGCGTCCATCCATTTGACCTGGTTCAGCCACCAGGGCAAAAAGTCCACTCCGCCGTGATTGCCCTTGTCGGCGCTGTTGGCGCCATTCCAGTAGTACCACCAGCAGCATGACACAGGACCAAAGCGCACGGCTGCCGGATCCCACGTCTTCAGGGCTGTTCCCTCATTCTCAAACATATTGGCGAGTTCATCGTAGCCGGCAGGGGCGGGGTGAACATCCCGATGTGTACCGCTCCAGATATCGACTTCGTTGTCCATATCGTAGAAATGGCAGGACGTAATCGCCGAATAGGGCACCGCGCAGGTTCCGCTGCCGAAGGCTGCTGCAAGCGCCTGCGCCCACGGCTGGCGATAAACGCAATTTCCTGACGGGCAAGGCTGACTGGTGCTGTCGAGGAGCGGATAGTAGGCTGTGGTGACTTGGGATGTGGTCACAGGCGTCGAGCAGTCGGTTTTAAGGCCGTTGCCGGCATCCTTGTTGTATTGATCGACAGAGCACTGCGCGCCATATGTGGCGACAGAGAAACTCCAGTGGCCATTCGAGCCATTCTCGGCGCTTTGCGCCGCCCAACCGAGCGTCGCCATGGTGGTCAGCGCGTGGCTTCCGGCATTCTGGACATCTGTAACGAACTGCACGGAATCGCCTTGCGCTCCGCTTCCGCCGGTATTGTAGTCTTCCCAGTAGTAGTCGGCGTCAGCGTTGTATGTGTGCAGTTGCCAGTTGTAGGTTGACGAGGCGTTTCCGCCCCAGCGGCCCAGCGTCGTGCCCGAGTCGGCAACATTCGTTGCGCTGCTGACGTTGCCGCCGTACACAAAGGAACTGATGGTATGGCGGTTTACAAGGGTGTCGATGTTCACGGTCACAGGCGTGCCTGCCTGCGTGACCGTGACAGGAGCGGTTCCGGAGGCGCTGTTGTAGACCGTCGAACTGGCTGTGTCCGGCGTGTATTTCGCGGTGAGTGTGTCGGAGCCAATGGCCAGCGAACCGGCGGCGATCGTAATGCTCACCGATCCCGAAGCGAGCGTGGCCGCGCTAGAGGTGTAGGTACCGCTGGAGAGCACCACCGAACCGGTCGGCGTGCCGCCCGTGCCGGCGACGGCGATGCCGACAGCGAGGCTCTGCGCGGTGGTGATGCTGCCGGACGCCGGCGTCACCGTGACCGTGGGTGTAACCAGCACTGTGGTCACTGTTACAGGGGCGGTACCGGAGGCACTGTTGTAAGACGATGAACTCGCGGTGTCGGGCGTGTATTTCGCGGTAAGTGTGTCGGATCCCGCGGCCAGCGATGCGGCTGGGATGGTGATCGATGCCGAGCCGGAGCTGAGCGTTGTGGCTGCGGACGTGTAGCCTCCGCTGGAGAGCACCACGGACCCCGTTGGCGTGCCGCTTGTGCCGGAGACGGCAATCGTCACGGCCAGGCTCTGCGCAGTCGTAATGCTCGAGGACGCAGGGGTTACCGTGACTGTGGGAGTGGTGGGATTCGATGAACCTCCTCCACCACCGCTGCTGCTGCCGCCCCCGCCGCTCCCGCAGGCACCGACTGAAAGAAGAACTGCGAAAGATGCCACAACAAGGAAACACTTCGCTAAACGATTCATACAGGAAGTCCTTTGACGGTAACGGTAGATTGACGGTTTTGGAAAAGGAAGGAGGCATTGCGGCCGGGAGCGATTTGCCTACTGTTGCAGACGCTCATCTTCGAGGAACGGTTGACCTTCTCCCATGAGTTTCCGGTGTAAAACGCGAATTTGTAAGATCGAAGCAACGGGCTTCACCACCACTTTGAATCGTCTGGAAATCCGGGCTGAAACGGCAATGCGGTACCTCACTACTCCCAGTTGCCCATGTGCAGTGTCTCCCGGATCGATCTCCGCCCATCCAGGATCATCTGGTTCGCCCCTAGCCATCTGAAACGTAAACGGTCTCATTTGGCAAGTGGCTCACATCCAGATTATCGCTCCGAAGGGAAACACTTTGGTTTCGTTCGTTTCCAAGAATTGAGACAGAGGCGTGCCGCCCAGGCCCGCATCCACCGGAATCAATTGAAACTGGGTGCCCCATGTTCCTCGCTCGGGGATATGGGAGACCCAGCTTTTATGGGTCAGTCAGGCCTGGGATACCCGTCTTCTCCGCTCGGGCGCGTGCATCCGGACTTTTTCCCGCCTCGTGGAACCAAAACTGTCCCATCCGCGCCAACATCGCTTATGCTGTTAACAATCCTTTCTTGCTTCGGCAGGCCACGCAAAAACCATGACGAATCCAGTCGCTTTGGCGGTTGACGATCTCCGGGAGCAGTATACGCGGGAGATGGCGCTTGTCCGCCAGACCTGTGAGCGCACAGGCGACGGCACGGCTGCCATCCGGCGCCGATCCGCCGTGGTGGACCGCATTCTGATCGAAATGTGGCGACGCGTCTTCGGTAGCCAGCCTGGCCAGCCCGTACTAAACGTCGCATTGATCGCGCTTGGCGGGTACGGCCGCAAGGATCTTTTCCCTTACTCCGACATCGATGTGCTCTTCGCATTTGCCGACGAAAAGACCGAGGAACAATGCAGAGCCGGGGTTCGCGCCATCATTCAGGGCATGTGGGACATCGGCTTGCGGGCCAGCCCCTGCTCCCGGACCGTCAAGGAAGCCGGCCGCTTCGATCCCGACAACCTCGAATTCACGCTGGCTACTCTCGATCGCCGCTTCCTCGCCGGCCAGTTCCCTCTTTACCAGCAGCTCCACCAAACTGTTCTCCCCGGCCTGGTGTTGAGCGAGTGGAACACCATTACTCAGAAGCTCGGTGAAATTGCCCGCGCCCGCCACGCCAAATTCGGCAACACCATCTTTCATCTCGAACCCAACCTGAAGGACTGTCCGGGCGGTTTGCGCGATTACCACCTCGCCGTCTGGTTCGCTCTCCTCTTTCACCTCAAGGAGACCAAGGAATGGCCCCGCCAGCGGGGCGGCGTCTTCCAAAGCGCTCGCGGCGACGCTGAGGCCGCCTTTGACTTCCTCGCGGCCACCCGATGTTTTCTTCACTTCCGCCACGGGCGCGACGACAATGCTCTCGACTGGCAATCGCAGGATGAAGCCGCAGCCAACTCCATCGGCCTTGAGACACGTGGCACAGCTGATCCTGCCTACTGGATGCGGACCTATTACAGGCACGCTCGCATCGTTTACCGGCGCGCCGCGCTACTCATGGAACACTTGCCCGCCCCCGTCAGCTTCTATCGCCAGTTCCGCCGCCGCCGCACCCCCATTGCCGGCACCGAGTTTCTCCTCGACCAGGGCCGCATCGACATCGCTCCTGGCGCGCAGTTCAACGACACCAGCGCCATCCTGCGCATCTTCTCGCTGATGGCCACTCACGGCTACACCCTTTCCCAGGCCGCTGAAGACCGTATCACCGACGCGCTGCCCGCCCTCGCCATCCACATCCCCGAGGGGCCTTACCTCTGGAACGCTCTCCGCGAAGTCCTGATCGCGCCCCATGCCGCTCACGCCCTTCGCACCATGCACGCCCTGGGCGTGCTTGAAATGCTGATTCCCGAATTCCACGGCATCGATGCATTGGTCATCCGCGACAGTTACCACCGCTACACCGTCGACGAGCACACCTTTCTGACCATCGACAACGTACACGGGCTGCGCCAGCCCGCGCATGAGTATGAGCAGCGCCTCGCGCAGCTCATGCCGGAAATCGATCGCCTCGACCTCTTTCTGCTGGCACTGTTGCTGCACGACACCGGCAAGGCCCGCCGCACCGGCGAACACGCAACCCAAAGCGTGGAACTGGCAGACGCCTTTCTCGCACGCCTCGACTTCGACTCCGAGGAACGCGAGGCCATCCTCAACCTCATCCGCCTCCACCTCGAAATGTCCAACGCCATGCGCCGCGACATCTTCGACCTCGAGAATGTGCGCGGATTCGCGGAGAAGATCGTGAGCCCGCAACTACTGAAGATGCTCACCATCATGACGTTTGCCGACATTAAGGCCGTCAACCCCGACGCCCTGACGCCCTGGAAGGCAGAGAACCTCTGGCAGTTTTACATGTCCACCGCCAACTTCATGGATCGCTCGGTAGACGAGGTCCGCTATCACGCGGCCATCGATCCCACTCTGCTCAATCGCATCCGCTCCATGGTGCCGCCCGCCCAGTTCGACGCGCTCAAGCAATTCCTTGAAGGCCTGCCCCAGCGCTACCTGCAAACCCGGCTTCCCGAGCAGATCCGCCATCACTTCCAGATGGCCCTCAACCTCGACAAGGACCCTGTCCAGCTCGACCTGCGCCCAAACCGCCAGCTCTTCGACCTCACCGTCATTACCCGCGACCGCACTCGCCTTTTTGCCGATGTGGCAGGGGCCTTGGCCGCCTGGGGCATGAATATCGTCAAGGCAGGAGCCTTTTCCAATGAAGCAGGCGTGATTGTGGACAGCTTTCACTTCACGGACGTCTTTCACACCCTTGAGCTGAACCCCAGCGAGAAGGACCGATTCCTGGCCAATCTCCACGATGTGGTGGCGCAAAAGGTCGAAGTCGCGCAGTTGCTTGAAGCCCGCAGCCACATGAACCACCCCTCGAACCTCAAAGTCGAGGTCGCCACAAAACTTCAGTTCGACAACGAATCTTCCACCCACTCCACGCTGCTCCAGGTTATCGCTCAGGACGTTCCCGGCCTGCTCCGCCAGATCGCCCTCACCCTCAGCATTCACCAGTGCAACATCAAGGTGGCGCTAATTGACACCGAAGGCGAAACCGCCATCGACGTCTTCTACCTCACCAGCCACGGCGCAAAACTAACTGAGGAAGCCCGGCAATCCCTCGGCAAAGAACTCACCGCCGCCCTCGACTCCATGCGCGCCCCTTCTGGCGCGTGAGCCCATTCCCCAAGAACATTGACGGATGCGCGCCATGAGTATTTCAGAATCCAATCATTCCCTCAAAAGTGGGTACTCCATTCTTCGCTTCTTTCCACCGAAAGTCTGCCTTGAGCAACGTTGAAGGGGGATACCACGAACCATCACCGTCCGTTTCTGGCTCTACTTGCTGTTTCCTGATCCGCAACTCGCATATATGGGATTTAGCTTCATCGCCTTCGCCCAGGGGTTCCCGTCCTTGCAGTTCGTTTCTCACATCCTGCTAATCTGAAGCCAGGGCATCCTCCAGTTGGCAGGAACCTGCCCGGCCAGTGCC
>Ga0302319_10011404_pt1 | contig 16869 bp, 11 predicted proteins | sample Bog_T0_2_FD_203319 | JGI IMG/M metagenome (GOLD analysis project Ga0302319, IMG submission 203319) | Peat permafrost microbial communities from Stordalen Mire near Abisko, Sweden - Bog_T0_2 | ecosystem: Environmental > Terrestrial > Soil > Wetlands > Peat | place: Sweden: Abisko, Stordalen Mire...
TGCAAGCGCTCGCTAATGTCACGATAGCTGGCGCAAACAGCGACTACTTCTCCGGTCTGATTCCGGATGCTCGAAGCAGACACTGACACATCGATGGCGCGTCCGTCCTTCCTTTCTCGGACCGCCTCGAAAGGGCTGACGCTGCTCTGGCTCCCTAGAGTCGCGATGCACTCACGCACTTCATCGCAGTGGCCCGGAGCAGCGAGGGTGGTTGCGTTCAGGCCAATAATCTCCTGACTCGAATAACCGAAGATCGCTTCAGCGCCGCGGTTCCAACTGATAATCGTTCCATCGGTCCGGGCGCAGACAATCGCATCGTCCGAAGATTCGACGATTGACGCCAGCAAATGGCGGGCGCGCTCAACCTCACGGCGCTCAGATATATCGCGGAGGATTACGGAAATAGCGGTCACTTCGCCGGCGCTGTCTTTGATGCAATACGCCGTCAACGACACACTAATCCGGCTCCCGTCCTTGTGCAGGCATACGCTCTCGTACTGGGACACGGTCTTGCCCTGCAATATACTCTCCGTGAGATGCGGTAACTGCGGCAACCGCTCCCCTGCAACCAGCATGGAGACGTGCTTCCCGATCACTTCTGCACGAGAGTAGCCAAAGATCCGTTCAGCGCCGCGGTTCCAGGTGAGAATGATGCCTTCCGGTGAGCCGGCGACAATGGCGTCCTCCGACTTCTCCACCATCGCCGCTAAAAAGGCTCTCGCTTCCTCGCCCGCGCGACGCTCGCTCACATCGTGCTTGACGGCAATGTAAGAAATGACGGCACCATTGGCATCCCGCACAGGAGTGATCTGCATCTCTTCGTGGTATAAAGACGCGTCTTTGCGCCTGTTGATCACCTCTCCGCGCCAGACCTCTCCGGATTGGATCGTATCCCAGAGCTGTTTATAGAACTCCGGAGTGTGGCGGCCCGATTTTAAGATCCGTGGGTATTGACCTACAGCCTCCTCCCTGGTGTAGCCGGTCATCGTCGTGAATGCCGGGTTTACATACCGGATCCTCCCGTCGATGCCGGTGATTACGATGCCATCGGCAGCTTGAGCTACAGCCGCAACCAAGTCAGCGCGTTCGATATCGTCATTTTCGCTGCACATGTCTCGCCTCGGAATGCCAACCGGTGGTTCCGGTGTCCGCGAAATCCGCTTCATAGTACCTGCGCCTATTTAATCCAGTGACGGATCAACCAAAACCCACCGCCAGCCCTGCATACGAATCAGCGCCTGATTAAGCTAAGGCGACTCCACCACGACGTCGGTAGGACGAGGCGCCGAGCGCCTGATCCGAGGCTGGCGAAGAGCCAAACGCCAGAAGATTTACCGCCCGCCAGTCTGAGAGATCAGAGTTGCAATCTACCTCTGCCCTAAAGGCAGCATGACTTCCGGAGGCGTTTGTCACAATCGGGTGTCAATTGACGAGTGCCTCAATTTCAGATTGGTCAGACGTACAATTGGGGCTCAGTCTAAATCGTGGGGAAACCGACCCGATCGCTACGAGAGCGGGGACAAGACCCTGTCTTCGATTTGCCAGTATCGGTGCAATGAGCGCAGGGGGGCCTGGGCGGCCCAACAGGAAACCTTGACCCACGTCGCAATTCATTGCCCTCAGTGACGCCAACTGGCGCTCGGACTCGACACCTTCGGCGACCACTTTCATCCCCAACCCGTGAGCCAGTCCTACCATGGCGCGCACCAAAGTCGCGGTATCCTCCTGTCCGTCCATTCGACGGACAAAACTCTGGTCGATTTTGACGGTGTCAATGGGTAGCCGGACGAGATAACTAAGGGAAGAATACCCGGTTCCAAAATCGTCCAACGAGATGCTAACGCCCAGTTGCTTCAAGTCCGCGAGTTGACGCGCGGACTCCTCAACGTTATACATGATCGCGCTTTCAGTAACCTCCAGGTCAAGTAGCGGCGCTTCCAGGCCGGTTTCCGCGAGGGCACGGGCAACCAGGCTTGGAAATCCACCATCTCTGAGTTGCACTGCTGAAAGATTCACGGAAATCTGAACCGGTTCGTGGCCCGCGTCGCGCCAGGCCCGGGCTTGCCGGCAGGACTCCCAGAGAACCCATCGGGAGATTGGCAAGATCAAGCCCGTTTCCTCAGCGATGGGGATGAATTCAGAAGGCCCTATCACGCCTAATTTAGGACTGAACCAGCGGAGTAAGACCTCCACGCCTACAAGTGCGCCGGTGCCCAGGTGGATCTTGGGCTGGAACTGCAAGGAGAACTCACAACGTTCCAGTGCGTGATGCAGTTCCGTCTCAACGGTTACGCGACGGTCAGTGGCCGCGCCCATAGCCGGAGTAAACGCCTGAAACCGATTCTTGCCCCGCCGCTTCGCGTCGAGCATGGCTTCATCAACGCTCCTTTGCAGGCTAAGAAGATCATGGCCGTCCTGTGGATAGCGCGCGATGCCGATGCTGCCGCTTAAAAAGATCTCATTTGCGCCCGAGTGAAAAGGCGCACTTAGAGCACCCAGCATCCGTTCAGCGACACCGGCCGCTATCTGCCGTTCGTCTATCTCGGTCATGACAAGCATAAACTCGTCACCGCCGCTACGGGCCAACATCTCAGAATCCCTGAGGCACGCACCGAGTCGCTGCCCGACCTGTATCAGGAGCTGGTCGCCCTCAAGGTGTCCGACCGCGTCATTGATTGTTTTGAAACTATCCAGATCCATGTAAAACAGCGCGAGGCTCCCATTCTGGCAGCGAGCCAATTCGAGGACACGCTGGAAATGCGCCTCGAATGCCTTCCGGTTGGGCAGGCCGGTCAGCGTATCATGCGTCAACTGGTGCCTCAACCCCTCCTCGAAGCGTTTTTGCTGAGTGACATCGGAGATTACTCCATCGATATATGTCTTTCCGGACTTTTGATAAGTGCCGGTAGCTCTGGAGCGAACCCATAGCCACTCTCCATCTTTTCTACGGATGCGGAACTCCTGATTGTAGTCTCGCCCCCCTTCGGGTTGTACACCGGAGCCAGCGAGTAGAAGTTGACGTGCGGCTTGGTACGCCGGCAGATCCTCCGGGTGGATCATCGACCGAAATATACCCGGCTTGCAGATTTCCTCCGGAGTGTATCCGCACACCTTTTCACACCTGGGACTGACGAAGATCGGCGTGCCTTCAGAGTCTGTAGTCCAGATGACGTCTGGAATGTTCACAACCAGCGAGCGGTACTTCTCTTCGCTCTGCCGGAGCGCCTCTTCGGCATCTTTGCGTGCGCTCATGTCGCGCGCGATGGTTGATACGGCCACCACCTCTCCGGCCGAATTGCGAACCGGCGACACGGACATCCCAGCCTCGATCATTACGCCGTCCCGCCTCACCGTTAGTGACTCAAATTCAGTACTCTCGCCACGCCTGCTTCGGGCCAGGATCTGCATCTGATCCTGGTAGTGCTCGGGGTGGCCCAGAATCGAAATCGATCTTCCGATAATTTCCTCGGGCCGATAACCCCAGATGGCCTCAGCCCCTTTGTTCCAAGTGAGGAAGGTGCCGTCCAGTGTGTTGCTGAAGATGCCGACAATGGACGATTCAACAATTGACGCGAGCATCGCCTGTGCCTGTTCCGCGCGCTTGCGCAGGGAGATGTCTCGCACAATGGCCCCTTCGCCGACGACCTTTCCCGTGCCATCCCTGATCGGAAATGGCCGCACCGAGGTGTCTACGCGGTTTCCATCCTTTCTGATCACAGTTCCATCGAACGATGGGATGCTTTCACCGCACAGGAGCATCTGCCGGCGGCGCCGCATTAGCTCGTGCTCCTCGGCAGGCACCAGGATTGAGAGGGGTTGGCCCAACATTTCTTGCTCGGAATAACCATACAGCGCCTCGGCACCCCAGTTCCAACTCACGATCCTACCGTCAGGCGAGGTAGAGAAGATGGCGTCTTCCGACGACTGCACAATGGACGCAAGGGCGGCCTGCGCATCTGTTGCGTTCCTGTTGGTCGCCGCATCGGATTTCAGGGCAATAAACCGGGAGATCTTGCGGTCCGCACCGCGCCCTGCCCTGACCGTCATCTCCTCGAGATAGAGAGTGCCGTCCTTGCGCTTGTTGACAAGTTCGCCATGCCAGACCTCTCCAGCCAGAATGTTATCCCAGAAATCCTGGTAGAACTGCCGGTCTTGCCGTCCGGACTGAATGAACCTCAGATTCTGGCCTATGGCGTCCTGAGCACTGTAGCCGGTCAGTTTAGTGAACGCGGGATTAACATATACAATCTTGCCCGCCACATCGGTTATGACTGTGGCATGCGAGGCATGCTCAACAGCTTCCCACAGGGCGATCAAATCGGCTTCGGAGTCGGACGCGGAAGGTCCCGTCTTCGGCCGGAAGAGGTTTTCTTGCGAATACGTGAGGACAAAGGTTGCAAAGCTCGTACCTAGAACTGCCGCGACGGCGGCGTGAATTATCCAATTTCCGTAAGGGGCGAACCCGAACCGTTCCGCGCCTGTGCCAAGGGCGTAGATCGAAATCGCCAACAGAAACAGCATGGCCGACATGGCGACGCGATGGAAACGCTCTGTCATGATCGGCTCGTACGCGTTCAGCCGTGCGTTTGGGCTTGTATGATCGAGGATCGTATTTGTCATCATGTTAAGCCGCGAGGTGCCGGATCGTGATCAGGCATGTCAACCTTTATGAACGTTTGTACCCGCGCCAGTTACGAGACTAGTGTAGGCGTCACACAGATTAGCGATTGTGATCTGAGCGCTGGGACTGGCGACGTTGGTTTGCTTCAGCTCGCCTGCGGCATACCCGTCATTATTTCGGAGGTCGACAGAACTGCGATATCCTTTTGAATCGCTATCGGACGCGTCCGCAAAGGTCTGCTCATGCTAATTGCCCGCTTCAACAAATGCACGCTTGGACTGTAATCCAGTACGATCTCTTTCAACGCAACCAGCAGGCGGCCCACATCGCGCGTCTCGCAGGCAGCCCGCAGGCTATCCAGCCAAGCGTCGATATCGCCTTCAGGCATGCCGTTACCCGTGAAGATCCGGATCTTCTCGTGCGCAGTGGGTACCGTGTCCTCGTCCATCGTGTTCAGCTCTTCGTAGAGTTTTTCGCCTGGGCGCAGCCCGCTGAATTCGATCTTAATTTCCGCATCCGGCTTCAATCCGGAAAGCAGAATCAGGTTTCGGGCCAGATCGAGAATCTTAACCGGCTCGCCCATGTCGAGCACGCATATCTGACCACCTTCTCCTATAACCGCGGCCTGCAATACGAGCTGGCAAGCTTCGGGAATGGTCATAAAATACCGGCGCATATCACGGTGTGTTACGGTGAGTGGGCCGCCGGCTGCGATCTGCTTCTTGAAGATTGGGATGACACTGCCGTTCGATCCCAGGACATTGCCGAAGCGCACGGCGACGTACTTAGTCCTTCCATTTTGCAGGGCCAGGAGAAGCAGTTCAGCCACGCGCTTGGTGGCGCCCATGACGTTGGTAGGCCGCACGGCTTTGTCCGAGGAGATCATCACGAAGTCCTTCACCTCATGCTCCGCCGCCGCCACAGCCAAATTGTAGGTTCCGAAGACGTTGTTTTCGATGGCCTCGAAAACGTGGGACTCCATCATAGGAACATGCTTATAGGCCGCTGCATGATAGATGACCGAGGGCCTATAATGGCCCAGGACCTCATCGAGACGGGAACGGTCCTTTATGCTCCCGATTACGGCGTAGAAGGGCGTCTCGGGGAATAGCTGGCGCATTTCGCGGTCGATTTCGAATAGCGGGGACTCGGCGATATCGAACCCGACGATGCCTGCAGGATGGAAACGTGCGATCTGGCGGCATAGTTCGGAACCGATGGAGCCAGCGGCGCCGGTAATCATAACGATCTGGCCCTGTAGTCTCTCACGTATGGCGGATTCTTCCAGATAAACCGGATTCCGCCCGAGCAAGTCTTCGACTCTGACGTCCCGGATCTGGGCGGCCAGGCTGCTGGACTCGATGACCTCAGCGAGGCCGGGAACGGTTTTATAAGCAACGCCCGCTTCATGACAGTGCTTCAGTATTCCGGTCATCCGGGGGCCGGTCGCAGAGGGCAGGGCGATCAAGACCATTTCGATTCTGTGGGCTTTCACGAGCGCGGACAGAGCGGCGCCGTTGCCCATGATTCTGGCGCGGTGAATCATATTCCCGGCTTTCGCGAGGCGATCGTCAACGAATCCGACCACACTATATCCAAGGGCGGGATTCTGCCGGATCTCGCGAAGCAGGGAGACTCCCGCGTTGCCCGCGCCATATATGATGGTGCGCTTCTTTGCGTCGGAACCATGGAGGCTGGAAAGTTCGACGGCCACTCTTACCGCGACCCGTACCGCGGCGGTCAGGACAAAACAAAGCAGCAAATCGAGAATGAAGAGGGACCATGGAAAACCGGGCGGCGCGAAGAGTAGAATGCCTAACCCGCCTAGTACAGATCCCAGCGCGTTGCCAGCGGCGAGGTGCAGGAGATCCGGGACGGACGCGTACCGCCACCATCCGCGATCGAGCGACAGCAGGTAGAAGACTAAGATTTTGGCCAGAACCCAAGCGCACAGGGCGGCGGCGAACTGTTGACGGCGCTGACTGGGGATACTGAAATCGAACTGCAGCAGGAATGCGGAGACGCCCGCGATCAGGAAGACGGCCAACTGAACCGTGCGCAGGACCCAGCGATGAAATGGCGCCAGGTGGCGGGCGAGGCGCTGGGTGTAAAGGAGCATCGTAGATTTCGGCATCTGGCTTCATGCGCTAGCGAGCGCTTCTCCATGGAATTTCAAGAAAAGGTCCGCGCCTACCGCTATGCGGATTTCGTCGATCACGTAGTTCTGGTCTTCGATTGAGAGACTGCTGGAGCTGGGCAGGCAGATGCCGCGACGGAACAGGTCTGCGGCTACTTTGCCGCCATAGCATTGGCGGCCTGCGTACAGGGGCTGTAAGTGCATTGGCTTCCACACCGGCCGCGACTCGACACCGGCATGATCGAGGCTCCGGATCAGTGCATCGCGCGAGCAACCGAACTCCTTCTCTTCGATGAGGAAACAGCTTAACCAGTTTGTGTGGATGCCGTAGGACGCCTGTGGCATGAGCGAGATGCCAGGAACATCCGCAAAGGCTTGCCGATAGCGGAACGCAATCGCGCGACGTTGCTCCACGCGCCGATCAAGCACTTCAAGCTGACCTCGACCGATGCCTGCCAGCACGTTGCTCATGCGGTAGTTATAGCCGAGTTCGGAATGCTCATAGGCGATGCCGGGGTCGCGTGCCTGGGTAGACCAGAAGCGGGCTTTCGCCACCCAGTCTCGGTTTCCTGAGACGAGCATGCCGCCGCCGGTGGTAGTAATGATCTTGTTGCCATTGAAAGAGAAAACGCCGATATCGCCCAGGGTGCCGGCGGCCCTGCCTTTGTAGTGCGCACCAAGGGCTTCGGCAGCGTCTTCTAGAATCGGGATGCCGTAGGGAGCGCAGGCTTCACGGATCGGTTCCATATCGGCACACTGCCCGTAGAGGTGGACGGCGATGACGGCTTTGGGCAGCCTGCCGCGGGCTGCGCGTTCTTCGAGGGCGTAGAAAAGGAGCTTGGGATCGAGGTTCCAGGTTTCACGATCGCTATCCAGGAAGACGGGTTCGGCGCCCAGATACCGCACGGGGTTTGCGCTGGCCGCGAAAGTGAGTGTCGGACAGAAGACCTCGTCGCCCGGGCCGACGCCCAGCAGCCGAAGGGCCAGATGCATGGCTGCTGTGCCGCTGCTGAGAGCGACGGCAGCCAGTCCGATGCGGTCTTCGACCGCACGCTCGAATTCGGTGAGGTTGGGGCCGACGGTGGAGAGCCAGTTGGAGTCGAACGCCTGGCGGACGTACGCCTGTTCGGTCCCGCCCATATGGGGGACGGAGAGTAAGATGCGACTCGATTTACTCATGGCACTTCATCCTCCGCAGCGATTCATTGTCCTCGGCAGGAACGGCGAACAGGTTCGGGCCTGCCTTTGCGAATTCGCTAGAGCAGTTCACCGTTCGCCCCTTCTCATCAAATAAGAGATAGTCCGCCGACGAAAGTATCGCAAAAACAATCTCGGGGTCATTGGTAACCTCAATCATCATGCGTGGCCGGGCGCCGGCGAGAATGTTTCGCATGCCCTGTAATACCAGTGACTCCGCGCCCTCCACATCGATCTTGATGAAATCCGGCGCCTTTTCAATATTCGTGACAAATGAATCCAGACTGACCGTCTCAACCGTCACCTTTCGACTCTGAGCTTGAACTCCATGCGATTTGGCGGTCGAGGCGAGGCCGATGTACCTGGGGATTATGGACCCGTTCTGGCCCGTCAGCTCTTCGGACCAAAAGGTTGTGAATCCGTTCTCCGCTTCAACCGCCTGTTCCACCAAGATTAGATTCTTGTGAGCGCCGTGCTCGATGTTTGTTCGGATGTACGGTAAATTTGAGACCGCCGGCTCGAAGGAATAGACCTTTCCGCAACTGCCCGCCAGGCTCGCGAAGTACAGAGCCATATACCCAATGTGCCCGCCAACGTCAAAGATCACATCCCCTTTGCGAATCAGCCGGGCGCAGAGGTTCATGCTCTCCCGCTCTCTCTCTCTTCCGTGAAACCAGTACCCTTTATGTCGAAAAGAATGCAGGACAAGTCTTTCTCCGGTCCAGTGATGCCTGATACTGATATCGCCCGGGTTCACCAGGCGGAACAAAGGAATGAGTGCATGCCGTAACGGCGCGGCCTTGGCTAAGTCACTTACCATCTGATACATACGGTTCTCCTGTACGGGCTCAACGGATTACGTGGCCCACGTTCAATTGTGTGGCTACAGGTGCCCGAGCAGGTCGGCTAGCCCGGAGCAGTCATCCATTTCTCGATCCGGCGTGATCCCGGAATGCTCAATCGCATAGTGCAGCCCACCCTGACGCCTTACGCGGACGGTGGTCCACCCGAGTTGCTTTGGCGCGGCAAAATCCTTCAGGGGATTGTCCGCAATATAGACGTAAGTGCTTGTAGGGTGACACTGGCTTACAAGCTCGAACGTCCTCGGGTCGGGTTTGCAAAACCCGCTTCCCATCAATTCAGTCAGTATAATCGGCGCCGCGAAGGAACGTAGCCCGAGCGCCTCGACCTTCCGACTCTGGCTGGTGGCCGGACCGTCGCTGATGACTGCAATCGACGCAATGCGCGAGATAGCATCCAAAGCCTCAGAAGCATCCGGAGCAAGCGCGATGGATGGCACGTGAGTTCGATAGATATCAACGAGAGTTGAAATTATCTTGGAGTGGGCCTTTCGACCTGAGTCGCACAGCACTTCGTCGAATATCGACTTACGCTTTCCAGCGTTGAACTTGTTCCAGCAGCATTCGCCGAAATCCTGGATCTGAATCCACTGTGCAGCCCAACGTCCAACTGCGTCAAACCCGCTGCGGACGTAGTCGCGTTCCAGGTACAATGTATCGTCGATATCGAAGACCGCACAAATCTGTTGCTTCACGATCTAATCCTAATGCCAGACACGAAAACAGCCTCGTCATAGCGCAGCATGGCAAGGTCGTCGGTCCAGTTGTCGAAATAAGAAAGACTTCTTCCGCCTAGTTCATTGAGCAGCCAGTCCGTGAATCGGGCCCCGGCCTGGTGGGCTAAGGGGTATCCACCTCCGAACCGTGCGTTCAGCTCAATGATCCGGGTTGTGCCTGAGTCGTCCATGAAGCACTGAATGTTCAGCGGGCCATAGCCGCCGGGCAAAGCCTCTGATACGGCCCGAGCCAGATTGATCAGGTTACGGTCTTTGACAGTGATCCCTTTCGAAACCTCTCCCGCTCTCACCTCCATTCGCAAGTGAGGTACGGCGCAAAGACAAGCCCCAGATCGGTTGACGTAGACATTGATGGTGAACTCACGGCCACCGGCGACCTCCTGGATTATATAACCACTGGGCCTCTGCGCTAAGAGTTCCAGTTCCAGGCGCGTCTGTATTCTCCGGACGCCGATAGATGCGCTGCCATTGTAGGGCTTGGCGATAAGAGGGAGGGGCCAAGCGACGGAGTCTGAAAGGACCGAGTGAGGGTTTGCCTGCCGGACGGTTGGAAAACCTTTCGCCACCAACCAATCGTGAGTGGCGATTTTATTGCAACATATTTGGATAGCGGCAAGCTCGGAAATGCAAACTGTTACCCCAATGTTTGTGAATCGCTGAATCGCCGCCGCATAGACGGGAAGCTCGGTATCGATAGTGGGAATCAGGATCCTGATTCGATGCCGCTCACAGAGCTCCAATACAGTGTCCAGGAAGCCCGAATCAGTGCAGGGCGGAACTCGATAGGAGGCATCGGCGGCAAATGCGGCCGGTGAAGTTGACCCGGAGTCGATCGTAACGATAGTAGACTCTACCCCCACCTTTGCGATCGAATCGCGTATACACCCTATCAGGCCGACTCGCCGGCCTGCCGACGAGACGAGGATATTGGCGCTAGTCATTTTAGATGATTTCCAATGGTGAGCCGAGAAATTCGGTCATAGTGGCATGCCCTTTCTGGCTTATGTCACCGCGCTGCCAGACCTTGAGCAAGGTGCGCCCGAGGATCTTGACGTCCAGCAACAGGCTCCAATGATCGACGTACCAAACGTCGAGATCGAACTTCTCTTCCCACGTGAGAGCATTCCGGCCATTGACTTGTGCCCAACCCGTAATACCCGGCTTGACCTCATGGCGCCGGCGTTGATGGGCGGTATACCGGGGAAGATAGTGAGGCAGGAGCGGACGTGGGCCGACCAGGGACATTTTCCCAGTGAGTACGTTCCAGAGTTGTGGTAGTTCGTCGAGGCTCGTCCGGCGCAGGAACCGGCCGAAGCTCGTGAGGCGCGGGCCATCGGGCAATAAAGACCCCGCGGCATCGACTGCCTGATTCATCGAGCGAAGCTTCAGTAAAGTAAAGAGCCTCTCGTGCAGCCCCGGTCTCTCCTGTCTGAAGAAGGAGGGCAGGCCCATCGTCAAGCGAATCGCGAACGCGGATAGGGCTACAAGGGGTCCGAGGACAACCAGAGCCGCCGCGGCAACCGTGAAGTCCATGGCACGCTTCACTCGCAAAGCGGAGCGGACGGCGCGATGGCGGCGTTGCTTGACGAGGCCGTCGAATATCCTTTGGAATTGATCGACGGCAACTTCAATCGAGAGGTTCTTCCGGTAAAAAGCTCTTCCAGCGGCCCCCATGCGGTCGCGCTCGTCGATCGACAAGGATGCCAGCCCCCGTACCGCCTCCGCCAGACTGTGGGCATTTTCAGGTTCCGCCAGGACACCGGCTCCCGCGCGCTTGACCAGGTCGGCAGCATCACCAGATACTGCCATGATCACGGGGCGTCCAGCCGCAAGATATGCTTGAGTCTTGGATGGGATCGTGATCTTAAATAGGGGGTCGTCCTTGAGGTGCACGAGCAGTGCGTCCGCATCGGCGAAGATCGCCCCCATGGCGGAAAGGGGCTGCATCGGTACGAACTCGACATTGCGCAGACGCAGCTCACGAGCGCGCTTCTCAAGACGATCGCGATCCACCCCTCCGCCCACAAAAACAAATCGCGCTGCGGGTACCGTCACCGCGCATTCCAACGCCGCGTCAAGTACCGCCTCCAACGCCTGTGCCCTGCCCATCATTCCCGCAAAGACAACCTTGAATTCTCGCCGGCGGCCTGTCCGAATGCTCTCAGTATCCGGCGGCGCCAACACCTGGTCGGGCGCCCAGTTGTAGATCACTTCCACGCGGCTCTCTGGAATACCACGATCGATCATCGTTTTCCGGAATCCGGGTGATAGCACGACCAATCGGTCCGCCCTCCTATAAACCAGCCGGCAAGACCAACCGATTAGCCCGAAAGCAAACCCTTTGGAAAGCATTCCGGTCGCGGCGAGTGTGTCCGGCCACAAATCCTGAACGTCGTACACGATCGGCGCGGAAAACCACCACCGCAGAAGCAGTGCGGGCAGACCAATTGTCCCCGGCGGATGGTAGACGTAGATGACGTCGGGACGGTGGACGAGTGCCGGGCCCAGGATAGCGCTAGCGACTGCAAAGCTCACGTAATTCCCGACGCGTCGGATGGCCGAGCGGTCATGGCTTGGATACAGAGGGACACGGCACACACGGAAGCCGTCCATCCACTCGATTTTCCAAGGCCGCAGATGGTAGCCCGGGTAAAGCTTTCCGCCAGGATAATTAGGGAAGCCGGTCAGGATCTCGACCGTATTTCCACGGGTGGCCAACTGCTTGGCGAACGTAAGTCCCTTGAGGGAAGGCTCCGGGTCGAACCATTGCGAGAGAATCAGGATACGCATAACATTCTGCTCAACCGGTGCTAGTTCTTTCTCCAGACCACTCGGTTCACGTAGTCCGTGTAGCTTAAAATGATTCGAATGACCTTCTCCGATACATTCGGGACGTCGTAGTCCGCTACGATTCGCTGTGCCGTCCATGTTTCGAGCACCCGCAACGCAGCCAGTATCCGGTCGGGGTCAAGCCCTGTCATCATCACCGCACCTTCTTCCATGCCCTCAGGGCGCTCGTGCGCTTCGCGGATGTTCAATGCCGGGAATTGCAAGATGGACGACTCTTCGGTAATGGTGCCGCTGTCGGATAGCGTCGCTCGGGCGTGCATCATGAGGTGGACGTAATCTGAAAAGCCCATTGGCTTCATCAGCCGGATTCGCTCCGGAAACTTCACGCTCTCGGAGTCGATGCGCTGGCGTGTCCGCGGATGCACGGAGACAATCACGGGCAGTTCGTATTCCGAAGCCAGCAGATTCAGCGTCCCCACCAGGTTGCGAAACTGCCGGGGCGAGTTGATGTTTTCCTCGCGGTGAGCACTGACCACAAAATACCCGGCTTGCTTCAACCCAACGCGTTCCAGAACGCCGGAACGGTCGATCTTCTGGCGGTAGTGAGACAGCACCTCGAACATGGGGCTGCCGGTCTTGACAATTCGATCCGGTAGAATGCCTTCCCGCAACAGATATTCGCGCGCGATGTCGCTGTAAGGCATGTTGATGTCGCTGATATGATCGACAATCTTGCGGTTGATTTCCTCTGGAACCCTCTCGTCGAAGCAGCGGTTCCCGGCTTCCATGTGAAATACAGGGATTCTTTGGCGTTTCGCCGCAAATGCGGCCAGACAACTGTTCGTGTCGCCAAGCACCAGCATGGCATCCGGCTGAACCTTGGCCAGGACTTCGTCACTCTTCGCTATGACGTTGCCGATCGTGTCCGCAGCGGATTTGCCTGCCACGTTGAGGAAGTGATCCGGCTTTCGTATTTCCAGATCCTCGAAGAGAATCCCGTTCAGTTCGAAGTCGTAATTCTGGCCGGTGTGAATCAGGACGTGATCCATATGCCGGTCCAGCGCCGCGATGACCCGCGAGAGCCGGATGATCTCCGGCCGGGTGCCTAAAACTGTTGCGACTCTCATGCGGTCACCGCAACCGGGCTTTCCCTTGTCGCCTGCACCGGCAGAAAATAGGTATCCGGACGATCTGGATTAAAGATTTCGTCTGCCCAAAACAGCGTGACCAGGTCTCCAGCCCCGGCGTTTTCTATGGAATGCGTAAATCCGGGCGGAATGTCAACTACCTGGAAGTCTTCGCCGCGCACTTGGTATTCGAGTATTTCCGGACTTTGGATCTGGCGCAACCGGATGATACCTTGGCCTTCGACCACCAGGAACTTCTCGGCCTTGGTGTGATGGTAATGGTTCCCGCGAGTCACGCCAGGTTTGGTGCGCGAAACGAAGATCTGGCCGAAATGCCTGGATTTGATGAACTCGGCCAGACAGCCGCGCTGGTCGGATTTGGTTTCAAGATGCCGCTCCAACGCCCCGCCCGGCACGTACGAGAGGTAGGTGGCGTAAAGCTGCTCGTTGAATCGGATCGCGAAGTCCGGCGCGAGCAGATTGGTGCGCATCTCGCAGAACAATTGTATGCGGCCCGCCAGATCGCCCAGCGTCAGCTTGAAGGAGGGGATGTCGCCATGAAGGTCTGCGCCGCCGCGGTCCGGTAATTCTTCTAGTAGAGCCTGCACAACGTCATCCACGTAGACCAGTTCCAACTCGCGGCTCGGGTCGGAGATTTGAATAGGCAGGTCGTTCGCAATGTTGTGGCAAAACGTCGCTACCGCCGAGTTGTAATCCGGCCGGCACCATTTCCCGAATACGTTCTTCAAACGATGGATGCGCACTCGCGCCCCGGTCTGAGTGGCGAACTCGCGCAGCGCTTCCTCGGCGCGCCGCTTGCTGATTCCGTAAGGATTTTCAAGCGCGGCCTGGATCGACGAAGACATCACGATCACTGGCGCACGGCCAAGGTCGCGCAGTGTCTGACATATGCTGCGCGTAAGGCAGGCATTCCCGAGTTCAAACTCCTCGGCTACCTGTGGACGATTAACCCCTGCGAGATGGTAGACAATGTCCGCCGTTTCCAGTCCCGCGCGCAAGTCTTCCGGCGAGTTGTCGAGGTCGAACGGAATCACCCAACAATTCTGGTGTTCCTGGAGGTGGGCGATGAGATTCCGCCCCATGAATCCGCGGGCGCCCGTCACCAAAATGTTCATGCTGCCACCGCCGCGGGCTTCAGTGCGTCCTGAACGCATTCGAGTTTCATCAGCAGATCGACCATCTCGGCCTGGTTCATTCGGTGCGTGTTGTGCGAGGTGTACTCCTCGGCGAAGGAGACTTCCATCCGGCCTTCGCTGAAGTAGAGGGAATAGTTCAGATCCCGAATGTCGGCCGGGACGCGATAGTAGTCGCCGCGATCTTCAGCCTTGGCGATCTCTTCACGGTTCAGCAGGGTTTCGTACAGTTTCTCGCCGTGGCGGGTGCCGAGAATTTGAATTTCGTTATCGGCCTCGAAGATCTCCTTCAATGCCTCCGCGAGGGTGAGAATCGTCGCGGCAGGCGCCTTTTGTACAAAAATGTCGCCCGGTTTGCCATTCTGGAACGCGTACACCACAAGATCCACCGCATCGTCGATACTCATCATGAATCGGGTCATGCTCGGATCGGTGATGGTTAGCGGCTTACCCGCGATGATCTGGCTGATGAATAAGGGAATTACCGATCCGCGCGAGGCCATCACATTGCCATACCGCGTGCCACAGAAAATCGTGCCATGATCGCCGTACATGCGGGCCTTGGCAACCATGAGCTTCTCCATCAGGGCCTTGGACATTCCCATGGCGTTGATCGGATATACGGCCTTATCCGTACTGAGCACGATGACGTTTTTCACGCCACAGGCCAAAGCGGTGCTGAGGACATTTTCCGCGCCCAGCGTATTGGTTCGAATCGCCTCAAGCGGAAAGAACTCGCACGAGGGAACCTGCTTCAGCGCCGCGGCATGAAAAACGTAATCGACGCCCCGCATGGGGGCCAGAAGACTGCTGGCCTCGCGAACGTCGCCGAGAAAGAACTTCACCCGCTCATTGCGCAAGGCGTTCCGCATTTCGTCCTGCTTCTTCTCGTCCCGGCTGAAGATGCGAATTTCGGCGACATCAGTGCTTAGGTAACGCCGAACTACGGCGTTGCCGAAAGTGCCGGTCCCGCCAGTGATTAAGAGAGTACGTCCTTTGAACATATCGATTCGCTTACGGCTTATTAATTCGCCTCATGAAGCTCTTCGTCTCGATCCACCATGGCGCCGCTTCGTTCCAGGTCTCGTCATACTCGCCCCAGATTACGACGCCGTCGGCGTATTTCAAGGCGGTTTCGAGTTGCAACCGCCAGAACTCTGGAGCCAAATAGGTCCCTGCAAGTTTCTTATTTGACCCGTGGTATTGCTGCCACAGGAAAACATAGACAGGCTTTTCTCCGCCGTACCGGCGCGCCTCACGGATCTGCTGGACCGCATATTTTGACCAACCCTCCTGGTCTCCGTAAAACGTATATAACGACGGAAAGAGGATGTCAGCCAATCGGGCGATCGACGCTAGGCCGTCGTTCGCCTTCTGCCAGGCGGAATACTTTGGCGAGCCAGCCGGTAGGATGGCGTCCCAATAGTTACGCATAGGCGCTACTCCGTAGTAGCCGACCTTAACTGATGGCGCGTCTTTCTTAAACCATCGGATCAGCGTCTCGTATTTTGTGATGCTCTCCTCGACAGCGGCGGGATCTCCTGTTAACGGCCAATGTTCGATGTCCAGTACGGCGATGCCGGTAGAGTTGGCAACCCGCAGTGCAGCGCTGCGAACCAGAGTTTTGTCCGGCAGTGGGTCACTGTGCTTTCCTGCCGGCCATATCGCGGACATGCACACCAACGAAACCGGCTTCAAACCGTAGCGCGCCAGGTCCGGTTTGTGCCTGTATGACGTTGCGTCGTAGACTACGAAGTCGGGCTTCAGAGTCGCCGGGTGATCCGCCACGAGAGAAAGGCTCGTTGCCTTGGCATTCGGAGGCGCTGGCGATTGAGCCCAGCCGAGCAAACAAGGAATCGAAAAAAGAAGCAGGCGGATTGAATTCATCATTTATCCTGGGTCGCGAGTAACTTAGGCCCCATATCGAGCAAACGTGTACTTCCTCTTAAAGACTTTATGTCCTGTCATCGCAAAACGCACCGCATATCACCGCTCCATTGAGCATGTCGTCGTGAATCTCGCGTGCGATCCCGTCCAGGAATCGATCTTTGACTCGACGCCCCGGTACACCACAATGAATCTCGTACTCCGGAACATCCGAGGTAATCACCGCGCCCGCGCCGATGATTGCTCCACTGCCAATGCGGACGCCTGACCGTATAATTGCGCGCGCTCCAATCCAAACATCGGCGCCCACAATTGTCTTGTCGAATGCCGGCCGGCCGGAGAACACAATCGGCACTCCC
>Ga0302319_10011406_pt1 | contig 16868 bp, 13 predicted proteins | sample Bog_T0_2_FD_203319 | JGI IMG/M metagenome (GOLD analysis project Ga0302319, IMG submission 203319) | Peat permafrost microbial communities from Stordalen Mire near Abisko, Sweden - Bog_T0_2 | ecosystem: Environmental > Terrestrial > Soil > Wetlands > Peat | place: Sweden: Abisko, Stordalen Mire...
CTGGATGCGCAGCTGCAGCCTCAGGTCTTCCAGCTCGCGCCCCTGCAGCAGCGCTGTGGTCTGGTCGGTGACCCGCACCAGCAGCGTGCCGTGTTCGCCCGGGATCCGCATCTGCGTGAACTCGAATGCATAGTGAAGCAGCTCATGGCGGCTGTTGCCGAGCGCGAAGCGCACCTCCAGATCGCGCAGCGGATTGCCGAGCGGTGCCGCGCCGCCGGCGGCGGCGGCCTGCAGTGCCGCCAGATGCTGTTCGGCAATGCCGATGAACTTGCGCGGCACCAGCGGGCGCAGCAGTTCGGTGAAGCGCAGGCCGAGGTAGTCGTCGCGGCGGAACATCGTCGCCATCGAGGCCGATACCGGCTCGACGATCGCAGCATTGGCGTCGAGCGCGAACACCGCCTGCGAGAACCGGTCGAGCAGCAGCCGGCGCAGTGCGGCTGCTGCGGCACTGCTGTCAGGCTCTTCCTCGCGGGGCTCGACCAGACTATACATAACCGGGAGCCTGCCAAAGGCAGCGCGCCAGTGGACGGAACAGGGTCACACCCGCAACGCGTTACCGACTGCGGATGCGGCACCGCAACCGCAGGCTGTGACCGGCCTCACACTTCGGAGACGGGCACATCCGCCGGTGTCGTCACCGGCGCCACGTCGGCCAGCAGCTCGTCCGTGTTTGCATAGCGATCGTGCGGGCTCTTCGCGAGCAGGCGGTCGACGATCGTCTGGTGTGCGGCGATCTCCTCGGGCAGTCGCGGAACCGGCGCATGCGTGTGGTGGGACATGATCTCCATCGCGCTCTTGCCGGTGTAGGGCCGCTGGCCGGTCAGCATCTCGTAGAACATGACGCCGAGGCTGTACAGATCGGTGCGCACATCGACATCGTGCCCCATGGACTGCTCGGGACTGATGTAATAGGGCGAGCCGACGACCTGGCCGTTCGAGGTCACGGTATTCTCGTCGACGGAGCGGCGCGCGAGCCCGAAGTCGATCAGCACAGGCGAGTTGTCCTCGCGCAGCATCACATTGGCGGGCTTCAGGTCGCGATGCAGGACGCCGAACACGTGGATCACGCGCAGTGCCTCGGCGATCGCGCGCAGGTAATACAGCGCCTCTGCGGGGCTCAAGGGGTTGCGCAGCCGCGCGCGCAGGTCGCCGCAGGGGAAGTACTCCATGCTGAGGAACAGATGTTCCGGCAGGGTGCCGAAATCATGGATTTCGGCGATCGCACGATGCGAGATGCTGGTGATGATCTCGTACTCGCGCGCAAAGCGCTCGGCGTCGTCGCGCTCCCGCGGGGTGTTGCCGCGGGTCATGGTCTTCAGCACGACGTTGCGGCGCAGCCGCTCGCTCTTGGCCAGAAATACCGAGGAAAAGTTGCTGGTCGCAATCCGCCGTACGATCGTATAGCCGGGTACCTCGACCGCTGCCCCGGCATCGGCCTCGGGGACGAGGGCTGCCGCGGCAGGGGCGGGGCGACGCCGCGCCACCGCGGTTTCGATGCCCTCGAACAGCAGTTCGCGGGTCAGGCGCAGCAGCGGCAGGTAGTCCCGGGCGCCGTACTTGAGTGCCCGCACGGCGGTCAGTTCATCGCCGTTCTCGGCCAGGACGATGCAATACAGGTCGGGGTGGACCGTCAGCCACGCACTGATCTGCCGCAGTGCCGAATTTGCGGAACTCTCCGCCCCGAAGTCGATCTGAAGGAATACGGCGTCCGGATCCTGGCTGTCGATCAGCGCGCGCGCCCCATCCGGCGGCGACACATCGGCGGTCAGGACCAGCGCTTCCGCCCAGCGGGTCACGACGTGGTGCTTCAGCCACTGCAGGCGCAGCGGGTCGCTGCCGATGGCAATGAGGTTCGGACCGCCGGTTGTTTGCATTGCTGGTAGGCTAGTCCCACAGGGTGTGGGCAGGCTTGTCGGAATTTCACAATTTGAGGAATTATCACGATGGGAAGCATCAGAACCTGGTCTCTGGCGGCGGTTGCGGGCGTCCTGGTCCTCGTCGTCGCGCACCAGCGCTCCGTGGCCGGCGCGCCGGAACCGATGGTTGCGGCGGCGACTGCGACTGCGCTCGCTCCCGGGGCGGCCGCGCCGCATGGCGCCAGGGTCACCGGGCTGCCGGACTTCAGTGATCTGGTGGCCGAGAACGGTGCCTCGGTGGTCAATATCAGCGTCGTCGTGAAGCCCGGCAAGGGTGGGAGCGATGGCGAGGAGGGCGGCGATCCGCTATCCCAGTTCTTCCATCATCCGCCGGTCCCGGGTCCTGACCATACACCGCCGGCGCATGGCATCGGCTCCGGCTTCATCATCTCGTCCGACGGCTATATCCTGACCAATGCACACGTTGTCGCGGACGCCGCAGCCGTCACGGTCAAGCTCACCGACAGGCGCGAGTACACGGCCAGGGTCGTCGGTGTCGACCGTCACAGCGACGTGGCGCTGATCAAGATCCCGGCCACCGGGCTGCCGGCGGTGCATTTCGGCGACCTCTCGAAGATCCGCCCCGGCCAGTGGGTCATCGCCATCGGTTCCCCGTTCGGCTATGAAAACAGCGTGACTGCAGGAGTGATCAGTGGCACCGCGCGCACGCTGCCGGACGAGAACTACGTGCCCTTCATCCAGACCGATGCGGCGGTGAATCCCGGCAATTCGGGCGGTCCCCTGTTCAACCTCGACGGCGAGGTGATCGGGATCAATTCGCAGATCTACAGCCGCACGGGCGGCTACATGGGCATGTCGTTCGCGATTCCGATCGACCTCGCACTGAACGTCAAGGACCAGCTGCTGCGCAACGGCAAGGTGGCCCGCAGTCGCATCGGGGTTGCGGTCCAGGAAGTCAACCAGCAGCTGGCGCAGACCTTCGGGCTGTCGCGGCCGCACGGTGCGCTGGTCAGCGCGGTGGAGCCGAAAAGCCCCGGCGAGCGCAGCGGCATGAAGCCCGGCGATGTGATTACCAGCGTCAATGGACGGGAGATCGAGCACTCCTCCGACCTGCCGACGGTCATCGCCTCGCTGCCGCCCGGCACCGACGCGAAGATCGGCGTCTGGCACGATCACCACGCCACCGAGCTTAACGTGCACACCGTGCTGCTCGAGGACGAGCCGGCGCAGGTGTCGAAGAACGACACCGGCGACGATGGCGGCAAGCTGGGGCTCGCCGTGCGGCCGCTGGACCCGGATGAGCAGCATGAGCTGCACACCCGCGGTCACCTGGTCATCGAGGACGTGACGGGGCCGGCGCTTGCCGCCGGGGTGCTGGCAGGCGACGTCGTCCTCGGGGTCAACGGGACGGCCGTCAACACGATTGCGGAGCTGAAGCGCGAGGTGGCGCGTGCCGGCCACAGCGTTGCGCTGCTGATCCAGCGCGAGGACGCGCAGATCTACCTCCCGGTCGACATCGGCTAGGCGGAATTGCGGTGTTTTCGTTTTACCTTTAGCGGATAATCCGCTCTAATCCCCGGCGTGCACACCGCCACGCCCCTGTTCGAACGCCCCCGGGTCGCTGCCGCGCCCGCGGCGCCGTTCCTGCCGATGAGCCGCGCCGAAATGGACGTGCTCGGCTGGGACCGTTGCGACGTGATCATCGTGACGGGGGACGCCTACGTCGATCACCCGAGCTTCGGTATGGCCATCGTCGGGCGGCTGCTGGAGGCGCAGGGACTGAAGGTCGGCATCATCGCCCAGCCTGACTGGCGCGGTACTGCGGACTTCACGGCACTGGGCGAACCGCGGCTGTTCTTCGGCGTGACCGGCGGCAACATGGACTCGATGGTCAACCGCTACACGTCGGACCGGCGCGTGCGCAGCGACGATGCCTATACGCCGGGGGGGCAGGGCGGTCGCCGTCCCGATCGCTGTGTCATCGTCTACTCGCAGCGGGTGCGCGAGGCATTTGGCGCGACGCCGATCGTGATCGGCGGCATCGAGGCTTCCCTGCGCCGCATCGCTCACTATGACTACTGGTCCGAACAGGTGCGGCGCTCGGTCCTCGTCGACGCGAAGGCCGACCTGCTGGTCTATGGCAACGGCGAGCGCCAGATCGTCGCAATCGCGCAGCACCTCGCCGCCGGCCAGCCGCTGTCCGGCCTGACCGACCTGCGCGGCACGGCCTACCTGCGCCGCGGCACGCCGGCGGACTGGATGGAAATCGATTCGACCGGACTCGATACGCCGGGACTGCTTAATCCGCCGGTCAATCCGTATGCGACCGAAGAGGAAATGCGCACCGGCACGCCGCAGTCCGGCGCGCTGCCGCCGGGTGAAAACGTCGTGCGCTTCCACCGCAAGGTGCCGAACGCGCTGCGTGAGCGCAGCGTGATACGCCTGCCGTCCTTTGCCGACGTGAGCCGCGATCCGGTCCTCTATGCGCACGCCTCGCGGATCCTGCACCTGGAGTCAAATCCCGGCAACGCGCGTGCGCTGGTGCAGCGTCACGGCGATCGCGACGTATGGCTGAACCCGCCGCCGATCCCGCTGACGACAGCGGAAATGGACGGGGTCTACGAACTGCCGTATTCGCGCCTGCCGCATCCCGCCTACGGCAGGCAGCGGATCCCGGCCTATCACATGATCCGCTTCTCGGTGTCGATCCAGCGCGGCTGCTTCGGCGGCTGCACGTTCTGCTCGATCACCGAACACGAGGGGCGCATCATCCAGAGCCGCTCCGAGGACTCCGTGATCCGCGAGATCGAGACGATCCGCGACAGCGTGCCCGGCTTCACCGGCGTGATCTCCGATCTCGGTGGCCCGACCGCCAACATGTACCGGCTGCACTGCAAGAGTCCCGCGATCGAGTCCGCCTGCCGGCGACCGTCCTGCGTGTTCCCCGGCGTCTGCCCGAACCTCGACACCGATCACGCGCCGCTGATCCAGCTTTACCGGCGCGCGCGCAGCCTCAAGGGCATCAAGAAGATCCTGATCGCCTCGGGCGTGCGCTACGACCTCGCGATCGAGTCGCCGGAGTACGTCAGGGAACTGGCGACCCACCATACCGGCGGCTATCTGAAGATCGCGCCCGAGGCGATCGGCGAGGGGCCGCTGTCGAAGATGATGAAGCCCGGGGTGGGCACCTATTACCGGTTCAAGGAACTGTTCGACCGGTACTCGAAGGAGGCCGGCAAGGAACAGTACCTGATCCCTTATTTCATCGCGGCACACCCCGGAACGCGCGACCAGGACATGCTGGAACTTGCGCTGTGGCTGAAGAAGAACGATTTCCGCGCCGACCAGGTTCAGGCCTTCCTGCCGTCGCCGATGGCGAGCGCGACCGCGATGTACCATTCCGGCAAGAATCCGCTGAAGCGCGTGTCGCGGACTAGCGAAGACGTCGTGATCCCGAAGGGCGCAAAACAGCGGCGTCTGCACAAGGCATTCCTGCGCTATCACGATCCGGAGAACTGGCCGCTGTTGCGCGAAGCGCTGAAGCGCATGGGGCGCCAGGACCTCATCGGCAACGGCCGGCATCATCTCGTTCCGGCATACCAGCCGCTCGCACGGGGTCGCGGGACGCCCGCCGCACTGCCGTTCCGCACGCAGCATACCGGCCTGCCGAAGGCGCCGGTGCGTCGTCGCCGCCCCCAGGCCTGAAGAGCAATTGCTGCCCCTGCCGGCCCTGCCGCTTGCTAGAGTCCGGCCCTAACGATTAAAGTTCCGGGTCGTTTGCCCGGCGGGACTGCAGCATGGATAAGTGGATCGTACATAAATTCGGCGGCTCGAGCGTCGCGGACGCCGATTGCATGCGGCGTGTCGCCGACATCATCGAGTCGTCCGCGAACCCGCGCGAGGCCGTCGTGCTGTCGGCTTGCCGCGGCATCACCGACGCACTGCTGGCCCTGGTGAAGCTGGCCGAGCAGCCGGACGGCAACTTCGCCGCCGCGCTGCAGGCGATCGAGGAACGCCACCGCAGTCTCGCCGCCGAACTGCTCCCGGAAGACATGCGTGCGGCGTTCTGCACGACGCTGAGTGCAGACGTCGGCGACATCGCCGGCATGCTGCAGACCGTGCGACTGATCCGCTCGGCACCCGGATCGGTGCGCGACCTGATCTCGGGGTACGGCGAGATCTGGTCGACGAGCCTGTTCGCGCCGCTGCTGCGCTCGCGGGGGCGCATCGACGGCGATGTGCGCTGGATCGACGCACGCCAGGTCGTCGTCGTCGACTGGGGCCCGCTGGGACCTGCTGTGCAATGGGAGCGCAGCGAGCGCAACCTGCGTGCGCTGGTCGGCGAAGGCTTCCGCGGCCGGCTGGTCGTGACGGGATTCATCGCAACGACGGTGGCCGGCATCCAGACGACGCTCGGCCGCAACGGCAGCGATTTTTCCGGCTCCATCTTCGGTGCGCTGCTGAATGCAGCCGAGATCGTCATCTGGACCGACGTGGACGGCGTGCTGTCCGCCGATCCGCGGCTGGTGCCCAATGCGCAGGTCATCGACCAGCTGTCGTACAACGAGGCGATGGAGCTGGCGTACTTCGGCGCCAAGGTGATCCATCCGCAGACGATGGAGCCGGCCATTGCGCGCGACATCCCGATCTGGATCCGCAACACGTTTGCCCCGGCGAAGCGCGGCACGCTGATCTGCGCACGGCCGAATTCGGCATTGGTCGTCAAGGGCATCACGACGATCGATCCGGTCGCCCTCATCAATGTCGAGGGCGCCGGCATGATCGGCGTGCCGGGTACCGCGCACCGGCTGTTCGGTGCGCTGCGCGATGCCGGCATCTCGGTGATCCTGATTTCGCAGGGCAGTTCCGAACACTCGATCTGTTTCGCGATTCCGGCGGACCAGGCGGTGCGCGCCGAGGACGTCGTGCGCCGCGCCTTCGACACGGAGCTGCGCGACGGTCAGATCCAGAGCGTCGACGTCGATCGCGCGCTCAGCATCCTCGCGGTGGTCGGCGACGGGATGGCGGGCGCCCACGGTGTTGCCGCGCAGGTGTTCAAGTCGCTCGCGCGGGCAGCGATCAACGTGCGGGCGATCGCGCAGGGTGCATCGGAGCGCAATATCTCGGTCGTCGTCGACGGCAGGGCGGCGGCCAAGGCGCTGCGCGCCGTGCATGCCGGTTTCTACCTGTCGCCCAACACGCTGTCGATCGGGGTGATCGGCCCGGGCACCGTCGGTCGCGTGCTGCTGGCGCAGATCCATTCCCAGCTGCAGCGCCTGCGGGCGCTGAATGTCGACCTGCGCGTGCGCGGCATCGCCACCTCGAAGCGCATGCTGCTCGACGAGCATTCGATCGACCTGGACAGCTGGCAGGAGAAGCTGGCAACTGCGGGGGAGCCGCTGGACATCGCGCGCTTCGCGCAGCATGTCCAGGCCGACTACATCCCACATGCGGTGGTCATCGACTGCACGGCGAGCGTCGCGATTGCCGCACACTACCGCGACTGGCTGGGTCGGGGCATCCATGTCGTGACGCCGAACAAGAAAGCGAACAGCGGCCCGTTGCAGGCCTACCAGGGGCTGCAGGAGGCGCGCCGCGCCTCCGGCACGCACTATCTGTACGAGGCGACGGTCGGCGCGGGGCTGCCGGTGATCCAGTCGCTGCGCGACCTGCGGGAGACCGGCGATGACATCACCAGCATCGAGGGCATTTTCTCCGGGACACTCGCCTACCTGTTCAACATATTCGACGGCTCGACACCGTTTTCGGCAATCGTCAGGGCCGCGCGCCAGAAAGGCTACACGGAGCCGGATCCCCGCGACGATCTCTCCGGCGTCGACGTCGCGCGCAAGCTGACCATACTGGGGCGCGAAATGGGACTGACCCTCGAACTTGGCGACGTGCGGATCGAGGGCCTCGTGCCCATGGCACTGCAGGACAGCAGCGTCGATGAATTCATGGCACGCTTGCCGGAGTTCGATGGCGAGATGGCCGCGAAGTTCGCCGCCGCGAGCGCGGCGGGAGAGGTCCTGCGCTATGTCGGGCGGGTCGAGGCGGGCGGGGCGGCGACGGTCGGCCTCGTGCGCCTGCCGCGCACGCACGCCTTTGCGCATATCGCGCTGACCGACAATATCGTGCGCTTCGCGACGCGCCGCTACAACGAGAACCCGCTGATCGTGCAGGGACCCGGAGCGGGACCGGAAGTCACCGCGGGGGGTGTGTTTGCCGACCTGCTGCGGCTCGCCGCCTATCTCGGCGCCAATATATAAAGCGCCGCCATGCCCAAACCCCAGACCTACGACGATGTCACCGCCTTTGCCCCGGCGACCGTCGCCAATGTCGCGATCGGTTTCGACATCCTTGGGCATACGGTCGAGGCGGTTGGCGACAAGGTCAGGATCCAGCGCATCGCCGTACCGGAAGTGCGCATACGCCAGATCACCGGCATCGCGGGGGAACTCCCCGTGGAACCTGAGCGCAATACCGCCGGCCGTGCGGTGCAGGCGATGCACCAGGCGCTGAAGCTGCCCTTCGGCTTCGAGCTGTCGATCGACAAAGGGATCCCGCTGTCCTCAGGGATGGGGGGCTCGGCCGCGTCAGCGGTCGCGGCCGTGGTCGCGGCAAACGCGCTTCTGGAGACACCGCTGACCCGCCTGCAGCTGCTGAAGTTCGCGATCCAGGGCGAGATCATTGCCAGCGGGTCGGTGCATGTCGACAACATCGCGCCGAGCCTGTTTGGCGGGCTTGTACTTACCGTCGGCATCGACCATCCGCGCATCAAGCAGATCCCGGTACCGAAGATGGTGCGTTGCGTGCTGGTCCATCCGCACATGCATCTCGGAACGCGCGAGGCGCGGGCGATACTCAAGGCCAGCGTCACACGTTCCGATTTCGTCTGGCAGACCGCGAACCTCGCCGGCTTCATCAGCGGCTGCTACTCCAACGATCTGGATATGATCCGCGATTCCTTCGACGACGTCGTCATCGAGCCGCAGCGCCAGCAGCTGATTCCGGGATTCAACGACGTCAAGGCCGCGGCGATGGGCGCGGGAGCGCTCGGCTGCTCGATCTCCGGCGCCGGTCCCACGGTATTTGCGTGGGCGGAGTCACATCATACGGTCGCCGTGCGCGCCGCGATGATCGACGCCTTCGGCTCGCATGGGATGGCCACCGACGCATGGATCTCCGCCATCGAAAACGACGGCGCGCGGATCATCCCGTCATGACGCTCGCGCCTGCCTATGTCAGCACGCGCGGCGGCAGCGCCCCCGTGTCCCTGTCCGATGCGATCGCGCGTGGGCTCGCACCGGACGGCGGTCTGTATGTTCCGGACCGGCTGCCGGCGGTCGATCTTCAGAGCCTCGAAACCCTCGCCGGGCTGCCCGCGCTTGCGCGCCACGCGCTCGCCGGCTTCTTTCGCGGCGACCGCCTGCAGGAGCGGCTCGGCGCGATTGCCGCAGCCGCCCTGAACCTCGAGGCGCCGACGACGCCGGTGCCCGCCTGTGCCGATCCGCTGCAGGTGCTGGAGCTCTGGCATGGCCCGACGGCGGCGTTCAAGGATTTTGGTGCGCGCTTCCTTGCCGAGAGCCTGCAGCAGCTGGAGGGCGCGGCCGCGACTCCGCTGACGATCCTGGTCGCGACCTCGGGCGACACCGGCGGCGCCGTCGCAGCGGCGTTTCATCGCCGGCCATGGGTCCGGGTCGTGATCCTCTACCCCAAAGGCCTCGTGAGCCCGCGACAGGAACAGCAGCTGACCTGCTGGGGCGAGAACGTGACCTCGCTGCGCGTCGACGGCAGCTTCGACGACTGCCAGCGCATGGTGAAGGAAGCCTTCGTCAACGAGGAGTTGCGGCAACGGCATCGCTTCAGTTCGGCCAACAGCATCAACATCGGCCGCCTGCTGCCGCAGATGGTGTACTACGTGGCCTCGAGTCTCGATGTGCGGCGACGGTTCGGCGCCAGCGCCTCCTACGTCATACCGGCCGGCAACCTGGGCAACGCCTTCGCAGCGGTCTGGGCCCGCGCGCTCGGTCTCCCCATAGGCCGGATCATCCTCGCCCACAACAGCAACCGCACCGTGCCTGACTACCTGCAGAGCGGCGAATGGCGCCCGCGGCCGAGCGTGGCGACGCTCGCCTCGGCGATGGACGTCGGCAACCCGAGCAACATGGAACGGTTGCGCTCGCTGTACCCGGGCTGGGAATCGCTGCGCGAGGAACTCAGTGCCGACAGCGTCGATGACGCCGCGATCAGCGCGCGCATCCGCACCGATCATGCCGAGTTCGGGCGCAGCTGGTGTCCGCATACCGCGACCGCTGCAGAGGTTTACCGGCGCCTGCCGGCAGCGGAGCGCGCGGGCCGGCCCTGGGTGCTGGTATCCACCGCGCACCCGGCAAAGTTCAACGAGATCGTCGAGCCGCTGATCGGCGAGAGCCTCGCCGTGCCGGCCTCGCTGGCCGCACTGCTGCGCCTGCCGCAGAAATTCCACGACGTCGGTCCCACGCTCGCCTCGCTGGCCAAGGCGCTGGAATGACGACGCTGCACATCGAATCGCAATGGCTCATCCTCGCCGTTGGCCTGTGCGCAGCGGCGGGACTCGGCCTGCTCGGCCTGCGCATCTACCGGCGGCGCGCGCGGCGCCGCAACCTGTTGCTGCGGCTCGAGCGCATCGCGCTGCGCGCGGCGCACCAGGTCGAGGTGCCGGACGGCATGGGGGGCTATTTCCATGTCGATCACCTGCTGCTGACGCTGCAGGGACTGCTGGTGCTCGATACGCGCCGTGTGCAGGGACTGATCTTCGGCGGCGACCAGATGAGCGAATGGACCGTGATGGCCCGCAACCGTCGCTACACGTTCGAGAACCCGCAGCCTGCATTGTACGACCGCGTCGCGGCCGTCAAGGCGCTCGCCGGCGACGTGCCGGTCGAGGGCCGCCTGCTGTTCGCCGACGTCGGCAAGTTCACCAAGGGGCGGCCGAAGTGGGTGCTGATGCTCGACAGCCTCGAGGTGGAATTCCCGCCGGTCGACCGGGCCGCCGCTGCGGTGGCAGCGCCGGCCGGCTTCCTGCAGACCTGGGAGCGCCTGACGGCGCAGCTGCGGCCGAGTCCGCACGTATTCACGAGTCTGTAGCGCGCCGCCGGCCGCCGTTGCCGAGCCTGAACAGGCGCACAGCATTGGCCGTCGAGGCGGCGGCAAGCGCCGCGGGCGTCTCGGCGCGCAGCGCCGCGATCGCGGCTACGATATGCGGCAGGTTCGCGGGCTCGTTGCGGCGCGTCGCCGGTTTCGGGCGCAGGTCGCGCGGCATCAGGTAGGGCGCATCCGTCTCGACGAGGAGACGCGTCGCCGGAATGTGGGCGACCGCCGAGCGCAGCGCCTCGCCGCGGCGCTCGTCGCAGATCCAGCCGGTGACGCCCACGTGCAGTCCCAGCGCGAGGTAGTCCTCGAGTTCGGCGCGTCCGCCGGTAAAACAATGCGCGACACCGCCGGCAAGTCGTGGCGCGTAATCGCCGAGGATCGCCAGAAAATCCGCATGCGCGTCGCGCTGGTGGAGAAACACCGGCAGCCCGAGTTCGACGGCGAGATCCAGCTGCGCCAGAAAAGCCGTACGCTGCGCCGTGCGCGGTGCGAGATCGCGGTAATAGTCGAGCCCGCATTCACCGACCGCCGCGACCGGCGGCAGCTGCGCGAGGGCCCGGAACTCTGCGACCTGTCCCGCGCTGAAGCCTGCGGCGTGATGCGGGTGCACGCCGGCCGTGCTCCACAGTACGCAAGGATGCGCGGCCGCCAGCGCCGCCGCCGCCTGCGATCCGGCCAGGTCGGCGCCGGTGACGAGCAGGCGCCCGACGCCCGCGGCCTGCGCGCGCGCCAGTACCGCGGGCAGGTCTGCGGCAAAGCTTTCATGCGTCAGGTTCGCACCGATATCGATCAGGTCCGGAAGCAAATGCGTTCATCCCGGTATGGTATTGTCCGCGCATTGTACGGGGTGGGAGCGATGCGCGGGACACTGACGGGACTGACAGGGATGCTGGCGGCGGTCGTCGCCGGCGTGGCGCCGCCGGTCACGGTGTGCGCGCAACAGGGCGGCGACCTCCAGGCGCAGATCGTTTATTCCTACGAGACCGAGGACCTCAACGAGCTCTCCGGTCTGCAGTCGCGGCTGCGCCTGCAGGTCGCCGATGACGCAGCGGATCCCGCATTGCGCTACCACCTGGCACACGCGGACTATCGTGCAGCGCGCCTCGTCGCGGCGAGGCAGCCGCGAGCTGCCGCCCAGGCAGCCGAGGAGTGCATTGAGATGCTGAAACCGCTGGTGAAGGCGGACGGACATAATGTAGAGGCGCTCATTCTGCAGTCGCGCTGCGACTCGGCGCTCGCCGCGACCGGTCCGCTGGATGCCGTGCTGCTGCGCCGGCGCGCCGCCGAACGGCTCGATGAGGCGCTGAAGCTCGCGCCACATAATCCGCGCGCATTGCTCACCGGGGCGCTGCGGGACCTCGATGCCGGGGCTGCGGACCCTGCTGTCCGCGCGCGCGGTCTTGCCGCGCTGCGCGCTGCTGCGGAGCTGTTTACACAGGGTTCTGCGACCAGTCCCGACGTGCCGGGCTGGGGCGACGGCGAGGCATGGGTCGCGCTCGGCCGGGAGCTGATGAGGTCCGGCGATGTGCTCGGCGCGCGCAACTGGATCGAACGGGCGCTGATTGCAAGCCCCGATTTCAGGGACGCGCGGCGTGCCCGCGCTGAGCTTGCGGGACAATGAACCTGTTATCATTCGGCCCGCGATGAAGAGCCCTGCGCAGCAGCTTTCCCTGTTCGAGACACGCACGACCGGCGACCGGTTCGCGGTGCGCGTCAGCGCGCGTGCGCGTCGCCTGACGGCACGCGTCCACGTCGGCGGCCGCGTGGAGATCGTGGTGCCCCACGGTGTCGGCCCGCGTACGGTGCGGGACTTCGTGCAGCGCTTCACGCCGTGGATCGACCGCAAGGTGGCCGCGATGCGCGAGGCGGCGACGCCGTTCGAGGCGGTGCCGGCGCTGGTCAGCTTCGGCTTCAGCGGCGAGAGCTTCCGCGTCCGCTGGCAGACCGGCGTGCGCGCGCGGCTGCGTGTGGAGCACGGGGAAATCCGCGTCGAGGCGCCTGACGAGCGTGGCGCACGGCGGCTGCTGCTGGTGTGGCTGCGCCGCGCTGCGGCTGAGCGGCTGGGCCCGAGTCTGCTGCAACTTGCTGCGGAGCTGCAGTTCACCGTCGCCAAGGTGGCCATCCGCTGCCAGCGAACGCGCTGGGGCAGCTGTTCGAGCCGCGGCACCGTGAGCCTGAACTGCTCGCTGCTGTTCCTGCCGCCCGACGTGGTGCGCTACCTGTTCATCCATGAGCTGACGCACCTGGCTCACATGAACCATTCGGCGCGCTTCTGGCGGGCGGTCGAGGCGCGCGAGCCGCAGTACCGGCAGCTGGACGCCGCACTGCTGGCGGGCTGGCGCACGGTGCCCGACTGGGTATTCTGCGATTAGCCGATGGGCCAGCCGGACCCCCAGACGCGCGCCAGCTCCTATGCCGATTACCTGCACCTCGGCGAGGTGCTGGGCGCGCAACATCCCCTGTCCGGGCAGCACGACGAGATGCTGTTCATCGTCATGCACCAGGTCTCTGAGCTGTGGATGAAGCTCGCGCTGTACGAGCTGCGTGCGGCCCGCGATTTTGTCCGCGCCGATGCGATCGCGCAGGCACTGCCGCTGTTGACGCGGGTCGGACTCCTGCAGCAACAGCTGCTGCGTTCCTGGGACGTGTTCGCAACGATCTCTCCGCTGCAGTTCGCGGCCTTTCGCGATGCGCTCGGCAGCTCCTCCGGATTCCAGTCCGCCCAGTACCGGCTGCTGGAGTTCCTGATGGGCCAGAAGAGCGCCGCGACGCTCGCCGTGTTCCGCGAGGAGCCGGCGAGCCACGCGGCGCTGCAGCGGGCGTTCGCCGATCCGGGTATCTACGACGAGGCGTTGCGGCACCTCGCGCGGCGGGGCTTTGCGGTGCCGGCAGCTGTGCTCGGGCGCGACGTGACCGAGGCCTACCGGGCGGATTCCGGCGTCGAAGCCGCCTGGCTCGCCGTCTACCGCGCGGCCGACCGCTATCGGGACCAGTACCAGCTCGGCGAGCGGCTGGTGGACATCGATCATAACTTCCAGCTGTGGCGGCACGCGCACCTGAAGACTGCCGATCGCGTCATCGGCAGCCAGGCAGGCACCGGCGGCACGAGCGGCGTGTCCTATCTTTCGCGCACACTCGACCTGAAGTTCTTCCCGGAACTTTGGGCCATACGAACTTCCCTCTAGCAGGACGACCCGTGGCCAACATCCAGGACCAGCTCTACAACGTCAACGTCATCTCCAGCGACCTGCTCGCGACGCCCGAGGAACTCAAGCGGCGCCTGCCGCTGACCCAGCGTGCGACGGAGACCGTCATGGGCTCGCGCGAGGTCGTGCGCCATATCCTCGAGCGGCGCGATCCGCGGCTGTTCGTGATCGTCGGGCCCTGTTCGATCCACGATGTTGCCGCGGCGCGCGAGTATGCGCAGCGGCTCCACTTGCTCAGCAGGCGGGTGGCATCGACGCTGTTCCTGATCATGCGGGTGTACTTCGAGAAGCCGCGCACGACCGTGGGCTGGAAGGGCCTGATCAACGACCCGGACATGGACGACTCGTTCCACATCGAGAAGGGGATCTGCCTCGCGCGCGAGCTGTTGCTGCACGTCGCGGAACTCGGGCTGCCGGCGGGCACCGAGGCACTCGACCCGATCATGCCGCAGTACCTGTCGGAGCTGATCACCTGGACAGCGATCGGCGCGCGCACGACCGAGTCGCAGACCCATCGCGAGATGGCGAGCGGGCTGTCGACACCGGTGGGATTCAAGAACGGCACCGACGGTAACCTGGGAACCTCGATCAATGCGCTGCAGTCGGTACGCCGTCCGCATCACTTCCTCGGGATCACGCAGCAGGGCCAGTCGGCCGTGTTCCGCACCCGCGGCAATGCGCACGCGCACCTGGTGCTGCGCGGCGGCGGCGGCCGTGTCAACTACGACGCGGTCAGCATTGCGGTTGCCGAGCGTGAGCTGGGCGCGGCGGGCCTGCCAGCCACGGTGGTCGTCGACTGCAGCCATGGAAACTCCAACAAGGACCCCAACCTGCAGCCGCTGGTGGCGGAAAACTGCGTCACGCAGATCGTCGACGGCAACCGCTCGATCGTCGGCCTGATGCTGGAGAGCCACCTGCACGCCGGCAGCCAGCCGATCCCGAAGGACCTGTCGAGGCTGGAATACGGCAAGTCGGTCACGGATCCGTGCATCGACTGGGAGACGACCGAGAGCCTGCTGCTGCGCATGCACCAGTCACTGCAGGGCGCGCGCCGCTGAAGCGCGGCCGGCTGTCGCGCCGGCACTCTGTCAGCGCCAGTCGGACGTGGCGAGCCCGAGCCTGCGGGCCTGGGCGCGGGCCTTGCCGCTGGCATTGACCAGCAGTCCCTGATCCGCCTGGCGCAAATGGATCAGATCGCTGGCGCTGTTGCCGTAGGCGACCAGTCGCTGCCCCGGATGCAGCGCACGCAGCGACTCGAGCACGCGCCGCTTCTCCTCGCCGAGCCGGTTCGCGCTGCTGAGCGTGCCGTCGAGGCGGTCGCCGCGCCAGCGCAGCTCGGTACAGATCGTCTGTGCGAATCCGAGCAGCTGCCCGATGTGCGGGACATAGAGGTCCGGGCTTGCCGACAGCAGCACGAGACGATCCCCCGCACGGCGGTGATCCTCGAGGGCGGCGAGTGCCGCCGGCCGGAAGAAGCCGCGTGCCGGCATCGCCGCGACAAAGGCCTGCGCCCAGGCGTCGATGTGGGCCCGCGCATCAGCGCCGAGCGCCATGGTGATCAGCCGGGCCTTGAGGACACCGCGATCGCCGCCGCCGCCGGCATACGCCAGCAGCGAGCGCGGCAGACGCCACAGCCGGGCGAGGCGGCGGGGGTGTGCCCTGAGGTAGGCCGCCAGAAACGGCACCAGCGTGTCGCGCCATGTCAGCGTGCCATCCAGATCGAAAATCGCGAGCGCGGGTTTTTGGGCTTCTGGATACATAAAAATCAATGAGATAGCTACAGTTTGCCCACGGGTACTGTGACGCACCGGCGAAATATGTCAGGCTTCCGGTCCGCAAATTCACGTGGGAACGTACCGCATGAAATCACGTTTGAAGTACGCTGTCCTCCTCGGCTTGCCGGGCTGGCTGATGATCGCGGGGCCTGCGGCGGCAGATTCGCCGGCACCGCCTTCACCCGCCGTTCCGGTTCCCGGCTACAGCTTCATTCAGGCGCAGGACGGCATCTCCGAATACCGGCTGGACGCCAATGGACTGACCGTACTGGTCGCTCCGGACCACTCGGCCCCGGTGGTGACCTTCCAGGTGACCTATCGCGTGGGCTCACGCAACGAGGTCACCGGCACGACCGGCGCGACCCATATCCTCGAACACATGATGTTCAAAGGCAGTGAGGCTTACAACGAGGAGAAGGGCAACAGCCTGAAGCGTTACGGCGAGCGCGTCGGCGCGCAGTTCAATGCCAGCACCAGCCTCGACCGGACCAATTACTTCGCGACGCTGGGTCGCGACGACCTCGAAGGCTATGTCGCCGTCGAGGCGGACCGCATGCGTCACCTGCTGCTGCGCGACGCAGACCGGCAGGCGGAGATGACGGTCGTGCGCAACGAGTACGAGCGCGGCAGGAACAGTCCCGAGAACGTATTGTTCGAGGAAGTGCAGGCCGCCGCCTTCGAGGCACTGCCGTACCATCATCCGACGATCGGCTGGCTGTCGGACATCGAACACGTGCCGACCGCGAAGTTGCGCGAGTTCTACGATACGTTCTACTGGCCCGACAACTCGACCGTGACGATCGCCGGCGACGTCGACGTGGCGGCCGTGCTGGCGCTGGTGCGCAGGTACTACGGCGTCTATCCGCATTCACCGG
>Ga0302319_10011407_pt1 | contig 16867 bp, 6 predicted proteins | sample Bog_T0_2_FD_203319 | JGI IMG/M metagenome (GOLD analysis project Ga0302319, IMG submission 203319) | Peat permafrost microbial communities from Stordalen Mire near Abisko, Sweden - Bog_T0_2 | ecosystem: Environmental > Terrestrial > Soil > Wetlands > Peat | place: Sweden: Abisko, Stordalen Mire...
CGATGAACGCGAGAGGCCCTGCGCCTGAAGCCAGGCGCTGTCCGCCAGGAAGCCTTCTGGCAGGGCAAGGAGGAACCGGTTTAGCAATGAAAATCTATGTGCGCCCATGACGCACATAGTACATCGCACATAAACCACAGTCAAGTTCACGATATGCGATGATTGTGCGTCCAAAATGCACATTTACCAGGAATGCGAAACTTCAATCCGGCACGAATTCAACTCAACAAGTCGCTCTCGCCAATCTTCTTCAACCCCATTTCAACCCCAAATACCAATACCGCTAACGTATTTACAACTACTTAGCGCTCTTTGAAACTCCCAACCACGTTCTCTAACTCGTTGAAAATACATTAGTTGCATCACTCATAACCCAAAGGTCGCTGGTTCAAATCCAGCCCCCGCAACCATTTAGCCGATTGGCCAACCCCAGATAACCCCAAATAACAGCGGCTCTCAAAACGACGAGGGGTTTTCTGGCTGTGTCTGCGGGTTTCTTTGCATGGTTATGCGCTCCTCAGTGCCATCCTGACCACCTTGCTGTTGGCCTCACGCTTGGCCGTCATCAAGGCGTTTCCGTACACGTTCATCGTGGTCGAGATCTGGGCGTGCCGCATCAGTTTCTGCTGCACTCCCATCGGCGCCCCGGTGTCGTCCAGCCAGGAACGGTAGGTATAGCGGAAGGTATGCCATCCCGGAACTTGGGCGCCACCGCGAGAATCCTTATAGCAAGTTAGTCGAAAGCGAGAAGTGACGACCTTGAGCGTAAATTGATCGGTGGTCCAGATGCGGGATTGCCACTGGGGATAAATTTGGCTCACAAAGAAGGGTGGGTTTCAACCCCGACCTTTAAGGATGGCAAAATATCGAGATTAAAAACATCGATCCGGGAACTAAGTTAATATTTGTTCCGGGCGAATCGATGTGCGTTTCGCTCGAGGGAGCAAGATGATTCAGAGACGAGATTTTCTCAAAGGGAGCGCAGCGGCCGTGATTTATGGATTGGGACCGCATGCGTCGTCGCAGACATTGTCTCCGATGCAGGCCGTAACCTATGACCAGTCCTCAGTGCTGCTCAATGGGCGCAGGCTTTTGATCTCCTCCGGAGAAGTTCACTACCCGCGCTCCACGCGAGCCATGTGGCCCGTGATTCTTAAGCGCAGCAAGGCTCTTGGCCTGAACACAATTGCAAGCTACGTCTTTTGGAACTTTCATGAGACGAGCCGCGGCAGCTTTAACTTCTCAGGGGAGCGGGACCTTGGGCACTTCCTCGATTTATGCCAGCAACATGAGCTTTGTGTATTTCTTCGCGTGGGCCCCTACATCTGCGCGGAATGGAATTATGGTGGGTTTCCGCCTTACCTGCGGGATGAGCCCGGCATTACAATTCGCACCATGAATCGGCCCTACACGGCACGGGTCGAAGAGTATTTCCATCGTCTTGCCGAGGTTGTTCTTCCGCGTCTTGCGTCGAAAGGCGGCCCGGTGATTCTGTTGCAGGTGGAGAACGAATACGCGAACGTAGCCAAGCGCTATGGTGAAGCGGGGCAGGAATATTTGCGTTGGATTGTGGAGTTGGCTCGGCACGTTGGCTTCTCCAGCATTCCAAACACAACATGCGAGGGCGGCGCACAGGGAGCCATCGAAACATCGAATGGGTTTACGATTCCGCAAGAGCGGATTGATGAGGTCCGGAAATCCCATCCTGGCACACCAATTCTTTGGACGGAACTCTATCCAGCCTGGTACCAGGTGTGGGGGGGGCGCATTGCTCCCGCTCGCGACCCACGCGGAATCGCAGGTGCGATTCTTGACTTTGTGAGCCGGGGCGGGTCGGGCTGGAACTATTATCCTTGGCACGGCGGTACCAACTTTGGCCGCAATTCGATGTACTTGCAGACGCCTGCTTATGATTTCCATGCGGCCCTTGACGAATTTGGGTGCGTAACTCAGGCAGGTGCTTTTCTGGGACGCTTTCATGCTTTCATGCAGGAGCAGAGCGGGATCCTGCTGGAAGGAATCCGAACCGAAAACATCGCTGCCGGCCAGCGAACTGTCACATGGCAAAGCAATGTTGGTGTGCTCCAGTTGGTGCAAGAGGGCTATGGCAAGAAGGCTCCTCATCAGAGTCCCTTCGAACCGACAAACCTGAAGGTTCGACTCGTGAACGCCAAGGGAAACGTGCTCTTCGACGTCAACAAAGAGTACGAGTCCGCAACGAAGACCATGTACATTCCAGAATGGAAATCTGTGAATGCGGGTCGTGATCAAGCATTGATCTGGCATGTTTGGGATGAGCCGCTCCCGGCTGACCGCGAGGACAACGGCACAGTCGCCTTGGAACCGGTTGAGCAACTTTCACTGACCAGAGATGCGACAGATTATTGCTGGTACAGCACGGAATTGCATGTGGAGAGAACGGGACCTCAGGAAATCGCTATACCTTACGGAGGAGATTTCTTCTATGTCTACGTTGACGGTGTTTTGGTTGGGTCATCGAACCTACCGCTCAAGGAAGATCGCGGCGCTATTACACCGGACGATTCCGCCCACCCACGAATCATCGCCAACGTCAGTGAACAAAACAAAGAGCATGGTTTCCGGCAGTCCTTTGTTCCGTCTGCTGTCAGCGTTGGTGATCATCGCCTCGATTTACTCGCGACAGCACTCGGGATGATCAAAGGCGATTGGCAGATCGCCAGTCCGATGAACTTCGAGCGCAAAGGAATATGGGAAGGCGTGACCTTGAATGGCACACCGCTCCAGCATTGGACGATGCGGCCGGGCCTGATCGGGGAGCAGCGGCAGATCACTGCGCATTCTGAAAAAGTCTCATGGCATGAAGGGAGTGGATCGCGCCCACTCCGGTGGCACAAAACACGCATCGACGTGGCGGAGTCTCTGCTCAAAGCTCCGGCGGTCTTTCGCCTAGATGCGGCTGGGTTGGGTAAGGGAATGATCTGGGTGAATGGGCGGATGATAGGGCGTCATTGGTTGCTTCAGGCGGCAAGCCCGCCGAATACTCCGTCGCAGCGTTTCTACCATGTTCCTGCAGATTGGCTAAAGACTTCGAACGAGATACTTATTCTGGAAGAACAGCTCGCATCGCCTGCAGCTGTGCAATTGCAAGTTAGAGCGTAACGTCGGGTTGTGCTCTCAATGCCGCAAGCCGTCGGAGTGGAGGCCGGTCTGCGTTTTGACTGCGGCGACATGTTGGATTGCTGAAGTCAGCTTCTCCGCCTTGAACGAGGGAGAGCCTTCGTGCAGAGTTATCAGCATATTGGCAGGCACGTTTTTGTGGACGTCGATTGCGCCCAGCGGCCATCGGACTTCAATCTCCACTGCGGTCGCGGAGCCGAGCCCAAAGTGAATGCGCGGATCGTTGGCAGAGACGTAGCTGGATTGGCTCATGAGTTCCTGAACCTGCATTTTGCCTCCGCTGCGAACAGTAACACGTGAGCCCAAGGCGCTGCGGTTGCTTTTTGTCCCGTATAGGCGGACCTTGATCCAGTGATTCCCTAGAGGCGCATCGTTTCTCAGGAGAGTGGGTGGCTCGTTCTGATTCATGATGAGAATGTCCAGATCGCCGTCATTGTCGAAGTCGCCAAAAGCGCATCCACGGCTGACGTGGCGCGCGTCGAGGGCGGGTTGGCTCGCCTCAGGGATTTGCAGAAAGGTTCCATTGCCCAGGTTGCGGAAAAGGATACATGGGGTGCGGCGCGGGTATTTGGGGTTGACGGCTTCAAGTTCAGGATAAACCTGCCCGGTGACCAGAAAAATGTCGGGATAGCCATCGTTGTCGAAGTCGAGCATGCCCACACCCCAACTGACGAAGCGTCTTTCGTGGATGAGGCCGGCGCGCGCGGTTGCATCCTCGAATTCTCCCTTACCTACATTGCGGTAGAGACCGGTTGGCTGATTCATGTAATGTGTACGCACGATGTCGAGGCGGCCGTTGCACTCGTAGTCTCCAATACCAACGCCCATACCGGCCATCTCCTGGCCGTCGTCGGAGACAGCCACGCCGCGCAACAGTGCTTCGTCGCGAAAGGTCCCGTCGTGGTTGTTCATCAGCAACAGGCTGGGTGTCGTATCGCAAGCGACAAAGATGTCGGGCCAGCCGTCCTCATCCGCGTCGAAGGCGCAGGCGGTGAGGCCGTAAGAGCCGCGCAGCGCGCCTACACCTGCCTCTTTGGAAACGTCAGTGAATGTGCCGTCGCCGTTGTTGCGATAGAGCAGATGGGTCGGGAATGGGAGCCCGCTGGGGCCACAATTGACGGGCACGCCTTCAAAATTGCAATTGGGACGATCGAGCGAAGGCTTGGGCAGGGTGGCCAGATCGACATCGGCGTAGTTGGAGACGAAAAGATCGAGCCATCCATCGCGGTTGTAATCGACGAAGGTGCAGCCGGAGCCGAAACGCGTTGTCTTGCTCAGTAATCCGGCATGGGCGGTGACGTCGGTGAACGTGCCATCGCCATTGTTACGGTAGAGTTTGTTCTGTCCGAAGTAGGTGATGAAGAGGTCTTCGAAACCGTCGTTGTTGTAATCGCCCACACAGACACCGACGGCCCATCCGGCGTCGATCAAGCCTGCCCTCTCGGTCACGTCGGTGAACGTTCCGTCACGATTGTTGCGATAGAGGCGGTTGCTGGCGCCATGCGGAATGTCTTCAAGGCGGCGGCCGCAGAGGATAAAGACGTCCATCCATCCGTCGTTGTCGTAGTCAATGAAGGCGCAGCCTCCGCCCATGATCTCGGTGAGGTAGGTTGCTGTCGTACCTTCGCCATAGGTCATTACTTTGGTGAGTCCGGCCGATTTGGCTACGTCGACGAACTGTGAGAACGGCGGCAGATTAGAGGCCGCAGGCGCGAGCGCAGGAGCCTTGCGGCGAAGCAGGACAGTAATCAGAAACACAGGAATTGCCAGCAGAAAATGACGCCGCGACCAACTGCGAAATGATTTGGATGTGGCAGACATAGCTTCGGAGAGTACCTCCACTGATTGAGAGCGCAATCCACTGAACTTGCTCGATCAGGCTTCTACCGATTGAGTCTAGTCATAGTGGATTTCCGTGATGACATTACGCGTTTAGTGTCCCGGAGTTGAGTCCGCAATCGCACGCGAGAGTTGACGTGCCTGGGCATTGTCTGGATCGATTTCGAGAGCGTGGTCCAGAGCCTCTTTCGCATCTTGCCATTTGGATTCGCTTGCTAGAGTAGCTGCCAGGTTGATCCATGCAGCTACGTATGAAGGAGCAGCGTGAATGGCCGCATGGAAATAGTCTTCGGCCCGAGCCACGTCTCCCTTATGGGCGGTAATGTAGCCCATCTGGTTCTGAGCCTCAGCAAGATTTGGATTCAGTTGAATAGCCCGTTGGAGTGCTGTTTCTTCGCCTGCAATATCTTCCATTTTCCCGAGCGTCCTGGAGAGCTTGTAATACAACTGCGCCTCATTGGGATCGGATGCAAGTGCTTCGCGATAGAGCGTTGCCGCCGTTGCGGAGTTGCCCCCAGCCATGGCCTGGTCGCCTTCCTCTGCTTTGCCGGCCGCCTGGACTCTGTCAGCGCGCGCCTTATTCAATTGTTGGTAGCCGGACAGCATGTCCTGAGCGTGAGCGGAATCGCCGAGCCTCTTGAAGACCATGGCAAGGGAGTAGCGTGTCTCGGGTTCCGCATCGCCAAGAGCAATCGCCTTTTCCAACTGCTCCCTGGCAGCGGGAAGCTCATCGAGTTGTGCGAGAATTCTTCCCAACTGCGCGCGGGAATCAGGGTAGCCGGGATTGAGAGAGATGGAACGCTCGAGATGCGCGCGTGCGGTGGAAGAATCGGCCTCCTGCGATTCCAGCACAGCATTCAGGTACAGCACTTCCCACTGATCTGGATATCCCTTGAGCAGCTTGTGGGCAAACTGAGAGGCCTTTGCACTATGGCTGGAGACCATGATCCGCAGATAGAGGATCTGCGTAGCCTGGTCGTCAGGATGCTTCTCGAGCGCAAGTTCGAGGACTTTGAATGCTTCCTCGTCACGTCCGCGCAGCATGAGCACCATGGAGAGTTCATCGGCGATAGGGAGCGAGCCTGGATCATTGTTCATGCCCTCGCGGAGGGCTTTGGTGGCCTCGTCCAACTGGGCGGTAACCGCATAGGCTATGCCGAGATTCAGGCTTTGTTGTGGTGTTCGTACGCGACTGCTGCCGGGCTTGTCGAGCAGTGCGATCACGCCGGTGTAGTCCTTTTGGTCGATCAGGTCCTGCGACAGACCGTTGAGAGCGGATTCCGAATCCGGATCAATGGCAAGGGCTGCACGCCATTCCGCCTCGGCTTCCGTGATTTGTTTCATCCGTTCCAAAACTGCTGCGAGCACAAGGTGTGGACGGATGTCGCTTGAATCAAGCTGCCTAGCCTGGCTGAGCGGCGCGACGGCTTGCTCGTCGTGGCCGGCGGAATAGAGGCTCAATCCCCACAGATACGCGAAGGCACTTGAGGTGGGTTGCAAACGGAAAGCCGACGCAAAGGCTTCGGAAGCGCAGTCGAATTGCTTCTGTTGGGCATACCAGTTGCCAACATCGGCGTATGCCTGGCTAGTGGGCGAAGTCTTAAGGCGGTCGCTCAAGGCGGACGGGGCAGTGCATGCCGCAAAGGCGAGCGAGGGCGCGAGGAGACAGAGGACCACCCCGAAGGTGACCTGCGTTCCGGCTCTACGAATTCTGAATTCTACGGTCATTCGAACCGAGTGCGCCGCCTGCGGTTCCCCTTCGTTCTGTGAGGAAACCATTTCACGCTACCAGGATTACAGCTTGCGAGCGCTCATTCTAGTACACCGCGAGGATGGACGTCACCTACAGGAATCCGATGCGCACAGGGAAGGCTCATTGCAAACTGTAGCATCGTTCGGTTTCTCCCAAGGGATGCGCCCGGCCGCCGAACCCCACGCTGAGGACATGTTTCCAAGGCGGTTCATTGCAGTTGCTGTGTTTGAAAAAAAGTCGCCGAATCCGACTTTCGGCGGATTGTAAGTCTTCTTAACCGCGGCGTAGGATTGGCGACGTCTCAAGAAACCCTCTCCAACATGAAGGGAAAAATATGCGCAACGGGAGAGAACGGACTCGAAAAAGTTAGCGCTTAAGTGACTTTTGAAAACGATTTCAAAAGTACGCGGTTTCGAAATCCCGATTCACCAGATTCAGGAGGAAGTCATGCAACGAGTCAAAACGACGCAAGTTTGGGGAATGCTATTTGTCATCCTAATCGGCCTCGTCAGTTTGGCGACAGGTGCCTTTGCACAAGGCACGGATGGAAATCTGACGGGCCAGATCACCGATTCCTCGGGTGCGGCGATACCCGGGGCTGCAGTCACCCTCACCAATGTAGACACCGACCTGGTCCAGAGCGCAGTCAGCGATGCCCAGGGAGTGTACCAGTTCAAGCTGATACCGCCAGGGAAGTACGCGCTTAAGATCAACGCGGGGGCGTTTGCCGAATACTTGCAGAAGGGCATCGTGATCGACGCGAACACGTCTGCCACTCAAAACGTGCAACTGAAAGTGGCCAGCGCCAAGGGTGAGACTGTAAGCGTGACAGCCAACACCGAACTGATCGACACCACAACGGCAGAACTGGGCATGACCGTGAACCAGGATTCGGTGAGCGAATTGCCATTGAACGGCCGCGACCCCTCCAGCCTGGCGCTGCTGTCGCCCGGCATTGTGGATGGCAACAAGGCCGGCATCGCCTGGCAGCAGAGCGGCTTCTCATTCCCCAATGAGTCCGTGGCTTCATCGAATGGCGGCCACCTGGGCAGCACATTCTACATGCTGGATGGTGTGACCAATATGGACACTTACCTGGCATCGAATTCGCCGACACCGAATCCCGACGCCATCGGTGAGTTCCGCCTCATCTCCAGCAACTTCAGCGCCGCTTACGGCTTCTCGGCGGGCGGCGTAGTTTCGATGACCACCCGGACCGGCACCAACCAGTGGCACGGCGGCCTCTTCGAGTTCATGCGCAACGGGGATTTTGACGCACCGAATTGGAGCAACCACCAACAGGACTCGTATCGGCAAAACCAGTTCGGTGGGTATGTCGGCGGGCCGGCAATCAAGAACAAGCTATTCGGCTTCTTCAACTACCAGCAAACCATCCAGGTGGGCGGCCCAGGGACCACGACGAACGGGACCACAACGCCTACTGCGCAGATGTTGAACGGGGACTTCAGCGGACTCGTTACGTACGCTCAGGCACACAACAGCGGGTGCGGCTCGGGCTTTGCAGTGGGTCCTGCGCTTCAGACAACCAACTGCGGCTGGTTAAATGGACCATTCCAGGTTGTTAATGGTATTCCGAACCAGCTTATCGGCGGCGCAGCCGGGCTCGATCCGATAGCCGTGCAGATCACCAACGATGGACTGCCTGGGCACACCGCGCCAGCTGCAGGGACGGCAGCCCCGACTTCTTCAGCCCAGAATCTGGCTGGAGGCATGCTATACGCATCGGCCGCCCTGAAGAATCAAACATACAACCAGTACACGGGCAGAGTTGACTACGATGTGACCAAAAGCCAGCGCGTCACAGTGCGCTCGTTTATCGACAAATGGGTTCAGCCGGCCGGAGACACTCCAGGGAACGTACTCTCGGTTTTGAACCTCAATACCTGGAACCAGACGTTTGGAATTCAGGGCTGGTATTTCAATGAGATCGCCCAACACACCTGGACGGTGAACCCCTCCACGGTCAACTCCGTCACGGCTTTTTGGACCCAGCAAAGCTTGCACAATGGCACCGCGGTGGATGACCATAACGGCAAACCCATGTGCTGGTCGCGCTACATTGCTGTTGTCGAGCCCGCCTGCTATATGGAAGGCGCAGGCTTCGGGGGCGCCAATGGTGGCTGGACTGAGCCCTCGGATGAGGTCCGTGGCACACTGGGCATCTCCGACACGCTGATCAAGACCATCCACCGTCACACGATCTCCGCGGGCATCGATCTGATCCATCAGCGGGCGGTCGAAACAACCAATTATCCTCAAATCGCTCTCGTCAGCTTCGGGGGTGGGTACACCGGCAATAGCGAGGCCGACTGGCTCTTGGGTTATATGAGCGGTTTCTCGCAGGGAGCGGGCGAACTATCCGACGTTCAAGGATGGCTGATCGACCCATACGTGAATGACGAGTTCCGTGTTAAACCCGGCCTGACCCTTACCCTTGGTTTGCGCTGGGATCCAGACCTGCCGCCGGCTGAAGTTGGAGGCCGTGGGGCGGCATTTGTGCCAGGCCAGCAGAGTTACATCTTCCCCGGCGCGCCGATCGGACTGATTTACCCCGGCGACCAGAATATGACTGCCGGCTTGCGTCCCGGCGACAACAAGTTCTTTGATCCGCGCATCGGTGTTGCTTATCAGCCCAAGAATCTGCCAAAGACATCCTTCCATGCGGCGTTTGGAATGTTCAGCGCTCCGGTGGCTTACGCGAACTACAACCACACCGTCGATCTGGCGCCGTTTGCTCCGACATTCTCCCCGAACGCGCCATCGAATTCGCCGATTTGCAACGATGGCGCTACCTGCATGCCGAACACCGGCCAATCGATCACCGGATACGAAAACTTCCACAATCCCTGGGCAACGTCGTCTTTCAATACACCCAACGGCTCCCCATTCGGCAACGGCCCCGGTCAGATCCCATGGGCTACCCCGAATTACAAAGCCCCTCTCAACTCCGCGGTTGCGACCCCGGTCAGTTTAGGGGCCTCTTTCAGCCGGAACTTCAAGGCGCCCCTCACCCAGGCCTGGAACGCATCCGTGGAACAACAGATCGACGCTGTGACGGCTGTGCGCGTCGCCTATGTCGGCAGCCAATCGTACCACCAGAGCCTGGTCCAGGATGACAACATCTCCAGTTACACCTACTGCACCTACTACAACAACCCGACCTGCGCACTTCCCACCCAGGCGAACCTGAAGAATGGCACCCTCAAGGCGCCGTATCTTCCTTACTCCAACTTCACCACCATTCTGGAATATGACAGCGGCGCCACGGCCAGCTATCACTCACTGCAGGCCTTCGTCCAACGGCATTTGTCGCATGGTCTCCAGGCGCAGTCCAGCTTTACCTGGTCGAAGTCGACTGATGTGGCCAGCGCCGCAAACCTCTCCAATGGCGAAGAGAACGATAACCCCCGCGACCTGCGCTGGAGCCGCGGCATCTCGAATGCGAATATCCCGTTCGTCTGGGTAAGCAACTTCATTTACACAAGCCCGGCATTGAAGGGACAGAATCTGCTGATGCGTGAAGCGCTGGCAGGCTGGGAGATAAGCCCCATCATCAGCTGGGAGTCGGGCACGCCGTTCAACGTCGGTCCGGGCAACGATCAGGCTGCCTATGGCGAGCTTGGAAAAGGCAGCGGCTGCCTGAATTCCTGCGGCAGCGATCGAGCTGACCGCGTCCCCGGAGTGCCTCTCAAAGTTCGTCAAGGCGGGCGCGCTCACTGGACGAAGGAATACTTCAACCCCGCTGCGTTTACCACCCGTCACGATGGAACTTTTGGCAATAGCGGGCGCAACCTAATGCAGGGGCCTCCGAATTTCAACATCGATACGTCGCTGGCGAAGAACTGGTCGATCCTTGAAAGATACAAGTTGCAGTTCCGCTTCGAATTCTTCAACGCAACAAACCACCCTGTCATGTCCAATCCAAGCGCTCAGCCGGGCGATGCGGGTGGAGGCCCGTCTCAAATTAATGGCGGAAACGGCGGCTTCGGCGGCACTTCCAACAACCCCCGCATAGGCCAGGCGGCACTGAAACTGACCTTCTAACCCACCCGAAGGGCCTGGGCGGCGCAACAAGCTGCCCGGGCCTGATTTTCAATGCGAGGACGCGGCAACCCTTCAGGACTGGATTGGATTGAACATTCAAAACCATGTTTTTTCTAACCCTGCGTGGCCTTGCGGCTGTTTCGCGGGCTCCGCAATTCTACGATGCTTTCGTGGGTCATTGGTCGAGCGCGGACCCGGAGGTTCAACCAATGCTCGAGTTACTGTCGCAATCATTCTCCTGGAGGAGGCGCTTGCTCACGGCTGTGGGCACGATCCTGATCGTTCTTCTCGTCAGCTCTTGGCTCCTTCCTTTTCGCGGAAATGGGTTCGGCCGAATCCTGGCTGCTTCATCGGACGATTCCAAGACAGAGTTGTGGCCGATTGCAATCGATTACCCAGAGGATGGCTCGATTTTTCCGCCCGGCATGACGCCGCCCACTTTCATTTGGCGGGATGCGGCGGCAGACTCCTGGCAAATTGAAGTTGCTTTCGCCGACAAATCGGCTCCTCTTCATCTTCAGCCCAAGGCGGAACGTATGCATCTCGGCGCAATCGATCCCGAATGCGTCAGCAATACCAACGAACCGCCCAGGCTGACTCCGCAGCAGGCAGCTGCCTGGACATGGACACCGGATGCGACAACCTGGCAGGCCATTCAATCGCATTCCAAGGAGGCTCCCGCCAAGGTGACCATTTCCGGTTTCACTCATTCGCATGGAGAGGTCTCTCGATCTCATATCTCTCTCAGCACGTCAGCCGACCCGGTGGGCGCCCCCATTTTTTACCGCGATGTCCCGCTCATGCCGAGCGCCGGCGCAAACGGAACAGTGCAGCCTTTGTCTCCCGCGGCAATTCACCTCATTCGCTGGAGGCTGAGGGATATCCGTCAAGCTGAAAGCCGCACGGTGCTGACGAATATGCCCACCTGCGCCAACTGCCACTCGTTCTCCGGAGATGGAAAGACAATGGGTATCGATGTTGACGGACCGGCTAACGACAAGGGCCTTTATGCTGTTGTCCCGGTTGCGCGGCACATGTCCATTCAGAACAAGGACGTTGTGCAGTGGAACACCGATGGGCAAGCGGGAAAAGTGCGCGTGGGATTCATGTCGCAGGTATCCCCGGATGGACGCTACGTGGTCAGCACCTTTGCCGGCTCCGCTTTGGATATCTCAAATACCTACTACGTAACCAACTTCAAAGACTATCGATTTCTGCAGGTGTTTTACCCTACGCGAGGAATCCTGGAATGGTACGACCGAGCAGCCGGCAAACGTCTGCCGCTGCCTGGCGCGGACGACCCGCGCTACGTACAAACGGACGGCGTTTGGAGTCCCGATGGCAAATACATTGTGTTTGCGCGGGCCGAAGCCAAGGATCCTTATCCGCCGGGCAAGCCAAAGGCATTGCATGCCAACGATACCAACGAGACGCAAATTCAGTACGATCTTTACCGCGTTCCCTTCAACGATGGTAAAGGCGGCGTGGCGGAGCCGATCCTGGGGGCATCGCAGAATGGTAAGAGTAATAACTTCCCCAAGGTTTCTCCCGATGGACGATGGATTGTATTTGTGCAGTGCCGCAATGGCCAGCTCATGCGCCCTGACAGCAAACTTTACATCGTTCCATTTGAGGGCGGCGAAGCACGTCCGCTCCGCTCCAATACTTCGCTCATGAATTCGTGGCACAGCTTCTCGCCGAATGGGCGCTGGTTGGTTTTTTCGTCGAAGGCCCGCTCACCTTACACGCAGATGTATTTAACGCACCTCGATAGCAATGGCAACTCAAGCCCTGCCATCCTGATTGAGAACTCGACCGCATCCAATCGCGCGGTGAACCTGCCCGAATTCGTAAACGTTTCGGGAGATGGAATCGAGGACATTCAGGTCCCCGCCGTGCAGCTTTATAAGCTCATGGATGAGGCGAAGCAACTGGAAGAGAAAGGCCAGAACGACCATGCGCTTGCAATTTGGAAAAGGGCAGCCGCGATGGAGTCGGAGAACGCCAAGGTTCAAAACGGCCTGGGCATTTCCCTCTACGTTCATGGCCAGACGGTGGAAGGCCTGGCGCATCTTCGCCACGCACTGCGCATCAACCCTCTTTCTGTCGAGACTCACTACATCCTGGGTCGATTCCTTTTGAAGGAGGGCCATCCGGTTCAGGCTCTGTCGGAATTGGAGGCAGCCATTCAGATCAGGCCGCACTTTGGTGCATGCGAGGAAGCTCTGGCAGCCGCGTATGAGGATTCAAGGAAAAGCGCAGAGGCGCTTGCGCATTGGCAAAAGGCGCGAGAAATCGATCCTGGCAGCGTGAGTGCCATTCTGGGCGCGGCCTGGTTACTGGCGACGGCTCACGATGCCTCGATTCGCAATGGGGCAGAGGCGCTGTCTCTTGCCCAAAGCGCCACCAGTCTTGCCCCTGCGGACGATCCCGATTTGTTGGATACGCTTGCCGCGGCATACGCGGAAAATGGCGATTTCGCGAAAGCAGTTGACTCGGCCGCACGCGCTCTTGAACTCGCTGACGCGCGAGGTAACGCGACCCAGGCGGCCGCGATTCGAGCCCGTTTGTTGCTCTATAGGGAGAATCATCCATATCGCAGCGAGCGGCCTTCCGGTGTGTCCCAATCGTCAGCTGTGAATGTCTCCCCTTTACGGGGTAAGCAATGAGCGACATTACCCGGATCGGGCGAGCATTTGAAGGAACTGGATCCAGACGAACCTGGCGCGGGCGCGCATTGTCGTTGGGGACTACCCTTCTTCTACTTTCGCAGGGTATGGACTGCGAATCGATTCGATTTCGCGACGTTGCTCAGGAGTCAGGACTGCGCTCAACGACTCACCTTTCAACGGAGAGGCGCTACATTACCGAGATGATGGGCGGAGGCGTCGCATTGTTCGATTGCGACAACGATGGCAAGCTGGACATCCTGACCGTGAACGATTCCACCGTAGATCGGTTCCTGCAGGGGAGCGATCTCATGGTGACCCTCTATCGCCAGGTCGGGAATCTTCACTTTTCCGACATCACTCTTCAGTCGGGACTGACTGCAAGAGGATGGGGAATGGGAGTTGCAATCGGGGATTTCGACAACGACGGACTTCCCGACATATACGTGACGGGCTATGGCCATAACGTCCTTTACCGCAATCTCGGCGGATGCAAGTTCCAAGACGTAACCGAGAAAGCGGGCCTACGTGGTGGCGGATTCTGCGTTGGGGCTGCCTGGGCCGACTATGATCGCGACGGCTTTCTTGACTTGTTTGTCTCCAGGTATATCGACTCCGACGTTCATCATTTACCGCAGCCCGGCTCAAGGTTCTTTGACTACAAAGGCGTGTCGATGGAAGTGCCTCGGATGGATGGACAAAGCAACTTCCTGTTTCGCAACCGCGGCGATGGAACATTTGAAGATGTATCCGCAAAGGCAGGCGTCGGGAATCCGGAAAAGCGGCTCGGCATGGGCGTTGTGTGGGGAGATTATGACAACGATGGCTGGCCTGATCTTTTCGTTACCAACGATATGGGCCCGAATTACCTCTTCCGCAACAAGCGTGACGGCACGTTTGAAGACATGGGGCTTTGGTCAGGCGCCGCCCTTGGCGAGCAGGGCGAGTCGTTTGGAAACATGGCTGCAGACTTCGCGGACATTGAGCATAACGGAAATCTCGACTTACTGGTTACCCGCTACAAGCATCAGCCACTGGGTCTTTACCAGAATCTGGGGAATGGAACATTCAAGGGCGTGTCTTCGGAGGCGCGCCTTGCGCGAGATTCCGACTCGTTGATCCGCTGGGGCAGCGGGTTCGCCGATTTCACTAACGATGGGTGGCCAGACATTTTTGTTGCAAATGGAAGCTTTACTTCGCTCACCGATTCGATACCCGATGAGCCTCGTTATCGGGAGCCGGTGCAGCTTTTTCGAAACAATGGAAACGGGACGTTTTCAGACGATTCCGATCTTTCCAGCCTCAATCAGCGACCGCTGCAGTCGCGCCGGGGTACGGCCATCGGGGACATCAACAACGATGGGAATCTCGATGTCGTCGTGTTCAACGTCGGCGCACCACCTTCGTTGTTTCTGAACGAGACCAGGAATCTGAATCATCGGGTTCTCATTCGTCTGGTGGGTACGAAGAGCAACAGAGCGGCGATCGGAGCCAGGGTCATTGTCTCTACTTCGAAGATGAATCAGATGGACGAAGTGCGAGGCGGCGGCAGTTACTTATCCAGCAACGATCAGCGACTGCACTTCGGGCTAGGTTCCGAGGGAATGATGAGGCGAATTCAAATTCTATGGCCCAGCGGCCTCAAAGAGGAACTGGCAAACGTCCCGGCCGATGCCCTGTACACGATCGTTGAGGGCCAAGGAATCAAGAAGAGGGTCAGGCTCCCGTCCCCAACTGGATGAACACGTCACTGTTGGTACGTAACCCGAAGAGAGACGGCTGATTCGCCTTTGAATCTGCTGCAAAAACAAGAACGAAAAGGACAGTCATGCCATTCTCGCGCAGAGAGTTTTTGGAAGTGAGTGCTCTATCTGCTTCGGGAATTGTGCTGTCGGGCGTGCTTCATGGTGAGGGCGGCCGTGAGGCAGATCGGATCGACGACGACACTACGGAAAGAGCAACCTCATTGGGAACGCCGGTCGCGCGCCTTGTGTTCAACTTGAATCAGGACTGGGAGTTCTTTCTGCCGGAATTGACAGAGCATTCCCAGGATTCGAAGTCAGTGCGGGGTGAAGATGCGAAATCCCCAGCCGACGCAAAGTGGGAAGCGATTACCTTGCCGCACTCAGTCAGGCTTGAGCCAAGGGATGTGAGTGGGGGCCGGAATTATCAGGGGGTCTGCTGGTACAAGCGGGAATTGCTCGCGCAGCCGGAATGGAAAGATCGCGTCGTTTATCTGAAGTTCCAGGGCGCCATGCAGGTGGCCGACGTTTGGCTGAATGGCGTTCATCAAATCACTCACTTTGGCGGGTATATACCCTTCACTGTTGATGTCTCCAAAGACATTCGATTCGATCGGCCGAATTCCCTGACCGTGCGGCTCGATAACTCCGACAATCCGGAAGTCCCGCCGGGAAAGCCGCAGAGCGAACTGGACTTCTGCTACTTCGGAGGTCTCTATCGCAGCGTCGAACTCGAAGTGCTGAATCCCCTGCATATCACCGATCCAATTCTGGCAGATACAGTTGCAGGCGGAGGCGTGTTTGTTACTTACCCATCGGTCGCGGCCGGCGAATCCATTGTGCAGATCCAGACCGAAGTGGTGAACGAGTCCGGTGAAAGTCGCGTTTGCGAGGTGATGCAGGAATTGATTGGTCCGGATGGAAAGTCCGCGGCAACGACGTCCATCCTGATTACTGTGCCCGCCCGTTCCCGCCACGTGGCGACGCAGACGGTGAAGGTGCAGAATCCCAGACTCTGGCATCCGGAGGATCCTCAGCTCTACTGGCTCCATTCAACAGTGAAAGAGAATGACAAGGTCATCGATGACACATTCACGCGCATCGGCATTCGTTCCTTTCAGTTTGAAAAGAGCCGCGGCTTGCTCATTAACGGTCAGCCCTTCTTTTCTATTGGAGCCAACAGGCACCAGGACCATCCTTATGTTGGCTATGCTCTGCCCCATTCAGCACATTATCGCGATGCATTCAAGCTTCGTGAAGCAGGCTTTACGTCCTATCGCAGCCACTATCCCCAGGACCCGAGCTTCATGAATGCCTGCGACGAATTGGGCATTCTAGCCATTGTTTCCAACCCCGGCTGGCAATTCGTCGGCAACGAGATTTTCAAGAAGCGGGTCTACCAGGATGCGAGAGAGATGATCCGGCGAGACCGCAATCATCCATCGGTAGTTATCTGGGAAGCGGCCTTGAACGAATCGGACAACAGTACGCTCGCGGCTGAGCTTTACCGCATTGTGCATGAAGAATTTCCGGGCCCCGAATGCTGCACAGCAGGAGATCCAATTCGTGAGGCCGTGCCACAATTTGCTGGTTGGGATGTTACCTATGCAGGCCGTCCCCTTGAGGATTCCTCCAAGCCT
>Ga0302319_10011408_pt1 | contig 16867 bp, 12 predicted proteins | sample Bog_T0_2_FD_203319 | JGI IMG/M metagenome (GOLD analysis project Ga0302319, IMG submission 203319) | Peat permafrost microbial communities from Stordalen Mire near Abisko, Sweden - Bog_T0_2 | ecosystem: Environmental > Terrestrial > Soil > Wetlands > Peat | place: Sweden: Abisko, Stordalen Mire...
TTCGTGACAGCCGATTTTTCTCGTGCATCGCCAATATGGTGCTACTCCCCACACCACTAAAAGCATTTACGGATGCATTGCCAGAGATTAAGGTGATGCTCCGTATCTGTGCTCGAAATTTGTACGGATGGAAATGCGATCACGACGAATTGTCGAACGCGCATCAAGAACTGGATGAATGGAACAATTGGGGTGCGTATCCCAAGAGTTGGCCTAAGCACCCGAATGAACGCCTCCCGCGTGGAACCGTGGCTCTATCGCAACAGATCCGAGCTTCCGCGGAAAAGCGTCTTTCGGAAATCCGACGAGACCTTCGCGAGGCAGGTCCGTATTACCCGAGGAAGCAAGTCCGAGCCGCACTCAAGTATTCGAAAAAGTGTTCCATGATTAGGTGATATGGCGGATGCTCCAGGCTACAACTTAGAGACTTGGGAATTTACACCGTCCAATCCTCGACAACCAATCTCTTCACCCTACCGAACTCGCGCGTGTTCGCGGTCACCAAGACCAGATTTCTCGCAAAGGCTTGTCCGGCGATCAGCGTGTCGTACTCGCCGATGCGCTTGCCCTGCCGCTCGAGCTCCGCGCGGATTTCTCCGGCGGCTTGGGCATCCTTCGAGGAATAGTCGAGGACCTTAACAGCGCGGCTAAGAAATGCCGTAAGTCTGTTGGCGTTTTGAACCGGGCGGCCGCTCTTAGCAATGCCATACCAAAGTTCATGGGCAACAATCGAAGAGGTTGCAAGGATCGCCCCACGCCGAACTGCTTGCTCCGACCGCCCGCGAACTTTGATTGAAGATCCATTGATCAGTGCAATGCAGGCGTTCGTGTCGAGTAGGTAGCTCACTTGAAGTACTCACGAATGGGCGCAAGATTCTGTTTACGGCCTTCGGGGAAGATCGGGTCTCCCCCCATGGCATCCATCCGCGCAAACAACTCATTGAGCGATTCCTTCTTCGCGTCCGGAACCGGTTCAAGCAGCACACCAGCCCCCATGCGCGTCACACGTACCCGGTCGCCCTGAAAGCGGAACTCCTTCGGCAGCCGCACAGCTTGGCTGCGGCCGTTCCAGAACAGCTTGGCGTCAGTGGTTTTCAGATTGGCTTCAGCTTTTGCGGGCACAGGCGCCTCCCTATGATCAATATCATTAGTATATACCATTCTAGTTTGAGCCGCACGTTATTGCGGTGCGTTGGAGCCAGTAGCCAGCGCTGCTGTTCTGGCGCTCCGCGACCAGAACACGTAAACCGGAACCCCCAGCAACACCAGGATCAGGCCGGGCCAGGTGTATTGGGGCTTGTAGCGGAGGAGGGCGGCGCAGATGGCTGTGGCCATGACGATATAGAGGGCTGGGAGGAAGGGGTAGCCGAAGGCTTTGTATGGTCGCGGCGCGTTGGGCTGCTTGAAGCGGAGGACGAAGAGGCCGAGGATGGTCAGAATATAAAAGACCAGCACCGCGAAGATGATGTAGTCGAGCAACTGGCCGTAGGAGCCGGAGACGCAGAGGATCGTGGTCCAGATGGCCTGCACCACAAGCGCGGCGGCCGGGGTTTTGTAGCGTGGGTGCAGTTTGCCAACCGAGCGGAAGAAGAGGCCGTCCTGCGCCATGGCGTAATAGGCGCGCGCGCCGGAGAGCGTAATGCCGTTGGCGCAGCCGAAGGTTGAAATCAAGATCGCCGCGGCCATGAGATATCCGCCAATGTGTGGAAAGATTTGCTGCAAGACCGCAGCGCCGATGCGGTCTTCAGAAGCGTATTGGACGCCGCGCGTGAAGATTGTCGCGCCGTTGGGGTCGCCATGCAGCGGAAGCACCAGGATGTAAGCCGCGCTGGCCAGGAAATACACGACAAGCACAAAGCCGACACCGAAGGCGAGCGAGAGTGGCACATTGCGCCGCGGGTTCTTGATTTCGCCGGCCGTAAATGTGACGTTATTCCATGCATCGGCGGAGAAGAGCGAACCGGTCTGCACCACGGCAAGAATCACGATGGTTCCCACCATCATGATGGGACCCTGCGCGCCTACTTGCACCGGATGCAGCGAGTGCCAGCCGGCATTGCGCCAGAACTCGCTCCAATGGCTGCCGAAGTTTGCGGCAATCGCCGAGGCATTGCGGCCTACGGTAAATCCCAGAAGCACGAGAGCCGCGAGGGAGAATGCTTTGGCCACGGTGAAAACATTCTGTAGCAGGGCACCGAAGCGCACGCCGCAGATATTCACGGCCGCCACGAACATTACGACGATGATGCCGGCGAGGTTCGCGGTGCTCAAGCCGATGTCCATGTTGCCCAGCACCATGGGACCGACGGGAATGGGCGGTACGTGCGCGATGTGCCACAGCCAATGCGTACTCGAAACCGACGGGAAGAAAACACCCAGGTATTTGCCAAAGGCTACGCACACCGCGGCGATGGTTCCGGTTTCGATAACGAGGAAGAGCGTCCAGCCGTAGAGAAATCCCCAGAGGGGGCCGAGGGACTCGCGCAGGTAGACGTATTGGCCGCCGGCTTTGGGCATCATGGCGGCCAGCTCGCCGTAGCTCAGGGCGCAGATCATGGTCATGACCGCGGTGATGACCCATGCGCCGAGGTAGAGCGCCGGAGAGTTGGTGAGGCGCGCGATATCGCAGTCGACGATGAAGATGCCGCTGCCGATCATGGACCCCACAACGATGGTGGTGGCGCTGAAGAGGCCGAGGGTTTGCAACATCTGCGGGGCAGAGCTGGCGTTGGGGCGCGCGGAGTCGATTGGATCTTTGGATGTCGTCATCGCAAGGTGTCGCCGTGGAACCACACTTCAGGCCGGAAGCATGCCGGGGATCGAAATTTGCTTTGGCACAGTTCGGTGGGTAGCACGGGTTGACCCATTGTTGCAGATCGCGGCACGATGCTCAATGCCAATCGAATGCGGGGGTGGCCAAGGCGCATCACAGGTTGCCCGCCCGCGGAACAGGGCGTTCTTACCGGTCCGGCGCCTGTGCAGGATCCCAGACCGGCCCGGAGGTTGTTGAAGGTGAGCCGGCTAGAGACGCGCCGATCGTCTTGTACATAAAGGACCCGGTCGTTCTACACAAAGAAGGTATTGGCCGCGATGTTGGCGCAGTTGCCGTTGCCAGCCGGATCACCCAGCAAAGCGGAAGCCCTGAGCTCGAAGTTAGCGCACTCGAACAGGCCCTCATTCGGCTGCTGGAGAAATGGCGGCGCAAGTTCTGTACCCCTGCGGCACTTTAGGATGGATGGGTGGTTCAGATCGGCAAATTTGACGTTCACGAGAGCGGTGAAGCCGTGATCGATTGGGGAATCCAGGATCCGCTCCATTGCTTATGCGCCGCGTTGCTTGACGGAGCCGCATGACGACGCGCGCGCCAATTTCGCGCCGCAGCATGTTGCTCGTGCTGCACCCAGTGTTTGCGCTAACCGGGGTCGCTGACGCCATTGCCGGCCCCATGCTCCCCTCGCTGGCGCGCGCATTCCATCTCTCCGACAGCCAATGTGGAGTGCTGCTGTTCTGCCTTTTCGCAGGCATGGCGGTGGGAGCATTGCTGTGCCGAGGGAATTACGCGCGCGTATTGGTGCGCGGTTTAATTGCCATGGCCATTACATGCGCCGCCTTCCCGTGGGTTCCTCGGCCGCTTCTTTATCCTTACGGATTCTTGCTGGGCGTCAGCATTGGCGCACCCATGACGGCAACCAGTCTTTTCGCCGGCCGCAATTATCCCGCTCGCCGCGCTTCTACTCTCACTGCGCTGAACTTTACTTGGAGCGTTGGCGCAATGCTTGCGCCGCTGCTTGCAGCGCGCATTCTGGCTGTCTCCTCGTGGAGTGCGGTGTACCTGGTGCTGGCCGGAGTCTCGGCACTGGCGGCCATCGGCGTTCACTTCACCATTCGCGATTCCGACGAAGCCCCACGAGTGACGGCTCAAGCGGCCGGGTTCGGTAATTTACGGCTCGTGTCTTTGTTTGCCGTCTTCTTTTTTCTTGAAGTTGGAATGGAGAGCACGTTCGGCGCGTGGATCTCAACCTACGTACTGCGCTCGGCGCGCACTGCCGTGACGCTCGCTGCCGGGGCCACTGCGATCTATTGGGGCGGCTTTCTTCTTTCGCGCGCTCTGTCGCCTTTGATCTTGCTGCGCGTCCGGCCTGGCCGCCTGCTGCGAGCTGCGTTGATCACAGCTTTGGGTGCGGCCACACTTTTCGTCGCCTCAAGCTCGCTTTACCTGCTGGCCGCTGCAATTTTTCTGCTGGGTATCGCACTGGCTCCGATATTCCCCGTGGCTCTGGCAGCATTCTTCGATCGCGCACGGCACAGTTCCGACTCGCGCTTCGTACTCGCCGTTAGTGGATTTGGAGGCTCCGTATTTCCGGGACTCGTGGGTTGGATATCGGCCTACTCCGGAAGCCTTCGCACGGGGCTCATTGCAGGCCCGGCAACGCTTCTCGTCATGACAGCCATTCTGCCCCTGCTCCGTGTCTCCCCATCCGAATCGTCTTCCGCCGCGCCGTGAAAGGCGCCAGTGGCTCACGCTTGAAAAGACATACGTTGGGAAGATGAGGCCAATGTCCCGGGGAAGTTCACACTTCGCCCGGGGCATTGGACAGGCAGCACTCAGAACTGGAATCGTGCCTGGAGTTCGATGACCCGTCCGGCGTCGGCGCCCTGAGCATAGCCGAAATACTGGTTATTGATATTGGCGCCGTTGTTGGCATTGCCGTTGGTGATCGGTTCCAGTTGCAGAATATTGAGCGCGTTGTACATATTGGCCTGCACGCGCAGGAAAGTGTGGTGATCGGCGAAATCGTAAGCGAATTCCTTTGCCGCGCTGATATCGACATCCTGATAGCACGGTCCACGGAAGCTGTTGCGGCCAATGCCCGGCCTATAGTTTTGCGTTGACGCGGGCGGCGTGATGTTGAAATAGTTGGCGCCCCCCGAGGTTCCACCGGTGCCGCGGTTGGGAAAGTCGGTCCCGTTCATGAACAGTTTGTCAGAACATCCGTTGACGACACCGCCATAGTAGGCAAGCGGCCGGGTTGGACTTACCGTCCCCGATCCGAGAACATAGGCGGTCGTGGCGAGGTTGTAAGTGACCGGCGTATAGGGGTAACCCGTGTGCCACGTGTAGGTCCCGTTCAACTGCCAGCCATTCACCAGGGAATTGGCTGCCTTGTTGCTTAAATGCGCCTTCGGCACATCCCACAAAGCGGTCGCAACCACGCGGTGCCGGGCGTCGTAATCCGCCGGTCCCCACTCCGAGGTGTTATTCGCAGGATTGGTTTGGTTACCGTTTGAATCAGCCAGGTCGCCGTTGGAAACCTGGTCGAGACCCTTCGAATACGTGTAGACAAAGCTCATGGCGACGCCATTCCGCATGGATCGCCTGAGCTGCGTATTCAAGGCGTTGTAGCTTTCGTTGGAATCGGTTTGCGCAAAATATGCAGCATACACCGGCGAGTTGGCATTGTTGTAAAGGAAGTTCTGATTCACCAGTCGCGCGAAATGGTGGCCTTCGCTACCGGCGTACCCGAGCGTGGCAGTAAATCTCCAGGGCATCTGGTACTCCATCTCGAGGGAGTAGAGGTAGACCTGCGGCGGGCGTATTCCGGGACGCGCACCGTAGACTTCCACCTGCTGCGTTCCGCCGCCGAAAGGATTCGGAAATCCGCTGGCGTTCACGCCTGTGGCCAGGGCAGGGTTCATGGGGAAGCTGTACGGCGAATTGCTTGTGCCCGTCACATACTTGATGGCGCCGTTGGCAAATGGCGTTCCGAAATCGGCCGAGTTGGTGCCGCAACAAAGACCATAATTGGCGATGTTCGGGCCGTCTTCGAGGGCTGGATTAAAGAGCGCGATATCCAGATGGTTAAAGGCCATGGCAAAGCCGCCGCGGACCACGAGCTTCTGGTTCATATTTGCCGGCACCCATGCCAGGCCGAACTTGGGGCCGAAGTTGGAGTAGGTGCTGTTCCAAAGGTTGTTATGCGGCGTCAGCTTCATGCCGCTGAGTTCGGAGCCGGGAGCGCCCAAGACGGGATAGTTGATCATAGAATTCTTGTTGTGCAGCGGCGTGAAATCTTCCCACCGCAGGCCTGAGTTGATTGTCAGGTTGGGGGTTACCTGCCAGTCGTGCTGCACATAGAGGGCGATGTCGTGATCGCGGAAGTACCGCTGCGAAAGCGGAATGCCGCCGGTGTTGGGGTTGGCGTTGATGGACTCATAAATCGGCGCGTCGTTGGCCATCGGCCAAAAGCCCTGCATGGCATAAACCGGGCGCGCGTCGCCGGAGAGGTTGTCATTGTCCTGCTCCCAGCGAATCTCCGCGCCGGCGCGCAGTGTGTGCGCTCCCCAGGTGTGCGTCACCAGGTCGCGGACTTCGTAAGTGTTTTCCGCGAAGACCGATGGGGTGGTGCTTTGCTGGGTTACACCGTATTGGGGGTTAATGCCGCCCGGCATGCTCTGCACGTTGAGATACGGAATGCCGTAATCGACCCCACCTCCCGAGTCCGTAATACCGTTATCGGCAAAACGCGTGCCGTTGGCGCGCAGCTCGTTGAGCCATGTGGGAGAAAAAATGTGAACGTAGATGGCCGTGGCTGCCGAGTTCAGAGGTTTGAACGGCACATCGTCGATGGGGCGAGCGCCGTTGGTGGCGCTGGGGCCGTAATTATCCAGTTTGCTAAAGTACACGCTGCCGGCAACCAGATCGGTTTGCGTCACATGCCAGTCGCCGCGCGCGTTGAACTGGTTGCCGTGCGTGTGGGCCGGCATGCGAATCTGCGCGTACTCGAGATCGGGAATGCCGTCCAGGCCGCCGCCTGTATAGTCGGCGAGCAGCGGATACTTGCCTAGCTGGCTTGCGCCTCCGGCGGTGGGGGAGCCAACATCAATGCCGCCGGTTACGACGGCGCAGTCGGCGCCCAGGCCGGCGTTGACGTAGGACGAACAGTTGGAGGGAAGCATGGTAACGATACGCGGCGCCATGCCCGGCAGGTTGAGCAGCGCGGCGCTGATACCGCCCGGGCGATCGGTCGCAAACAGCGTGCGGAGCTGCGACGTCTCCACCCACTGGTTCGCGTAGTTCGTAGCGTGGACACTGAAGCCCGACCATGAGGCGAAATAGAACAGTTTTTCTTTGACGATCGGGCCGCCTAAAGATGTCGCCCAGGTCCGTTGCGCGTTTTGCACCTTAAGCGGCAGGCCTGCGGCCGGACCGGCGTATTTGTTGAAAGCGTTGAGGCCGGGCTGGTCATACAGGAAGAACCCACCGCCGTGCATGGCATCGGTACCGCTCTTAGTGACGACTTTGACTTGCGCGCCGCTGTTTCGGCCGTCGGAAGCGTCGTACGAGGTGGAAATCACGGTCATCTGCCCGACTGCTTCTTCGTTCGGTGTCACCACGGCGCTGCCGCCGTGCGAAAGAGAGTTCACGCTGACACCGTCGATCATGAAGTTGTTATCGGCCTGCCGCTGCCCATCGGCCACAATCTGCACCTGGTTCTCGGTTTGGAAGATGCCGGAGTTGGATCCTCCGGGGCCTGCGCCATTGGGTAGAAAAACCGCATTGCCATTGCCCGCCCGCGCTCCATCGCCGGTGATGCCGGGCGCGGTGCGCAGCAGCTCGTATGGATCGGCGCCGCTCACCGGCAGCCGCTCAATCTCGGCGCTGTCAATGGTGGAGCCGATGCTGGCGTCGGCGGTTTGCAGCAACGGGGTCAGTTCCGCGTTCACCGTGACGGACTGAGCCTGCGCGCTGCCGGTTTCCATCTTCACATTCAGGCTGCGGGGCGTCTCCGCAGCCAACTCCACATCCGTCGTGTTGTTGGTCTTGAAATTGGGAGCAGTGACTACCAACGAATAGGCTCCGGGAGGCAACTCGCTGAAGTTGTAAAAACCGGTGTCGTTGGTTGTGGCCGTTGCGGTGACTTGCGTTGCGTTGTTGGTGAGCTTGACCGTGGCGCCTTGAATCACCAGGCCGGAAGGGTCCAGTACCGTACCGGACAGGCTGGCGCCAAACTGCGCGTGGGCAGCGGGCGCGAGGAAGCCCGCCAGCGTCGTGAGCAGCAGGGCGAAGCATAGGCCGGACCAGGCGATTCTTGCTCGCGCGCGAATTTGCGGGGCTTCATTCGAGGGCAATGCGGGGGTTCCTGGCGTAGTGGTCTGCATACTGACTCTCCTTTAATGTGGGAGGCCGCCGCCGTGGGGGAGGGCAGACTCGCGGTTAAATCGGTCGTAACGAGGGGTGCGGCTGCACCTCGTGGAATCAGCCGTCTCTTTAAGGACAAACGGTTGCGCAACGATGCGCAAACGATTGTGCAACGACTTAAACCAGTAACACCGGGCCATGAGGACTGTCAAGAAGATTCCATAATTGGTTTGGGCGTGACTCAGACAGCCTGCACTCTCCTGCGCCAGCCATTCAGAGTCCGAAATGGTGCAAGATGGTTGCCTGCCCGTCAGGAATTCAACGGTAAACAGACGCGGCAAACCTGGGTCGCAACGGGCCAGCAGGAAAAAGCGCCATTACGGCAAACGTCCGTCGCCAGCATACTGCGGAAGGTGAAGGCCCCGAGGCCGCTTTGCGGAGATTCGCTAATCTCCTTTGTCGCTTGTGTGCGTTGCAGCGTGCGCTGTGGACTTGCGCACGACCAGCTTGGGATACACCGTGATGACGGCTGGGTGCGGATGCGGGATCTCGTCCCGGATAAGTCCCAGCAGCGCGCTTGCCGCCGCCTGGCCCATATCCCGCAGGGGCTGACGAATCGTGGTGAGGGGAGGATTGTAGGTGGAGGCAGCCAGCACGTCATCGAAGCCAACCACGGAAACGTCTTTGGGGACCCGCAATCCTGCCTCGCGCAAGGCCATAATCGCTCCCATTGCGGTGACGTCGTTAAAGGCGAAGAGCGCAGTGAATGGCTGTCTCGACTGAAGCAACTGCCAGGTCACCTCGGAGCCTGGTCCGGGCCCCGGCCCCGTACTCTGAAGTTGCGTTACAAGCTCGGGATGAATGGTGATATCGAGATTCTTTGCCTCTTCAACGATCGCTTCCCAGCGTCGATTGGTATCGGAACTGAAGGCCTGCCCCTTGATGAACGCAATCTCCCTGTGACCGAGCTCCTTGAGATGGGAAAGCGCCAGGTATGCGGCCTGGCTGTGGTCGAGCTCGATATTGATGACTCCCTGTCGTTGCTGATGGCCGGAAACGGAAACCAGGGGAACAGCCAGGTTCTCTTCAATGGGGGTATCGACAGCAATAATGCCCTCCACCGCGCGCGCCTGCAACATGCGCGGATAGCCTGTCAGCAGATCGGGACGATGCCTGTGGCTGACGACAAAGTAAAAAAAGCCATCCTTCAGCAGTTCGTCTTCGATGCCGCCAAGCACCGCAGTGGAATAGCCCTCGCTGATCTCCGGGACGATTACGCCGACCGTGTAGCTGCGCTTCTTGCGCAAGCTCCGAGCCACGGTGTTGGCCGTGTACCCATGGAGCGCTGCGGCTTGCAGCACGCGCTGCTGAGTCTTCCGGGCGATGCGGAATTTTTCCGCCTCTCCGTTGACAATGCGGGAGACCGTGGACTGGGATAGCTCGAGCAGGCTCGATAGCTCTTTGAGGCTGATCGGCTTCAGCGGCTTGTGCGTCATGATGCCATTCACCCAAACCCTCTAGCTCTCGCTTTTGAAGCCCACCAACTGCATGGCGCGCACACACTCGGGGTTGCGCATGAAGGTATCCCACACGAATCCGCTGCGAAGATTCTCCGCCATCACTACTGAAATACCCTGGTCGATTCCCAGCACATCTGGATCGTACCAGTTCGCCGCCGGATGGAAAGCGTCGACAAAACCGTAGCGGCCCCATGCCCGGTCGCCCCACTTTGCACGCATGGAGCGCAACACGGCGATGCAATCCGCGGGCACGAATGGCAGCGAACCGGCCGCGGCACAGGGAACCACTGTGCCATCGAGCGGCCCCTTTGGCGGGGGCCCTCCCCAGGCATGGTATCCGTGTGCGGAGTCCGATGCCGAAACGCCCCAGTAGTCTTCGCTGTACCACTCCGGGTGGGAAAGACAGAAGGCTTTGTGCGCGCGAGTGGCGATCGTCGAGTTTTCAAAATAGTCGGCGTATGCATCGCGTTTGTGGCGGAAGTCATACCACGCCTGCGCATACTGGTGCGTGAACAGCGGATCGTTTCCGCTGATGTATTTGTAATTCTCAAACTGGATCACCGGGCGCGAAAAGTTGTTCCAGGTTTCGGGTGGGACCGGATGGGAGGGCGACCCGATGGCCAGCAAATACATCATCATCAGTTCGCAGAAGTGATCCCAGCGCCCTTTGTGGAAACCTTGCTCCGGCCCCCAGGCCATGGCGAACGTATCGCCGCCGTTCAGCATCCACGGCCAATCGACGCGCGCGTAGATTTGTTGCGCCAGGGACTTGATATGGGGGTCGCTGAAATGCTCGCGCGCAGTAAGAACTCCGCACAGCAACAGCGAAGTATCGATGGGCGAAAGCTCCGTCTTATTCCACCGCGCGCCGGTCTCGATGTCTGTGAAGTGATAGAAGAACCCGTGCACCTCAGGCATCTTGTTCAGGTGCCAATCGAGCGTGGTCCTTACGCGCTCCACAATCGGCGCGTGTGGAAGGTAGCCGCGCTTGTCGGCAATGCACAGAGCGGTGAGTCCAAAGCCAGTCGCTGCGATGCTTGCCATACGGCGCGGATCGCGGGCGCCGTTGAGATCGTAGCGCGCCCGGTCCAGAACCTGCCCGGTGTTCGGGCTGCCTTGCTCCCAGAAGAGCAGGCAGCCAGCCTTTTCCAAATCATCCAGCAGCCCTTCGTCGTCGCGCGAGAGCTTGTTGTGCTCTTTGCCCCTTGCGTAGGCCACGGGCAAGGCGCGGGTTGCGGCCATTGCGGCCAACGTGCGCAGAACCTGACGGCGGCTGACCGCCGGCAACAAATCAAATCTCATAGCCGAATTCCCAATCACTCCTTTTAGATGGTTAGTTTATCGAATCTCAACGACGGCGAGCCCCATCGGTGGAAGTGTGAGAATGAGCCGGTGGTTTCCGATGGCACGCACTTCCGGCGGTCCCGTCTCCGAGGCTCTGCGCAACGCGTCGATCTGCGCCCTGGTTGGGTTGCTCGGACTCCCCATCTTCTTCCAGGCATCCAGCGTGTCGCCGTGGGCGCCGTCGACGCGTCGAATGGTTGCGCGCGCTTTTTCGCCGATGCCTTTTAGATCAATGGCAATGGTTTTGCTTTTGCCGGCGACCCCGGGTTCAACCAGATTCCAGGCCGCGATCACCAGAGTTCCATCGCTGCGGCGTGTCGCCAGCATATCGCCTTGAGCTGGGGGCAACCGTTCATCGCCGAGTTCGTGCAGCAGCGCGAAGACGTCGAATGCCGGCTTGGGAATTCCGTCTTCAGCCAGCAGGCCAAAACCTCCGTAGAACGGCGTCCTCACCACGCCCTGTTCTTCAAAGACATCGGAGAAGGTCCAATACGACATCATGTCCACCATGCTGTCGCATTGGCTGATGGTCTGGGCCATCCACGGCCCCATATAAATCGAGTCGGTGAGCTCCTGCTCATTCATATAAGTAGCGTTGAACTCGCTCCAGATGAGTGGCATCTTCGGCCGCGCGGAGTGTTCGATCTCTTCGTGGACTTTCTTTACCGCCTGGCAAACCATCTGGTGCGGCGCTACGGACCGATCGTCGTGGAAGACGTCGTTCACGCTGTCGTTGCCGTAGACGTGCGTGGAGACAAAGTCCAGCGGCACCTGGTTCTGTGTGGCGTGCGCAATCAAGTCGCCCACCCACGCGGCTTGCGCAGTTGCCGGCCCGCCTACGCGAATGCGCGCATTGACCGTCTTGAGAGCACGCGCGGTGTGATCGTAGAGTTCGAAATAGGTGGCTTGCTTTGGCGACCCCATCCAAAAATCGATGTTCGGTTCGTTCCATACTTCGAAGTACCACTCGGAAACTTCGTCAATCCCGTAGCGGTCTACAAGATGCTCGGCGAACGCAGCGATCAAAGCGTCCCATTTTGCGTAGTCTTTCGGCGGAGAAACAACTGGTTTGTACCAGAACGCGTGATAATCAGGCTCTGCCGCGAGCGCCTTCGGCATGAAGCTGATCTCCACAAAGGGCCGCACTCCATTGGCCAGCAGTCCATCGTAGATCTGATCGACGTAGGACCAGTTGTAGATAGCGTTGCCCTGCTTGTCCTCGCTGTAGACGCCGTTCTCATCGTGGAAGATCGCATGAAAGCGCACATATTGGAAGCCGGTGATCTTCTTGACGCGCCGTAGATCGTCGCGGTAGCTCTCCCGCAAGGTGAGATTGGCGCGCCCCGAGCCGAACATCTGCTCCCAGTAATGGGGAAAGGGCGTTGCTGCAGCGTGCACGTCGATGGTCACCTTCTCCGCTGCTGATCCCGTTTCTATCGGAGGCTCGGGGGCCTGGAGTGCGTATATCGGAGCACATAAGGCTGCGACGACGATTCCTGAAGCCAGAGTCGAACAGATACGAAGCATTGCTCTCTCCCAAAGACGGCTCAAAAGGAAAAACAAGCAGCACGCAAGGTTGGCCAAGCCATGAGCGCAGGCGAATAGCCCGCTTGGCGCAATCGATTGCGCTACCGGTAAGATTACTACCACCCTGTTGCCGGCACCGTCAAATATTTCATGAGAATGCTGCGCCCGAGCGATTTTTCGATCGGCAACTTGCCCGCTCTCGGTTGCGGGAACGTCCCGCTAAGGACGACGGAATTCCGGAACAGACCGCCCGGATTGAGCTTACCTGTCGCACACGAGACGCAGTCTCAAGGCGAATCTGCGCGGTGCTTTGGAAGAACTGCAGCTGACCCAGCAAATCAGTTTCATCGATCGGGTGTATCCGTGACCACTTTCGCGTGAACATGTCTTCTCCGCGAATCGGAACGTTTCCGTCATGGCGCATCGCTGAGAGCTCTACCGGCTTGTTCTATTGTTTCGGACGCGGACAATGCGGCATGCAGCATTGCGACCACGGAGACTTGCCCTCTCCGTGATCGCTGAGCCTGGCCGTACTTTTATTGTGCAATCGATGACGGTTACGGCAATTTTGCATTTTGAGAGTAGCAATTGAAGCAAAACGTGCATGAGGGACCCTGGCTCCTCTCAAAACCGGAGGAGCCTCCAGGCATCTTCCGCACACGGACAAGAAAGTAAGGTGCAGAGTGTCACTCAGAGTATTGCCGGCACCAGAATCGCAGATTCTCTAAACCCGAAAAATTGTCTATAAAGCATTGATTCAATGGTGCCCAGAGGGGGACTTGAACCCCCACGACCGGTTAGGGTCTGCGGATTTTAAGTCCGCTGCGTCTGCCAATTTCGCCATCCGGGCATGCCTCTATATTATGGTGCCGATTCGGCCCTGCATGGGATTGGGAGCCTCGGCTTATTCCGCGCCCGACTATGGCGCATATTCCGCGATGTGAGCGCTCGTGTTTCCACAACTTGCTCCGAAGCGCCAATCCCTCGTATCATCCGGCAAGAGCGAAAAAACGTTAGCGGCAACAGCCAAAAAACTCAGCGGCAAGAGCGAAGAACATGAGTGAATCGGATAGCAAGAGCAATTTGCGCGAGAAGGGGCGGCTTATGTCCGCCTCAGAGATTGAGCGCACCCTGGTGCGCCTGGCCCACGAAATCGTGGAAAAGAGCAACGGCAGCGAGGATCTGGCCCTGGTGGGCATCAAGCGTCGCGGCGTTCCTTTGGCACAGCGGCTGGGCAAACTGATTTCGACTATTGAGAAGCGGCCTGTGGACACCGGAGTGCTCGACATCCAGTTCTACCGCGACGATCTCTCCACGGCAGGCATCCGTCCGGTGGTGACGCCGGGGGCTATCGGCATCGACATTGAAGGCCGCGACATCGTGATCTGCGACGATGTGCTCTACACGGGGCGCACGATTCGCGCCGCGCTTGACGCGCTGTTCGATCATGGCCGCCCGCGCCGCGTGCAACTGGCGGTGCTCATCGACCGCGGCCATCGCGAGCTGCCCATCGAGGCGACGTACGTGGGCAAGCACGTTCCCACCAGCAACCGCGAGATTATTGAGGTCAAGTTCCAGGAAGTAGATGAGACGGAGCAAGTGCTCCTGGTGGAACGTACGAACTGAGCTTCAGGCTTTCAGCCCCCGGCCTTCAACTGAAAGCATGCAAACGGGATCGAAAAACGAGGGCTGAAAGCCGCTCTTTCCATGAAACCGGTCCTACCCACGACTCGCCGCCTGCGCAGCACTCCGCCTGCGCCCGTTTCTCCGTTTCCTTACCATCCGGGGTCGCTGCTCTCGGTTCTCGATCTCAGCGTGGACGGCGTGAGCCGTTTGCTTGTCCGCGCTACGGAACTCGATGATGAAGATCCCATCCTGCGCGACCATATTCTGGCCAAGCGGCGCATCGCATTGCTGTTCTACGAATCGTCGACGCGCACGCGCACGAGTTTCGAGCTGGCCTGCAAGGCGCTGGGCGCCGACACCACCCTGGTTTCGAACCTGAGTTCGAGCATTGAGAAGGGCGAATCGCTGAAGGACACGGGATTGACGTTGCGCGCACTGGGCGCCGAGGCCATTATTCTGCGCCACAGCATATCGGGCGGGGCGTGGCTGCTGGAAGAGTCGACGCGTTTGCCGGTGATCAATGCGGGAGATGGGATGCACGAGCATCCGACGCAGGCGCTGCTGGACCTGCGCACGATTTTGACGCATCTGCGGCCTGGATTGGAGGGCGTCAAGCCCGACACGCTGGCCGGAGTGACGGTGATGATCACGGGCGATATTCTGCATAGCCGGGTGGCGCGATCGAACATGCTGCTGCTGCCTCGAGTGGGCGCGCGGGTGCTGCTCGTGGGGCCGAAGGAGCTGCTGCCGGAGCAGGCGGCGCGATCCGGGCCGGGCATCGAGATCGAGCGGGACTTTGAGGCGGCGCTCGCGCAGTCGCAGGCGGTGATGATGCTGCGCATCCAGGCCGAGCGGCTGGCTGGGTTGCAACTGGATCTGGACGAGTACAAGGCAAACTACCAGCTCACCGGGCAGCGGTTGGCCGCGCACGCGCCCTCAGCCGTGGTGCTGCATCCGGGACCGATTATTCGCGGCATGGAGATTACAGCGGGCGTGGCCGATGGCGTGCAGTCGGCGATTCTGGAGCAGGTGACGAACGGACTGGCGATCCGCATGGCGGTGATGGAGCGAGCGCTGACTGCAGAAGGTGGAGGCCGCTCATGACGGTGCTGGCAATTTGCGGAGGGCGGCTGGTCGATCCCGCGGCTGGTGTGGATGCGGCCAAGGACATTCTGCTGGAAAACGGGCGTGTGGTGGAGATTGCTGGCCCGGGGAAGCTTAAAGGCAAGAACGGCGCTGGGGTTTTGGATGCGACGGGACTGGTGGTTGCGCCGGGGCTGATCGATATTCACGTGCACCTGCGCGAGCCGGGACAGGCCTACAAAGAGACCATCGCTACGGGAACGGCGGCGGCGGCGGCGGGCGGATTTACGAGCGTGGCGGCGATGCCGAACACGGTGCCGGTGAACGACTCGCCCGAGATCACGCGCTGGATGCAGGCGCCGGAGCGCGGCGCGCAAGTCCGCGTGTTCCCAATTGCCGCGGCCACGCGCGGGTCGAAAGGTGAAACGATCAACGATTACGCGGCGCTGAAATCGGCGGGTGCAGTAGCGGTGACGGATGATGGACGACCGATCCTGAAAGACAGCATGATGCGCGAGACCCTCGCGGCAGCGGCGCGCGTGGGGCTCACAGTGATCCAGCATGCCGAGGACACGCGCATGACGCAAGGCGCGAGCATGAATCTCGGACCCGTGTCGTTCAAGCTGGGATTGCGCGGCATGCCGCCGGAAGCGGAGTCGAGCATGGTGGAGCGCGACATTCGCCTGGTGGCTGAGTTGCGCGAGTCGCACCCGCACTTGCACGTGGCGCACACGTCCACGGCGGCGGCGCTGGCGGCAGTGCGGCAGGCGCGACGCAATGGGTTGCGCGTTACCTGCGAGGTTGCGCCGCATCACTTTTTGTTGACCGAAGAGCACGTCGGACTCTACAACACGCACGCCAAGATGAGTCCGCCGTTGCGCTCGGCGGCCGATCGCGACGCAATGATCGAAGGAATTCTCGACGGCACGGTGGACGCGATTGCTACCGATCACGCGCCGCACGCCATGCACGAGAAGGAAGTTGAATTTGAGATGGCGCCGAACGGGATTACGGGACTGGAGACGGCGCTGGGGTTGAGCCTGCGCTGGCTGCATGGCGAGTGGAAAATGCCGCTGGGCCGTGTGCTGAGCCTGCTGAGTGCGCAACCGGCGGCGCTGCTGGGATTGAAGGGCCGCGGCACGCTGACTGTGGGAAGTTATGCCGACGCGGTGGTCTTCGATCCGCAGACCGAATGGACCTACCGCGCGACGGAATCGAAATCGAAGGCGAAAAACACGCCGTTCGATGGCTGGCCGATGCTCGGCAAGGTGCGCTGGACGGTGAGCGAAGGGCGCGTGGTCTACGCCGCGCAGAAAACACTCGACGTTTGACCCCTCTTCCTTGTCCGCTTAAACCGCTCCCGTCCCCCGCCGCGCAATTCCCATCCGCAGTCCGATCGCTACCAGGCCGAACAAGCAAAGCGCAAGGGAGCCCCCTTCGGGCACTGGCGTCAGCGACACGTCGTCGAGATAGTTGTAGCCGTGATAGCTGTCGCCCCCTAACGCAACGGTGTCGCTCCCGGTTCCGACGACGGTGACGCTGAATTCAGTCCAGGATGTGCTGGCCGGTTGGTCGATCTCCGCGAAGACAATATTTCCGTCCCACTCCGCCCCATATGCCTGACCTG